>Ga0335081_10002204_pt1 | contig 30591 bp, 24 predicted proteins | sample Lox_Sample_35_FD_206713 | JGI IMG/M metagenome (GOLD analysis project Ga0335081, IMG submission 206713) | Soil microbial communities from Loxahatchee National Wildlife Refuge, Florida, United States - Lox_Sample_3.5 | ecosystem: Environmental > Terrestrial > Soil > Wetlands | place: USA...
CCGGGACCACGAACGGCGGCGCTCCGGCGCCTGGAAGGTGGCTTACTCGGATTTCGTAACGGCGATGATGGCGCTGTTCATCGTGCTGTGGATCCTGAACGGCAGCCAGAAGGTGAGGCAATCGGTGCAGGGGTATTTTCGCGATCCGCGCGGCTACACGCACAAACTCGGCGCGGGACCGGCCAATGGCGGCGAAGGTCTCCGCATCGAGGTTCCCAACGCCTCCGATCTGAAAAAGAAGATAGAACAAGCCTTGCGCCAGATGCCGGATTATCAAAAGCTACGCGACAACGTCAAGCTCAGCGTTACCGGCGAAGGTTTGCGCATCGATCTGCTGGAAAACAAGCAGGGCCTATTCTTCATCACCGGCAGCCCCAATCCCACGTTGGAGGGGCAGCAGTTGCTGGCGACGCTGGCCGCCGAAATCGGCAAACTGCCCAACGAGGTAATTATTGAGGGGCACTCGGATGCGAACCCTTTCCGCAAAGCGGATCCGGTCTGGGGCTACGGCAACTGGGAGCTCTCCACCGAGCGTGCCAATGCAGCCCGCCGCTGGCTCTGCGCCAATGGCTTGCGACCGGAGCAGGTAGTGGAAATTCGCGGGTTCGCCGACCGGAGGCTGCTCCTGCCGGACGACCCCACCAGTCCGCGCAACCGCCGGATTTCGCTGGTGGTGAAGTTCCTCGCAGAGTGACCGTCTCGCGGGCCGGGTCTCAGGCCAGCCGGCGCGTTACTGCTGGGGTTCGCGCTTGACGAACTGCAACGCAGCCGAGTTCATGCAGTAGCGCAAGCCGGTGGGCTGCGGTCCGTCCGGGAAGACGTGGCCCAGGTGGGCATCGCACTTGCTGCACAGCGCTTCGGTGCGCATCATCCCAAAGCTGGTATCGGTTTCCTCGGTGATATTCTCTTTGGCGATCGGCGCCCAGAAACTCGGCCAGCCGGTGCCCGACTCGAACTTGGTGTCGGAGCTGAACAGCGCGTTGCCGCAGCACACACAGCGATAGATGCCCTGATCGTGCAGCTTGTAGTATTTGCCGGTGAAGGCCATCTCGGTGCCCTTTTTACGGGTGACCGCAAACTGATCGGACGTGAGCTGGCGCTTCCACTCTTCGTCGCTTTTGATTACTTTTTCCGTTGTCACAATTCCCACTCTCTTTCCTGAATCCGAGAAGTCTACCAGCCGGACTTTGACCGAGGCGCGCCGCGGGGCGGCGGCGGACGCAGTACTGTTTGCGCTGCGTGCGTCGCTGCTACACGCCGTGCCGGACAGGAAGGCAGCCGCGGACAGGAAAAAAGAACGGCGGTCGACGGTTTGTCCGGAGGATTGACCCATTTCTTGAAATGGTAGCGCAGGCGGCTGGTACCTGGTACGGTACCGCGGGTTCTTTTCGCGCCTGCCTCCGCAAGCTTAGAATTCAATCAGGCGGCGAGTGCGCCGCCAGGTTGTCTTCCTAAGTTTTGAGCCAGACGGCAAGGGGGCGGGCGGAGTCCAAAACACTCCGCCCCTTGCTGTTTCAGGCGGCGGTTATCCCACAGAGGGTACCGGGTGCGGCTTGTGGCCGCCGCCGCTTCCCAGCAGGCCCAGCGACAAGCTGCGGATATCGGGTGGCGCCGACGTCAATAACCAGGCCAGCGTCTTCACCGAGACAATGAACGTCCCGGCGTTGATGAAGTGCCAATCGGGGTCTCCCAGGTGATTGGCCGCCGGCGTGAATTTGGCGTTACGAATCAGGTCGATGATGTATGCGGCGGCTTCCTTGGTGCCGGTGGTTCCGGCTTCCACCTCGTCCATCTTGGCCACCGCGGCGTCGAAAAGCTCGCCAAAGCCCTGGTGCTGGCTGTAGAACAGGCCCAAAGGCTCTTCGGCGTCGGGAAGAATGGAATCGTCGTGAGTCTTCAAGTACCGCCGGTAGATACTGGCCAATTTCAGATCGCCCAGGCCGACACCCAAAGCCCAAACGCGGAACCAGGCATTCCATAGATCGAAGTCCCGGAACGAGGTGTAGGCGGCGAAGACCATGCGGTCGTTGTTCCGCAGATTGGCCTCGTGGACGCGGGAGATATACTCGAAGCGCTCGGCCCGGAAATCGTCGTCTTTGAGGACGTTCAGCAGGCGCGCGGCAAGCGCGTTGATGACTTCCACCGAAGAAGCCAGCCCGCGGGAGAACAACGCGTCCAGGAAGCCGCTGCCGGCGCCGCCGGCCATCACAGCCCAGCGGTCGCCCACGGTCTGCTTGAGGGAACCCTGCAAGCGGTCCGACGACACCCAGTCGCGCACTAGTTTGGCATCCTTGAACTGCTCTTTGATGCTCGGGAACTTATCGAGGAACCAGTGCCATTCCTGGTCCGGCGTCATGTCGGTGGGCTTGGGGAACTTGCGCATATCGAAGCTCAGGCCCACGCTGACGCATTTGTTGCAGGATCCTTCGCGGTTGTCGAACGGGATGACCCATAGCCAGCCGCCGTCGAAGAGGTGGTGGCAGGTGCCGGCATACCAGGGGCGCGGCGCCTTTGGCACGCCTTTGGGCAGGTTCAGATCGTCATACGGCTTCACGTCGATCATGTGCGTGAACAGGCAGCGGCTCTGCAGCCGGACCCGCGGCGGATTGTCGCGCAGGTTCCACAAGCGGGCGAGCACGTGCCCGCCGCCGGAGGCATCGGCCACGAACCTGGCGCGGATCGTGTCGCCCTTTTCGGTCGTGAGGGTCACGCCCTGCGCATCCGTCTCGACGTTCTTGACGCGGGTGTTGTACTTGACCGTGGCGCCGTGGTGAATGGCGGTGTAGGTCAAATACTGGTCGGTGTCCTGGCGGAACAGGTGGGCTTCGTAGCCTTCCCGGTACGGCGGAATCACCAACTGGGTGGCCTCTTCCGGCCGCTGGTGCTCGCCGGCGCGGTGATAGACGAAGCCGAAATTCTTCTTCACGCCGAACCGGTTGGATACGTGCTTGTGGAGGAGCTCGCCGGAATTGAACTCGGTCTTGAACTCGGGGACTCCAAATCGCTCCGCCATGATTTTGATCATGCGGAAGGTGTGCCGCACGGTAGATTCGCCGAGGGCGAAACGGGGGTGCGTGCCGGCGTCGAGGATCACCACTTTGGCGCCTTTGTAGGCCAATATGGTTCCCAGCATCCCCCCCTCGAAACCTGCGCCCAGAATGGCTACATCGTATTGGTCGTTCATCTAATGTAAAGATTTCCTTTCGGTTTTACGGTGTTTAACGATTATACCCAGCCGGTGGGCTGCTGCACCAGTGGCTTTGGTACTGCGTTTTCCTGGGGGGAAAATGCGGGGGGCGGATCGCGCAGGTCAACCCAGGCGCGAGCCGCCCTACATCGGTGCCAAGTTCAGAGACATCAGGCTATTCTCCAGAATCTTGCGGTCGATGTAGGCACCAGCGGAAACCAATTGGCCATATGCCTGCGCCAGGTCAGGCAACGCATGCAAGCGGAACGCATCCTCAAGAATGCCGACGCAACCCAAAACCGCCAAGCCGTATTCCCGGGCCACCTTGCGAGCTTTGATCTCGTCGATAAGCACCAGCCTAGCGTTCGCCTCCTGGCCCAAAACGATCGCGCTGATCTCGCCGACGCCCAAGGCGAACCTTTTCTGTGCGTCCGCAAGAGCCGCGACATTCTCAATGGCCTTGACTTCGATCCATTTGCATGCTGCAATTTCGGTCGATCCCGTCAGACCTGCCCCGCGCACTACAACCTCGTCAAAGACCTGCGGCGTGATCATAATCGTTTGGTAGAGGCGGTTCAACAATTCCAGATGCCCGATCTTTGCGAGCGTGATGAGCGGCGAGGAGTCGGCAACAACCGTCACGCTCGGAGCCTTGCCAAGGTGCGCCGGTCCTCCTCCAACTGCTCCATGCCGTAGTTGAGGGGAGGCACACCATGAGCCGCCGCAAAGTCCATGAATGCGGCTAGGGGCGTGTCAGAGAGCTCCGCAGCCCGGCCCAGCGAAACCGTTCCTTCACGGAACAACTCCAGAGCGATGAGCTTGGCGGCCTCGTGCGATACGTTGCCTTGGTCGAGCTTGGCAGCGGACACCAAATCAGCCGGCAATTCCAGGTTTACGGCAGTCATTTTTCTAGAATAGCCCACTATGAACAAGCATGCTGACGTCGCCACGCGCCACGGATCCAATTAACCGAACCTGGGTTGGGCCGTGCTTCGCGGCAACGCGAAGGATCGCCTCACGTTGTTCTCGAATTGCCTCGCCAATGGCTGCTCCGGTCACAGAGGTGCCGCCCCTGATTGGAGCATACTGCTACCGCGCCGCCATCTCCGCTACGCCCCGGCGCATATTCTCCAGCAGCGCGTAAGGCGTGTTCATATTATGGCCCTTGCCGGTGCCCAGATGAATCGACGGCTTATTGTCCCCGTGGTAATCCGTGCCGCCGGTTTCTATCAATTGGAACTGGGCGGCCAGCGCCTTGTACAGCGCCGTGTCTTCCGGGCTGTGCTCGCTGTGGTAAACTTCCAGGCCCTGCAGGCCATTGTCGATCAGAACGCGAAGCAACTTTTCGATCGAGGCGCGGTCGCGCTCGGGTAGGCGCACGGGATGCGCCAGCGAGGGCAGGCCGCCACCGTCGCGGATGCGCCGCACGCCTTCCACCAGCTCCGGCTCATCGCGCTCCACCGAGGCCGAGGCGTTGTCGGCCAGGTAGCGGTCGAAGGCTTCCTGGTTGGTCTTCACGTAACCTTTCTTGAGCAGGATCTTGGCGAAGTGCGGACGGCCGGTGAGGTGCTTGCCGAGCACCTGCACTTCCTCCAGGGTGATGTCGACGCCGAGCGAGTTTAGCTTGGCGATCAGCTTGCGGTTGCGCTCGCGGCGGCTCTCCTGGTGGCCCTTGATCCACTGGCGGAACCCGGGCGAGGCGGGCTCTTGCAGAAAATAGCCGAGCAGATGCACCGAGGGCGGGCGCGAGCCGTCCGGAGGCGGATCGGGGCGGGTGCTCAGCTCGATGCCGCAAACCAATTCCAGGCCGGCCGCGGCGGCCAGCGGCACGGCGATATCGTAGCCATCCAGCGTATCGTGGTCGGTGATGCCCAGGGCTTCCAGGCCCATGGCCTTGGCGTCATGCACCAGTTGCGCGGGCGAGGCGGTGCCGTCGGAACGGTCGGTGTGTGTATGCAGATCAATCATTGTCAATCGTTAACGTGGGAATGGGCTTCCGCGGTGAGATGGGCCTTGGCGCGCTCGCCGAGGCCGGCATCCAGTCCGCTCAGGCCGGTGGCCGGATGGCGCGGACGCGAGACCATGCGGACGATGATTTTTTCGTGAATGCGCTCGTACCACTCGAAGGGGATGATGTTGTGCAGCGCCAGCATCAGCTTGAACTTGAATCCCACCATGTAATGCAGGCGGGGATGGCGCGCGGTCAGGATTTTGTGCACCACTTGGGCGATGTCTTCGGCGGTGAATTTGTTGCCAGCCAGCAGGCCGTCCACGATAGCTTCGTGTTGGCAAAACCAGAAGTAATAGGGGCTGGAGGGATCCTGGGCGCGGCGAGCGCGATTGCGGTTCACCCCGAAATGCGGGGTGTAGATCAGCCCCGGCTCGAGCACGGAGACATGAATGTTCAGCAGGGCCATCTCCTGGCGCAGGCATTCGCCGAGGCCCACCACCGCGAACTTGCCGGAGGAATAGCCCGCGATGCTCATCTCGCCCATGCGGCCGGCGGCCGAGGCGGTGATGATGATGCGGCCGGAGCGGCGCGCACGCATGTGGGGCAGCACGGCCTGGGTCAGCTCCATGATGCCGAAGACGTTGACGTCGTAGAGCCGGCGGATCTCCTGCATGCTGAGATCTTCGAAGAAGCCGCGCAGTCCCATGCCGGCAAAGTGCACGACGGCGTCGATGCGTCCAGCCTCGGAGATGATGGCGTCCACCGTGCGATCGATGTCGGCGCGGCGGGTCACGTCCATGCGCAGGGCGGAGACGTCGAGATTCCGGCTGGCGGCCTGGCCGCGCAGCTCTTGCTCTTCGCCTTCGGTGAGCGCCGTTCCATAGACGCGGAAATTGCGGGCGGCCAGGAACAAGGCGGATGCCAAGCCCAAGCCGGAGCCCGCGCCAGTGATCAATACAACGGGTCTATCGTCAGTCATGCAATCAATCACTCACGTTGCGTTGCGCCGCCAGTTGCTGCTGGACTGCATGCACGGTGCGCCGGTTCAAGCGATACGGAAGAATGAAGATCAGGGAGATTACCAGCAGCACCGCCGGCACTGCGCCATATAACAGGCCCACATAAGGAATGGCTGCCGGCGGATTGCCCGGCGTGCCAAAGGCGGCCCCGTGCGACAGCTTCCGGAAAACGGCCAACAGGCCGCCGGCCAATAGCAGGGCGCTGCCGGCGGCGATCTTCTCGCCGAAATTCATGATGCCGAAATAGATGCCTTCGCGGCGCAACCCGGTGGTCAACTCGTCGGTGTCGGTTACATCGGCGATCATGGACGCCGGAACCACCCAGACCGCGCTGGCGAAGATGCCGCCCACCACGTGCCCGAGGATCAGCGGAAAGGGGTGGCCTACGCCAAAAACATGGCCGCTTCCGATCAGCAGGGTGGCCATCAGCAACAGACTGGCCGACGCGATGGCGGCCATGATGTATAGAGTGCGTTTTTCGGTACGCCGCGCCAGCGACATCCACAGCACCACGCCGCCCAATGCGCCGGCGTAAAAGCAAGTTTGAATGAAGCTCAGACTCTCGCTGCGGCTGATGCGCGCATACCAGGTGAAGTAGTGGATCGCCATGCTGAAGTTCAGCACTACGGCCAGGAAGAACACCGTGGTAGAGAACCAGATACTGCGGAAGTGGGGGTTCCGCATGGAAATCCGGAAGCCGGAAAAGAAGTGCGTCCCTGCGGAGTCTTTAGCGACGCCGGAAGTGCGATAGCCCAACGTGCCTAGAGTGCCGATCAGGCCGGCCACCGTCATCAACGCGCCGAAAGCCAGCCCCAGGCGCGGGTAGCCGGCGTAGTGCAGCTTAGGTTCGGAGCCATCGGCGGTGGCGGGGAAGAAAACCAGGAAGGACAGCGCCGAGGCCGCCAGCGTGCCCACCAGGCCGAACAGCGTGCGCAGACCCATGGTGCCGGTGCGGTCGTCATAGTCGCGGCTCAGCTCGGCGCCCAGGCTGAGATAGGGAATCCGGTAAACCGCGCTGGAGGCGCGCAAGGCAATCGCGCAGGCCAGCAGCCAGATAAACAATCCGGTATGCCCGAGGCTGCGCGGCGGGCTGAAGAGCAGGAAGAAGCACGGTCCCATGGCCATGGCTCCCGGCAGCATGAATATGTGACGGCGCCCGAAACGGTGGATGGTGCGATCCGACAGGTGGCCGATGTAAGGATCGAGCAGGGCATCCACCACCAGGCTGGCCGCCAGGCCGATGCCCACCAGCACCGACGGCAAGCCCATCACGGAGTTGTAAAAGAACAGCATGAACAGTCCGGACAAAACCATCAGGACCGTGATGGGCATTTCCCCCACCCCATAGAGCAGCTTGGCGGAGATGCGCACGGGACGCACATCCGCGGCAAGGGGGATAACCGGAGATAGGGCGGGGGGGCTCATGGGATGCCGGCGATCAGCGGGTTTCAACCACCTCTCCCGAGTCCTCCGGGACAGGCTCACGCAAGAATTGCAGGATGTGCTCGGTCAGCAGTTCGGGCTGTTCCAGCGGGCCGAAATGCTCGCCGCCCGGCAGCAGCACGGACTTGCAGTTGGGCAGCGCCTTATGCAGAAAGTCATACGAGCTGATGAAGTGCGAATCCTTGCCATACACCAACAGAGTGGGCGTCTGGATGGTGCGCACGGCATCCAAGGTCATAGCGCCTACCACTTCATAATCCTTCATCAGCGTGGTATTGCGGATGAGGTGCAACAACGGCTCGCGATTGCGCGGCAGCCCGCGCGCCGGACCGTAAAACTTGGGAGTCTCCAGGCTGAGCTGCAACAGAAATTCGGCGTCGGTGCGCTTGTCCTCGGGAACGTGGATGCCCACTTCTTCCAGTTTGGCTACCCAGGCCGCCCAACCGATCCAATCCTTGTCGTTGCGCAGGTGTACCAGGGCCGCCAAGCCGGGCTCCAGCGCCAGCAGCTTGGGTACGCGCTCCGGATACAGCAGGCTGAAGTACATGGCGATGTCTGCGCCGAAGCTGTGGCCCACCAGGATAGGGCGCTCGATGCCCATTTCGTCGAGGAAGCAGCGCAGATCTTCAGCCATGTCGGCCGCGGTGTAGCCGGTGTCGGTGACGTCGCTATAGCCGTGGCCTCGGAGATCGTAGGTGGTGACGCGATGCTCGCGGCGCAGGATGGGCGCCATGTAAAGGTGCCACACGGCCAGATTGCCGAGGAAGCCGTGCAACATGACAATATCGGGACCCGCGCCGACGGTGATGTAGTGCAAATTCACTCCGTTAGCTTTTATCTTCGGCATCTCAAAAAAAGACAGCTCCCCTATTCGATGTAACCCAGTTCGCGAAGTCGCTCTAAGACTGTCTCCTCGTCCTCCAATTCCGCGGGCACGGGGGCACTCTCCGCCTGGCTGCCCGGCCCGCTAGTGCCGGCGGCCGCTTTGCGCACGGGATGCTCTTTCAAAAAAACTTCGTGATAAACCTCCACCGGCACGCGCCCTTGCAACTCCTCCGGCAGGGGCAAGCCCAGACTATAAAGTACCGCAGGCGCGATATCCAGGATAGACAACTCATTGGCGACAAATCCGCGCCGGATGGCGGGACCGCGCGCTCCGAAAATTCCCACGGGGCGGTGCGAGCCGCACACCCCGGGCCGCTTGGACACGGTTTCTTTCGAAGGCAGAATGGAAACCAGGCCGCCATCGCGCAGGATGAGCGTCAGGTCCGGCGCCGCATCGTGATGCGGACCCTGGAAAACTTCATCGCGCGTGAAGACCTCGCTCACCAGCGGCTCCCCGGTCCGCAGGCTGGGGATCTGGCGCAGTTCGGCGGCCAGCTTTTTGAGAAACGCAGGGTACTCGGCGGCCGGCACGCCGGGCGATGTTCCGTCGCTTACCACGACATAAATACCGTTGCTGGTGGGGGTGGTAGCGAAGGCTTTGGTCTTGTTCCAATCCATCAGCCAGGTGTGCTTGGCCACCTGCCCGACGCCCAATAATGCCCCCTGAGTGTCGTGGGCTTCTCCCGCTTCGGACCAAGCCAGGTATCCGTGCTGTTCGAGCCAGGTATTGATGTGCAGCACGTCATAAGTGGGACCGAAGCCGTGATCGGAGGCGATCAGGACAGTAGCTTCCGGCCCGGCCAGTTCGCACATCTCTTTCAGTAGATTGTCCACGCAACGAAAATAATTGAGGCACAGCTCACGGATGTGGAGCTCCCAATCTTCGGTAAGGGGCCGGTCGTCCTCCGGGCGGAGGAAGCGCCAGCCGAGATGCTGCAGCTTATCGACGCCGTCGAACAGCACGGCGGTCAGTTCCGAAGGATCCGTCTCGGTGAGATGCCGCAGGACCTGGAACAGGTTCTGTTCGCGGCGGCCGTGCAATTCGATCCAAGGCCCCAGTTCCGTGTGATCGGAAATGCCTTCGGTGGCCTTTTCCTCCAGCTTGATATCCATGGCCATCTCGCGCTGGTTGAAGCCGGGGATGGTTTTGAGCTTGTCGAACAGGCCCTCCGGCCAACAGGCCAAGCGCAACTGCTTCCAGGGCACCCAGCCCGGCACGACGTATCCGGAAATATGCGGCGGCGGGAACATCGCCGGGTAATTGATAGTGGTGGTGCGCAGGCCGCCGGCGGAAGCCAGGGACCAGATGGTCTCGCACTGCACGTCGTTAGAGTTGAAAAAGCGGATGTGCCGGCTGACGGGCGAATCCATGCGGAAGAAATCGAACACGCCGTGCTGGCCAGGCGTGCGCCCGGTCATCAGAGAGGTCCAAGCCGGGGGTGTCAGCGGGGGCACGATGGTGCGCAATCCGGCGCGCGCGCCTTCCGCGAAGAACGACTTCAAGAAGGGCATGACGCCCTGGTCCATGAGCGGATCGAGGACGGAGAACGTGGCGCCGTCCAGGCCGATGAGCAGCGTGCGGATGCTCATTGGACCCGCCTCGGGGCAGTGCCGGCTCCCGCCGGACCGCCCAGGTGGGCATCCACAAAATCGGTTAATTCATCGATCGACAGATCGCGCTGTTGCTGGCCGATCTCCGCCAGCAATTCCGCGAAAGGCATCGGGGTTTGGTAGTGTTCCTGGATGGCGGTGCACAGAACCACGGCGTCGAGCGACTCAAAGCCCAGCTCGGTGAACAACAGCGATTCCGCGCGCACGGGATCGGGGTAATCCCAATCCTCGGTCAACTCGCCCATTTTTTGCAGCAGGTAATCCAGAATCTGCTGCCGGCTTGGCCTCATTCGAACTGCTCCCTGTTGATAGATAATCGAGGAAAACACAAAATTGGATTCACGCTCCGTGTAAACATTTAGGGACTTGCCTTGCAATTCCGGGCACTGAAGGAGTGCACCGTCGCGCAGTTCTATTTCAACTGCGCCGCTGGCGGGGACGGCGCGCGTGATATGGAAAGCCAGCAGGCCGGCGCTCAAGCCGCGCCCCAGCGCCTTGCCCACGGCTTCTTTAGCGCACCACATCCGCAAAGCCCATTCCTGGCGCAGATCCGCCGGCAGAGCGGCCAGCAGGCTGCGCTCATCGGGGCTGAAGGCGATGGCTTCGAAATCCTCGCGGCGATGAGCCAGGCCTTCCAGATCGACGCCTACCAGCGCATCCGGATCGAGGACGGCGAGGGCTAGGGCGGTGCCGTGACTGTGGGCGATGGAGATGGCGGCCTGAGAGGCCGCCGCAGGCTGAGAGCCTGCCCCACAATACTTCACTTGGGGGCGGCCGTAGGGGTCGGGGATGATCTCGATTTCTTTGGGCTGCAGGTGCAGGTCTTTAAGCAGCGACCGCACTGCTTCCTTGGCGGCCGCACGGCCCAGCAGCCATTCGTGGCGGCGTTTCTCCACGCCGCGCATGGACCTCCAGTGCTCCCGTTCGCCAGGACTGAGAATTTGATCCGCCAGCGCATCGGGTTCGCATGGAAAGACATCCAGACGGCAGCAGGCGGACTGGGGCGGCCGCGCCTGTGCCGCAGACGAATCGCAAACCATGCTACCTAAGGCATTCATAAGCAAGGCCGGCCGTGGAACCGGCTACTGTAGAGCGGTGGCCGAAACCGGAGCCCCCGCCTGTGGACGGTATTCTCTATCGTAATACTCGCGGACCCATTCGCGGTTCAGCTCTTCGCCGGAGCGCAGCGTAATCTCCGCGCCGCACTTCGTGCACTTCATCCGAAAACCCATGGAGGCCGCCATGGGGCCGCCACAGGATGCGCATTCCGCGGGAGTGTACTGCGCCAGATCCTGGATCATCCGCACCCAGGTGCCGACTTTCAGAAAATAATGCTGCAGGTCTTTCACGGCCACTTCGCCCTCGAAAGCGCGCGCGTCGGCTTGCGGCATGCGGCGCAACAGGAACCGTTTGCCCGCTTCTGTGAGGTATCCGTCTTTTTCCAGAATGCCGGGGCCGAAGACTTCCACGGCGGTTTCCAGGATAGACTTATCGGGCAGGAAGATGTGGAATTGGGTTTCGGTCTCCATGGTGATCTCGATCAGATCGAGGGATTCGGCGCCAAGGTCGGTCAAGTGCGTATCGCGGGTGATTAGCGACGCATCGACGCGCAGGCTTTTCGCCACGATCTGAGCGAATCTGTCGAATACCTCCGATTCCGTCATCTTGGGCATTTGAATTCTCCTTAGCAAACAAACGCTCTATCCGGCCCAGGCGCGCACAGCCAGTACGGCGTTTTGACCGCCGAAAGCAAAAGCGTTGGCTATCGCGGCGCGTACTGCAGCCCTTCGGCTCTGGTTGGGAACATAGTCGAGATCACACTGTGGATCCGGCGACCGCAAATGCATGGTGGGCGGGACTTGGCCCTCGGCGATCGCTTTTACTGCGCAAATTACGTTGCACACGCCCGCCGCGGAAATGGTGTGACCGATCTGGCCCTTGTTCGAGGATACCATCAAACGCTTGGCATGCGGGCCAAACGCGCGCTTGATGGCGGCGGTCTCAATGGGGTCGTTCTTAGGGGTCGAGGTGCCGTGCGCGGCGATGTAGTCCACTTCCTCGGGGGCCAGGGAGGCCTGCCGCAAAGCAATGGAAATGGCCTGCGCCTCGGCGCTGCCATCCGGAGAAGGGTCGGTCAGCGTGTGGGCATTCAAGCTGGAGCCATACCCGGCGAGCTCGGCGTAGATCCGCGCGCCGCGCTCCTGGGCGCTCTCGAGCGTTTCCAGCACCACGGCGCCACCGCCTTCACCCATGACGAAGCCATCGCGCTGGCGGTCGAAGGGACGGGAGGCTACTTCCGGATCCGGGCTGCGGCTCAAGGCTCCCAACAAGCTGAAAGCCAGGATGGGCAGCGGACTCACCAAGGCTGCCGCGCCGCCGGCCAGCATGGCCTTGACCTTGCCCAAGCGCACCAGCCGGAAGGCTTCCCCGATGGCGTGCGAGCTGGCCGCGCAGGCGGTATCCATGACGAACGCCGGACCGGCCAGTTTCAGCAGCTTGGCGGGGACGCTGGCAACCATGTCCCCCAGACGGCGGTAGAAACTATTGTCCGGCTGCCGCCCTTCGCGGGCGAAGCGCGCCATATCCAGCGCCGGACTGTCCGGCTTGCGAAGCTGGAAATAGTGCTTCATGAGAGCCATGTCGAGGTAATTGACGCTGGTGCCGGCCGCGATTCCGATATCCGGCGGAGCCAGGTGCTGCGGCCCTTCCCCGGTGCGCAGTTGGGCGTCCGCCAGAGCCTCCCGCGCGACCGGCAGAAACAGCCGCACGCCGCGTCGGCACCAAGCCGCCGGGATGGACTCCAAGCCGGTATCCCGCGGTACGTGTTTGACCTCGGCCGCGACTTTGGTGTGGTACTCGGAGGGATCCCAAAAGCTGAGTGGCGCGATACCGCTATCGCCCGCCACGAGGCGCCGCCAGCAGGTGCGCAGATCCGGACCGAGCGAAGTGCTCATGCCCATTCCGGTGATGACCACTCTGTGCATAAGCTTTCAGCTTTCAGCCCTCAGCTATCGGCCTGATACGACCGGGGCGGCTGGGAATAGTCTAGCCGGCGGCGCGCAGGTCCTCGCTTTCTTCCTTCGCGATCTCGGCGGTGTCGCGCAGCAGGAATCCTTGGGCGATCAGGTATTCCATGATGCGCTCGGCGTTCTCCTGCGGGGTGGTTGTGCCGGTGAGAAGAGTGATCTCCGGATTGAGCGGCGCTTCATAGGGGTCGTCCACGCCGGTGAAGCCCTTGATCACGCCGGCGCGGGCTTTACCGTAAAAACCTTTCACATCCCGCTGTTCGCAAATTTCGACCGGAGTATCCACGAACGTCTCGATGAAGGCGTCCTTGCGCATCATGGCGCGCACCCGGTTGCGGGTTTCGCGATAGGGGCTGACCGCCGCGCAGATGACCGCGCCGTGGTGCCGTACGATTTCCGATGCCACATAGCCGATGCGCAGAATATTGGTGTCGCGATCTTCGCGCGAAAAGCCCAAGCCCTTGGACAAGTGCGTGCGCACCACATCGCCATCCAAGATGGTCACCTGCCGGCCGTGTTCCATCAGCATCACCGTCAGAATGTCGGCGATGGTGCTCTTGCCGGCGCTAGGCAAGCCGGTGAACCAGATGCAGAAGCCTTGCTTGTTGCGCGCCGGATACGCCGAACTCAGAATCTCGGCGGTCTCCTTGCGCGTGAACCAGGAAGGCAGCAGGCGGCCCTTGGTGAGGTAATTGTCGCGCACCTGCGTGCCCGAAATGGAGAAGACTTTGCGGTTGGGCTGGATTTCGGTGACCTGCTCGTAGCGGTCCTCGTCGGCCAGGTAGACCATCTCCTCGTAGGGCAGGCATTTGACGCCTATTTCATCGGCGTGCTTTTTGAGCAGCTCGCGCGCGGCGGCTGGATCGTAAAAGGGCTTACCCTTGGAGTTCTTGCCGGGGCCGGCGTGGTCGCGTCCGACGATGAAGTGGTTGGCGCCGAAATTCCGGCGGATGATGGCGTGCCAGATAGCTTCCCGCGGACCGGCCATGCGCATGGCCAGCGGCAGCAGGCTGAGCAGCGTGGTATTCGGGTCGTAGTAATTCTCCACCAGCGCCTTGTAAATGCGCACGCGCGTGTAGTGGTCCACATCGCCGGGTTTGGTCATGCCGACCACCGGGTTGAGAAGCAGGTTCGCGCCGGATTCCTGCGCAGCGCGCTTGGTGAGCTCCTCGTGCGCGCGGTGCATGGGATTACGGGTCTGGAAGGCCACCACGTCGGGGTTGCCCATATGCGACAGCAGTTCACGCACTTCCGCCGGGGTGCGCCGCAATTCCGGGAAATCGAAGTGCTGCGGCAGTTCGAGCACCTTGACCGGTCCGCTGAGGCGGAACTTGCCCCAGGAGAGCATTTCACGGTAGGTGGGGTGTTCCTCATCGGAGCATCCCAAGCCGTGGGCCGCTTCTTCGTGCGGGTCCGCCTCGAAAATCTCGTCCACGCGCATCCAGGCGATCAGGTTGTTATTGGCGTTGCGCAGGGCGATCTCGCGCCCTTCTTGAATGCCGTCCAATTTGGCGAGGGGCAGAGTGATGGGGATCGACCAGAGCAGCCCGTTAGCCAGCCGCATGTTATTCAGCACGCTGTCGTAATCGGCCTTGCCCATGAAGCGGTCAAGCGGGGAAAATCCGCCAAAAGCCAGCAATTCCAAGTCGCACAAACTGCGCGGCGACAGTTGCAGAGTGGGTCCTTCGCCGGCGCGGCGCGCCAGATCTTCGCGTTCACTGCCCGCAACCCGAAGATCGATCAATTCGCCGCCGTAAGGCGTGTTCAACTCGATTTTATTCTTGGATTTCAAAGTTCCTCCGGTACATTCATTTTTCTCATTTTCGCGCGACGGACGGGAGCGCAGCGAAGGCAAAACCTTACATCGCGCCGAACTGGCGATGTAAGCCAATAGTTAAGGATACTCTGCCGGCCGGCGCAGCGGCAGACTTACCAGTACCAGATCTTCGTGGTACTTTGCTCACCCTGGTCGATCGGGGACATCCCCTCAGGGTGCGTTTCCTAACGAATTCATCTACAGCCGACTTCGTTGCGGCTGCGCGCCAGGAGGCTGCATCCTTGCATGGATTCCGGCGTTTCACATTCCGCCAGATCCAACAAAGTGGGAGCGATATCCAGCAAATGCATCCCCTCCACTTCACCCCTCACCGGCAGATTGGGGGATGCCAGCAAAAAGCTGCCAAACTGGGCATGATTGCAATCGTCGGGGCCGGTGTCGTTCTCCTGCAGGTACAGCGAGTCGTATCCCAACCCGCCAATGGAGCGCCAGTATAACGCTCCGAAATGCACAATCAGATCCGGCGGCACGTTGTGCAGGCTGCGATACAGATCGCGGGGCTGGAATACCAGCGACCCCATTGGTTCATCGCGATCGTCGCGCAGCGCATGGAACCGCCCGGTCATTTCCTCGACTAAATCGCCGTACCCGGATTCCGGCACAATGCCGGTGGGCTCGCGGCCTTCCACGTTAAAGAAAACCCGCGCGTAATAGCCGCCTTCGCTCCACACCCGCGTGTGTTCCCAATCCACCAGGGACGGCGAAAAAGGAGTGGGTTTCGAGACCGGCTCTTTCAACACCAGCAGGCCTTCGCGCCGCAGCCACTCGTTGACGCAGAAGCCGCCGTCCAGGCGTTGCGCGCCATGATCGGAAACCACCAGTATGTTGGTATCGTCGTCGAGCAATTCCAGCAGCGTACCGATCTCCTGGTCGACATACGTGTAGTAGTCCCGGATGAGCGTCTCGTACGGGTGGCCGGGCACGTACTGACGGTGTAGGGGATCGTGATACTTCCAGAAACCGTGATGCACGCGGTCGACGCCGATTTCCACAAATTGAAAATAGTCCCATTCCAGGGTGGTCATGAAATAGCGGATCACCTCGAAATGCTTCCGCGTCATCTCGTAAATCTGGTCGCGAAGCCAATCTTTTTTGTCGGTGCGGAAGCCTTTGACGTCCACCGGGTATTCGCCAACCAGGCGGTCGATTTCCTGCCGCACACTGGCCGGGTAGGTGTAATCGTGCGTGGTGGTGTCAGGGGTCATGAAACACCCGACATTGACACCATTCATGCGTCGTGGAGGATAGCTGGGCGGCACGCCTACAACCACCACGTTTTTGTGGCGCTCTCCCAGTACGTCCCAGATCGCGGTCTGCTGTATGGAACTGGAGTTCACGATGGACAGACCGTGGTAGGAATAATCTTTGCGGTTGCGAAAACCGTACACGCCCAGGGATCCCGGGTCCTGGCTGGTGGACATGCACATCCAGGCCGGCACGGTAATCGGTGGAATCACACTTTCCAGGCGGCCATAGCAGCCGCGCTCCATCAGCGCACGGATATTGTTCAAGCCGGGGTGATGAAATAGAATCTCGGGAGCCGCACAATCCAGCCCGATGACAAGAGTCTTCACTTGAATGCCTTCTTTAAAAACCGTTTAGGATGTTTGTCCCGCGCCCAGGGCAAGACTGGAAAACCTGCTAGCTTCTATTAAGGCATCAGACCACGAAAGCACCCCCGGAGTCAAGGTCCACATGGTGGGATTTAGTACTTGTACCATGCTGCATAAGTCTAATGGCAGGTGATGTTTGCAGGGCGGAATGCAATCCCGGCAGGGAAGCGTTTTGCGTTCCGTTATACACTTTTTAAGGGCCGTATTCCACACATCCAAACCGGTTGCGCGCGCTGGCAAGGGACGGTGACTCTGCGTCGGGCGGGCCGCCAGCGGCTGGCTGCGCAGCCCCGTAGGACTGGTCTTACCAGCACCCGCTGTGGTAAATTCGACAACTATGCCCGATCTCCCGGAGCCGGCCTTGTCCCGGATCGAGAAGCAGCAGTTCCGCCGCATCTGTGGCAAGTTTGCTACCGGCATCACGGTGGTCACCGTGAAAGACGCCTCCGGAGCCCTGCACGGCATGACCGCCAATTCCTTCACCTCGGTCTCGCTGACGCCGCCGCTGGTGCTGGTATGCGTGGACCGGAACGCCATCATCCTGGAGCATTTTCGGAGCAGCCCTTATTTTGGAATCAACGTCCTGGGCGCCGGGCAGCGCCAGATCTCCGACCAGTTTGCGGGCCGCGGCTACGACCGGTTCCAGGGGGTGGCGTGGTATGCGGGGCAGACCGGGGTACCGCTGCTGCCGGACGTGCTGGCCACGCTGGAATGTTCGCGGTGGGACGTGCTGACGGCCGGGGACCACGACATCGTGATTGGGGAAGTATTACACGCCAACTGCCAGGATGGCGACCCGCTGGTGTTCTACTCGAGCCAATACCGGTCTCTGGGATAAGAGCACGGAAAATGTGGGGCAGGCACGCTGCAGGATTGCCTGCCCCAAAAACCGCTTAGTACGTCACTTGGAATATCGAACCATACCCTCCCGCAAGTCCGCCTACATAGGTCGTGCCATAAAGCACTCCACCGGAGGGACTGAGGATCAGGCCATTTGGGCCACCGCCGTTATCACCGTTGAAGGTAGCCATGGTGGACTTGGTCCAAGTCGTGCTTGGAGCCTTTGGCGGCAACAACACGAAGACCACGCCGCAGCCCTCGTAAGATGCCGGGAAACAGACGTCTGTCGTAGACCCGCCCGCGAAGGCCGTGCCGTAGATTGGGCTGGTACTCGAAGGCATCGCCACGTTGTAAGAAGGAAGCATGCCGTCGTTGGGAGGTCCGTTGAAGACATAGAGCAGACTCTCGGTCCAGGGGTTGCCCTGGGTAGCCGGCGGCGTCAATTGAAATACTACACCGCAGCCATCGTCGTAGCCTCCTTGCGGACAACCCGTGGGGTTCCCACCCAGGGTAGTTGTGCCAATAAGCGCGCCGGTCGCCGTGTTGATCACTATGTTTCCGGCAGGAGCGCCCCCGTCGCAAACTGGCTGACCGCTGGTGCCGCAGGCGTTACCGCCGCCGATCCCTGAGGGTGCGCCAATGAAACTGTAGAGCACCGTCTCCGTCCAGGTTGCGCCCGCCGGCGCCAATTGGAACACCGTGCCCCAGTTAGCGGTTCCGCCGCTGTAGGTCGTACCATAAAGCTTTCCAGTGCTGGTGAGCGCCAGACTGCCAAAGGGATTCGCCCCGTCGCAAGCCGGGTTGCCGGCCGTGCCGCACCCTGCGGGTACGCCCCCAAAGCTGTAGAGCACAGCCTCGGTCCAGACTCCGCCGGCCGCGGGCGTCAACGAGAACACCGTGCCGTTACCTGAAGTCCCACCGGCAACGGTCGTGCCGAAAAGCACCCCGTGAGGGCTAAGGACCAGACCTGCTTCGGGATTGGCACCATCGCCCGCCGGACCTTTGAAACTGTAGAGCACCGCTTGGGTCCACTTTCCGCCGCCCGCGGGCGTCAGCGAGTACACCGTGCCATAGCCGTAAGCTCCGCCTTGTTCGGTGGTGCCAAACAGCACTCCACGCGTACTGAAGACTACTCCCGACCGAGGATTCGCCCCATCGGCGCCTCCGGTGAAAGTATAAAGCGGGCTGAAGGTCCAAGCCCCGCCCGATTGTGCCGGCGGCGCCAACACGAACACCGTGCCCCATCCCAATCCTCCGGCGTATGTCGTGCCGAAGAGCCCGTTGTTGTGGAGAACCAACCCCGCTTCCGGAAAAGCCGCTTTCGTGCCTTGAAAACTGTATAACGTGCTCAGCACAGGCGGTGCGGCGCCACAAGGCACGCGCATCGCGAATAACGCGCCGATCAGCACGATCATCGGTAAAGGTTTCTGCATATCTTCTGAATTCTGTGCCCAGGCGCGTTTCAAAGTCAACTGTTGCGGGACCAGTATAGTACCGGCTCCAAGATATGCAGTAATGGCGCATAATCGACGCGGAGCGCGCCGCACTGCCGTGCAGTGGGGCAACGACAGTCTTTGAGGACTTGAAAGTAGCGATTGCGCAAAATCTCGCTACAGAACTCGCTACAGAAATAGAGTAACGATTTACTTCCGAGAGTCCCCTAACATCGCCCGCCCGTGGGGATTGTCCGCGCCTTCAGAGCACGATACACCTTCGAATCTCCACGGCGGCGTCACCTAATGCGGTAGGAGGCGGATCGCTTTCACGGCTCGCCGGACTGCCCTTTCCCAGTACCGTTACGCTATAGGAAACGGCCCGTGGATTTGGTTCCAGCCGGTAGCGTGTGCTATCGTAACAAGAGTCGTTATAGGCATATGGAGCAAAAACCCCGCAAAGACGTTTCGGAGGACAGGGCTGTCCCCGAGCCGCCGGCCGCGCCGCCGCCCGAAGACCCCGCGCCCGCGATGGGACCCGAAGATGAGGCCCTGGTTGCCGAGCGGCTGCGGGAATTAGGCTATATCGAGTAAACTCCCCCCGTGGGGCTAACCGTAATCCATGCAGGAAAAACCTAATATCATTTTGATCACCGCGGATTCTCTGCGCGCCAATCACTTGGGATGCTATCAATATCCGCTCCCCACCAGCCCGCACATCGACAAGCTGGCTTGTGAGGGCGTGCTCTGCGAAAACATGTTCGCTCCGGGCATTCCCACGCAGCCCTCCCACACCACCATCTTCACCGGCCAGCACCCGGTCACGCATGGCGTGGTGGCGCACGGCGGGAAAGCCAGGCTGACCCGTGGGTCGCCCTGGCTGCCGGAAATCCTGTTCGAAGAAGGTTACACGACGTGCGCCGTGGATACCTTGTTTCGCGAACGTATCTGGTTCGGGCGCGGCTATGAGTACATCCTCGACCCCAGCCTGCGCCATATGTTTTATGCCTCCGTCACCCAGGAGGAATTGAACGATCGCGCCATCCACTGGATCAAGACGGTCCCCAAGGGACCCTTCTTCATGTTCATCCATTACTGGGATGTGCACTATCCCTATGTCCCGCCGGAGCGCCTGCGCGGCCTGTTCTACGATGGCACTAATCCTACCGACCCGGACAATCACGAGTTGGATGAGTGGTGGCATCATCCCATCGGCGCCATGGCCCGGGACACCTGGCTGCGCACCTCGAATGGCCTGATCCGGGACCCGAAATATGTGACGGCGCTCTATGATCGCGAGATCCGTTACCTGGACGAAGGCATCGCCGCGCTCAAGGACACTCTCGAACAGCAGGGGATGGCCGAAAACACCATCATCTGGCTGCTGGCGGATCATGGCGAGAGCATGACCGACCACCGCATCTGCTACGACCACTACGGCCTCTACGATTGCACCGTGCGCGTGCCCACCATCGTGCACTGGCCGGCAGGCAAGCTGCGGGCGGGCAGCCGTCTGGCACCGTTCCGGCAGTTGTCGGATGTGGCGCCCACACTTTTGGAGGCGACCGGCACTCTGATCCCCGAAGAGATGGAGGGCCAGAGCTTTCTGCAACAGTTGCAGGGCCAGGAAGAGCCCTCCGGATACGACCGCGTGATCGGACTGGAATCCACCTGGCAGGCAAAATACTACTTACGCAATAGCCAGTACAAATTTATCATCGCCCGTCAACCGGACCTGCTGGGGAATCCGGATCGGGAGTTGTACGATCTGGCAGCCGATCCAGGGGAGGATCACAACATAGCCGCCGAGCAGCCGCAGTTGGCGGCCAGCATGGAGGCGGAACTGGAAGGCTGGCTGGCGGACAAGCTGCAGGCGCTCGGGAAGACCAAAGATCCCGTCAAGGAAGAAGGCGCCGTCGCCGAAAGCATCTGGCGAGGACATGGAAAATGAACGATACGGAAAACGAGAATAAAACCGCAACCGAAGCGGATCTGAAGGCTCTGGCCGAATCCTATCTGGACGCCTTCCACAAGCGGGAGCTGGATCGCTGCGTGGACTTCTTCACCGACGACGCCACCATCGACTTCAACATGACCGCCTATAAGGGCCGCCAAGCTATTATCGACTGGCACAAGGACCGCTTCGAGGCGGACCTGAAGATGCTCCGCTTGAACAACATCTCCGTCAAAGGCGACACGGTCACCGTGGATGGCGTGGCTACCTCCAAACGGCTGGTTGCCTGGAAAGCCAAGTCGATTGCCGGAAGAGTCACGATGCGCTTCGCGGACGGCAAAATCAAGAGCGGCAAGCTGTCTGCGCGCATGACGAACCCGCTCAATATGCTGCGCGAGGACATGGGCACCTGGTAGCGGGCGCGGTAGCCGGTACTCTGCCTGCGGCCCGCATGGCCGGAAGCGGACCGAGGGTCCACCGCAGAGCGCACGGCGCTGCCCCAGATCCCTGGAACATACGTTAAGCCAACTTACGGACTGGGGGTGCGGAGAGGCTTGCGTCTCAAGTCCAGAAGGGTCAGGTCGCATTTGCCAGAGAGGGAGCCGGGCCTACAGGAGGAACTGGATCGGATCGATCCGCCAGCATTGGCGGAGGACGGCAGCCGACGGATCGATCTGAATCCGGTGGTCTTGGACGAGAACGGCCAGAGCGTGGGCCCGGACTTACTGGATAAAGCAACCGGGCGCTGGTCCCAAGTAGAGGCGCAACGCAGCGTCGATCAACTCACTCACGACCAGCTTACCGGCTCAGATCAAATCGGGCCTGGCGGCCAAACCTTCCAAGCTGAAACCCGCCGGGAACCGTAGTCTGTTCGAGCAAGAAGGCCAGGGCTCAGCGCGCCAGTACGAGTTCCTTGCGCACTTGGCGGCGATGCGCCAGCCTCGCCACTAACCCCAACATCAACAAACCGGCGAGGCCCAGCAAAGGCGTACCCGGCTCCGGCGTGGGCGTTGGAAGATTGTTCCCAACGTTCGTAATCATGCCGCTCCCGTTCTGTCCGGCCCGGATAAATATGTCGTCGCTGATGGTCAGCAGGGATACCGGTCCAAACGTCACGGACGCCTGTTGGGAGCCGGAATTGGGGATAACCAGAAAGATCTCATCCGCCGACGGACACTTTCCCGGCCCTAGTGCTACGCCTATGCACAAGGTTTCCGAGATTTGGGATGCCACCGTGGGCGTGGTCACGATTTCCGTCATCCCGAAATCCGCCTCATTGATGGTAGCCGCTCCCGAAATCGTGGCGACCAGATAAGTGAGAGCGGAGTCCATGCCGGCGCCATTGGAGACGTTCCACGCAGCCGAGAGATCCAAACCCGGATTGTTTGAATCGCTCGAGGGGGTGACCATGACGGCGCTGGCGGGAGGTCCAGGGAGAGTCGGGAAATAGGTGTTGGTGTACGCGAAATCGCTGAACTCCAAAGATCCGATCTGGCAGGGACCAGTGAGCGCGACATAAACGGCCACCGAAGCCGTAGGGCAGGGAGCCAAAGCCAGGCTGCCTGCGAACATGACCGGGGCAATCAAGCCTGCAAAAAGCGCCAGGCTCAATAGTTTTATAATTACGCTCTTCATGACTTTTTCCTTTTCCTGCCTAAATCGAGTGACGCAAAACTCTTCTGCTGTCTATCGAGTATAAGAAATTGTCAACCAACATTCAAGCTAATTTTCCAAGGGTTTTCCTTGGGGGGATAGGTACTAAAGTACTGGGGAACCCACTGGCTCGACCGCGCCCGCACCGTGAGCGGGCGCACAACTACGGCGGCCTGTGATTATCACCTCTGAGCTTCGCGGCGCATAAGCCTTGGGATTGGGAAGGCCGAGCCGCGGGCCGGACGGCCGGGAGACGGCCATCGTTCCGGACGGGTCCCGGTCTGCAAGTGCTTTCAGGAATCGAGTGGGGGTTTGCGTCTGCGGTTGCCGGCCTGCAGGATGCTGCGGAAAGCCGGGACGCGCCCTTTCCGGCTTGGGGGCGCGTCCCACGCTTGGCAAAACGGCTACTGAATGTGGACACGCACGGGGCTGGCCGGCTGGCCATCCACCGACATCGCCACGTCCGCCGGACCCATGCCTGCCAGGCTGCGCGGAACTTCCACCATGACCTCGTCCAGACCCGGGAAATGCCCGGACGGCCCGGCATACACCACCGGCACGTCCTGCCCCGCGATCTGCACGTGGACCTCGGACGCATCGCGCACACCGGAGGCGTAGACCTGCAGCATCGTCTTGTCGAATGACGCTGCCGGATCGAGCGCGCCGAGCAGCGGCCGGATCGATTGGCTCCCGTCGGCATGGACTGTGATGACCTGCATGGCGCCCGTGTGCACCATCGGGATGGCTTTGGCGGCGGGCGGCGTGTAGACCGTGCCAGACGCGTTACCGATGACCGACAAAGCAGTTGTGTTACTGCCCTGCGAATAGGTGAACTCCGACTTGGCTGTGACGATCGAGACTTTCGGAAAAGGCCCGATGTTCAAAGAAGTCAGGGTTCCCGCCGGCAACGCTAGGCTGCCTTTGATGTTTATCGTGCCCCCCGATATGGTGATCGGACCCTGCAACGCAACCGAAGCCAGGCCGGTAGTTGGAACCGTCAGAGTAAACACCACCGGAGTAGGTTTTATGGGGTACGGCTGCACGAGCAGCGAGGATTTGACTTGACCTGTCAACTCTATTGGATAATAGGCTGCATAGGTCGGGCCCGACTTTGTCGGCTTCAGGCTCTCGCAGGCGTAGAGAGTGATGCTGAACGGCTCACCCGCCAACTTGAGCGTGTCCGCCCCGCTGATCACGTTGGGCCCAAACTGTCCGGAAGCTTGATAAGCGATCACCGAGGTGGCGCACGCCGCCACCAGGTTCTGTGCGGCGGCAAAAGCGGACATTACCGCTGCCGCAACCGCGATGGATCGTATATTGACAACCATTGAATTCTTTCTCCTTTTATATTTCCCCACGAATGGAGTTCTTAACGAGTTTAGATGCCCGTATTTAATGAAATCAAGTCCTCGCACCGGTACACGCCATACAGCGGTACCAGTACCGATGAACTGCTGGTTCGACGATGGAGAGTGAGGCAAACATTGCCCCGCTCTCCGCTCGGTTGCGTCTGGCTTACTGCGCGGCCTGCGACGGCCCTCCCACCAGATTGGAAGGCGCCGAAAGGTTGCCGTTGGCATCCTCCGCCCGCACGAAATACAGCAATTGCAGATTAGCCGTCGGGGAAGGCTCGGAGAACGTCACGGTCCCGCCGCTGGCGAGGACCCGGGTCACGAACGTGACCGGTCCCGGGTAGCCTACAGCCGCCGCGGCTGCCGATTGTGCCCGCGCGGAGTTGCACAGAGGCAGATCTACCGCCGCGTCGGTTTCGCACGCGGCCGCCAGGTGTCCATAGCCTGGAGGCGGCGTGGAAGTGGTTGGCGACATGTTGATACGGTAGACCAGGTAGTCCTCCGCACCAGTGATGGCGGGCCAATCGAGCGATACGGTGCCGCCCAACGGACCCGGCGCGGAGTGCACCACAGGCACCCCCAGTGTGACAGAGGCAGGCAGTTTCGCCGGCGATGTGCAGTTTTTATACGTGCATTGCGTCTTTAGCAGTTGCACGTCCACGCTGGTAATCTTGCCATCCTGGTTCAGATCCATCGGATCGTTAGCTTTCGCCTTGGCGTTCAGCCTGGCTGTCATCAGATTCACGTCTTTCTGATCGATGACATGATCGTGGTTGAAGTCCAGAGTGGTGTTGTCGACCATGAAGATTTGTGTTCCGCCGGTGGCTGGCCGCGCCGTTCCCCAATAGAGACCAAAGGGGGTGGACTGGAAAATCCGGCCGCCTGTATTCATGCCGTCTCCCATGCCGATCTTGGTGATCGCCGTCCAATGCACCCCATCGGTGGTCCGGAACATATCCGTTCCGAATTCCTGGGCCCAATTCGCCGCGTCTCCAGGCGCGGGACTGCTCTGATAGGAGGACTCGGCGCTCTCGTCGTACGTACTCATGTACAATCCCATCCCGCCCACGCCGAATCTCCAGAAGTGTCCGGTAAACCCATTGTCGAAGTATTGCCCGATGCCGCTGATCGGCAGGACTGAATTGCCGGCGCCCGGAGCCCCCGGAGGGATGGTCCGGGGATTGCCGACTACCAGGTCCCAGCTATCCACCGCATCGACTTGCACCTGCCCTGTCGTGTCCGGGTGGATGCGAACCATCTCCGGCGGCTGGTCGGTGCCCACATACAAGCAGCCGCCCGCACCGCCACTGACTGTACCCGCTGTCGCCGGACAACCGCTGGTGTCGCCGTATATCTGGAAGCTCAGCGCGTAATTGGAGATCATGCCGGCGTTCGCGTAAGCTCCATTGGTGATTACCGGCTTCCACGTATAAGGCGCGGCGCCCGTTCCGTCTGTCTTCCACACCCCGTACTCCGTGGCCGGTCCCGAGGCGCCGTAAGGATTGCCGGTGGCCGCATACATGAAGCCGTTGAAGTTCTGCAGAATCCACACGGGCAGTAGTTGACCCGCGCAGGTAGTGCCGCTGGTATCGCAACCCGCCGGCGGGCTGACAAACTGGAAGTTGTTGTTGCCGCCGTTGGGATTGGTTCCCGGCACGGAGCCAATCACCCGGCCCACCCCCGCGAAGTTGCCGACCTGCATGTACAATACGCCGTTCAGTTGGCCGCCCGAACGGAAACCAAAATTCTGGAACGCTTGACTGCTCCCGCTGCAACTGGGGCACCCCACCGGATCGCCCGCTGTGGAGATATCGCCCAGGAAAGTCCCGGGATCCTGCGGGAGAGGCGTCCAAGTCACGCCGTCGGTGGAACGCAGGATGCGGGGCGGCGGCCACCCGCCCACCGTGTGATTGGTCTCAAAGATCGCCCCGGAGGTCACTGTGCCCGCGTACAGGGCTGTTACGCCACCGGGTTCGGTCACCACCGTCAGACTCCGCACACCCATGTCCCGGGCGGTCGCCACCGTCTTGTTTGGCTGCACGTTCGTGTCGGTGACGGTCAGCGAGTTGGGGGACTGGAAGACTCGCACCCAGGTATTGGTCTGCGGCGTGTATTGCCAGATTTCGGCCTGCAACGGCAGAAGAAAATAATCCGGCGTGCAATCTCCGATGGCCGGCGGATACAGCCCCGGCAACCCGGATTGTATCGCCGCGTCGGCGGAGGTCACACAATACACCATCCGGCCCGTACCCACGTACAACTTGCCGCCGAACCAAGCCATCGACCAGGCTTCGGTGTTGGCTCCGTCGCCGAACCCATTCGTGGCCAACCGGGTAATGCCGGTCCCCTGGTTCTCCTGCGCCATGATGCGCCCGTAGATCATGCTGAATGAGTTATTGCCCAGGCGCAATTGATAATGATTGACAAGCTCCACGCCTAGTTGCATGGAATAACTCGCGGGGAGATATGTTTCCGGCTGAGTCACTAACATGTCGTTGGGCGGGGAACTGGTGCCGCCGGTGATCGACTGCAGGATGGGTCCGGTGCCCGTGTTGTTGCATGCCGTGCTGGGTTTGGGCTCCGTGCAGATATTGCCCGCTACAGTATAGAAGGGAATCTTGGCGTTTACGAAGATGGGATCCCACTGGCTGCGGAGTTGCTCTACGTTGGTGGTTTCGAGCGCTTGTACGCCCGGCGTCAGCAGTCCGAAAGCCTGTCCGATCGTCTGGCCACTCGCGGTAGTGAAGAGCCAGTTGGCCAGCACGTCGCCCTGGTTTGGCGTTCCCAGAGTAAATACGGCGTTGGCCGAGCCGATCCACTGCGGTGTGGCCAAGGCTTCCTGCAGATCCAGCCCGCCTTTGGAGTGGGCGACGAAATAGACCTTCGACGCGCCGAAGTTGGCCAGGATCCTGGGTAACATGGTTTCGAGCATCGCCGCATTAGCCTGGATTGTGGCGTTGTTATTGGTGTTGTCCGTATTAAAACTCAGAAAGGCCGTGCGGAATCCGGCTTCGTAGGCGAAGTCGTACATGTCGTTCCCCGTTCCGGCGCCAGGGCCGTTCGGTCCGCAAATAGTCGGGGAGGGTGGACAGTTGGCGGACTCCAGCCAGTCTGCATAGCTGCCCGCCAGACCGTGCACGAATACCACTACCGGGCCATTCTCCGCACCCGGAAGAGTCGCACCGTAAAACAGGTTAGGCAGGACGCTGTCAGGTGTGACCGGCGGAGCCGGCGGGGGCGTCACAATCTTGGGTGTGGCTGCGGAGGCGGACTCCGGATGCGACCCTGGGAATGCCTTTAGCCCCAGCAGAAACACCAGGGCCAAGCCCAAAACTCCGAATCTGAACTTATGGATACCAACAGACCGTAACATGTAATTTCCTCCAGCAGGGCAAGCCGCTTTACTCCGCTACCCTATGCAAAACAGGACCTTTCCTCTCAAATTCCGAACCATCCAACAGTAGCATTTCCCCGTTTCGAGTGTCCAGAGTATTGGCCAACCAGGGTACTAGACCTCTGGTGACTTCAGGGAGTCGCCGCCTGTCACTTTCACCCTTCCGAGGGACACGCGCCCTTTTGCGCTTCGCCGCAATCCGGCCCGCGTCCGGTCATGCTTTGACCGTTGCGTACTTCTCGGCCAACTCCTCCAGTAACTTGGCGGCGGCGGCCGAGCCTCCGAATTGGGCGAAGATGCCGGCGATGCGTTGCGCATTCTGGCGGTATGACGGCGTGTGCAACACGCGCTCGACCGCCTCCCGCATGCGTCGCGGCGTGCAATGCCGCGGCAACAGGCGCAGGCCAGCGCCGCTATCCTCGACGCGGCGGGCAATCTCCGGCTTGTCCCATTCCGTGGGCACAATGATCAAGGGTACGCCGGCCGCCAGCGCGGATTTCACGTTGGCCGCCCCGCCGGTGGTGACCATGACATCCAACAAGGGCAGCAGGTCCACGTGCGACACCCACCGCACCGCGTGGATGTTGGGGGCGATCGGTCCCAGATCCAGTTCGGAAGGCTCGCGCTTGCCGCCGGTCAGAATCACCTCCATGGGCAGGTTTGCCAGGCCCTGCGCTGCGGCCCGCAGCACAAACGGATCGCTCACATGCACGGTTCCTTCTGTGGCGTGCACCCAGGGTTTGTCGCGCGGCAACTGCTGCAGCCAGTCGGCCGGCGGCTCGTAATTGGGCCTGTTCCATAGGCAGCAGGGGCCGCCATAGCGCACCGTAGGCGGCAGATCCTGCCGGTTATAATCCAACTCCGGTGTGTTCAGCACCAGGTGCAGCGGCACGCGGCCGCTGAATTCGTTGATCGACGTCGTCAATGGCGGCAGGCCGTAGCTCTGGCGCAGTTCGTTGGCCTTGCGCCGGATGCGAGCGGTCAGCAGGCGCTGGCCGATCTCGACCGACCGCGCCAGCAGGCGGGTCTGCCAGTTGTGCGGCAGCGGCAAGGCCAGTCCGAAAGGCGGGGCCCCCGGTCCCGGAACCAGGCAGCAAAAATAATCCAAAGTAGCGATCGGCATGTGGTGCTTTTCCCACAACACCAGGACCGGCCCCAGTATCGTGCCGTCATCTACCAGCACATCCGGCTTCCAACTGGCCAGGATGGGCTCCAGATCTTCCACCTGCTGCGGGATGGTGTCCAGCAGGTAGCTCTGGAGTGTCCGCGTAAACTGCAACATGTCCTTGACCGACCGCTCACGATTGGGCGCGAACAATATGTCGGACATGGCCTCCTCGTCCAGCTTCTGGAACGGGAAAAAGGTGAACCCTTCGTCGGCAAACGCCTGCGCGGTTTTCGGCGCGCTATAAAAGGCGACCTCGTGCCCGCGCTCGCGCAACGCGCGTCCGATGTTGATGCCATGAAAAAGGTGCCCCGTGTAGGACCAGCAAGTTAACAGGAATCTCGACATAAATTACGGCCGCATGCCAAAGGAACAAGTTTAGCATCGGCCCGCGTGAATTGTGCTGGCAGACTCCCAGCCAGGGCGCCCTCGGCCTCGGGGCCCGGACTCCCGCGCCGCCCTGACGCCAACATCTCCAGCCACCGCCTGTGATAATTTGAGTGAATGCAGCAGGAATCCTCAGAAGCAATCTTGACGGCCACCACCGACCCCGCCAGCTCGCTGACTTTCGGTCAGGCCCGGGAAATCGCGCAGTCGCACCATTTCGTGTTTCTCTGCGGACTGCACCGCAGCGGCACCACTCTGCTTTTCCGCATGCTGCGGGAGCATCCGGAGATGACTGGTTTTGCGAATAATAAGGTGGCTACCGAATGGACCCCGCTCGAGGATGAAGGCCAGTTCCTGCAAGGCATCTATCCCCCCGCCATGTGTTACGGGGGGCCCGGCAGCTTCGCCTTTGCGCCCGAGGCGCACCTCACCGAGTCTTCCGAGTTGCTGACGCCCGAGAATAAGGCCCAGTTGGCCGTCGACTGGTTTCCTTATTGGGATCTGGGGAAACGCTATCTGCTGGAAAAATCTCCCCCGCACCTGCTCATGACCCGTTTCCTGCAAAACGTCTTTCCGAATTCCTCTTTCGTGATCATTGTGCGGCATCCGGTGGCCGTCTCGCTGGCCACCACCAAATGGAGCGCCCGCAGCCTGGACTCTCTGCTGGAGCACTGGCTGGTAGCGCATGAGATATTCGAGCAGGATCGTCCGCATTTGCAGCGGGTCATGACCGTCGCATACGAGGCCCTCGTGGAAGAGCCGGCCGCGACGCTGCACAAAATCTACGCGTTTCTGGGAGTGGCGCCGCACCCCACTTCATTCGCGGCCACCACGGAACATAACCAGAAGTATTTCGCGCAATGGCTGGAAATGGCCGCCGATCCGCAGTCGAGCGCCTCCATCCAGGAATCGATTGCGCGCTATGAAACGCGTGTCCGCGCCTTCGGGTACAGCCTGCAAGATCTGCAAATCCGTTAACCGATTTCCGCAGAATAGATCGTTCTGAAACGCACCTGACCGCGCGGCCAACCGGCGGCGCTTCCCGCGATACCGGTACTGCCGGTATTTACACAATGGCATAGTGTAAAAAGTGCCCGAACATACGACTCTGCTTAATCGCTCCGGTGGACGGAAAACTGCCGTAGCCCCGCAGTTTCAGATACCTAGCTCGCGCAAACCGCGCCGGAGACTTGTTCATTTCCGCACATCCTAACCTGGCATTCCGAATGGCTGCGAAATTGCCTTTGAACGTGATCCCAACTACGGATTAAAGGGCCAAACCCGCGCGCTGGCCGGGACGCTGCACGGCGGGAGCTCGCCCACCTGAGCTGTCAACGGGATTCGGAGATTTTCAGACCTGAATATTGACCAAGGCGCGGCATCTGCAGCGTCGCGGGCATAGCTGTGCCCGGAATGGGGCTTTTGGCCGATGAGAATGTCGAGTGGCTTGGGCCACTTTCTTGATGAACCCTCAGGCTGGCGCGACCGGATGCTCGTCTGCCGTCTGAAATCCGATAAGGTTCACAAGTGCTCCCGCGCCCCGCGGCGAGCGGCCGATTACAAGAGTTTATGATCTCTTTCTCCTATTCTTTCGTGCCCGCGAAGTTCGGGCTCTGTCTATTCGCCATGCTGGCCTGGTCAGGCGGATTTCCGTGCAGCGCGCAGACGCCGCCGCCCGTTCCCCCGGATTTCCAGGATCTCTACACCGCGCTCGACAACTCGCTCAGCTCATTCAACACTACGCTCAACTCCCAATGGAATGGAGTCAAATATCCCGTCATCTTCAGTGCACAACTGTGGGATGCCAATGCGAACAGCGGTCCGCAACTGGTCAATCCCAA
>Ga0335081_10002205_pt1 | contig 30583 bp, 31 predicted proteins | sample Lox_Sample_35_FD_206713 | JGI IMG/M metagenome (GOLD analysis project Ga0335081, IMG submission 206713) | Soil microbial communities from Loxahatchee National Wildlife Refuge, Florida, United States - Lox_Sample_3.5 | ecosystem: Environmental > Terrestrial > Soil > Wetlands | place: USA...
ACGAAGGCAGTTGCCGTTGAGATGTTGAACGTGCCGCTGGTGTCGCCGCCAGTGCCGGCGGTATCGACCAGCGCATCGCGGCCAGTACCGCTCACGTCGACCGCCGAATCGTGAACATGCAGTGGAATTGCCGCCGCACGGATGGCCTCTGCAAAACCGACGATCTCTTCGACCGTCTCGCCCTTCATGTGCAGCGCGACCAGCAGGGCGGCGATTTGCGCGTCCGTGCACTTGCCGGTGAGGACTTCCGTCATCACGGCGCGGGCTTCCTCGCGAGTCAATGGCTCGCAGTGATTTGCAATGCGGTGCAGGGCTTCGAGAATCATCGGCACTATAAGGTTAGCATTGCTCAGCCGGTGAGAGATTCGATCGTCTGTACCGCTTGGGACGGCAGGGCCAAGGCCCCGGCCGCCAAATCCTGCCGCATGTGCTCCGGATTGGAAGTACCGGTCAACGGCAGAATTCCGATCGCTTGGGCGAAGGCGAACACAATCTGGGCGGGAGTGGCATTGGCCTTCTCGGCGAGACCAGACATCAAGGGGTGGTGCAGGATTTCCAAATTGGCGGTCAGCAGCGAAAACCCCTGGTAAGTAATATTGTTTTCGCGGCAAAACGCCCTAACCTCGCGATCCCAGCCCAATCGCGCGAAGCAGCGATTCTGAACAAATGCGGGCAGTTCTGTTCGCGAAGCCGCCATCTGCTCAATGTGATGCAGGGAGATATTGCTTACGCCCAGAAGGCGGGTGCGGCCGGCATCGCGTTCTTTGATCATGGCATCCCAGACTTCTGCATCGGCCTCGCTCCAGCCGTCGCTGGAGGAGGGCCCGTGCAAGAGGTAACTATCGATGTAGTTCGTGCCAAGATGTTCAAGCGAACTGGCCATCGACTGGGCGACCTGAATCGAAAGGCTGGCTGCGGGATCATAGGGGAGGCGGTGGTCCTGCCCGGGAAGATAGGTGAATTTTGTTTGCAGAAACAGATCGGTGCGGGTCACCAATCCTGATCGATAAACAGCAGCTAATCCCTGGCCAACTCCAGCTTCAAAATAATGCCGGCGCTGATTGGCGGTGTCGATGCCCCGAAAGCCAGCCCGGATTGCGAGTTCGGTAAGAGCTGCCGTGCGCTCTTCCTTCCAGGCAGTCCCGTAGAGAAACGGAGGCGCGGCCGAAGTTCTTTTGCCAACTGCGGTATCCGTTTGCTCTATCACTCGGCCCTTCTATAAAATTGTTAGTTTGCTGCCACAACTCTAAAGCTGCAAGCCAGTTCCTGCCGATTGGGAAAGATAAACGAGTATCACATATGAAAATTCACGAGTATCAGGCCAAGGCAATCTTAAGGAAGTATGGCGTCGCCGTGCCCCGCGGCGACGTGGCCGAATCACTTGAGCAAGCCGAAGCTGCGGCCAAAAAGTTATTTGCCGACGGTGCTAGCGGCGTAGTTGTAAAGGCGCAAATTCACGCTGGCGGCCGCGGCAAGGGCGGCGGAGTAAAAATCGCCAAATCGCTGGAAGAAGCGACCGAAATCGCGGGCAAAATGCTGGGCATGACGTTAGTTACGCATCAAACCGGTCCCGAAGGCCGGGTGGTGCGCCGCTTGTTGATCGAGGAAACGTTGCCGATTGAGAAAGAGCTTTACCTTGGCATTGTGATTGATCGAACCGGGGCGCGGCCCGTTTTCATGGCGTCGGCTGCCGGCGGAATGGAGATCGAGCAGGTCGCGGCCGAGAATCCAAACGCCATCCTTAAAGAGCACATCGATCCCGGCCTGGGCCTGGAGGCGTTTCAGGCGCGCAAGCTGGCCTTTGCTCTCGGGCTGAAAGGGCAGCAGATCAATCAGGCCGTACAATTCATGACCGGACTCTACAGTGCTTTCGCCGCGACGGATTCTTCTCTGATGGAGATTAATCCATTCGTCTCTTGTTCCGACGGGCGCCTTTTTGCGCTGGATGCGAAGATGAATTTCGACGACAACGCTTTATTTCGCCATCCTGATATCCGTGAGTTACGTGATCTCACGGAGGAAGATCCGCTCGAAGTGGAAGCTTCAAAATACAATCTGAATTACATCAAGCTGGATGGAAACGTCGGCTGCATGGTCAACGGCGCGGGCTTGGCCATGGCCACGATGGACATCATCAAGTACGCCGGCGGCATGCCGGCAAATTTTCTTGACGTTGGCGGCGGCGCTAACGTCGAGCAAGTCACACATGCCTTCGAAATTCTGCTCAGCGATAAGAACGTGAAAGCCGTCCTGATCAATATTTTCGGAGGAATTCTGCGAGTTGACACTTTGGCGACGGGAGTCGTAGAGGCAGCAAAAAAGACGCAGATTCAGCTGCCCATCGTTTTGCGGCTGGAAGGCACCAACGTGGAAGCGGGACGGGAAATTCTCAAGCAGTCAGGTTTGAATTTTATTGTTGCGGAAACAATGAAGGACGCTGCCGAAAAAGTTGTGGCCGCGGCAGGCTAGTTGGCAGCAAGTCCGTACTTGTTCCTAAGGAATCATTCATGAGCATTCTTGTAGATAAGTCTACCCGCGTTATCGTGCAGGGCCTCACCGGCCGTGAAGGTACATTCCACGCAAAGGCCTGTGCCGAATATGGTACTCAGATCGTTGGGGGCGTGACGCCGGGAAAGGGCGGCACGACCCACGAAGGCTGGCCGATTTTCAACACGGTTCAGGAAGCCGTAGACAAGACCGCAGCCGACGCTGCGGTCATTTTCGTGCCGCCACCGTACGCCGCGGACGCCATCATGGAAGCCGCAGACGCAGAGCTGGAGTTGATCGTCTGCATTACTGAAGGCATCCCCACGCTCGACATGGTGCGGGCATTCGAATACCTTCAGGACCGGCGCTCCCGATTAATCGGTCCAAACTGTCCCGGCATCATCTCTCCCGGGAAATGCAAAATTGGCATTATGCCGGGAAGAATCCACAAGGAAGGACCAATTGGGATCGTCTCGCGCTCCGGAACGTTGACGTACGAAGCGGTGTATCAACTGACCACGCGTGGCATCGGGCAATCAACCGCGATCGGCATCGGTGGCGATCCCATCATCGGCACAAATTTCGTCGACGCGCTCGAATTGTTCAATCGCGACCCGCAGACCGAAGCGGTCGTCATGATCGGCGAGATCGGCGGCAACGCGGAAGAAACCGCTGCGGAATATGTGAAGCTGCACATGCGGAAGCCGGTCATTGGGTTTATTGCCGGGCAAACCGCGCCGCCCGGACGCCGCATGGGCCACGCCGGCGCGATCATCTCTGGGGGGAAGGGAACCGCTGCCGAGAAGATCAAAGCCATGGAAGCGGCGGGCATTCGCGTGGCCAAATCGCCAGCGATGATCGGAGAAACCGTAATGGCAGCTTTGGGAGTCAAAGTTTGATTTCGCTTCGTGTGCCTTCGTATCCTTTGTGGTTGTGAACGATCATCGACTAACAACAAAAACAAATCATGAAAACTTTGCAACGTACTCTTACCATCGTTAAACCCGATGCCGTCCGCAGGAATGCCGTGGGCGACATCATCGAGCAATTCGAGAAGAATAATTTCCGCATCCTCTGCATGAAGATGCTGGAAATTTCCAAGCACCAGGCGGAGCAGTTTTATGCCGTGCACGCGCATCGGCCTTTCTACAACTCGCTGACGGACTTCATGTCCAGCGGGCCGATCGTGGCATTGGCGCTGGAAAAGGAGAACGCCATCGCCGATCTGCGCACGCTGATGGGCGCGACCAATCCCGCGAATGCGGAAGAAGGAACCATTCGCAAGAAGTGGGGAAGCAGCATTGAACACAATGCCATTCATGGCTCCGATGCCGAAGATACGGCCCGCTTTGAGCTGAGTTTCTTTTTCGCCGGGTACGAACTAGCTAAGTGACAGGGCTTGCGCGGCTGGCTGCGCAAGCCCTGCCGTCCTGAGCGAGGCGAAGGATCTGGGAGGGAGAATGCCTCTGGTTCAAATCACGATGCTCGAAGGCCGCAGCCCCGAACAGAAGCGCAAACTGGCCGCGCGGATCACCGACGCGATGGTCGAAGAAGCGGGCGCTCGCCGCGAAGCCGTCATTGTGGCTTTTCATGAAGTTTCGAAGGAAAGCTATGCGTCGGGCGGAGTGCTGATGGCGGATAAGAAGTGAGCGCGAACTATCCCAGCGGCTCATAAAGCTGCCCTTCCACTCTTTCTGCAACCTTGGGCAACTCTTTTTTTGCATACTGCATGAAATGCGGCGCCGCGCGGTGCGCTTCGAGCGCGGCATCGTCCTTGTACTGCTCATAAATGAAAAAGCGGCGGGGCTCAGTCTTGTGCCGGTGCACGACGTACATCACGCAACCCGGCTCCTTGCGCGACTCCTCGGTCAATTTGGCGAAATGAGCCGCAACTTCATTTTCACGCCCTGCCTTCGCCATCCAGGTGACTGCCAGCACGACCATCTTTCTCTCCTCTGGAGAATTATGCTCGCGTCCGCTTCTCCTCTGCGCACGCGCCCATTTCTACTACGAACTCAGAATTGAATATTGTCTGCTCGCGGCCCGGACCGGTCGAAACCATGCCGATTTTGGCCCCGATTTCTTTGCCTACAAACCGCAGGTAGTCCTGCGCTGCTTTAGGTAATTTTTCCATATCCGTGATGGCCTGGGTGGAAGTTTTCCAGCCCGGTAACGTGCGGTAGACGCATTCAATCTGATCGTACCCGCTCGCCTGGGCTGGAATTTCGCCCGTTTCCTTTCCGTTGATCTTATAACTCACGCAGACCGGAATTTCAGCCAGTTCATCGAGCACGTCCAGCTTCGTGATCACCAGCCAGGAAATCCCATTAATCATGGCAGCGTAGCGCAAGAGAGGCAGATCAAGCCAGCCCGTTCTGCGGGGACGGCCAGTGACTGCCCCATATTCATTGCCCCGGGAGCGCAGCAGATCGCCAGTCGCGTCGTTTAGCTCCGTAGGAAATGGCCCGCTGCCCACACGCGTGCAATAAGCTTTCGTGATGCCGATGACCGTGTCAATGGCTGTAGGTGCGACGCCCGTTCCTGTAACCGCCCCGCCCGAAGTTGCACTGGAAGAAGTAACGAACGGATAGGTTCCGTGGTCGATGTCGAGCATCGTTCCTTGCGCGCCCTCGAAGATGATCGATTGGCCCTCTTCCAGCGCCCGATTCAGCAGCAGCGCCGTGTCGCAAACAAAAGGCGCGATCTTCGCTGAGGCGTCCGCATAGTCGTGATACATCTTGTCGGGATCGAGCGGCTCAGAATTGAAGAGTGCATGCGCGATCATGTTCTTTTCACGGCAAGCATTTTCTATGTGGGTTTTCAGAAGCTGCAAATCGAGCAGATCAGCGACGCGCAGCCCGCGGCGGCCCATTTTGTCTTCGTAGGCCGGGCCGATACCGCGGGAAGTGGTCCCAATTTTCACCCGGCCCGGGGCATTTTCCGAGGCCAGTTCGATCATGCGGTGATAAGGGAGGATCACCTGCGCTCGATTGCTCACAAATAGATTGCCCTCGACCGATACCCCAGCCTCGCGCAGTGCCGCGACCTCTTTCAGGAAAGCCATCGGATCGAGAACGACGCCATTGCCAATCACACTTCGGCAACCCTTGCGCAACACGCCGCAAGGCACGAGTTGCAAAATGAATTTTTTGCCATTGATGATAACGGTGTGGCCGGCATTATGCCCGCCGGCATAGCGCGCGACGATTGAGAAATTTTCCGAGAGCACGTCGACGATTTTGCCTTTGCCCTCGTCGCCCCATTGGGCCCCAACAATGACTACGGTCTTACCCTTCTTCAAAGCAAAACTCCGCGAAACAGGATATGCGGCTGTTTCGTGGTCCTGCTGCGCCGCCTCGCAGGACCGCGCACACTCCTCGCCCCTGCGGACGGAAACGATTCAAATTACTGGGATATTCAGAGGAGCAGAGTGTACGTTCTATGATAACAAAATAACTGCGGCACGGCTCGTCTTATCATTGCACCATGGCAAGCCAACTTCCTTTATCAGCATTGCTGTCCCAGGCGTTGGTCGGCTTCACCACCGAGTTCGATAACGAATTTGAGCGCCAGATGCCGCACCGGACGACGCGTCATGGGCGGAACGGGGGTGTCCGCCGAGCCCCCTGGTTGGTCTCAATGGCGATGTACTTAAACTGCATGCGGTTTGTGGGGAGAGAAGGAATAACTCTGGGGGAATTGGAGAAGCTCGCGCTCGCCCAAACTAACCTGAATGGCATGATGCGGTGGGGCTATATCATGCTGGGTCCTTCTGACGGCAAAAAGCCAAGAAAATCTCCAGGCGCCAAAACGGTGATTCAGGCTACCCCGGCTGGCCAGAAGTCACGCGAGATATGGCAGGATCTGTTCCCCTCCATTGAAAAGCGTTGGGAAGCGCGATTCGGCAAAGAAGAAACGGGGCTGCTGCGGAAGACGCTGGCCAGTTTGGTGGGCAAGGTTGAAATCGATCTGCCTGACTGCATGCCGATTCTAGGATACGGACTGCGCAGCAGAATCCCGGAGCTCAAACGCGTTGAGCGCGCGCGATCCGAAGCTGAGAGTGCCTCTGGCCTGCCTCTACCGGTCCTGTTTTCAAAGTTGCTTCTTGCCTTTGCCCTCGAGTTCGAGCGGGACTCAGACTTGTCGCTCGCGATCAGCGCCAACATTTTGCGGCTGGTCGGAGAGGATGGCGTCCGTGTTCGCGATCTCGCGCAACTTTCCGCAGTGTCGAAAGAGGCAGTTGCGATTGCCCTGAGTTTTCTCGTCAAGGGTCGATACGTGGTCGTCGAGCCGGAAGCTCCCAAAAGCCGGGTGAAAGTGGTCCGCCTTACACCGAAAGGCCGAGAGGCGCAAGAAAAGTACTATGCCTTAACGCGGACCATCGAAAACGGCTGGAGGAAGCGTTTTGGCGATCACGCTATTCAAGCGCTGCGGGATTCGCTTGAACGGCTCTGCGGCGATGGCACCGCCGAAGGCTCGCCTTTGTTCTCGGGTTTGGAGCCATATCCGGAAGGCTGGCGGGCGTCGGTTCCAAAGCCCGAGTGGCTTCCTCACTACCCGATGGTCTCGCACCGTGGCGGGTTTCCGGATGGAAGCTAATCCGCCTCGACTCCTTGCCCAATTGGTCAGGAATCGCGTTAAATCAGTTCCATGCCAGAGCTCCCCGAAGTCGAAACCATCGTTCGCGGGCTCGCGGCGCGCGTCACGGGCGACGTGATTCAAACCGTCTGGCTGGGCTCCAAGCGCGAACCTCTGAAATCTCCCGCGGCCGAGATTGCCGCGACGCTCGAATCTAGAAGGATCGCAGGTGTGCGGCGCATGGGGAAACATATCGTGTTCGACTTAGAGCCGAACCATGCGGCGCGGACGATTTCGTCCACGAAAAGAAAACAAACCGGGGCACGTGGCGGCGAGATTCTGCATAGTCGCAAACGGGTCAACAATCCGGCGGCGCATGCAAGCCCCCAATGGATCGTCCATTTAGGCATGACCGGTCAAATGCTGGTTTGCCGGCCTGAGCAGGAAATCGAGAAGCACACGCATGCCATCGTCGGACTGGCTTCGGGCCGCGAGCTTCGCTTTGTTGACCCGCGCCGTTTTGGACGGCTCAGCGTAGCGCACGGCTTTCAAACCCCGGGCACTGAACCGCTTCAGATTGACCTGGATCGTTTCATCGCCCTATTTCGCGGCCGCAAAACTCCGATCAAAAGCGCCCTTTTGAATCAGAACCTGTTGCGCGGAGTCGGCAACATCTACGCTGATGAGTCTCTATTTCGCGCCGGCATCCGGCCTCGCAGGCGCGCCTCAACACTGAGCCGCGCACATTTAGCGAAACTTCAGGGCGCGATCAAGGAAGTGCTGCGGGAGGCAATTGAGCTTGGTGGGTCGTCCGTCTCTGATTATGTGGACGCGAACGGCGACGAAGGGTCCTTCCAGCTTGAGCATCGCGTCTATGGCCGTGAAGGAGAGCCTTGCCTGGTCTGCAAAACTCCGATCAAGCGCATCGTGATTGCCGGCCGCAGCAGCCACTACTGCCCCAAATGCCAGAAGTGAGAATGGGAGGTTCGATCGGCAATAGGCCGGCGGATGTCCATTTATCGATTCATGACTTTCCTGAAAGCTCGCAGAAAAGCCGCATTTTGTTTCGGCTTCCCGATCGTAATTCGAATCGCATTTGGAGCGCCATATTCCGGCAGCGGCCGTACTGCCACTCCTGCCCGCTCCAGGCTCTCCGCGACCGGCAGGCTATTTTCGCTCACTTCGCAATAGAGAAAATTTCCCCATGGGACGGGGATTGAATGTCCGAGCCTGCCGAGGGCCTCGCTGAGAATCTCTGCTTCGCGAGTGTTATTCTCCATCACCCGGCGCATGTGTGCTTCGTCATCCAGCGCGGCCAGCGCCCCGGCTTGCGCCACAGAAGAGACATTGTAGATCGTTCGATGCGACCGAATCTTCGCAATTAGTTCCGCCGGCGCGATTCCATATCCCACGCGCATGCCCGCCAGCCCATGAGCCTTGGAAAAAGTCCTCAGCACGATGACTCTTGATCCACGACTGACGTATTGAAGAGAGCGTGAATATTCCACCTTTCGCGATATCGCAAAATGCTGCGCGTAGTCGTAGTAAGCCTCGTCCAGCACGGTCACGACATGATCGGGAATTTCATCGAGAAATTCCTCGATCTCCGTTGGCATGAGCAATGTACCAGTTGGATTATTTGGATTGGCTATGAAAACCAGCTGGGTATCGCCGTCAATTGCGCGGGCTATGGCGGAAAGATCGAAAGTCTCGTTCTGCATCGGCGCTTCGACTAACCTTCCGCCCGCGTTTGCTACAGCGATCCGGAAAGCGACAAACGATTTTTCACTCGTAACTGCCTTTTGCCCCGGCGCGAGGAAAGCTCGCGCGATTACCCCGAGCAAGTCGGTCAGCCCGCCGGCGACAATGATTTGTCCCCGCTCCACATTGTGAATCTGCGCCAGTCTTTCCCGCAGTTCGCGGGCACTGTTTTCAGGATAGGAATGGCTGGCTTTCAGCGCGGCGCGCATCGCTTTCACCGCAAGTGGTGAAGGCCCAAACGGGTTTTCATTCAAGTCCAGTCTGATGATTGTCCGGCGGCGCTCCATCGGTTTGGCTGCTACTTGATGGCGGATTTCAGGCGGGCAATTTCGTGCGGCGTCAGGCGGCGGAATTCACCTGGGTGAACATCCAGCTCCAGTGGTCCATAACGTACGCGCTTGATCTTCTCCACATGATGTCCCACTTGTTCAAACATTCGCCGTATCTGGCGGTTCTTGCCTTCAATCAAAGTAACTTCGTACCAAGGATTCTCCGCTTCGCGTAACGGATGGATCTTTGCCGGCGCCGTTTTCACCCGCTTGCCATTAGCGGTGGGAATGGAAACGCCCTTTCGCAGCTTTGCCAGCGCTTCTGGCGAAGGCACGCCGGCGACTTTTACTAGATAAGTCTTAGGCACATGCGAGGCCGCCTTCATGAGCCTTCCGGCAAGTTCGCCATCATTCGTGAGCAGCAAAAGACCTTCGCTGCCATAGTCCAGGCGTCCCACGGGATAAACACGCTCTGAGACTCCACGAAGCAAACTCATCACTGTTGGTCTGCCTTCCGGATCACTTACCGTTGTGACATATCCCTTGGGCTTGTTCAGCAACAGATAAACGTTGCGCTGCGCTCCATGCAACAACTTTCCGTTCACGCGAATGTGGTCGCGCTCGGGATCAGCTTTCGTGCCCAATTCTGTGACGATCTGCCCGTTGAGAGATACCACGCCACTCGTGATCAGCTCTTCAGCTTTTCGCCGCGAGGCAACTCCCGCAGCTGCGATGATTTTTTGCAGTCTTTCAGCAGGCATGAAAGAAGAACCGAAATGAAATAAACTCAAGCTGCCGGATCTTTTTCTCCCGCAGCAGATTGCGCGGGTTCAAGCTCCGACCGGCCTTCAGTGGTCTCCTCACTGGCCTCAGCGTGTTCAGGAGATGGGATATCCGCAGCCGCGGTCGAGGCAACCAGTAACTCGCCTTGAAACTGTTCTGCCACCAGCTTCTCAAACTCCTCCATGCTGGGCAATTCGCTTACGTCCTGCAGCCCAAACCGCAGCAGGAACTCCTTCGTCGTCTTATAAAGGATTGGCCGCCCAATCACGGCTTTTCGACCTGAGGTCGTGATCAGTTTGCGGTCCAGAAGCGTGGCAATCACTCCGCTCGAATCTACGCCGCGGATCTCGCTGATCTCGGGAACTGTGACCGGTTGTTTGTAGGCGATTACCGCAAGAGTCTCGAGGGCGGGCAAAGACAGACGGATCGGCGGTTTCAGGCTCTTGGCGAAGCTCCGCACCAAGTCATGATGCTCGGGTTTCGTTGACATGCGATATCCGCCCGCCACTTGCCGAATCTCGATTCCGTGGCCTTCGGCCGCGTAGTCGGTGGTCAATTCCTCAAGCGCTGCACGCACGCGCGAACGCACTTCACCCTCGTCCATCGCGCCCTCAGCGATAAGAGACTCTTTCACCAGCGCCACAATTTGATCGAGTGTGACGGGAGTATCCGCCGCATAGATGATGGCTTCGAGTTTGGCTTTTAGATTCATAGCTGAGAACTGTGAATAGTGACTGCTATCTCCAATCGTCCCTCACGGCTGCCTGTTGGGCCATGATAGCGTCAAATCCGGTGTGCTTGCGCAGCACAATCTCCCCAAACAGCCGGTCCTGACGCAATTGCACGGCCTGCAAGCGCACAAGTTCAAGCAATGCCAGAAACATACAGACGAGCACTGCCTGCGAATTTACGTTGCGCAAAAGCTGCTTCAGTCGTATGGGGCGATCTTCCAACGCCAGGCGTCGCCGCAGGTAGTCGATCATCTGACCGACTGTGACTCTTTCCTCGTCCACCTGGATCATTGGCCGTGACCGGGCGCGGTCCAGGATCTGCTGGAAAGTTTTGACCAGGTCGATGACCTCAGCGGCAATTTCCGGGTCCGTCCCTTCCGCGTCCATAAATTCGTGGATGGCCGGGTTCGAGCGCACGGCCTCTTCCAGTTGCTGCTTCTGCAGGAGCATTTGCGCCGCCGACTTGAATTTTTCGTGCTCCAGCAGCCGGCTTATCAGCTCCGTGCGCGGGTCATCTTCGATTTCCGATGCTGCGGCGGGATCGCGGGGCAAAAGCATCTTTGATTTGATGTGGATCAACACGGCCGCCATATAGACGAATTCGGCAGCCACATTGACATCCAGCTCTTTAAGTTTCTCTACGTAAGCCAGATACTGCGCCGTGATGCGCGCGATGGGAATGTCGTAGATGTCGATATCCTGCTTGCGGATCAAATCCAGCAGCAAATCGAGCGGTCCTTCATAGACCGTGCCTACGGAAACCGCAAACGGAGAATCGCTCTGTTTGTTCTTTTCGCGATCAACAACCTGTGATGCCAACGGCTCGGCCATCCCCACTCCGTTTGTGCGATTCACTTCGGTTCTTCGTATTCCAACGACATGCCCATGGCTGCGCGCACTTCTTTCATGGTTGCGTCAGCCACCTTGCGGGCCCGCGCTGAACCTGACTCCAGAATATCCCAAGCCAGGCGCGGATTTTCCTCATATTTCTTCCTGCGCTCCTGCATGGGATTAAGAATCTTAACGAGGGCATCGGCGGCCCAGCCCTTGCACTCGATGCATCCGATGCCGGCCGAGCGGCAGCCCTCGTACACCTTTGCCATGGTTTCCTTGCTGCTGAAAATCTTGTGCAGGTCGCCCACCGGACACACATCAGGGTTGCCGGGATCACTGCGCCGCACGCGTGCCGGGTCGGTGACCATGGTCTTCAGCTTCTGCCGCGCAATAGGCTCCGGATCGGTGAGCATGATCGTGTTGCCATACGATTTCGACATCTTTCGGCCATCGGTTCCCGGCAACTTCGGAGACGGCGTGAGCAGCGCCTTTGGCTCCGGAAAAACCGGAGAGCCTTCCCGGCTGTAAAAGGTGTTGAATCGCCTTGCGATCTCCCGCGTCAGCTCGACGTGCGCCACCTGGTCCTCGCCTACCGGAACAAAATCGCCTTTGTAAATGAGAATATCCGCCGCCTGCAGCACGGGATAACCCAGGAAGCCATAAGTTCCTAAGTCTTTCTCCGTAATGTTTTCCCGCTGCTCTTTGTATGTGGGAACGCGCTCCAGCCAGCCCAGTGGCGTGATCATCGAAAACAAAAGATGCAACTCGGCGTGCTGCGGCACATGCGACTGAATGAACATGGTGCAGCGTTCGGGATCAAGCCCTGCCGCTAGCCAGTCAAGCAGAACTTCAAGCGAATTCTCTTTGATGCGGGATGTGTCGGCGTAGTCCGTGGTCAGCGCGTGCCAGTCAGCCACAAAGAAGAAGCATTCGTATTCATCCTGCATGCGCACCCAGTTATCGAGCGCACCCACAAAATTTCCCAAGTGCAGTTTGCCCGTGGAGCGCATACCACTGAGCACGCGTTTGCGTGGGTTCGTTTGGGCAGGCATCAGACTCTCAGCAGCACCGAACGATAAAGGTGCATGAACGGGTTAATCAATGCAAAGAGCAAGTTGCCGCCAAAGAATACCAGTGCCATCAGGGCGAATATTCCAACCATGTCAAACACCCGCCGAACGCTCTCGGAGAGAAAATGCCGCAGCACGTGGCTGCCGTCCAGCGGTGGTATGGGAATCAGGTTGAAGACCGCGAGCAGAACATTAATCTCCACAATCTCGTAAAGAAGCAAACACACCGGCACCCACACAGAGCTGCCGGCGGCGATTCCGGAAGCTGTATATCGAACAATCGCGCGTCCGTCGGGAACAACCAGTGCGATTGCGCATAAAACAATGGTCGCTGCGGTCGCGACGATGAAATTGCTGATGGGACCGGCCACTGAGGTCAGAATATCGTCCAGCACCTGGTTCTTGAAATTGCGCGGATCGACGGGTGTAGGCTTGGCCCAGCCAATCATGGGGAAGTTGCTCAGCGCGGCGATCAGAGGAAGAAGCACAGTCCCGATGGGATCAATGTGGCGGATCGGGTTCAGCGAAATCCGCCCCAGCATACGGGCTGTCGGATCACCACAGCGGTTGGCGGTCCACGCATGGGCAGTCTCGTGGACGCTGATCGCGAGCAGGAAGGCGATTATTTGAAAGACAATGTCGACGTGCTGCAGAGTCATGCAGTTTGGTTTCGATACTATCACGCCGATGCGTCATTGCGACCGATCTCGGGGAAAACAACGGCTACGCAAAAACGCCAACGCCAAGGTTCAGCCCGATCGAATAACCAGCGCCGTCCGAGACGTCTTCGCTCGCGAAGCCAACCGGTCCGCTTATGCCAATCGACGAACCATTCGTCGCGTCGTTAAGACCAACCGGCCCGCTCAAGCCAATGCCGCCGTTCATGGTACTGAGCAGATCAGGAAATTGCACTGGACCGCCGCTCACCAGAATTCCAAACATAAGCTCACTCCTAACCGCATAATCGGCGGGCAAGCGAAGCAAGTTATACGACGCCAAGCCCAGGGGTGCGCTCGAAAAGAGATGCCCTTTTGTGGCGGCAAATTTTGCCGTGTCGCCTTGTTATAATTCGCTGCCGCTGGCCGCGAACCTGTGGTTCGAAATGTTGTCGCCGTCTCGGAGCTTAAAAATCCTTGCTCCACCTTGCCCGCAAACTTCGCGTCGTGGATTACTTCACCCTGGGGTGGGGGACCATGGTCGGCGTCGGCTGGCTGGTTGTCATGGATGACTGGCTGCTCCGCGGCGGAGCGCTTGGCGCAGTGCTGGGATTCGCCATCGGCGGCGCGCTGCTATTGCCCATCGGCTATGTTTACGGCCGCCTGGTGATGGCCATGCCCGATGCGGCCGGTGAGGTTGCTTACACCGCAAAAGTCTTCCCGCGGCCGGTGAGCTACGCAACCGGATGGATGATGCTCCTCGCCTATTTCATCGTGTGCCCATGGGAGGCGGTGGCGGTAGGCCGGATCGCAGCCTATATTTTTCCCGCCCTCGACTCGCTCGAAATCTACCGCATCGCAAGCCGCCCAGTGTATTTGCCGCACCTCATCATCGGGCTGGGCTTGATCGCGTTGCTCACATTCCTTAATTATCGCGGGGTCCGGATCAGCGCAACCTTTCAGAACTGGACGGCATTTGGGACCCTTGCCTTGTTCGTGGTATTCGTGGCGGCCGGCGCCGTGAAGGGATCACCGCGCAATCTTCCCCCGCTGTTTACGCACAGCCCGTTTATTTCCGCGGTGCTGGTGATGCAGATCGTTCCTTATTTCATGACCGGATACGAGTCTGTGGCCAAAGCCGCCGAGGAAGCCAACCCTGAATTTCGCGGGCGCGGATTTCTGCAGGCAATCTGGGCGGCAATTCTGGTAGGAATTCTTTTCTACACAATTGTGATTGCTGCCGTGAGTTACGCGGCGCCGTGGCAAGAATTGACCGGTGAGAAGTTCATGACGGCAGTTGCCTTCGAACATGCCGTCGGCTCACGCTGGATCGTGAGCGTTATTCTTGCGGCTGCGCTGCTCTCGCTGCTCAAAGTGTTCAATGGCAATCTGGTAGCCGCGAGCCGCCTGCTGTTTGCAATGGGACGGCGGGGCTTGTTAGAGCAAAGCATGGGAATAATCCATGTCCGCAATCGGACCCCATCGGTGGCAGTCGTGTGCATCGGAATCGCGTCAGCCGGGTGCATGTTTCTTGGGGACGCGATTCTGGTGCCTATTACGGAGGTCGGTTCGGTGGCTTGCGCGGTCGGCTGGCTCGCCACATGCGCTGCCTACTATAAGATGAAGCCTTCGCCGGGAGAGCGATTGGTCGCAGCTGCCGGAGCGGTCGTGGGACTGCTTTTGATTCTTATGAAAATTGTGCCCATGGTTCCAGGACATTTCAGCGGTTATGAATGGCTGGCGCTGGCTATATGGATCGGGCTGGGCTTAGTGCTTATGCGGCGAGCGCGGACTGTACGGTCTGAGAAAGCGTCACCAGCTTAGGAGAAGATGAAGATGGCCAAGGTCAGGTTGCGACATCTGGTTGGTTTGGCGGTCGTTGTTTTCTTGCAGACGTCGCTATTGTTCGCCGCAGGGCCGGCGCTGCCCTTCGATATCGTCATTACCAACGGCCACATCATGGATGGAACCGGATCGCCCTGGTATTCCGGTGATGTCGGCATTCGCGCGGGAAAAATTGCAGCCATCGGCAACTTGAGCGGCACTCCGCGCACCCGCACGATTGACGCGCATGGCCTGACGATCGCGCCCGGTTTTATCGACATGCTGGGTCAGTCCGAGAAGACGATTCTGGTCGATCCGCGCTTGCCATCAAAAATATATCAGGGCATTACAACGGAAATCACGGGCGAGGGCGACTCGGCGGCGCCACTGAACGATGCCATCATCCGCGCCGATCTCGCGAAGTTTGAACATTACGGAATTACCCCGGACTGGCGCACGTTTGCCCAGTATTTCGCGCGCCTGGAAAAGCAGGGTATGGGAATTAATCTCGCCAGTTACGTCGGCGCTACACAAGTTCGCCGCATGATGCTGGGCGATGAAGACGTACAGCCGACCCCGCAACAGCTGGAGCAGATGAAAGAACTGGTGAAGCAGGCGATGCAAGAGGGCGCCATGGGAGTTTCAACAGCCCTCGAATATGCTCCTGCGCCCTACGCGAAAACCGGCGAGTTAATCGCTTTGGCCAGCGAGGCCTCCGAGTTCGGCGGCATTTACGCCACGCACATGCGAAACGAAAGCGACGATGTGCTGGGAGCGATTGACGAGACGCTGGAGATCGGCCGCCAGGCGCACATCCCAGTGGAAATCTGGCATATCAAAGTTGCAGGAAAAGCAAATTGGGGGCGCATGCCGCAGGTCGTAGCCAAAATTAATGCGGCCCGCGCCGCCGGCGTCGATGTGACAGCCAACACTTACGCCTACACTGCATGGGACAACGATCTCTCTGCCTTCATTCCGCAGTGGGCGCACGATGGCGGCGACGCGAAGTTAGTGGAGCGATTGAAAGATCCTGCGGCGCGTGCGCGCATTCGCAAACATATGGAGACGCCTTCAACCGCCTGGGACAATGAATGGCAGGAAATCCCCGGGCCGGAAGCCGTTTTGATCGAAGTTGTAAATAACCCGGAATTGCTGCCGCTGCAAGGCAAAACTCTCGCAGAAGTGGCGAAAATCTGGAACCAGGATCCGATGGACGCGCTTTTCGATTTGCTGATCAAGGACCACGGACTGACGGATGTCGCGGTCTTTGGCATGTCCGAACCGGATGTGGAGCTGGCTCTGGTACAACCCTGGGTTTCCATCTGCAATGATTCTTCGGGCACGTCGCCGGAAGGGATTCTTGGCAAGGAGCACCCGCATCCTCGGGCTTATGGCACATTCCCCCGTATCTTGCGCAAATACGTTCGCGAGGAAAAGAAACTTAGCTTGCAAGATGCGATTCGCAAGATGACAGCGCTGCCTGCCCAGCGTATGCGTCTGACCGACCGCGGAGTCCTTAAAGCCGGAATGTGGGCCGACGTAGTGATATTTGATCCGGCAACCATTCGTGATCTGGCCACCTATGAAACCCCCAACCAGTTGTCGGAGGGAATGGAATACGTTTTGGTCAACGGTGTTCCAGTGATCGATCAGGGAAAGATGACAGGCGCACTGCCGGGGAAAGTGCTGCGCGGAGCAGGATATACGCGGTAAGGCGACCACTAAGGCAGCTGCAACGCTGCTTTGATCGCGGTTTCCACCCGTGTCAATGTGGCCGCTGACAAACGCCCCAACGGCGGATACTTGATTAGGGCTTTCTCCAGGGTTGTAACCTGATCACATTTTATCCACGATGCCCGCTTAACCCCGCCTTCACCCGGACCCAGAGGAACCCTGAGGAAAAACCGGTGATGCTGAACTGAAGTGATGGGGACGATACAGACGTCAAGTGCGTGACGGTTCAGCATGTCGGCGGAGATCACCAGTGCAGGACGATACTTATCGAGCAGAACGAGGCAGACATCGCCGCGCCGGGGGAACCACCATGCGGGGATGGACTTTGGCATCGGCAGTTAGTCCCTCGCGATCGACCGCCGTGAAGCTTTTTGCAATGCTTTTTCTTCCCTTCTCTCCTTTCGATTGGCAACAGAGTAGAACGTGGCAGCTTGCTCCTCCAATTCCTTTTGCCGCTCCATCTCAAGTGCGAACTTCAACAGGTTGTTTGCCCGGTCACTCGTGGAACGGTTTCCTTTGGTTCGCTCCAAATCCGCAATTACGAAATCCTCCAAGGTCAGTGTCTTAGGTATCCTCATATGATTTATATGATAACACATCATCACCACGAAGTTGATGCAACTGGCTCCTCCTCAAGATAGGCTTTCCCAAGTCTTGGGTGCTCAGCGGGTGTCGCTTGATGGTTTCAACGCAGCGCGGGTTTCAGGAGTCTGGGTCACGCGTGGCGCGGCAAGAGTTCCCGTGATATTGAACCCGTGGGCGCCTTCGCGCAGCAGCTTCAAGTCGAGAGCGCGATCCAACGATGCTGTGCCATTCACCTGGTAGATGGCGCCCGGAGTGACCAATTTGCCCACCTCGATTTCAAACTGGCGTTCGCGCAATGACAAGTGACCGGCGAAGTGGTTTATGCGAAGCGGATCGCTGCTTCCCGCAAGCAGGAAGCGCGGCAGGAAAGCGTCATGGGCCTCGATCTGGAGGCTGGCATTGGCTGAGGAGAAAAGTTCCGGTGCGCTTAACCCGGAAGCACTGAAGCGGTAGCTGACTGTGGCCGTGCCGTTCACCCAGTCGTCGCGCATCGCGGTTGCAAGTTGCGCCAGCGAGAGTTGTTCGCAGACGCCGCTGCCGGTATAAACCGGAACACCGCCCGTAAAGTCTGCCGTTAACTGTCCCTGATGCTCACCCCCCAGCACCTCGCCGCGAAGATCAGAAAGCTGTAAGCGGCCGTTTGCAAGTTCGGCCGAAGCCGAAACATGATTGGCGCTCAGCCGGCGGATTACGACCTGGTCAGCCGCCAGTCTGCCGCCGGCGCGCATCGCGAGAAAAAAGGAGGTGCGCGGGCCGGGCGAGAGAGACAGAAAGCGATACCAGGGCCGCTGCACTGGATGCGGATTGAAGTCCTGATTGAGTTCGTCGGTGACAATCCGCGGGGAATGCAGATCGAAGCGAATCGGACAATTCGCGGGACTTACGCAGGGACGAGCCAAAATCATGGAGCCATGCCACAGACTGTGCGCCGCCGACACATTCAAGGTTGTCACGTGACTCGCATCCGGCGTCAGCAGAAGGTTCGCGGCATTGATCTCAACTGGCGAGTTCAGGCCTCGCAGTTCTGCTCGCACGGAATGAAGCTGCGCTGTTCCCGTGATTCGAGGAGGTACAAAGCCTGGCCAACTGCCATCGATATGTAGATTTACCTGGGTTTGACCATTGGCCGCCAGCCAAGGCGCGGCCAAGCCAGCCGTGCGCGCCAAAGCCAGAAGCCTTTGCACCTCGGCATCTCCGGTGACGGAAAAATCGTATCCCGACCTTGAGACCCAGCCTTGAACTGTCGCTGGCGAGGGCCGGCTCGCCGTGATGCTGAAAGGCCCGACGAAGATTGCTTGTGTCTCGTAGCCTCGAAGTTCGCTGGTCTTGCCTCTTTTTTCTTGATCCAGACTCAGCAGCGACAGTGGAACGCGATCGACCGTCAATTCTGCGCGCGTGGATTTGGAAAATAGGGTCAAGTTAAGAATGCTTCCAGCGCCGTGCCAAAGGGCCTGATCTCCCGCTTTTCTGGTTAAATGCGCAGCCGCTTCGAGGCGTCCGTCTGCAACAAGGTCCCCGGGAAGACTTTTCTTGGCGTGGCGCGCAAGCGCCAAGAGCGATGGCGCAGGTATGTCTTTTGCATCCAAAGTCAGATCATAGGCAGGAAATCCGGGCACCGCGAGGGCTTCGCCGGAAAGGGTGAGAACCCCGGCGCCGACCGGCGCCCGGCAACCAAGATTGGTCACAGAATGATCGGCTGAGCTGTAGACCGCATCGCAATGTGCGGCCAGGCGGAGGGCATTGCCGGCGGTGATATCGGAACGGCGGAAATCTTCGATGGAAGCGTCGGTGGCAACATTTAGTTTTTCTGGTGCACCCGTCAGGGCTGCGGAGACGGTAACGGTGCCGCGCCAGCCCTTGTCGTTCCCGTAAGCCAGCTTGGTAGCCTGGCCAAGCTGGGCGTGGTCCCATAACATCGTGAAATGCAGTGGCATCTCACGCAGCGAGGACGCACGCTGCCAGGACCCCTCCACGCGTAGAAATCCAGTGTCGGTCAAATTAATATCTGTGCGGACCGGTTGCGCTTTTAGCCGCATGCCCCAGGCATTCTCGGAATCCTGCCAGAGAGCCAGATCGGCATCGGTGAGAGCGTAAGGTTTTTTCTCCGCGCCAAACTTGAAGTTGATCCGGGCATGACTGGCCTCGATGTACGGGAAGCCGGGACGGGTTTCACTCTTGGGCTTGCTGGTCGGCGCCAGGGGATTCCGGGCCGCGCGCTCGAGCAGGTACTCAATATTCCAGTGCCCCTCGCGGTTGCGTACGAGATTGAAGCTCGGCTCAGTGAGGTCGAGCCGGGCAATCTCAAACTGGCCGTGCAGGAGAGCCCGCGGGCGCAGAAACGAACTCAGCCGCAATGTGGCCGTCACTTCACCCGCGCGCAGCACGGGTTCAGCGCTAAACGCAGGGTCATCGTGCACAACGAAATCCCTAAGCTCAAAACCGGGCTGCGGCAGCAGGCGAAGGTAGACGTGACCGACTTCCACTTGCCGGTCCAGCGCCAGACCGATTGAGCGTACCAGCCTTGCCCGCAAGCTCTGTGCGCCCGGTCGAGTGACAAACAGCACGAGCACCAGGGTGAAACCCAGAGCAATCCTGCCGGATTTGGAGCGAAGAAACTTCAACGCACCATCCTCAGCGTTCGGTTCCAGCGCGTTTCATCGAAAAAGTGAATGATCACGTGAATCAGGAAGCCGATGCGCTGGCCAATCTCGGTCTGTTTGTATTGATTGGGCGGCGTTTCGAAAGACCAATAGATGAACATTGGTCGGCCAATCACGTTGGCCCGGGGAATGAATCCCCAAAAGCGGCTATCGTAGCTGACGTCACGATTGTCCCCCATGGCGAAATAGCTATCGGGCGGGACGACCAGGTCATTACCCTCAATGTGTTCAGGCAATTCCTTGGCCCAGGCTTCGGTGACGCCGGTGAATTCGCTGGGCGGCGCTGCAGGAAAATTATCCCGGTAGTTGTCGCGGTCGGGATAGCTCTCTTGCGGCTGGTGAATCACGTACGGTTCGTTGAGCTTTTCACCATTGCGATAAACCACTCCGTCGCGCAAATGAATCCGATCTCCTGGAATGCCGATGATTCTCTTCACCACATACAACCCTGGCTCGGCTGGAGAGAGGAAGACCACGATGTCCTGATGGTGGATGTTTCGGTAGGGAAGCAGCGGCCCGGTCCAGTGTGTAGGCGGGGAGAAAACCACGCGATTGACGAAGACGTGGTCACCGATGAGCAGAGTGTTTTCCATCGAACTGGATGGGATCTCGAAGGCCTGAAGGATGAACGTGATGATAAACAGGCCTGTAACCAGGACAGCGGCCAGGGACGCCAAAAACTCAACCGTGGTTTCGCGCGGCTTTTCTTCGACCTTGTCTTCCTTCTTGGCCAAGATGAGGTTTCCCTTTCTACGAATTCGTGATTCAGCGCACCAAACGAAACGTGCGGTCCCAGCGAGTCATCTGGAACAAATGGGCCACCGCATATGCGAAATGAAAAAGTCTATCACCTGCATTAGGAGAAGGCGGCATGTCCTGGTCCAGGCTGCGCACTGACCAGTAAATGAGCAGCGGGCGCCCGATGATATTTTCCCGCGGCACAAAGCCCCAGTAGCGGCTGTCCAGGCTGTCATCGCGGTTGTCGCCCAGCACAAAGTAGCAACCCTCCGGGACGATTAACTGATCGTCTTCCACGAGTTTCCGCATCTGCAACCACCAGTTGCCGTCGAGTCCCGGCACGGGAACATTGAGACGGGGAAAATCATCGCGGAAAACGTCACGCGCCTTTCGAGTGTGTTGAACGTAAGGTTCTTGAAGAGCAACTCCGTTCACGTACACTCTTCGATCGATGAGGCGAACACGATCGCCGGGCAAGCCGACCACGCGCTTCACGAAATGCTGGGACGGGTTTAGCGGGTAGAGAAATACAATGACGTCTCCGCGATGAATGGGACGGTAGGGCATGAAAAGATCTGAGATCCTGTCGCCGCCGTAGCGCAGTTTGTCGACCAGCAGGTAATCGCCGATCAGCAGCGTGTTCTCCATCGATTCCGAAGGAATCTGAAAAGCCTGGACGATAAAAGTGATCACGAATATTGCAATCACCACGGTTGCGAGCAAGGACTGAAGCGAGGTCAGGCCGTCCGATCCATGCGATTTCCCTGTTACTGCCATAGCAACCTAATTGGAACCGCCCGAGCGTTTGCCCCGGCCCTCTGGGGGCTGTGCCGCGCGCAGATACTCGAGCACCTGGCCTGCAGCCTCCTGCTCTGCGTTTTTCTTGGTCGTTCCCTCGGCCCGTCCCACGAATTCGGGAGAGCCGCCATTCTCCGGGGACGGCAGCCGGACCTCGACAGTGAAAGTTTTGCTGTGTTCCGGCCCATGCTCTTTCACCAAGACATAAACCGGCTGCGGCCTTCCCAAGGCCTGCATGCGCTCCTGGAGCGCGGACTTGTTGTCCGTGACTGGCAGGCTGCCATGGTGCACCACACGGTCCAGTTCAGGAGCAACGATTCGACCCAGCACCAGCCGCCGCGCCGGCTCCCAGCCCCCATCAAGATAAATCGCTGCCAGCACCGCTTCCAGGGCGTCCACCAGCAGAGCAGGCTTGTTGCGGCCTCCGCTCTTCTCCTCGCCGCGGCCCAGACGCAGATAGTGGCCGACTTGCAGCTCCTGGGCCACGCGAATTAGATGCCGCTCGCTTACCAGGTGTGCCCGCAATTTAGATAACTCACCCTCACGAAACATGGGGAAGCGGCGGAACAATTCTTCGGTGGTGATCAGGCCGAGCACCGCGTCTCCCAGGAATTCAAGCTGTTCGTTGTCCCCGACAGGCCCTTCGGAACCCGGCCGCGACGACTCCATCTCGCGAGCGTACGAACTGTGGGTCAGGGCCTGCTCGAGCAGCTCGCGGCGCGCAAAAGAGTGACCGACGGCCGCTTCCAGGACCGCAATGTCTCGCGATTTCATGCGTGAAACTACCGGGACGGAATAAAAGCTCTGCTCCACCTGGGACCGCGTTCCAGCATCCTTGTTAGTTCTTGGGCGGAGGGTTTTGCTGCGTCGTGCTGGCAGCGTTGCCGCCGGTCAATTGCGTCAGCCGGTCCCGTTCGTTGCGGGCGTAGGTACCGAGAGTCGTATTCTCCTGAGTGAGCTGCACCGCCTGGTTCGCAACCTTCAGTGCTTCCGGATATTTTTCCTGTTTGTCGAGCGAAAGCGCGAGACGCAGGACCACCAACGGATCAGGCTGCGAGGGGAACGCGTCAATTGACTTGCGTAAGTCGGTCTCCGCTTGTGGGTACTTTCCCTGATTGTATTCCACCGTGCCAAGCACGTAGTAGGCGTTGGAACGCAGGAATCCTTTATAGGAATCGATCTTGTCCTGTGGAGTTCCCGCCGGGATAACCACGGTGTCAATGCTTTCCAAGGCGTGCTGGGCAAGTTTCGTGGCTTCGGCGTAGCGTTGGTCCTTGTCCAGGTCGGTGTCCTGCGTGCGTTCAGCCAGCACCTGTGCCACACCGGTAAGCGCCACTGGATCATCGGGATTGAGCGTCAAGACCTTGCGGCCCGCTTCCATCATCTTGTCCGCATTGTTGGTGTTCTGGTAACCCTGCATCACTGCGGAGTAGAGAAGCACGCGCAACTCGCTATCGGGAAACTTTGTAGCGAAGTCGTCTGCGGCCTTTTCCATCGTGGCGGGGTCCTTGGCGTCCGCCATGACCGCCTTGTAAGCGTCATATTCCGCCTGGGTCTTGGCCTGAGGCGGGCGCTTGGTTGGGGGCGAGGTGGTTTCCGAAGCTGCCGGCGCGGTTGCTCCCTGTTGCGCGCCACCTGCCTGTCCCGATGGTTGTGCGGCTGGGGTTTGCGACCACATCCAGACCGATAAGGCCAGCACCACAATTCCTGTCGATACGTGCTTCATGCTCTCTCCTCGATGCAATTCAAACATGACAGAATGTTAATCCCTGTTCTGGCGCCAGTCATTGAGCGTGGCTCGACGGCTCGTAGGGGCTCTTTAAGCCACGCTCTGCGGCCGCTTTTGCCTCCGGCAAAGCCGAACTCGCGGTCAAAGCCGCGCGATAATGGTCGAGCGCGGCCTCGCGGTTTTCCTGCAAATCCAGAATCCTGCCCAAGTAGATGTGTGACCAAGCCAGGACCTTAGGTTCCTGGGCCACATCCAGAGCCTTGAGAAAATACTCGCGCGCTCCGGGCAAATCACTGTTCATGGTTGCTACTTGCGCCAGGATGAACCAGGCCCTCCCCGGGTTCGCCGTATTCTCGTCGAGCGCCTGCTGGGCCAGATCACGGGCGCTATTGGCATCTCCGGCTATGAGGCGCTCCTGCGCCTGGATCAAGAGTTGATTGTCGGATGGGCGCGAAAAGTGCAGCAGTTCCGGATCCGCTCTTTCGGCAAAACGAACCTCCGAGGCCCGCTTCTCTTCTTTCTTTACATTGATTTTACCGATCAGCTCCACAAAAGAGTTATTTAGTCCGGTTGGGTCTTGTTCAAACTGGATCAGAGATTCATAAAAGAACCGGGTCAGAATGTAGCCCTGCGCCATCGCATTTTCTACCGCCTGCTGCCTTTGATCGTCGGTTGCCTTGCGCGTGCCGCCAGTACGAGCCTCGATCGCCCGAATGAAGCTCTCGGTCACCAGCAGGGAAATGTCCCTTTTGAAGCTCTCGTCCATGGGGGCGGTCTTCACTGAGGCCAGCAGAGGCGTCAGGGTTTCCATCAGGGAAGGATACTTGAGAGCGAAAGGATCGAGCAGATAATGCAGGTAGGTGTGCCTGATCTGCTCCATCTTTAGCGGCGAATTCGGGCCCGGCGAAATCACGACAAAGTAGTCCGATCCATAATTGCGGGCGTTCACTTGCCCGGGCGCGCCCAGGGGATCGACGTAAACTGTGAATTGCCTTCCTAAATAACCGGCTGACGGCAACCTCAGGTATATCTCTGTGTTAAACGTCATCTCCGCCAGGGGATCATGGTAACGCTCAGTCAATGCCAGGTATGCATTGTGGTGACGGAGCCAAATCGCCTGCAAACCGGCTTTCGAATAGAATTTTTCCAGCAAGGGAACGAATCCATGCAATGCCTCAGCGTCGGGCGGAAGACTGGACTCCTTGACCTTTGGCTCGAATCCCGGGGCCGGTCCCATGTACAACGCCAATGAAATGTAGCGCGCCAACGTCCTGGCGTCATCGGGCTGCTGATGTTCCTCATAGAACTTGCACAGGGCCTGGGTAGCCTCCTGGGCGTCGCTCGAGGCCTTTAGATTCTGCGCCACTTCGTTGCGAATCTGTGCCCGCAGCGGGTCGGAGATACTCAGCTCCTGGTCATATCCGCAACTATTGATCGCAGTGAGCGTCGCGAACAATTGCTCGCTCACATCCAGCGACACGTTGGTTTGATTTTCCGCAGCGGAAAATCCTGACGACAGCACGATCATGGCCGCGCACAGTGCGCAGGGTAAATCTAAACGCCGAAGGCCCGCATATCTTAAAGCTGGATTTTTAAAGCAAAGACTCAGGGAAGGCCTCCTGCAGGCTGGCCGATCAAAGGCAACATTGATTAAGTTTAAGAGGTTCACGGTGGGGGGTCAATGCAAACCCGGACACGCTAGCCCTTTACATTGATCTTCGAGAACGACAACACCGCGCGTCCGGCGGTCGGCACGCCCATGGAAGTTGCGGGACGGAATCGCGTGAAGGTCGTGAAGATAAGCATATCTTTCTTTACTTGACCAAGATCGGCCAGGTCCCGTTTCGCGCCGGAGAGAATACGGTAATCCTGCACACGTCCGTTCGAGTCCACGTATGCCTCGATCACCAGTGAATCGTCGTTGATGGAATCAAGCGACGATCCCAGCGCCGACTGCTGAAGTTCCGGCGCCGTGTACAACATCAACGGGACGTCGGCGCTGCCTGCCCGCAGAGGCGCAAGAAAGCCCATCAACATCACAAACACCACCACCGCGGTTACCAATCCGGCCGTGGCCGGGACCATAAAGGCATTCAGGAGGTTCTCCACTCGCATCTGAAAATACTCGAGATAGGGCCGCCGGGTCCGGGCGGCTTCTTGAGAAATGGCGACGCGCAAACGCAGAGCCAGGTCGGCTGGCGCTTTGCGGGGCCCTATGCGGGACAGCAATCGCTGGGTCGCCAGCAATGCGCTGTACTCCTGGTTGCAGCGGCCGCACCAGGCGAGATGCTCGCCCAGCAAACGCATCTGGGCGCCCGTAACCGCGCCATCAAGGTACGGTGACAACAGGAGTTTGGCCTCGGAACAACTCATGGCATCACCTCAGCCGCCGCGCCGCCCGCAACTTGCGAGCCCATCTCCTCGTGGTTCGAGTCCGGTAAACCCAACCGCCGGCCGAACTCATGAATATGGGCCGATAGGCGTTTTCTCAGGGCATCTCTTCCCCGCGTGATCCGGGACTTTACCGTGCCCAAGGAAACTTCCATGATCTCGGCTATCTCTTCGTATGACATCTCTTCCAAATCACGCAAGATAACCGTGGTTCGGTAGGGCTCGGGGACGTTGCTGAGTTCCTGCTCCACTCGCTCCCTTAGCTCTTCGTGTAACACAAAATCAAAGGGCGATTCGCCCGGGTCCACCAGCGCATGGCAAACTGCTGCGCTGGCGTTCGTTTCGTTTTCCCCCGCCTCCATGGAAGTTTCTTTTGCCTTGTGCCGGAACCACCAGCGCCGCCGGTTGGAGGCCTCATGAAGCGCGATGCGATAGATCCACGTCTTCAAGCTGGACCCTCCGTGGAAGTGCTTCATTCCGCGAAAGACCTTCAGGAACACCTCTTGAGTGGTGTCGGCGGCGTCGGCGGGATCGCCAACGATGCGATAGACGAGACTGTAGATTGGCTGGTGAAACTCGCCGATCAGCCAGGCGTAAGCTTCCTCAGACCCGGCTTTCAGTTCGGCCACGACCGCCGATTCCTCGGCACGAACGCCGAGAACACTGGCAAGGTCAGCCACGCTGGTTGCTCCAGCCATACAGCTTCATCCCTTTATTATAAATTCCCGCTGCCAGCTTGACCGAAAATATTGGCCCGGCTTGCAGGCCAACATCCACTTTACATAGACCCCAAAGCTCCCGTTGGAGTTCCCACCTGTATCAAATATGGCATCAATAGGTTAGGGGCGGGGAGGATGGCAATTTGCGCAGAAAGGCCCAATACTCCCAGTTCTACTGGGGTTTCGCCGGGTTTTGCGGAGCCGACTGAGACTGGTTTCCGCTATTCGACTTAGGCGCCGCCTTCTTTTTCGGGGCCGGCTTCTTCGGTGGCTCGGTATCGTCCACGATTACTTTCTTGACCGGCTCGGTTTTGGCGGCGGCTTGAGCGTGTTGCAGCGCGCTCCGGAGCCGTGTCAACTCCGCTTCCTTTTCGGTCGATAGAGTCTCCATGCGGTCGGCAAAAGTTTTGCGTGATCGCTCAAAGCTGCTCACATCGTTTTCCAGCGATTGGAACTCGTCTCTCGTCCCGAAAGCACCGGCTGATTCGGCCACCGATCCCAACACGCCGTAAAGCGCGTCCAGATTGCGATACAACTTGAAGGTTGCGTTCAGGTCCTCGGGCGAAGCCCGCAACTGCGCGATGATCTCCGGCAGAGCCGATTGCAGGTTGCGCTGTAAGGAATCGACATTCTCCTGGGTCTGGCGCTTGCTGCCCGAATCCGTCTTCCAGCGTTCGATTCGCATTTTGGCCAGGTCGACCTGTGTGGTCTGCGATGCCTGCTCCACTTGCGAAAGCAGCATGTTGAGCTGGCTGACAGAAGAGTACGGGACCGGAGCAGCTGCTGATGTCTGCGCGGAAGCTAGCGGTGAAGGAGAACTCTGGGCGTTGGCCGCTGCTAGACCGGCGAGCAGCAAAACAGGGAGCGTCCTGGAAATGGGGGCTCTCTTCATGCGTAAACGTTGTCAGGATACTTAAGTTTGCCAACTTTCGCAAAAGAAACAACGTGCAGAGGATGGTGCGGCTGGCTGTCGTGGGCCCGCTGTTTGACTATCGTTTCGCCGTGCGGGAGAATTGCTGGAAAGAATTTCTTCCGCGTGGGCCTGTGGCGCAGCTGGGAGCGCGCTTCCATGGCATGGAAGAGGTCGTCGGTTCGATCCCGACCAGGTCCACCAAATCTATACGTACCTGTCGGGCCTAGGGTCGGGGAGGCTTGACTTACCCCAGCCTTCATCCGATCCGACCGACGAACATCGACGTGACTCACCTGAACTTCCTACCTGTCGCGGGTGCAAAAAACTCAAACCATTCTGGATTTCTATTTGCCGGGCTTTTGTTATTCTCAATACGCTGTTCTAACCGGACAACAATTTTCCGGATCACCCTGGGAACATCATTCTAAGAAAATGACCCGTCCTAAACCACTGGTTCTCGTCATTCTCGATGGCTGGGGATACCGCGCTGAAACCAAGGCCAACGCGATCGCCCTGGCGCGCAAGCCAACCTACGACCGCTTGCTGCGGGAGTATCCCAACACGCTGATTCACACCAGCGGCAAATACGTTGGCCTGCCCGAGGGCCAGATGGGTAACAGCGAAGTCGGCCATCTCAACATCGGCGCTGGACGCATCGTCCACATGGACATCACGCGCATCGACCTGATGATCCAGAACGGCGAGTTCTTCTCCCATCCCGTTCTGCTTGGAGCGATGAAGGATGCCCGCGCCGGGGGACGAAGGTTGCACATGTTCGGCCTGGTCTCAGATGGCGGTGTGCATTCCCAGCAGGCGCATCTTTACGCGCTGTTGAAGATGGCCAAGCAAAATGGCGTCGACCGCGTCTTTGTCCACGCTTTTATGGATGGCCGCGACACGCTGCCCACAAGCGGCGCCGGATATCTTGAACAGCTTCAGCAGAAGATGCGCGAGTATAACTGCGGCAAGATTGCGACCGTCAACGGCCGCTATTACGCCATGGACCGCGACCGCCGCTGGGAGCGCATCGCCAAGGCCTTCAACGCGATGGTTTATGGCGACGGCGAAGCGGGCAAATATGTGGACGCCGTGCAGGGCGTGAAAGATTCCTACAACAAGGGCACAACCGATGAATTCATCGTGCCGTTTGTTTGCGTCGACAATCGCGGCGACCCGCTGGCCACCATTCGTGACGAAGACTCCTGCATCTGTTTCAATTTTCGCGCTGATCGCGTGCGCCAGATCACTCGCGCTCTCGCGCGCAACAGCGGACTCAACGACCAGGCCGGCCGCGATCTTCCCGGCGCCGAGGATCTGGATCAAACGATTCCACGCGATCGCGTGCCGAAAAATCTGCACTACGTCTGCATGACGCAATACGACAAGAAATTCTCATTGCCCGTAGTCATTCCGCCGGAGTCTCTGCAAAACATTCTCGCCAACGTCATGGCTCAAGCCAACATGCGCAACCTGCGCGTGGCAGAGACCGAGAAATACGCGCACGTGACGTACTTCTTCAACGGTGGGGTCGAGCAGCCGTTCCCGGGCGAAGAACGCATCCTGGTCCCTTCGCCCAAGGTTGCGACTTACGATCTGAAGCCGGAGATGTCCGCCGCGGGCATCGCCGATGCCGTGATCAAGGCCGTCGACGATGGCATCTTCGACGTGATCATCGTGAATTTCGCCAACGCCGATATGGTCGGGCATTCAGGCAAGATCGAGCCGACGATCAAGGCTGTGGAAACTGTCGACGCGTGTCTGGGCCGCATCGAGCCTGCCGTGCGCGCCAAAGGCGGAGCGATGCTCATCACCGCCGACCACGGCAACGCGGAGATGATGATCGATCCCGCCACCGGAGGCCCGCACACCGCGCACACGACCAATCCGGTGCCTTTTATTGTGGTTGCCGAGAACAGCAAGAAATTCACGCTGAAGCCTGACGGCTCGCTGCGCGACATCTCGCCGACGATCATCGGAATGCTGGGGCTGCAAGAGCCGAAGGAAATGACTGGCCACGATCTGCGGGTTTCTTTAGTGAAAACCTAACCACAGAGGGCACAGAGGTACACAGAGTTAAGAATGAAAGTTCTTCTCGTCAGCCATCATTCCTTCGATCTCTGGATGATCCCGGACTCGTTCGCTGAGCGGTTGCGGAAAGATTTTCCAGCCGTGAATGTGGTTCATCTGAAAAGATACACGGAATTCGAAGCGCAGCTGCCGGACACTGAAGTGACGATGACGTGGTCTATCCGGCCGGAGCAGTTCAAGTTTGCGCGCAAACTTCGCTGGATTCACTCCCCGGCCGCCGCCGTGCATCAGCTCATCTTTCCCGAGCTGGTCAACAGCGACGTCATTCTCACCAACGCGCGCGAAGTGCACGGCCCGGTCGTCGCCGAGCATGTTATGGGCCTGATCTTTGCCCTGGCCAAACGCATTCCCCAAGCAGTCCGGCTGCAGTCGAAACATGTGTGGGGACAGAAAATTATCTGGGAGTCGCATCCGCCGCCACGCGAACTCTCTGGCGCGACGCTCGGCCTGGTCGGGCTTGGCAGCATTGGCCGTGACATTGCACGCCATGCGGCGAACTTAGGAATGCGCGTGATCGCCGTGCGCGAGCACCCGGAGAAGGGAAAACCTGAAAACGTCGTACAAGTCTATTCGGCTGCGCAGCTCGACGAGATGCTGTCGCAGTCGGACTACGTTGTGCTTGCCGTGCCAACGACGTCTGCCACGCGTGGCCTGATCAACGCGCCGCGGCTCGCGGCCATGAAACCCGACGCCCAGCTGATCAATGTAGGGCGCGGGCCGCTCGTTGATGACAATGCTCTCATCGAGGCTTTGCGGGGCCGCAAAATCGCTGGCGCCGCCCTGGATGTCTTCGTGGAAGAGCCTTTACCGGCAGATTCCCCATATTGGGATCTCGACAATCTTCTCATCACTCCGCACACCGCCGGCCTGACGGAAAAGCTCTGGGATCGTCACTACGCGCTGTTCTCGGAAAATCTACGGCGGTATCGGGCGGGAGAGACGTTGCTGGGGCTGGTGAATAAACAAGACGGATATTGAGTTAGTCACAGTGCCCAAGGCGATGTGCCTTCTCGATCGTGTCCATGTGTGAAACGGAGATCAGCCGATTGCGCTCAGAACCCGAAATTGTGAAATCACGATTTCTCATAAATGGTGGGACGATCGACAGGGATGGATGCGATGAGGCCACAGCAAGTGCAGCCCAGCAGCCATGAGTACCGGATGAGTGTCTCAAAAAGCGGGCTGTACCTTTTCTCGGCGGTGCTATTTATTTTGGCTTCAATCCGCGTCACCAC
>Ga0335081_10002206_pt1 | contig 30583 bp, 28 predicted proteins | sample Lox_Sample_35_FD_206713 | JGI IMG/M metagenome (GOLD analysis project Ga0335081, IMG submission 206713) | Soil microbial communities from Loxahatchee National Wildlife Refuge, Florida, United States - Lox_Sample_3.5 | ecosystem: Environmental > Terrestrial > Soil > Wetlands | place: USA...
GCGGCGCCTCCGCGGGCCGCGGGGCTTGCGTCGACAGATCGTTCATCTCCGCCTCCCTCGTTTCACGCCACCTGCAGCAGCGCCTTGGTGTAGCCCAGACAGAACGAGAAGAAGCGCTCGCGGTCGCGATCGAGGTCGGAGAACGGCACGTGATCGGGACACAGAATGCCGTCATAGCCGACCTCGCGATAGGCGCGGATGCAGGCCGGCATGTCGACCGAGCCCTCATCCGGCATGGCCTCGCGAAAATCGAGATACCCGCCCACGATATTGCGGAAGTGCACCATGAAGATGCGCCGCTGCGGCCCGAACGTGCGGATCGCCTCGAGCACGGTCTCGGTCGGCCGCGTCGACATTTCGGCGATCGTTCCCTGGCAGAAGTTGAAGCCGTGAAACGTGCTTTCCGGCGCCAGCGCCACGAAGCGGCGCATGCCGTCGAGCGAGCCCATCACGTGATGCACGCCGTTGAGCCCGCCCGGCGGGTAGGCCGGATCATGCGGGTGGCAGGCGAGCCGCACCCCTTCCCGCTCGGCGGTCGGCAACAGTTCCGAGACCAGATATTCGATCGCGCGCCACCCGTCCGCCTCGCTGATCGCGCCGGCCTCGTGCGCCAACACCTGGCCGCCGGTTTCCGGCGTGCCGTGCAGCCCTCTCCCCCGCTCACGGCTCCTGCGCCCTCTCCCCCGCTCGCGGGGGAGAGCCGGAGAGGGGGAAGCCGCTTGCTCCGGTGCCGATGACTTGCCCCCTCCCGGCGCACTTCGCGCGCGTCCCTCCCCCGCAAGCGGGGCAGCGAAAGCCGCGCCATCGTGCTCCGGCAGCACCACGCCCCAGTAGGAGAAGCGCGCGTCGTTCTCGGACCGATAGTCAGCGGCGCGAAAGACGCTGCACCTCATGCCGCCGCGGCCTTCGGTCGTGCCGGTGCGGGTGATCCCCACCATGGCGACGGTGTATTTCAGCATCGGCACGCCGCCTGCGGCGGCGGCGCGAATGTTCTGCCGCAGCCGCTCGGCGGCCTGGGCGGCGCGCTCCGGCGCCCGCAGGCTGTCGAGCAAAATCGACCCGACGTCGAGTGCCATGCCGTCGAGCCGCATCCCGAACCCTTCGACGCGCCGCCGCTGCTCGGTGACCCTGGCGGCGCTCCACGCGCCGTCGGCCTCGGCCACGTCCCGGTTGGGGCGCGAGTCGATCACGATGCCCTTGCAGCCGAGCTGCGCCGAGAGGCGCAGCCGCGCGTCGGTCGGATCGATGAGCTGCTCGCCGATATACATCACTTCACCAGCACCATGCGCTTGATCTCGCCGACGATCACGAGGTAGCTCACCGCGGCGACCAGCGCATTGGCGGCGACGAACACCAGCGCGCCGTTGAACGATCCCGAGTACTGGATGATGTAGCCGATCACGATCGGCGTGCTGATCGACGACAGGTTGCCGCACATGTTGAACACCCCGCCCGCGAAGCCGGTGATTTCCTTGGGCGCGGTGTCGGACATCACGGCCCAGCCGAGCGCGCCGATGCCCTTGCCGAAGAAGGAGAGCGCCATCAGCGCCACCACGACCCACTGGATGTCCGTGTAATTGCAGCCGATCATCACCATCGAGAGCAGCATGCCGGCGACGATCGGCGTCTTGCGCGCGACCGACAGGCTGAACTTCATGCGCAGCATGATGTCGGAGAAGACGCCGCCGAGCACGCCGCCGGCGAAGCCGCAGATCGCCGGGATCGAGGCGACGAGGCCGGCCTGCAGGATGGTCATGTGGCGCGCCTGCACGAGGTAGACCGGGAACCAGGTGATGAAGAAGTAGGTCAGCGCGTTGATGCAGTACTGGCCGAGGAAGATGCCGACGAACATGCGGCTGCCGAACAGCTGCCGGATGTTGTCCCACGTGTCGGCCCAGGTCGTGCTGCCCTCGCCCGTCTTCTGCGCGCCGACGTCCATCGTGACGAGACCGCCGCCGGCCGCGATGTAATCGACCTCGGCCCGATTGGCGCGGGGATGCTCGGCCGGCGCATGGACGAACTGGACCCAGACGCCGGCGAGCACGAGCCCGAGCCCGCCCATGACGGCGAACACCCATGGCCATCCGAACGAAGAGATGATCCAGCCCATCAGCGGCGCGAAGATCACGGTCGCGAAATACTGCGCCGAATTGAAGATCGCCGCCGCGGTCGCGCGCTCCTGCTTGGGAAACCAGGCCGCCACCACCCGGCTGTTGCCCGGGAACGACGGCGACTCCGCAACGCCGAGCAGGAAGCGCAGCGCGAACAGGACGACGACCGCGATCCCGCCTGTCAGGAAGCCGACCAGGCCCTGCGCCGCCGTGAAGATGGACCAGGTGAAGATGCTCAGCGCATAGACGAGCTTCGAGCCGAACCGGTCGAGCAGCCAGCCACCGGGCAGCTGCGCCAGCACATAGGACCAGCCGAACGCCGAGAAGATGAAGCCCATCTGCGCGGCGTTGAGCCCGAGCTGCTTGGAGATCACCGGTCCGGCGAGCGAGATGGTCGCCCGGTCGGCATAGTTGACCGCCGTCACGACGAACAGGATGACGACGATGAGCCACCGGATGAAGGTCTTGCGCTCGGCCGCGCCCGATGAGTCGCGCCCGCCGAATGTGGCTGCCGTCATGCTTCCCTCCTGTTGCGCCGCGCACGCGTCGCGGCTCGTTCGGCCGTCACTGCGGGGGTTTTTGTCCGATCTCGAAACCGGCCATGATCTCCAGCGCCCTGACCATGCCGGAATGATCCCACTTGGCGCCGCCGTGCGCCGCGCAGCTGTTGAACAGCTCCTGCGCGGTCGCCGTGTTGGGCAGCGACAATCCGATGGCGCGCGCGGTCGCGAGCGCGAGATTGAGATCCTTCTGGTGCAGCTCGATGCGGAAGCCGGGATCGAAGGTGCGCTTGACCATGCGCTCGCCGTGCACCTCGAGGATGCGCGAGGATGCGAACCCGCCCATCAGCGCCTGCCGCACGCGTCGCGGATCGGCGCCGGCCTTGGCGGCGAGCAGCAGCGCCTCGCCCACCGCCTCGATGGTCAGCGCGACGATGATCTGGTTGGCGACCTTGGTGGTCTGCCCGTCGCCGTTCCCGCCGACCAGCGTGATGTTCTTGCCCATCAGCTCGAACAGCGGCTTGACCCGGTCGAACGCCGCCTGCGGCCCACCGACCATGATGGTGAGCGACGCGGTCTTGGCGCCGACCTCGCCGCCAGAGACCGGCGCATCGAGATAGTCGCAGCCGAGCGCGTTGATCTTCGCGGCGAATTCCTTGGTCGCGATCGGCGAGATCGAGCTCATGTCGACCACGGTCTTGCCCTTGGTGAGCCCGCTCGCGACGCCGTCGGCGCCGAACAGCACATCGCCGACGTCCGGCGTGTCCGGCACCATGATGATGATCACGTCCGCCTTGCGGGCGACCTCGGCGCCCGTCGCGCAGACCACGCCGCCCGCCGCCACGAGATCCGATGGAATCGTGCTCTTGCTGCGCAGATGGAGCGTGTGGCCGGCTTTGATGAGATGGCCCGCCATCGGCGCGCCCATGATGCCTAGCCCGATGAAGCCGATTTGCATGGCCGTGGTCTCTCCCGTGAGGTGCTTGTCAGGCGCTCGCCTTGAAGCGTTGCGCGATCTGCTCCGATCCGCGCGCCAGCAGGCCGCTGTCGGAGCCGACCGCCGTGAAGACGCAGCCGGCCGCCATGTAGTCGCGGGCGAGCTTCTCGTCCGGCGTGAGGATGCCGGGGACGTTTCCGGCCGCCTTGACCCGCCTGATCGCGTCCTTGATGACGCGCTGGACCTGCGTGTGGCCCTGGTCGCCCAGGTAGCCGATGCCGGCCGAGAGATCGCCGGGCCCGATGAAGACGCCGTCGACGCCTTCGACGCGGGCGATCTCCTCGAGATTGTCGAGGCCCTTCTGCGTCTCGATCTGCACCAGCACGCAGATCTCCTCGGGCGCGCGCTGATGATAGTTCTTGATCCGGCCGAACCGGGATGCGCGGGTCGCGACCGCGAAGCCGCGCACGCCGTCGGGCGGATAGCGGGTAGACGCGACCGCCTGCGCGGCCTCGGCGGCGCTCTGCACCGTCGGAACGAGGAAGCTCTGCACGCCGGCGTCGAGATAGCGCTTGATCGTCACCATGTCGTTCCACGGCGGCCGCACGATCGGATGGGTCGCGTTCTCCATCATCGCCTGCAGCTGGCCGTAGAGCGCCGGAACCTCGTTGGGCGAATGCTCGCAGTCGAGCAGCAGCCAGTCGAAGCCGGAGCCGGCGAGAATCTCGACCGAGAGATTGCTCGCGAGGTTGCTCCAGAAGCCGATCTGCTGCTGGCCCGCCTTGATGGCCCGCTTGAAGCGGTTGACCGGAATGTCCATCGTCGCCTCCTCTGGGTCCCGCGCCGGCGCCTCAGCGCACCAGGCACGGCCGCTTGTTGTCGAACGTCCAGCCGGGGATCAGGAACTGCATGGCGGTCGCGTCGTCGCGCGCGCCGAGGCCGTGCTGCTTGTAGAGCGCATGCGCCGCCTCGATCCGATCCATGTCGATCTCGACGCCGAGGCCCGGCGCATCCGGCACCTTGATCCGCCCGTCGGCGATGCGCAGCGGCGCTTTCGTCAGCCGCTGCCCGTCCTGCCAGATCCAGTGCGTGTCGATCGCCGTGACGTTGCCCGGCGCGGCCGCCGCCACGTGGGTGACCATGGCGAGCGAAATGTCGAAATGGTTGTTCGAATGCGAGCCCCAGGTGAGGCCGAACGCCTTGCAGGTCTGCGCCACCCGCACCGAGCCCTGCATGGTCCAGAAGTGCGGGTCGGCGAGCGGGATGTCGACCGCGTGCAGGCGGATCGCGTGGCTCATCTGCCGCCAGTCGGTCGCGATCATGTTGGTCGCGGTCGGCAGCCCGGTGGCGAGACGAAACTCCGCCATGATCTCGCGGCCGGAAAAGCCCTGCTCGGCGCCGCACGGGTCTTCCGCATAGGCGAGCACGGTGCGCAGGTCCCGACACAGGCGCACCGCCTCCGCGAGCGACCAGGCGCCGTTGGGGTCGATGGTGACGCGGGCCTCGGGGAACCGCTCGGCGAGCGCGACGATCGTCTCGATCTCGGCGTCGCCGGCGAGCACGCCGCCCTTGAGCTTGAAATCCTGGAAGCCGTAATGCGCCTGCGCGGCCTCGGCGAGGCGCAGCACCGCCGCGGTGGTCAGCGCCTCGTCGCGCCGCAGCCGGAACCAGTCGCTCGTGGCATCCGGCTCCGCCAGATAAGGCAGGTTGGTCTTGCGCCGGTCGCCCACATAGAAGAGGTAGCCGAGGATCAGCACCGCATCGCGCTGCTGCCCCTCACCGAGCAGCGCCGCCACCGGCAGGCCGAGGAACTTGCCGAGCAGGTCGAGCAACGCCGCCTCGATCGCGGTGACGACATGGATGGTGGTGCGCAGGTCGAAGGTCTGCAGCCCGCGCCCGCCGGCGTCGCGGTCGGCGAAGCGCGCGCGCACGGCGTTGAGGATCGCGTTGGTGGCCCCGATCGGCTGCCCGACCACGAGTGGGCGCGCGTCTTCCAGGGTCTGACGGATCTTTTCGCCGCCCGGCACCTCGCCGATGCCGGTGTTGCCGGCATTGTCGGTCAGAATGACGATGTTGCGGGTGAAGAACGGGCCGTGCGCGCCGCTCAGGTTCAAGAGCATGCTGTCGTGTCCGGCGACCGGCACGATCCGCATCTCGGTGACGACTGGGCTACCTCCAGGTGGCATCCCGTTCTGGGCCGCCATGGCCATCCTCCGCGTCGGCGATCGGGGTCCCGGGCCCGTGGCCGGGGACCGCGCAAAGGCTGTTCTTTTTGTTGCAGCTCCGGCCTACGCCCGCGCGCGATTCGCGTCCAAACCAAAGGGTGAATTGATCAATACAAAAATTGGATCGGTCAGATCGATCAGCCGCGCCGCGCCCGCGCCGCGAGCCCGCGCGCGATCGTCAGAAATCCCGGCAGCAGCGGGTTCTCGTCGTGACGCCGCCACGCCATGTGCAGCTCGACCGGACGCGCCGGGGTGAGCCGGATCGGGCGCAGCACGACCCGCTCGGCGTGCAGCATGGCGGCCGATTGCGGCACCAGCGCCAGCCCGAGGCCGGTCCCGACCAGCGAGAGGATCGAGTGGATCTGGCTGAGGTGCTGGACGTAGCGCGGCAGGACTTTCGCCTTGGCGAACTGCCCGGCGAGAAGGTCGTAGAAATAGCGCGCCTCGAACGGCGCGTACATCACGAACGGCTCGCCGTCGAGATCCCTGATCGCGATCTCCTTCTGCCGCGCCAGCCGATGCCCGTGCGGGATGGCGGCGATCAGCGACTCGGAGAGCACCGCGACGGAGCTGAAGCTCGCGCGCGACACCGGCGGGCGCAGGAAGCCGACGTCGATCTGGCCCGCCTCGAGTGCGTCGATCTGGTCGCCGCTGACCATCTCCTTGAGGATCAGCTCGACGTCGGCGAGGCGGGCGCGGCATTCGGTGATGAGCGCCGGCAGAAAGGCCTGCGCCGCGCCTCCCGTGAAGCCGATCTTGATCGATCCCGCCCGGCCCGACGCGATCGACTGCGCGACCAGGGCGGCGCTCTCGGCGAGCTTGAGCAGGCGCTTCGCCTCGGGCAGGAAGCTGCGGCCGGCCGGCGTGATGCGGACCGAGCGGCTGGTGCGCACGAACAGCGCCGCATTGAGCGCATGCTCGAGGATCTTGATCTGGCGGCTCAACGGCGGCTGCGTCATGTTGAGCCGCGTCGCGGCGCGCCCGAAGTGAAGCTCCTCGGCGACCGCAACGAAGCAGCGCAGCTGGCTCAAGTCGAACATGCGCGATCACGGGAGCGGCGAATTGCGAGTGGCGAATAGCGAGTGGAATGGCCCCAATTCGCTATTCGCTACTCGCCATTCGCTAGATTCGCACCTTGCGCCGGCCGTCGATCACGGCGCGCAGATGATTGAGATTGTCGAGCGAGGACAGCGCATTCTCCGGCTTGGCGGCCGCCAGCGACAGGACCAGCGCTTCGAGGCCGACGAGCGTCGCGCCGTGCAGCGCGACGTGGCCCGGGCGCCCGCGCGGGATCGCGATCACCACGTCGGCGAGCTTCGCCAAGGCGGTGCCGGTCGCCTCGGTGACGAGCACGGTGGTGAGGCCGAGCGTCTTCGCTTCGCCGAACACCGCGGCGACCTCCTTGTAGAGGCGGCCATAGGCGAGGATCAGCAGCGCGTCGCCGCGCCGCATGTCGAGCAACTGGTCGGCCAGCATCGAGCCGGTCGCATTGAGCATGTGGCTGCGCCGGCCGGACCGCCCGAGCAGGGTCGACACATAGGTGGCGAGCGCGGCCGACGGACCGACGCCGAAAACTGCGATCCGCTCGGCCGCGTCGAGCGCCCGCACGCCCGCCGCAATTTGCGCCGCGCAGTTCCGCGAGCGTATGACCGCGAGGCTGTCGACGTGAGCCTGGATTACGCTGTCGAGCGCGCGGCCGGTGCTCTTCTGCAGCGCTTCGAGCGTCCGCCGCATGTCGTTGGCAGGATTTGAATCCTGCCCGAGCGCGTCGAGAATGGCTTGTTTCAGATCGCTCAGCCCGCCGAACCCGAGAACCTGGATGGTGCGCACGACGGTCGCGTCGGACGTTTGAGTGAGATCGCCGAGCGTCGCCGCCGAGCTCGCGAGCGTGAGCTCACGATTTTCATCGATGAAACGCACGACGCGGTTGCCGGCGGCGCCAAGCCGCGGATTGGCGGTGCGCAGCAATCGATCGAGCTCGCTGTCGGCTCGCGCCGGTGCCTCTGTATCCAACGCATCCCCCACTTCGCAGCAACCGTTATACACCCGACGGTGTAGCAGCAAACTCGATGTCGCCGGTATTATTTAGCATCTGCTGCTGTGTTCCACCAGCTTCGGCCGGCGCGTTTGCAGGTCATGAAAAACGGGCGAATGCAGCATAGTGCATGCCCCCGCGCTACCGCTTGGAATGATTGGCAATCCGGCGCCCGGTAACATGATCCGAAGGCCCCGTGCGTGTCTGACCAATGTAGTAATGCGCCGAAGTAATGTTCAAATTGACCCGCATCACCGTGAGTTAATAGCGTCCCAACGCCGCCCCCCAATGCGGCATCAAAAAGATTTTTCCAGCCCCTGTGGGAGGATCCATGTCCAGTAACACAAGACTACGCGCGTATCTCTATGCCTCGGTCGCGCCGATCATGTTCGGCGCAATCGCACTCGCAAGCACCGACGCCGGCGCCGGTCCACTAGTGTGCCAAGGCGCAGGCGCGCCAACCAACACGCAGACGCGATGCCTGACCGCGATCCAGATTCCCGGTAATCCGCTTCGCTCGTTCGACATCAGCTGGGTCGATCCCAATCGTGCGGAGTACTATTTCGCCGACCGGTCGAATAACGGCGTCGACGTGATCGACACGCGAACCCTGAAGTTCAAGCGCACCATCGCGGGCTTCAAGGGCGCCGTGCTCAACGGCGCCGGCACGGCCGTCAACAACAACGTCTCCGGGCCGGACGGCGTCGTCTCCCATGGCCACTGGCTCTATGCGGGCGACGGCGACAGCACCCTCAAGGTCATTGACCTCAACAACCTCGTGACGCCGATCCAGGCGAGCATCTCGACCGGCGGCACCACGCGGGTCGACGAAATGAGCCTGACGCCCGACGGCAAGACCCTGATGGTCGCCAACAACGCCGAGGACCCGCCGTATTCCACGCTGTTCCACGCCAACGGCGATTCTCCGGTCAACACGATGTCGCTCGGCTCGATCTTCTCCAAGATCACGATCGATCCGACGATCCTTCCGCCGAACTTCGGTCTCGGTTTCGAGCAGAGCCTCTACGATGCGAGGACGCAGCGCTTCTACGCCTCCCTGCCGACCATCGCCAACAACCCGCCGGGCTGCAACTACGGTCAACTCTCGCCCACCAACATCACGTGCCACGGCGGCATGGTGGTCATAAATCCGACCACCGTCGGCACAACGGCGGTCATGGGCGCCTACAATCCGACCACCAACACCGGGGTCATTCCGCTCAACGCCTGCGGACCGAACGGCATCACGCAGGGACTGCACGGCGATCTGTTGGAGGGCTGCAACCCTGGCAACGCTGCGGGTGACGTCACCCAACTGGTCATCAATGACAAGTCCCTGAATTCCGCCAACATCAACGGAATCACCGGGTCGGACGAGGTGTGGTTCAACGCCGGCGACAATCGCTACTATCTCGGCGCCAGCAAGGATTGCCCGACGCCGGGCACGGCTTGCGGGAACGGTGGGCCATTTAGCGCCCACCTCGGCGTGGTCAGCGGCACCAACATCCTGATCGAGAAGATCCCGCAGTCGGCGAACTCGCATTCGGTGGCGGCGGACTCGTTCCGCAACCTGATCTTCGTTCCGCAGGTCGCGCCCACCTCCGTCGTCGGCTCGGGTGGCGACACCACGGCCGTCGGCGCCGGCATCTGCGGCACCAGCAACGGCTGCGTCGCGGTCTATCTCCACGACGTGAACGATCACGACCACGACGGTGACGACCACGATCATTGATCACGTGGCCGCGCGGGACGTGCCGGCACGGCCATGATTTGATCGAGCCACGGAGGCCGGAGCCCTGCTCCGGCCTCTTTCGTTCAGGGGCCAAGATCGGAACGGCCGAGCGCCGCGACAGCAGCCCGGATTGACCCCCGCCCACGCCCCCGTCATCGTGGCCGCACGAAACCGGGGTGCCCCATGCCTGATCTTGCGTCTGCGGTGTTGGATGTCGTGCGGCCGAGCGAGCACGTCATGCTCGCGCGGCTCAACCGTCCCGCCGCCGCGAACGCGATGAATACCGAGCTCGGCACTGCGCTCATGGCGCTGTTCGAGGCGCTCGGTCTCGACGCCGGCGATACGCGCTGTGTCGTGCTGACCGGCGCGGGCGCCCGGGCGTTCTGCGCCGGCGCCGACCTCAAGGAGCGGCGCGGCATGACGGATGAGGCGTGGAAGCGCCAGCACCTCGTCTACGAGCGCATGGCGCGCGCCGTGCTGGCCTGCCCGCTCCCGGTGATCGCGGCGGTCAACGGCGCCGCCTATGGCGGCGGCTGCGAGCTCGCGCTCGCCTGCGACTTCATCTACGCCGCCGAGCAGGCCCGGTTCGCATTGACCGAAACGACGCTCGGCATCATCCCGGGCACCGGCGGGACGCAGACGCTCGCGCGCGCCGTCGGCGAGCGGCGCGCCAAGGAGATCATTCTGACCGGAACGCCGTTCGGCGCCGCCGAAGCCGAGCGGTGGGGCCTGGTCAGCCGCGTGTTGCCGCCGACGGATCTCGTCCCCGCCGCGCTCGCGACCGCCCAGAACATCGCCCGTAATGCGCCGATCGCGGTACGGCAGGCCAAGCAGGCGATCGGCCGCGGGCTCAACATGTCGCTGTGGGACGGGCTCGCGCTGGAGCTCGAGTCCTATTACCGCACGATCCCGACCGAGGATCGACGCGAAGGCACCGCGTCGTTCAACGAGAAACGTGAACCCCGCTTCAGCGGGAAGTAGGCCGGCGCGCCAAGGCATCGCAAGCCGAGGAGGACCTCATGGCATCGCAGACCACGATCTACGCGGCGCTCGCCGGCTACATCGGCCGCCCGGATCAGCAGGGCAAGGTCGGCGTGTTTCGCCGCGCGGCCGACGGCGGCGATTGGGAGCACGTGCTCGCCGCGCCCGAGACCCACACGGTGTGCGTCCACCCCGCCGATCCCGAGGTGGTGCTCGCCGGCACGGCGGACGGCGTGTGGCGAAGCCGCGACCGCGGCGCGACGTTCGCGCGCGCGCGCTTTCCCGACGCGGACAAGCAGATCTGGTCGTTCCTCGTCGATGTCCAGAACCCGCAGCGCATCTATGCGGGCGGCGCGCCGGTCGACGTCTATCGCAGCGATGACACGGGCGAGAGCTGGCGCCGCCTGCCCCGCCCCGCCATCGCGATGCGGGCCGCCTGTCCGTTCCCGGCGCGCGTCATGCGCATGGCGCAGCACCCGCGCCGGCCCGAGGAGATCTATGCCGCCCTCGAGGTCAACGGCGTGATCCGAACCGGCGACGGCGGCGAAACGTGGGCCGATTGCAGCGACGACCTGGTCCGCCTCTCGGCGCTGCCGCATCTGCGCAGCAAGATCATCAGCGACACGTTTGCGGAGGGCATGCTGGACGGCCATGCGATCGCGATCAGCCCGGCCGATCCCGATGCGGTCATCCTCGCCGCGCGCATGGGCCTGTTTCGCAGCGCCGACCATGGCTGCACCTGGCGCGACATGGAGCTCAAGCGGTTTTCGCCGGTCACCTATGGGCGCGACGTCAGGGTGTCGCCGCAGGATCCGAATACGCTCTATGCCGCCCTGAGCGTTGCGGCGGCGAGCCACGACGGCGGCGTCTACCGCAGCCAGGATGCCGGCCGCACCTGGCGGCGCTTCGACAAGGTGCAGGTGCACGGCACCATCATGTCGGTCGCGCTGCATCCGACCGACCCGCGGCAGCTCTATATCGGGGCGCGCTACGACGGCGAAGTGCTCGCCACCCGGGACGGCGGCGAGACGTGGGCCGCGATGCCGCTGCCGGGCCCCGTGAAGGACATCTACGCGGTGGCGTGCGGGTGAGCCCCGCCTCGCCGTGGCGCGGCGGCGCAAAGATCAGGCGGGATAGTAGCGCATCGCCGATCCACCCTTCTCCTTGCGGACCAGTCCGCGCCTGATCAGCGTATTGCGCAGACCGTCGGACTCCTGTCGGTTCAAGAGCCGATTGATTTCGGACGGCCGTATTCCGGGATGCGCCCTGATCAGCGCCAGCGTCTTGTCCAGGTCGCCGCTCTGACGGCCCGGCTTCGCCGATTTGACCGGCCGGGCCTTGGTGCCGGTCTTGGACCCTCGTGGCCTTCGCGTCATCGCGATCGTCACCTCAGGAAGTCGCGGATGCTTTCGGCGATCTCGCGCGCATGCGTCTCGAGCGCAAAGTGGCCGGTGTCGAAGAAGCGAACGACCGCACGCGGATTGTCGCGCCGGAATGCCTCGGCGCCCGGCGGCACGAAGAACGGGTCGTTCCTGCCCCACGCCGCCAGGAGCGGCGGCGCGTGCGTGCGGAAGTACTGCTGGAAGGCCGGATAGAGCGCGACGTTGCTGCGGTAGTCGCCGAGGAGGTCGAGCTGGATCTCGTCGGCGCCGGGACGCGCCAGATAGAAGTTGTCGAGGCTCTGACCGTCCGGCGACACCGCCGCCGGGTCGGGAACGCCGTGGGTGTACTGCCAGTGGGTCGTCTCCGGCGTCAGGAAGGCGCGCAGCGCCTTGCGGTGCACCGGCGAGGGATCCTGCCAATAGGCCTTGATCGGGCTCCAGCCCTCGCTCAGGCCTTCCTCGTAGGCGTTGCCGTTCTGCGAAATGATCGCGGTGATCCGTTCGGGGTGGCGCACCGCGAGCCGGAAGCCGGTCGGCGCGCCATAGTCGAACACATAGACGGCGAACCGGTCGAAGCCGATCACCTCGGTGAAGCGCTCGATCACGCGGGCGATATTGTCGAACGTGTAGCCGAATGTCTCGCGCGGCGGCATGTCGGATTGACCGAAGCCGGGCAGGTCCGGCGCGACGATATGAAACCTGTCGGCGAGCAGCGGGATCAGGTCACGAAACATATGGCCCGCGCTCGGGAAGCCGTGCAGCAGCAGCAATTTCGCCGCGTCGGCCGGCCCCGCCTCGCGATAGAAGACCTCGAAGCCGTCGACGTCGGCAGTCTGGTAGCGGACGGGCGCCATGCGGCCCTCCTCTGCTTGTGACTTTCTCGATCGGTTGGCATGCAGGGCGCGATCACGCGCCGCGCGCGGCGCGCAAGGGCTTGCCTTCGCGGGCCGTGACGGAACGAATCGCGTCGCGGATCACGTCGACGACCGCCATGGGAGCGGTGACGCTCGGCGTGTGATCGACCGCATGCGCCATGATCTTCGCTTTCATGCGCTCCGCCATGTAGCGCTGCGTCTCGGGGACGATCATGCGATCCTGCTCGGCCAGCAGGAACCAGCTCGGAACGTCTTTCCAGAGCGCGCGCCCCGCCGGCACCGTGATGCAGTTCACCGAGATCGGCCGCTGCACCGCCGCGAGTACGGCACGATCCTCGGCGGACGCATTCGGTGCGAACGCCGCCGCGAAGGCCTCTTCGGGAAGCCAGATCAAGCCATGGCTGTCCGGCGCCAGCTTCGGCGCCCGGGGATGCGGCGCGACGCGATAGAACACGTCGGCGACCTTCTCGCCCTCGTCGGGCGCGAGCGCGGTGACGTAGACCAGCGCCTTCACGCGCTCGGGGCGGGCAAGCGCGATGACCGCGCCCGCATAGGCGTGTCCCGCCAAGACGACCGGTCCCTGCGTCCGCTCCAGGCTGCGGTTGAGCGCGGCCACGTCGTCCGCGAGCGATGTCAGCGGCAGTGGCGCCGCCACCGTCTTCACGCCGTCGGCCGCGAGCGCGGCGATGACCCGCGCCCAGCTCGAACCATCCGCCCACGCGCCATGGGCCAGCACCACGCTCACATCTTTCATTGCCACGGGTTCCTCTCGGCGGTTCCGCCGCGACCGAAGCCCCAACGAAGCCGTAGCAAGCGGCCTGTGCGGCGAATTGAACGAATTTGCGACAAACGGCAGGACGCTTTTCGTTTCGACTTGGCTGCGCCGCTACGATGCGGCATCGAAGAGACTCCGGCGCGACAGGCCGAGCCGCTGCGCCCGCCCGGCGCGGATTGCCGTCGTCGCGGCACCCCGGGAACCGGGGAATTCCGGACCAGACGCAAACCGACAGGAGTCCAACACATGGCCGCCCTCCCGCTGATCGTCTTCGACGTCAACGAGACGCTGCTCGATCTCGAAACCATGGAACCGACGTTCCAGCGCATCTTCGGCGACAGGAGCGCGATGCGCCTGTGGTTCGCCGACTTGATCCTGTATTCGGCGGCGCTCACCGTGGCCGGCCGCTATGTCCCGTTCACCGATATCGGCGCGGCCGTGATGAAGATGCTGGCGGATACGCGCGGCATCAAGATCGGCGACAAGGACAAGAAGGAGCTGACGGAAAAATTCTCCACCATGCCGCCGCACCCCGAGGTGCCGGCGGCGCTGCGCAAGCTGCGCGCCGCGGGTTTCCGCCTCTTCACGCTCACCGACAATCTGCTCGAGGTGCAGACGCGGCAGCTCGAGCATGGCGGCATCGTCGATCTGTTCGAGCGGCGTTTCAGCGCCGACGGCGTCAAGCATCACAAGCCGTCGCGCGAAGCCTATGGGTATGTCGAGCGCGAGCTGGGCGTAAAGCCCGCGCAGCTCTGCCTCATCGCCTGCCACACATGGGATACGCTCGGCGCCGTCGCGGCCGGCTGGGAAGCGGCGCTGATCAGGCGCGCCGGCAACGACGTCCTCGGCGTCGGCCCGCAGCCGCAGTTCGTCGGCAACGACCTCGACGACGTCGCCGACCAGCTCATCGCGCGGCACAAGCGCGCGGCCTGACGCGGCGGCTCATGCGGCGACATTGAGCCGGAGCGTCTTGACGAAGCCGAACTCGCGCACCAGGTCCTTGTCGAGCTTGTCGCCCATGTCGCGCAGCATCTGGTAGGCGACGTCGGCGGCGAGCGGCGGCTTGTAGGCGCGGCGCTCGATCAGCGCGCCGAAGATGTCGCAAATGGTCATGATGCGGACGGGATCGGGGATCTCGGCTCCGTTCAGGCCGTGCGGATAGCCGGAGCCGTCGAGATACTCGTGATGATGGACTACCAGGTCGAGGAGCTCCGCGCTCAGCCCCGGCGAGCTCTCGAGCGCTTCGAGTCCATATTCCGGATGCTTGCGCAAGACCGCCATCTCCTCGGCGGTCGGCGCCGAGGGCTTTTCCAGGATCTCGATCGGAATGCGCGCCTTGCCGATGTCGTGCAGCATGGCGCCGAACGCGAGCCGCAGCTGGTCGGGCCGCGAGAGGCCGAGGTGCTGGGCGAAGCCCACCGTGACGCCGGTCACGATCAGGCAATGCTGATAGGTCTGGCTGTGGTGCTTGCGGACCGTGTCGAGCCATGATCCGAGGCCCTGCGCCTCCATCCGGCGCATGACGGCCTCGCCGCCCTGATTGATCGCGGCGGGGTCGAGCCGCGTGCCGAAACAGGCCGCTTCGAACACCGTCCGCAGGGCGTCGAACGCCTGTCCGACGCCGGGCGACGTCTTGATCGGATCGCCGGGATTGTCGTCCGACAGCGCTGCGAGATCGCCGAGCAGCGTCTTGACCAGCGCCTTGCGATCGAGCGGGCGATGCAGGACGCCGACCGCGCCGAGCGCCTTCGCCTGGATGGCCTGGAGGTGAGACGCCTTGTCGACCGCGAAGACGACCTTGCCGTCCTTCGGCTTGCGCCGCAGCCACGTCTTCAGGCTCGCCACTTGGCTGCCGTTGGTGAAGTCGACGTCGCACAGCAGAAGCGGCGGCGGCTCGGTGTCGGCCATGCGACCGAGCTCGACGACGTGCAGCGCGAAGATGCCGTCCAGCTGCCGACGGATCGCTGCCGCCCTTGTCGGCGAATCGCTGACGATCCAAAGGTCCTGCATAATCGGGGGTCCATGCCTGACTGGTTCACCGAGCATCGCCCAGATCGCCGAATCCGGCGTTAATGCAGCCCCGGGAAAGTCGACAATTCGGCCTGCTACCTTGGAATCGGACCATCGGTCACATGCCGTTGCGTCATTTGATCGGCCTGCCTTCGCGCTCCGGCTGCAAGTCGCGTCCGGAACACGTGACTATCCCGCGTTGGCCGCCCGCAAGCGCTGGGTGATCTCGTTCAATCGCCGACCGATCACGACAGGCTCCTCGACGAAATAGAAACGGCGGAGCAGGAGGCGTGCGCCCGAGTGCAGCTCGATGACGAGCGCGAACATGCTGATGTCGAATGCCGCGATCTCGTTCCACCGGAACCGATAGACGTAGCCGCTCCCGTCCGATTGCGCGCGTTGCTCCGGAAAGCGCATCGCAAACGTGTCGGGATTCGCCGGCAGCGCGCGAATGACCGGAAGGCGCCCGATGAGTCCGGCGTACAGGCTCCGGGAGCCCACGCGGAGCTCGATGCCCTCGGCGCTCGCGCGAAAATAACCGCTCTCGCCCAAGGACTGCTGAAGCAACCCGAGGCCGCGCAGCAGGATAGGGATGCCGAGCGGCCACAGGATCACGACGACCGCGACGACCCCGAGCCGCATTTCACCCGACTCGCCGACGCCCCCGCCAAAGCCCAGAATGGGACCCGTCACCCACGCCACGCCGATCAGCAAATGGGCCAATCCGGCCGAGAACATGCGGCCGGGCGCGGCGCTGGCAACATCGATCGGCTCCATCTGCATCCTGCCCGGCAGGTCTCGGGAATATCACCCAACCATCCTAGTGCCGCGAACCCGAAGTTCGCACGATTCCTCGGCGGGGACGATTGATGTCGGCCGCTCGACTGGCCTGATGTGCCGACGAAGTCGGGCCCCGCAAGACGTCCGTCCGATTGAAACGCACTGTTGTTTCGCGAATCTGGATCACCGCGTCCTTGCGTGGGGTCGCACCGCGCGCGGAGGCACGACATCATCGAGATGAGCCCCGCTGCGGGAGCCCGAAGACGAAAGACAAGCAATGCCACTTCACCGATGAGCAACGCAAGACGGTCGCCTGCCCTCCAATGAAAAGAGGCGGCCATCAGCCGCCTCTCTCTCGTCGTTCGTGGAGACGTCAACGGCTCGGCGGATACTCGAACTGCGGCGCATGAAAATACGTCGTGTCGCCCGTGGAGCCTTGACCGGACGCGTAGCTCATCTGCTCGTCCGTAGCCTGCTGATCAACCGCGTAGGCGGTCGTCACGCCCATGAGCATGGCCAGTGCCCAGGCGATCAGGAGGATTCGCTTCATATCAGACCTCCATGATTACCGGGGGTTTTATCGTTTGAATTATACCCTTCTTAATCAAATGTGCTTTGACGCACATCAACTGCAGTTTCTTTTCTTTCGTGACTTCGCTGCGGCCCGCAGCGCGAGCGCGCCGCCGTCGAACGCAGCCGATGGACGCGCGGCCCCGACTTTCCGCCGGGACCCCGTGCCTCGGCTTCCCCAACGAAAGCCCATGTGATCGGGCAGCCCCTATTTGCCCTGCAGCTGAAAATCGCCGTGGTACGGCCCGCCGTAATAGCCGCCGCCGTAGTAAGGCCCATCGTAGGGACCGCCGTAGTAGCCGCGATAGTACGGGCCGCCGTAATAGCCGTAGTAGCCCGGCCCGGCGATCGCGCCCCCGATGATCGCACCGGCCGCAAGCCCGCCCACGAAGGCGCCGCCGCCATACCAGCCGTGACCGTGCCAGCCGTGACCGTGCCACGCCGCCTGCGTCGGCTGGGGAGCCGCAGCCAGCGCAAGCGACAGCGCCGCCGACGTCGCAAGTGCCGTCAGGGTCTTGGTCATGGGTCGCGGCGAGCGCCGCCAAGCGAATCGCGAACCCGTGATTGCTCGTACCGTCATGTATGCGCTCCTTCACTGACCTCCACGCGTGCAGCGCGTGTTCTATGGTTCCGGCTCTCGCGTCTCATTGATCTGGCTCAATCCGGTCGTGGGACCTGCGGGTCCACATCGGCCCAAGGCCGCGGTGCTCCGGTGCCACGACTGAACGCACGTTCGGCGCGGCGTTGATCCAGATCAATATGCGTATCGGAACGGCGTGCGTAGCATCTCGCGTTATGTCGGCGGCCCGCCCCCTTCCCCTCCCCTGTGGCTGCCGGCAGGCCCCGGCCGCGTAAAGGCGCCGGGGCTTTTTTTTCGTCGTGCGGCTCTTGGGCGATCGCGCGGCGTCGCGGCTCCGACGGACCCGACCGGCAATTGACCCAGATCAAACGCCGGGCGATCGACCCGTAGTAGCGGATGATGCAAGTTTGCCGACACCGCTCACGTGTTCCCGTAGCCCGACGCGTAACCTCACGGACAAGGCCGCGCGCGACGGGACACATGAACAGGGCGCCGGCTCCCAGGCACGTCCGTTCACGCGGGGAGTCGATGTGACCCGTTGTCGGCAAGCAAAGCCCCGGCCGTCGCGGCCGGGGCTTTTCCTTGCGCATATCGGATGTATCCGTCGGCAGGCCGACCCGAAAGGCTCCGCTTAACGATTGGAAAGGAGAAGTCGTGTCATTCTACCGACGCTGAGAAAAGCCACGTCCGGGCGGAGACCTGGCGACCCGTGCCAGCATGATCTCCCGGGACGCGATTTGGGTGGGGGAACGCCATGACGCTTTCGCAAGAGCGCCGACGGGTTTCGCGCGTCCGGCCTTCGGGTCTGGTGTCGAACACCGCAACGATCATTCTCGATCCGAAAAAGCCGGGCGTCGCCTGCTCGGTGGTCGACATTTCGGCCGCCGGCGCCTCGCTGCAGGTGGCGTATCCCGAGAAGCTGCCGAAACGCTTCTGGCTGATGCACGGCAAGACGAAGAAAAGCTGCCTCGTGATATGGCGGCGGCACCACCGGATCGGCGTGCAGTTCTAGCCGACCTGCTTCCTCCCCCGCGCGTCGATCGCGGCGCGCACCTTGGGCGGCGACATCGGCAGCGCGGTCAGCCGCGTGCCGACCGCGCGCTCGATCGCGTTGGCGATCGCCGCCATCGGCGGGCAGATGTTGACCTCGGCCGCGCCCTTGGCGCCGTACGCGTGGTTGGGATTGGGCACCTCGACCATCACGGGCTCGATCATCGGCAGGTCGGACGACACCGGAATCCGGTAGTCGAGGAAGCCCGGATTCTCCATGTGGCCTTGCGCGTCGTAGATGTATTCCTCGTTGAGCGCCCAGCCGATGCCCTGCGTCACGCCGCCCTGGATCTGGCCCTCGACATAGCTCGGATGGATGGCGCGGCCGACGTCCTGCGCGGCGACGAAGCGCAGGATCGTCACCTTGCCGGTCTCCGGATCGACCTCGAGATCGACGAACTGGGTCGCGAAGCCGGGCGCCACCACGGCCGGATTGACCGACCCCGCCGCGACGATCGGCCCGCCGGTCGTCGCGCGCTTCGCCGCGATCTCCTTGAGCGAGAGCGGCGCGAACGTGCCGACATTGCTGCTCGCCGGCTTGGCGTGGCCGTCCTCCCACACCACGCCGTCCGGATCCACCTTCCACATTTTTGCCGCGCGGACGCACAGCTCCTGGATGATCTTCTTCGTCGTGTCGACCACCGCCATGCCGGTCGCGAAGGTGACGCGCGAGCCGCCGGTGACGTGGGTGTAGCCGACCGAGGCGGTGTCGGCGATGATCGGGCGCACCTGGTCGTAGTCGATGCCGAGCGTCTCGGCCGCCATGATCGCCATCGAGGCGCGCGAGCCGCCGATGTCGGGACTGCCGGTCGCGACCACGACGGTGCCGTCCTCGTTGACGTGCACGGTCGCGCTCGACTCGCCGCCGCCGTTGAACCAGTAGCCCGACGCGGCGCCGCGCGCCTGATTTTTCCCGAGTGGCGCCCGATAGCCCGGGTGGTCGAGGATCGCCTTGATGGTGTCGGCATAGCCGTCATGCCCGAGCTTGCCGCCCGACAGCATCTGCGTCCCCTTGCGGGCGGCGTTCTCGAGCCGCAGCTCGAGCGGGTCCATGCCGATCTTCTGCGCCAGCACGTCGAGCACGCTTTCGACCGCGAAGGCGCCGATCGGCGAGCCGGGCGCCCGATAGGCCGCGACCTTCGGCCGATTGCTCACCACGTCGTAGCCGATCGCGCGCGCATTCGGGATGTCGTAGGGCGCGAACGCGCACATGCAGGTGCTCATGAAGGGCGAGCCCGGAAATGCGCCGGCCTGCAGCTTGAACAGCCCGTCGGCGGCGACGATTTTTCCGTCGCGGGTGACGCCGATCTTGACGGTCATCGACGACCCCGAGGTCGGGCCGGTCGCGCGAAACACGTCCTCCCGGCTCATCACCAGCTTGACCGGATGGCCGGATTTCTTCGCCAGCATGACGCACACCGGCTCGACATAGATCACGGTCTTGCCGCCGAACGCGCCGCCGATCTCCGCCGGATAGACCCGCAGGTCGGCGAGCGTCATGCCGAGCAGCTGCGTCGTGTAGGCGCGCACGACGAAATGCCCCTGGCTCGAGCTCCACAGCTCGGCCTGCCCGTCGGCGTCGCAGCGGGCGACGCAGCCCTGCGGCTCGATATAGGCCTGGTGCACCGGCGCCGTCTTGAACGACATCTCGACGATCTCGTCCGCCTGGGCGAAGCCGGCCGCGATGTCGCCGAGCTTGTACTCGACGCGCTTGGAGATGTTGGAAGGCTTCGGCGGCGGCTCGACCCCGCGGGTGATCAGGTCGTCGAACAGGAGCGGCGCATCGGGCCGCATCGCGTCGTCGACGTCGATCACGTGCGGCAGCACCTCGTAGTCGACCGCGATCAGCGCCAGCGCCGCATCGGCGATCGCTTTGCTGGTGGCCGCGACGGCGGCCACCGCATGGCCCTCGTAGAGCACCTTCTCGCGCGCCATGATGTTGCGCGTCATGTGCCAGAAATTCTGCGCCACCCGTTCCGGCCCGACATATTCGAATTTCTGCTCGGGAAAATCCGCCGCGGTCACCACCGCCTTGACGCCGGGCAGCGCCGCCGCCCTGGAAATGTCGATCGCGCGGATGCGCGCATGGGCGTGCGGCGAGCGCAGCACGCGGCCGACCAGCATGCCCGGCATGCGCATGTCGGAGCCGTAGAGCGCGCGCCCCGTCACCTTCGGCACGCCGTCCGGCCGCACCGGCCGGGTCCCGACCCATTTGAAAGGCCGATTCTCCTTCGTGGGGACGTCGTGCATGGCTACCTCCCGTAGGCGCGCCCCGTAGCCCGCATGGAGCGGACGGCGGTCCCGGATTACGCTCCATCCGGGCTACGCGCCTAACCGTCGCGCGGTCGGCCCGCAAAAGCAAGCCGCGGTTTCGGGCCGCCATGTTCACGGTTTCCGTTTTGCCGGAAGATTGCTAGCGTCGCTCCGCTCAACTCGGAGGGCCCGCCCCATGCTCGCCTATACCGCCCCGACCACCGTCGAGGACGCCGTCCGTGCGCTCGCCGGCGCTTCCGGCATGGCGAAAATTCTCTCCGGCGGGACCGATCTCCTGGTTCAGCTGCGCTCCGGCCGAGCCAAGCCGGACCTGATCGTCGACATCAAGCGCATTCCCGAGATGTCGGGCATTCGCGAGACCGACGGCGGCTTCGCGATCGGCGCCGCGACCTCGGGTGCCGTGATCGGCGAGTGCGAGCCGTTGCGGAAAGCCTGGCCCGGCGTGGTCGAGGCCGCGAACCTGATCGGCTCGACCCAGGTCCAGGGGCGCGCGACCCTCGCCGGCAATCTGTGCAACGCCTCGCCCGCGGCCGACAGCGTGCCGGCGCTGATCGCCGCGCGCGCGACCTGCGTGGTGGCGGGCGCGCGGGGCCGGCGCGAGGTGCCGGTGGAGAGCATCGTCACGGGTCCGGGCCGCACCTCGCTCGGCCGCGACGAGTTCGTCGTCGCGTTTCATCTGCCGAAGCGCCCGCCGGGCTCGGCGGACGCCTATCTGCGCTTCATCCCGCGCACCGAGATGGATATCGCGGTGGTCGGCGCCGGCGTCAACCTCGCGCTCGACCGCGCCGGCGTCTGCACCGACGCCCGCGTCGTGCTCGGCGCGGTGGCGCCGACTGCCGTCATCGTCGCCGATGCGGCGGCCGCGCTGATCGGCCGCGCGCTCGACGAGGCGGCGCTCGACGCGCTCGATGCCGGGGCGCGGCGCGCCTGCAAGCCGATCGACGACAAGCGCGGCACGATCGACTATCGCATCAAGGTCGCGGGCGTGATCGCGCGCCGCACGGCGGCGATCGCCTACGAGCGCGCAACGACGCGGTGAGGGAACGGGCCAGGGGATTTCCAGGGGACTTGGATGAGCAAGCATCACGTATCGACCACGATCAACGGCGAGCCGACCGAGTTCCTCACCGAGCCGCAGCTCACGCTCCTCGACGTGCTGCGCGACGAGCTCGGTCTGACCGGCAGCAAGGAGGGGTGCAGCTCGGGCGACTGCGGCGCCTGCAGCGTGACGGTCGACGGCCGTCTGGTCTGCTCGTGCCTGATGCTTGCGGTCGAGGTAGAAGGCCACAAGATCGAGACGATCGAGGGCATGGCGCGCGGCAGCGACCTGCATCCGCTGCAGCGGAAATTTCTCGAGCACGCGGCGCTGCAATGCGGCTTCTGCACGCCCGGCCTTTTGATCGCCGCCAAGGCTTTGCTCGACCGCAATCCGGATCCGAGCGAGAGCGAGGCGCGCTACTGGCTCGCCGGCAACCTCTGCCGCTGCACCGGCTACGACAAGGTGATCCGCGCCGTGCTCGATGCGGCGGCGGAGATGCGCGGCGGGTGATCCTGCGGCCCTCGGCGGCGCGCGATGCGGAGCACGAGAGGTCATACGCTCATGACCGCATCAGCTCAACCAGGCCGCCTCACCACGTAGAGGCCTGCCTATTCCGCTTCGAGCGGTTCGTACGCCAGGCTCCATTGGGGCGTCCAATACCAGCATCGCATCGGGTCGGTCGTCTCGTTCCACCGAAGAGAGCGCACAAACTCGATGCCGCCGCGCTCGAAAGCCTGAAAAAGGGCAGCCTCTGCCGCGGCATCGCCGGTCAGCGTCCCTTCGGCGCAAACAAAGTAGGCCGGATAGAGCCAGCGAGCCGCCAATCCGTTGATCGTTCGGTCGATCAGCAACGCGGCCCCGCGCGCCGCATGGCGCGGAAATTTCGCGCGCACCGATGGGTTCGGGGCGCCGAGGACAAACAAGAGCTTTCCGCTCGGCTTGAGGTGCTCAATCCATGACGCCGCCGGCGCCGCCACCCCGAAATTCACGTAAATGCGATCAAAAGGTTCGGCCAATGCATGACCGCCGTCTCCGGAAATCACCTTCACCTGGGGCCACGCTGCAAGATTGGCCCGTGCGCGCTCCGCCAGCGTCGGATCGAGCTCGATTGCCGTGACGTGACCGGAAGCCCCCGCCAGCTCGGCCAACATGGCCGTGTAGTAACCGGCGCCCGCGCCGATATGCGCGATGTGCTGGTGGGGCTCAACGGCAAGATCATTCAACATTCTGGCATGCAACGACGGGCTGCCGTTATTCACTCCGCGTTCCGGCGCAAGCGCGAGCACGACGTCCTGATAGACGTAAACCGGGTCGTTCACCGGCAACTCTGATCCGGCCGCGTACGGCACGACGATCCGCCATGGGTCGGCTCCAAGGAAATCCTCACGTCGGATTGTCGCGAACGCGCGCTCCAGGCGCTCATTCCGGATGCCTGCGACGCCAAGCATCTGGCGTGCATAGGCACGTCGCAAAAGCGCGAGCCCCTCCTCATTCAGCAGCCAATCCAAGATGTGCCCCTCCGCCTTCGTCCGGGGGCATGTTAGCGCAATGCTTGCCGATGGAGGACGCTTGCCGCAGCGAGCGCGTCTCGAACCATGGGCAACGCATGCAGCGGCGCCGCGAGCGCTCCTCGCCATGAAGAGAGTTTGCGGTGCGCGAACGAGCGGCGGGCGCCTTACGCCGCGCGCACCGTCACCAGGAACTTGGCCAGCTCCGCCTTCAGGCGATTGCTCTCGTTGGCCAATGAGCGCGCCGAGGAGAGCACCTGCGAGGATGCGGCTCCGGTCTCGTTCGCGCCGCGGCTCACGCTCACGATGTTGGTCGCGACCTCGGCGGTGCCCGCTGCGGCCTGCTGCACGCTGCGGGCGATCTCCTGGGTGGTCGCATCCTGCTCCTCCACGGCTGCCGCGATCGCGCCGGCGATCTGCGACATGCGGGCGATGGTGCCGCCGATCTCCTTCATTGCGCCGACCGAGTCCGCGGTCGCGGCCTGCATGGCGGCGATCTGGGTTCCGATCTCGCCGGTCGCCTTGGCGGTCTGCCCGGCCAGCGCCTTGACCTCCTGCGCCACGACCGCGAAGCCCCTGCCCGCGTCGCCGGCGCGCGCCGCCTCGATCGTGGCATTGAGCGCGAGCAGATTGGTCTGCTCGGCGATGGCGGTGATCAGCTTGACCACGTCGCCGATACGGCCCGCCGCCTCGGACAGCTGCGCGACACGAATGTCGGTGCGCTGCGCCTGCTCGGCGCCTTGCTGCGCGATGGCGCGCGACTCGCCGACTTGGCGGCCGATCTCGTGCACGGAGCCGCTCATCTGCTCGGCGGCCGACGCGACCGACTGGACGTTGGTGGAGGCTTCCTCCGAGGCTCCCGCGACCACGGTCGCCAGCTGTTGCGTGGTGTCGGCGTTCGTCGACAGCGTCTTGGCCGCCGATTCGAGCTGGCTCGCGGACGAGCTAACCATCTCGATGATGCCGCCGAGGGCGGCCTCGAACTGATCGGCAAGCTTCAGCATGCCGCCCTTGCGCTCGGCGGCCGCCTGCTCGCAGCGGGCGGCCTGCTCGCGCGCCTCCTCGAGGGCCTGCTTCTCGCAGGCGTTCTTGCGAAACACCTCGATCGCGGCGACCATGTGGCCGATCTCGTCGCGGCGGTTCTGGTAGCCGACCTCCACGTCGTAGTTGCCGCCCGACAATTCGCGCATGATCCGCGTCACGTCCTGCACCGGCCGGGCGACCGACATCGCCACCACGACGGCAACCGGGATGCTGATGACGAACGCGAGAATGATTCCGGCCAGAATGGTCCGTTGATCGCCGCTCGCCGCCTGCGACAGTCCGGCCGCGACCTGCTCGGTCCGTTTGGTGGCACTGTCGGTGATCTTGGTCAGGTCGACCGAGATCGTCTTGTAGAGGTCGTCCGCCTCGCCGAACATCATCACGGCCATGCCGGCCTGGACGGCGCCGACCTCGATCGCATTCTTGCCGACGGTCCGGTATTTCTCCCAGGCCTTCTCCAAATTCGCGGCGGCGGCCCGGTCGTCGTCCGAGAGATCCTGGCGCGCCTTCAGCTCCTGCAGGCGCTTGGTCGCGGCCGCGGAATCGTCGGCGATTTCCTTTTCCAGCGCCTTGAGCGGCTCCCCGGTCACCCCGGTGCTGAGCCAGGAGGCGTAGCGAAAGAGCTTGAGATGGCTGTTGGTGATCGAAGTCGTGAGATCGTCCACCAGCCTCTGCTCGACCAGATCCGAGTCCGTGAGCTTGGCGAGGCCGGCGACGCTGGCGCCGAGCGTGCGGTACGCTTCCGCGCCCAGCCCGGCGAGGCACAAAAGCAGGAAAACCGGCGCCAGGAAAGCCTTGACGCGGATCGACAGGTTCAGGAGCCAGGACATCAGGCGCTCTCGTTCGCTCACCCCGCGGGAGCCGGAACGCCGGTCGGCGCCTCCGGCTCTCCAGGTCGTGGGTTCAGCGGTAGACCCCGACGCCGACCACATAATCGCCCATGCGCTCGACGTAGCTCGACTTCTCGTCGATCTTCTGGGTCACCGGATTGGGCCACTTGTAGTCGACCCAGCCGCTTCCGGGCTCCTTGGCGACGTCGATGATCTCGCGGATCAACAGCTTGCCGCCCTGGTCCTTGAGGCCGAGCAGATTCTTGCCGACCAGCGCCGGGTTGGCGCCGTGCGCCACGTTCTGTCCCTCGAGCGTGTAGATGAAGGGATAGAGGTCGCGGTCCTGGAACGCCGGATCCTTGTCGGTGACGGCCTTGAACGTGGCCTCGGCGCCCTGCTCCTTGAACCGCTCTTGAACCCGCTTGACCATGGCCACGGCTTCGTCGCGCGTTCCGAATTCGGCGGCCTGAATCGGCGTGGCGACGAACAACGCGAGCGCCAACACCATTGCGGTGCGCAGCATGCACATACTCCTCGATGCGGCGGGGATTCGCGAAACGCATACCTACTGGCTTTTAATTGCCAGTTAATTTCACGATTTTCGCGATCACCGGGAGCGACGTCGGTGGTGGCCGGATGCAGAGGCACCCCGAACGTGGCGTCGCGCTTCGCCGCCGGCACGCATGCCGGCCGCGGATGGGTATTGGCTCGCCGCTCGACGCGAAAGGTCGCCCGCCGCCACGGCTCGCTTTGATCTAGATCAAACGCACCTTTTCTGGCGCTCAGGATGAATCGATCGTTCCGGTGCGCGGATCAATTGATTCTTCCGCGACACCGCGAATGCTCCTGCGGGGCGTTCGTTGGACGGCTGACCGAGCCCGCTATTCGGCGCCGACGTGGGCGCCTTTCTCGGCCACCGAGCGCTTCATCAGCAGCACCAGCGGCACAAGCACGAGCGTCAGCAGGGCCAGCAGCCAAAACACGTCGAAATACGCCAGCGCTGATGCCTGCTGCTGGCGCAGATTCTCCAGCGCCTGCCAGGCGAGCTGCTGGGCGGCGACCGGATCGCCGGTCTGCTGCAGAAAGAGTCCGTGCGCCTGATCGAGAAAGGACCGCACCGCCGGGTTGAAGGGATCGAGGGTCTCGTCGAGCCGCAGTCCGTGGAATTGCAGGCGCCGCTCCTGCAGGGTCTGCGCCATCGAGGTCCCGACGCTGCCGCCCTCGTTGCGCAGCAGGCTGAGCAGGCCGACCGCCGCGCCCCGCAGCGCCATCGGCGTATAAAGATATGCCGCCACATTCGCGGGCGCGAAGCAGATCGCGAGGCCGACGACCAGCAAGACCCGCGGCCAGATCACCTGGTCCGGGCTGATGTCGAGATTCATCTGCGACATCCAATAGCTCGCCGCCGCCATCAGCAGCAGGCCGGCCGCGATCATCCACCGGGCATCCGTTCCCCGGCCGAGCAGCGCCCCCACGACCGGCATCGCGATCAAGGCAAAGAGCCCGGCCGGCGACAGGACCAGGCCGGCATTGAGCGCATCATACCCGAAGAGAGACTGCAGCAGCCCGGGCAGCGACGTGCTCGAGGCGTAGAGCGCCGCGTAGGCGCAGAAGATGATCAGGCAGCACGCGGCAAAATTCCGCTCGCGCAACGGGCGGAAATTGACCACCGGGCTCGGATGGCGCAACTCCCAGACGACCAGCGCGATCAGCCCCGCGATGAAGACGATCACGAGCGTCTGCACGCGCCAGAACGGATCGCCCAGCCAATCCCACTCCTGTCCCTTGCTGAGCGTCACTTCCCAGCAGATCATGACGATCACGAGCAGCGACAGACCGACCGCGTCGAAGCGCAACGGCCGGCTGCGCAACGCGGCACGCTCCTGGGTGAGATAGTCGGGGTCCTGGAGAAAGGCATAACAGGCCACGAAGGCCAGGAGGCCGATCGGGACGTTGATGAAAAAGACCCAGCGCCACGAATAGCTGTCCGTGATCCAGCCTCCGAGGGTCGGACCGATGACCGGCGCGAGCAGCGCCGCCAGGCCGAACAGCGTCATCGCGATGCCTTGCTTCTCGATCGGGAAGGCGTCGAGCAGCACGCCCTGGCTGCTCGGCTGAAGGCCGCCGCCGGCCAGGCCCTGCAGCACGCGAAACAGGATCAGCTGGCCGAGGCTGGTGGCCATTCCACACAGACCCGAGGCGAGCGTGAATACGGCAATCGATAGCAGGAAGTAGTTGCGGCGGCCGAGGTGCGCCGACAACCACCCGGTGATCGGCAGGATGATGGCGTTGGCGGCAAGGTAGCTCGTGATCACCCATTCGCCGTCATCGACCGTGGCCGACAGGCCGCCCGCGATATAGCGCAACGCCACCAGCGCAATCGTGGTGTCGAGCACTTCCATGAAGGTCGGCACCACGACGATGGCGGCAATCAGCCAGGGGTTCGCTCCGGCACGCGATCCCGAGGATGCAAGGACCGCGTCCGTCATTTTTCTCCGCCCGCCGGGCTCGCCGCCGAGCTCAGCGCCGGCGACGGTGGTCCATAGGCTTGCAAGAACTTCCCGGCATCGGGCCCGCTGGGCGGCCGGTCGATGTAGACGTAGGGAACGACCGAGGTGCCGACGAACAGCGGGCTCTTGTCCGGGTCGTAGTCCTGGAGGTCGATGCGGACCGGCAGCCGCTGCACCACCTTCACGAAGTTGCCCGTGGCATTCTGTGGCGGCAGCAGGGCCAGGGTCGCTCCCGTTCCCATGCTGAACCCGGCGACGCGCCCCTTGAACACCTTCCTGTCGCCGTACATGTCGACGTAAAGATCGACGGGCTGGCCGATGCGCAGCTGGCGCAGCTGCGTCTCCTTGAAATTGGCATCGACCCAGACCTCGTCGAGCGAGCGGATCGCCATCAGGCCCTGCCCGACCTGGACATTGTTGCCCGCGTTGACATTCCGACGGGTGACGACGCCGTCGATCTCGGCGACGACGTCGCAATAGCGCAGGTTCAGCTCGGCCAGCGCGAGATCGCGCTGCGCGGCCGCGAGCTTCGCCTCGGCCTGCTTGACGGCCGGCGCGTCGGCGGCGAGCCGGGCGAAGGTGCGGTCGATGTCGCCTTGCGGATCCGACTTCTCGAATTCTTCGAGCAGCTGCTTGGGCGTCTGCCGGTAGGAATGGACGACGCCGAGCGCGGCCGCACTCTGAATGAGCTCGGCCTCGGCCTCGAGGACCGACGAAAAGGTCTGATCGAGATCGGGCGGCACCTGGCCGAGATCCGCGCTCCGCTCGGGTTGCGCCGGCAGTCCGAGGGAGACGCGGATCTGGTACACGTCGGCCAGCGACTGCGTGAGTTGCGCGCGCGCGACCGACAACGCCGCTTCGCGTTGATCGTATTCCGCGCGAGGGGTTGCCTGCGACTGCAGCAACTGCTTCGCCCGGTCGAAATCAACCTGGGCCAAGGCCAGCTGGGCCCGGCTCTTGTCGACCACGGCGACCCGGTCGCGCAACAAAGCAATTTGATTGCTGACGTCCTCCATCGCATGCTGCAGTTTCCACCGCGCGCTGCGGGCCTGAGCCTCGATGCCGTGCACCGCCGCCATGGCGGCGCGCAGATCCGCCTTCGCGGTATCGACCGCCGCCTTCTTCACGGCGACCGCGTCCCGATATGGCTCCTTGTCCAGCTCGAGGAGAACATCGCCCTTGCGGACGCGATTGTTGTCGTCGACCAGGACCCGCGCGACCTGCCCGCCGACGCGCGCCGCAACGAACGTCACGTGATCGTTCACGAATGCATCGTCGGTCGATTCCGTGGTGAGCGCGAGCCGGATCCAGGGAACACCGAGCCAGAGGGCGGCCGCCAGGACGACGATGCCCAGCGTTCCGATCAACAACCTGCGTCGCCGCGTCGGCTTATGCCTGGTTGCCTCGGCTGACATGGCCCGGAGTTCCATTGGGTCGACGCGTCGGGGCCCGCCGCGCCACCGGACCAACGTTCCGCGGGCAGACTGGTAAGTCGCCTCAATCGAATTGGCTTGAATGCCTGCGGCATCTTTTGTCGCTGCGTGCGGTTTTGCGGCGAGGCGCCGGCGGCGCGCGGCCGGCCCGACGCACAGCGTCGGAGCCCTTCGCACCTACTGCCCGCGCGCAAACAGCCGCGCCGAGGCGAGCCGCGCGCCGTCGCGCAGACTCGTCAGCTTCGCCCACACCACGTCCTCGGCGACGCGGCCCCAGCCGGCCGAGGTGTCGAAACCGCAATCGGTGCCCGCCAGCACGCGCGTCGGATCGCCGATGACCGCGGCGACGCGCTCGATGCGGTCGGCCACCACCTCGGGATGCTCGACGAAATTGGTCAGGCTGTCGATCACGCCCGCCACCAGCACCTGATCGTCCGCGAGCGGATGCCTGGCGAAGCAGCGGAACTCGTGCGCATGGCGCGGATTTGCGAACGGCAGCACGAAGCCGCCGACGTTCGCCTGCTGCAGGGTCGGCAGGATGTCGTCGAGCGGCACGTCGCAGTCGTGCGGCGATTCCGAGTTGCCCCAGCACACGTGCAGGCGGACGCGGTCGCGCGGAACATTGGCCAGCGCCCGGTTGATGGTCGCGACGACCTCCTCGACGAAAGCGACGAATTCGCCGACCGGCCGGTCCTTCCAGGTGATGTGGCGCTCGAGCGCGAGGTCGGGCGCATCGATCTGCAACAAGAGCCCGTTGCGGACGATCGCCTCGTATTCGACCTGCAGCGCCCGGCCGAGCGCCGCCAGATAGCTCGCCAGGGTATCGTAATGCTCGTTGCGCACCGCCGTGGCGAGGATGCCGGGCGACGGCGCGCTCATGAACGGCTCGACGAAGACGCCGGGATTTTTTGCCAGGACCGCATTGAAGTCGCGGCATTCGTCGTCGATCGCGCGCGCGTCGAGATAGCGCACCTCGCCGATCGCCTTGGGCAGCCCGCCGAGCGCCGAGACCTGGGTCTTGCTCGCATGCTGCTCGATCCACATGCGCTTGAACTCCGGGTAGCGGTCGACGTCGGCGCGCGACGGCCGCTCCCAGCTGCCGCCGAGGCCCGTGAGCCGCGACTTGAGATAGAGGAAGAACGAATCCCGCTGCTGCTCGCCGTTGTTGCCGACGTCGATGCCGGCATCATGCTGCTTGCGCACGACCGCCCCCACCGCCGCGCGCCCGGCGCGATCGATCTCCGCCGCGTCGACCGCCTCGCCGCGCCCCCGCGCCGCATAGAGCTGCGTCAGCGCGCGCGGCCGCGGCAGGCTGCCGGTGTGGGTCGTCAGGATTCGCGAGGTGCTGCGCTGCATCGGCTCATTCCCGTCATCGCGACAGATGATAAGGCAGCCAGAGGGC
>Ga0335081_10002207_pt1 | contig 30582 bp, 30 predicted proteins | sample Lox_Sample_35_FD_206713 | JGI IMG/M metagenome (GOLD analysis project Ga0335081, IMG submission 206713) | Soil microbial communities from Loxahatchee National Wildlife Refuge, Florida, United States - Lox_Sample_3.5 | ecosystem: Environmental > Terrestrial > Soil > Wetlands | place: USA...
CCGGCAGATCGGAGCCGCGACGGTCGAGGAGGCGACGCCCGACGTGCTGTCGCGCGGCGATGTCGACCTCTTCCTCTTCTCCGTTGGTACCTCGGCATCGCGAGAGCTCGTGCCGCACGCCGTCCGCGGCGGTGCGATCGCGATCGACAAGTCGGCTGCATACCGCCTCGAGCCCGGCGTCCCGCTGGTCGTGCCCGAGGTGAACGCCAGGCGTGCGGGCGAGCACCACGGCATCGTCGCAAACCCGAACTGCTGCGCGATCCCGCTCACCTGCGTCCTCAAGCCGCTGCACGACGCAGCGGGCGTCGCGCGCGTCCGCGTGGCGACGTACCAGTCGGTGTCGGGCGCGGGCGCGCAGTCGATGTATCGGCTCCGCAACGAGCCGCAGGACGAGCACGACCTGCGCATGGACTGGTCGTTCGACGGCGAGGAGTTCGAGGAGGAGTCGAAGCTGCGGGACGAGACACGCAAGATCCTCGAGCTGCCCGCCCTGCCGATCCAGGCGACGTGCGTGCGCGTCCCGGTGATGGTCGGCCACGCCGAGGCCGTCTGGCTCGAGTTCGAGGACGACCTGTCCGCCGACCGGGCGCGCGAGCTCCTCGAGGCCGCGCCTTCGGTCCGCATCGAAGAGGTTCCGTCGCCCGGCAAGGCGCGCGACGGCGACGAGGTGCTCGTGGGCCGCATCCGCCGCGATCCCACCGTCGAGCGCGGCCTCGCGCTCTTCCTCGCGTCCGACAACCTGCGCAAGGGCGCCGCGCTGAACGCGATCCAGATCGCCGAGCTGCTGCTCGACCGCAAGCGCGCGGCGGCCTGAAACCTCTACGGGGTGCGCAGCGGCGGCGCGGTGACCGGCTCCGGGACGCCGAACGCCTCCTTGACGACACGCAGCACCTTCTCCCGCGTCCCCTCGGCAACGGGCTGAAGCCCTCCGAGCTCGAGGCGAGACAGCGACACACGCCCGGCGGCGCGCAGCACGCGGAAGCCGAAGTCGGCGAGGAAGTCCTGCGGGAAGACGGTGCGGTGCACGCGGAAGCGCTCGTAGCTCGACTCGCCCTCCGAGTATCTGTACGAGAACGCCTCGAGGCCGCCGAAGCCGCGATCGCGCGCCTCGCCGATCGCCGCGAGAAAGAGCGACTGCAGCACCCACGGGCTCGACGGGTCGACGAGGTACGCGCACGTGACGAGCATCGCGTCGTTCGACGGCGGGCCGCCCGGCAGCTCGTACGCGCGCGGGAACGACGGCGCCGGCCCGTACTGCATCGAGGCGAGGACGCGCTGGTCGGCGTCGTAATAGACGGTGCCGAACGCGCCGAACTCGAGCTCGACCTTCTCCATCCACCGGTCCTTGTCGAGCGCGCGCCGCCCCGTGCGGGTCTGCCACCACGCGCAGTCGTGGCACACGGTCGGCGCCGTCTCGAGCGTCAGCTTCGTGAGCCCGGAAAGCCGAGTCGGCATCAGCGCGCCACGTCGTCGACGACGACGTGGACTGCAACCGGCCGCACGTCCGTCATCCGCTCGAGATAGTCGAGCACCCTCTGCTGCACGTCTGCCGCGACGGCCGGGATGTCGGCGCCGTGGTCGACGACGACGTGCACCTCGATCTCTCCGTCCGCTGCACGCGCGCCACGGCGCTGCTTCGTGTGCACGCCGGGGACCTCCGCCGCCGCGTCGAGTGCATACCGTGCCAGCACCTCGGGCGAGATCACGCTGTGACCTTCCACTAGCTACATCGTAAGACGAGCTCGGTCGCCTCGGGGCGGGCGAAGTACCGAAACGGGACGAACGTCGTCCCGAGCCCGGGCGAGATGTGCATCGCGGTCGGCCCGCGGCGATAGACGCCCGTGGAATAGCGGGCGCGCGGGTGGGCGAGCATCAGGCGGCCGCGGCCGTACGGCAGCACGATCTGGCCGGCGTGCAGGTGGCCGGAGAGGATCAGGTTCCAGCGGCCCGGCTCGGCGAGATCGAGGACGCGCGGGAAGTGGCAGAGGAGCAGCCGAAACGGCGCATCCGACGGCGCGAACCCGCCGCCGCGCCGCGCGCGCCAGTGGCGGGGATCGACGCCGGCGACCTCGATGCGGCACCCCCGCCGCTCGATCTCGACGCTCTCGTCCTGCAGCAGCCTCCCGACCGCGAGGCCGTCGAACGACACCGGCCGCGAGAACGGGTCGCGGCTGAGCGCGTGGTCGTGGTTGCCGAGCACGACGAACGGCGAGCCGAGACGGGCGAGCAGCCGTTCGAGGAGCGGCGTCCCACGCGGCCGCGACACGAGGTCGCCGGTGACGCAGACGATGTCCGGATCGCGTGCGGCGACCCAGTCGACGGCCCGCTCGACCGCGTAGCGCCCGGTCGACGGGACGCCGAGGTGGAAGTCGGACAGGTGCGCGATCCGGAGCCCGTCGAGCTCCCCGGGCAGGCCGTCGACCGGCAGCTCGAGCACGCGCAGCCGGACGCAGGCGGCCTCGAAGGCGCCCCACCCCAGTCCGGCGAGCGCGACCGCGCCCGCGGCGACTGCGTGCCCGCGCCGGAGTCTCAGGCTTCGATCTTCTCGAGCATCGGTTTCACCGACACCACGTGCCGCTTGAACCTGAGCTCGGACTCCTGGAGGCCGGCGGCGACGCCGACCAGCTGCGAGAGGTGGAGGATCGGCATCTTGAAGTCGCGCCCCGTCGTCGCCTTGAGCTTCGACTGCCACGCGTCGAGCGAGAGGTGGCAGAGCGGGCACGGCGTGACCATCGCATCGGCCCCGGCTTCGACCGCCTGCTCGATCGGCTGGATCAGCTCGCCGAGTGCAGTCTCCTCGCGGGCCTGGATGATCGGGAAGCCGCAGCACTTGATCTTCGCCGGGTAGTCGATCGCCTCGCCGCCGCACGCCTCGATGATCCGCTCGAGCGACCACGGGCGGTCGGGGTCCTCGAATCCCTGGATGCGCGACGGACGGAGGATCTGGCAGCCGTAGAACGGCGCGATCTTCAGCCCCTTCAGGCCCCGGTGCGCCGCCGTCTTCAGCTTCTCGTAGCCCTCGCCTTCTGCGATCTCCCAGAGCAGGTGCCTCACGTCGACGTCGCGCTCGTAGGCCGGGACGCCGATCGCGACGAGGTTCTCGTTCACGCGTGCACGCACGTCGCTGTCGCCGAGCAGGATGAAGTTGGCCTGCCGGAGATTGAGCGTGCAGACGTTGCAGACCGTCAGCAGCGTGTCGACTCCCTCGGCAGCCGCGTAGGCGAGGATCCGCGCGTTGAGGTGGAGGTAGTAGTCGGGCTCCGCCTCGTGGATGTCGCCGGCGCCGCAGCACGTCACCGACTCGAGCTCGACCAGGTCGAGGCCGACCTTCGGCGCGAGCGCCTGCGTCGCCGAGTCGAGCTCCTTCGCCGACAGCGAGGCGAGACAGCCCTTGTAGTACGCGACGCGCGTCAACCCCGCAGTCTCCGTCAACTCGCCACCGCTTCCTCCGCCTCCTCGGCGATATAGGGGCGCGGGAACGCGCCCGGCCGGTCGTAGATCTCCTCGAGCGTCTCGCCCGAGACGTGGCCGTGCGCCAGCTTCGCGAGCGCATGCTCGCCCTGCACGATCCCGGCGTAGCCGTTCACGCCCTGGTCGCGGACGAGATCGTGGAGCCGTCGCGCCTGGCGGACGTTCTTCGCGACGTGCGGAGGCACCGGCGGCGGGACTTTCCCCTTGACCGCGAGGTCGAGCGCGAAGCGCGTCTGCTTGATCGCCGCAACGAGCCCCTGCGTCTTCGGCACGAGCTCGGTCTCGCGCAGCCAGCCGGTCGTCTTCGCCGAGACGACGAACCATTTCGCGTGCTTCGCGCCCATGTCGCCGTCGATTCCCTCCTTCATCGACTCGGCGCCGAGCTTCGCGATCGCGTCGCGCGGGTCGACGCCCTTCGGGCAGCGCTCGTTGCAGAAGTAGCAGCGGGTGCACTCCCAGATGCCGTGCTCGCCGTTGAGCGCGTCGAGGCGCTCGATCTTGTGGCCGTCGCGCGGATCGCCGACGAACCGCATCGCCTTCGCCAGCGCCTGCGGCCCGAGGAAGCGCGGGTCCGACTCCATTGCGTTGCACTCCGATACGCAGCAGCCGCAGTTGATGCAGAGCGACTCCTTGTGGATGACGTTCATCCGCTCCTGGCGGATCAGGTTCTCGCGCCCGCCGGGCGGCTCGTCGTAGCCCGGCCTGAGGAAGGGATCGACGCTCTTGAACTTGTCCCAGAACGGGTCCATGTCGACGACGAGGTCCTTGACGATCGGCAGGTTGCCCATTGCGGAGATCACCGGCACGTGACCCGCCTGCGCAATGTCGTACATGCGCGTCTTGCACGCGAGGACGGCGGCGCCGTCCATGCGCATGCCGCAGGAGCCGCAGATCATCATCCGGCAGCTCTTGCGGTAGGCAAGTGTGCCGTCGTGCTTGTCCTTGACGATGTCGAGCACGTCGAGGAGCGTCGCCTCCTCCGGCGCGTCGACCTCGTACTCGGCTAGCTCGCGCTCACCCGTTCGGGCGTTGAAGCGCCACACCTTCAGCCCCACCTGCATCAGTACGTTCGCTCCATCGGCTCGTATTCGGTCACGCGCACCTCCGAGTAGGACAGCTGCGGCGCGCCGTCGACCCAGCGCGAGATCGAATGCTTCATGAAATTCTCGTCGTCGCGCGTCGGGTAGTCGTACGGACGCGCATGCGCACCGCGGCTCTCCTTGCGCGCGATGCCGGCCTGCACCATGCACCAGGAGAGGTCGAGCATGTTGCCGAGCTCGATCGCCTGCGTCAGGTCGGTGTTGAAGACGTCGCCCTTGTCCTCGATCACCACGCCGCGCTCGTAGCGCTCGCGCAGCGCCTCGATGGTGTCGAGCTGCTCGAGCATCTGCTCCTCGCGCCGGAACACCCCGAAGTTCTCGAGCATCGACGTCCCGAGGTCGTTCCGGATCTGCCACGGGCGCTCGCCCTCGGCCACGTCCAGGAGCTGTTGCAGCTCACGCTCGGCGTCGGCCTCCGCACTGCGGGGCACGTCGATCGTCGTGTGCGAGAGCGCCCATTCGGCAGCTGCCCGCCCGGCACGGCGGCCGAACGTGATCGTCTCCATCAGGGAGTTTCCGCCGAGGCGGTTCGCACCGTGGACGGAGACACAGGCCACCTCGCCTGCGGCGTAGAGGCCCGTCAGCTCGGTCGCTCCCTCGTTGTCGGTCTCGACGCCGCCCATGTGGTAGTGCGCTCCCGGGCGCACCGGGACGGGATCGTAGATCGGATCGATGCCGGCGAACGTCATCGCCAGCTCGCGCGATCCGGGGAGGCGCTCGATGATCCTGGCCGCACCGAGGTGGCGCATGTCGAGGAAGATCGAGCCGTCGACGCCGCGTCCCTGGTCGATCTCCGTCTGCTCGGAGCGCGACACCACGTCGCGCGATGCGAGCTCCATCGCGTTCGGCGCGTACCGCTTCATGAAGCGCTCGCCGTCCTTGTTGATCAGGTACGCGCCCTCGCCGCGGCAGCCCTCCGTCAGCAGGATCCCCGTCGGGTAGAGCGTCGTCGGGTGGAACTGCATGAACTCCATGTCCTTGAGCGGGAGGCCGAGGTGGAGCGCCATCGCCGCGCCGTCGCCGGTGCACGCGTAGGCGTTCGTGGTGGTGCGGTAGATGCGGCCCTGGCCGCCGGTCGCGAGCACGACCGTCTTGCCGCCGATCGTCTTGAGCCCACCGTCCAGGAGGTCCCAGCAGATGACGCCCTGGCAGCGATCGTCGTTCTCGACCAGCTTCCAGGCGAAGAACTCCTCGTAGACCGTGATGCCGCGCTTGACCAGCTGCTCGTACAGCACCTGGATCAGGACGTGGCCGGTGATGTCGGCTGCGAAGACCGTGCGCGGCGACCCGGCTGCTCCGAACGGCCGCTGCGCCAGCTTCCCGTCCTCGCGCCGCGAGAAGACGGCGCCCCAGTGCTCGAGCTGGAAGATGTCCCCCGGAGCCTCGCGGCACAGGATCTCGATCGCGTCCTGGTCGCCGATGTAGTCGGAGCCCTTGACCGTGTCGAAGGTATGCGACGCGGGCGAATCCTCCCCCGCGTTCCCGAGGGCCGCGTTGATCCCGCCCTCGGCCGCGCCCGAGTGGCTCCGGGTCGGATGGAGCTTCGAGATGACGCCGACGTCGGCGCCTGCGTCGTGCGCCTCGATCGCCGCCCGCATGCCGGCGCAGCCGGCGCCGACGACGAGGACGTCGTGCGTTGCTTCCACGTGCACGGACGCTATCGAAACAGTCGGCGCAGCCGGGTGAGAAGGCTCCCGGGCCGTGGGTCGTCCCGGAGCGATCGCTCGCGTTCGAGGTCGGCGTTCGCCCAGGCGCGCTCGCGCATGCTCCGCGTCGGGTACCGCGGCTTCCAGAACACGGGCCGCTGCCGCGTCACGCGGGCTCCGACGCGACGATCCAGAGCGGCCCGTCGGCGCACTCGAGGCGCTCGGCTCCCTCGACCTCGACGAGGCTGGTCGCGGCGAGCCGCACGCGGGCGCCGTCGCGCTCGAGGATCGGCCCGCGGCCCGGGATCGGAGGCATGAAGCTCCACGCCCGGGCCTGACGGTGGACGGCCTCCGCGGTCTCCGCCGGGTCGACGTGGAGGTAGTCCTCCCCGAACCCGCTCTGGTACTCCCCGCCCTCCTGCCGGTCGCCGCGCTCGCCCCGCTCGAGGCGCGCGAGCGCCAGGGGAAGCAGCTCTGCGGCGACCGGTGCGAGCCGCTCCAGGACCGACTCGAACGTATCGCCCTCCTCGAGCGGCACCGGCTTCTGGGCGAGCAGGTTCCCGGTATCGAGCGTCGCGTCAATGAGGTGGTAGGAAAGGCCGATCTCGGTCTCGCCGTTTCGAACGGCCCAGGCGATCGGGAACGGGCCGCGGTAGCGCGGCAGCAGCGAGGGATGGCCGTTGACGATGCCGAGCCGCGGCACTGCGATCGCGTCCTCCGTGATCCGCCACGGGAACGTCGTGCACAGCCCGAGGTCGAGGTCGTATGCCGACAGCATCCGGGCGAGCGAGCGGCGAGACGAGGGAAAGAGAACGTCGAGATCCGGGTCCTCGTGATCGAGATGGTCGGCTGCGAACGGCGTCGGCGGGGCCCCAGGGCGCATCCGGCGCGGCGTGATCACGCAGACCGGATCGTGGCCGAGCTCGCGCAGCAGCGGCGCGTACATGCGCGCCACCTGCGGAATGACGCAGATGATCGCGACGCGCCAGGAAGCAGGCACTACACGCGAGGGCCGGCTTCGCGGATCAGCTCGTTCCCGTCGGGGAAGCGCGAGTCGAAGTTGTCGACGAACATCTGCGCGAGCCGGCGTGCGGCCTCGTCGTACGCGGCCGGGTCGCTCCAGGTCGAGCGTGGATCGAGCAGCTTCGCATCGACGCCCGGCACCGCCAGCGGAACGGCGAACCCGAACAGCTCGTCGGTGCGGAACTCGACATCCTCGAGCTCGCCCGCCAGCGCGGCTCCGAGCATGGTGCGCGTCGCCTGGATCGGCATGCGGCTGCCTTCGCCGAACGCGCCGCCCGTCCAGCCGGTGTTCACGAGCCACACCTCGGAGCGGTGCTTGTCGAGCTGCTCGCCGAGCATCGTCGCGTAGACGGCGGGCGGCTGAGGCAGGAACGGCTGGCCGAAGCAGGTCGAGAACGTCGGCTGCGGCTCGGTGACGCCGATCTCGGTGCCCGCCAGCTTGGCGGTGAAGCCCGAGAGGAAGTAGTAGAGCGCCTGGTCGCGCGACAGCCGGGCGATCGGGGGCAGGACGCCGAACGCGTCGGCCGTCAGGAAGATGACGGCGCGCGGCTGGCCGGCCTGCTTCGCCGGGAGCGCATTCGAGATCAGCTCGAGCTTGTAGGCCGCGCGCGTGTTCTCGGTCTTCGTGTCGTGGTCCAGATCGAGGTGGCCGAGATCGTCGACGGCAACGTTCTCGAGCACCGTGCCATAGGAGTGCGCCGCCTTCCAGATCTCCGGCTCGGCCTCCTCGCTCAGGCGGATCGTCTTCGCGTAACAGCCGCCCTCGATGTTGAAGACGCCGTTCCGCCCCCAGCCGTGCTCGTCGTCGCCGATCAGCCGCCGGGATGGATCGGCCGAGAGCGTCGTCTTCCCCGTGCCCGAAAGCCCGAAGAAGACCGCAACGTCGCCGTCCGCGCCGACGTTCGCCGAGCAGTGCATCGGGAACACGCCCTCGAGCGGGAGCCGGTCGTTCATCACCGTGAAGATCGACTTCTTGATCTCGCCGGCGTAGAACGTTCCGCCGATCAGCACCTCGGTGCGCGACGGGTGGAGCACGACGAACGTGCCCGTCCGGGTGCCGTCGACCGACGGGTCGGCCTCGAGGTCGGGGGTGTGCAGGACCAGCGCGGTCGGCTCGAAGCCGTCGTGGTCGCCTGCGGCCAGGTCGATGAACATCGTCCGCGCGAACAGCGCGTGGTACGGATGGGCGGTCACGACGCGGACACCGATCCGGTGCGTCACGTCGGCGCCGGCCCAGGCATCGACGATGTAGAGCGTCGCCGCGTCGCCGAGGCGGCGCGTCACCTTCTCGCGCAGCCCGTCGAAGTGCTCCTCCGAGAGCCGGCCGTTGACCTCGCCCCACCAGATCCGGCCGGCGGACCCCGGCTCGTCCACCACGAACTTGTCCTTCGGCGAGCGGCCCGTGTGCAGACCGGTGTCGACCACGAGCGGCCCGCCCTCGGCCAGCCGGCCCTCCCCGCGCGCGAGTGCATGCGTGTAGAGCAGCGACGTCGTCGGGTTCAGGTAGATCCGGCCGGTCGGATCGATCCCGTGCGCGGTGAGATCCACCTGGCCGGGAACCTCGGTGGTCGTCATGAGCGAAAGCCTATGGTACGCCGACCGCTCAGATCTGCCAGTCGCCGCCGCGCAGGACGGCGACGTGCTCGCCCGAGCGAGTGATGCCGTCGACCTCGAGCTCGGGCGACCCGATCATGAAGTCGACGTGCGCCCCGCTGTGGTTGACGCGGCCGGCGTCCTCCTCGCCCGCGGCGAAGGCGAACCCGCCGCCGAGCGCGATGTGGCTGGCGGCGTTCTCGTCGAGCAGCGTGTCGAAGAAGACGGTCCCGAGCGGCCCGATCCTGCCCCGGCGGTCGACCAGCGCGAGCTCGCCGAGGCGGAACCCTCCCTCGTCGACCGACACCTGCGAGCGCAAGGCGTCGGCGCGCGCGTCGGCGGTGATCTCGACCGCACGTCCCTGCTCGAAGCGAACACGCAGGCCCTCGATGATCGTCCCGTCGCGCAGCACGAGCGGCCTCGTGCTCGTGACGTGGCCCTCGGTGCGGAGCGGGTCCGGCGTCGTGAAGACCTCTTCGGTCGGAAGGTTCGGGAGGTGGCGCAGTCCCTCGCAGGTGGCGAAGTCGCCGCTGAGCCAGACGTGGCTCGGGAGCATCCCGATGCGCAGGTCGGTCCCGGGCCCGCGCAGCTCGATCGCATCGAAACGTCGTACGGACAGGCGCGCGGCGGAGTCGTTCAGCTGCCGCATCCGCTCCTCCCACGCCTCGCGCGGGTCGGGCTCGTCGATTCGCAGGACGTGCTCGATCTCGTGCCAGAGCCTCTCGAGCGCCTCGTCGTCCGGCAGGCCGGGGAAGACGAGCTTCGCCCAGGCCGGGTGCGGGCACGGGACGACGCACCAGTTGGTCGTCCGCTCGGAGATGATCGTCGGGATCTCGACCAGGTGCGGAAGCCGGTCGCGGCCGCTCAGCTCCGGATCGAAGCCGTCGAGCAGGCCGGTCGCCGTCGGGCCGCTGACCGAGACGCGCGCACCGCGCCCCTCGGCGTGCTCGCGGGCACGCAGCCCGTACCACGACGGGACGAACTCGAGCGAGTCGGGATCGGCGTGCGCGATCCGGGCCCGTTTCACGTGTGGGTCGAAATACCCGACGTCGACGAACGCCGCTCCGCGGTCGTACGCAGCCGCGGCAATCGCCCGCACGAGCGGCGCGTGACCCAGATCGCCGTTGACGATCACGATCTGGCCCGGCTGCACGTTCGCGCCGAACACGGCGAGCTCGGCGAGCGGTCGGAATCGGGCGGCGTCCACCGGCAGGCGATCCTACCCGCGGCGCCGAACTCCGAACCGTGACCGTCGACCTGGCGATCGCGCGCTTCCTCGACCGTGCGGGCCTGTCGGCCGCAACCCGGCGCGCCTACGCGTCGGACCTGGAGGAGTTCGCCCGCTGGTTCGGGGCGGACTCGCCGCTCGAAGACGTCGACCTGCGCGTGCTCGCCGACTGGGTCACGGAGCTCGGTCGCGCCCGGCCCGGCGGCAGGCTCGCGCCGGCGACGATCGCCCGCAAGCTCGCCTCGGTTCGCGCGCTCCTCCGGTTCTCGCTCGGGCCGGAGCGGCTGCCGGCCGGCGGCTCGCTCGCACCTAGCCGTCCGCGTCGCCTACCGGACGCACCGAAGCCGAGCGAGGTCGACGCGATCGTATCCGGTGTCGGCGGCGAGACCGCCCTGGCGAGCCGCAACAGCGCGCTCGTCGAGCTCGTCTACTCCGCCGGCCTGCGCAGCGCCGAGGCGGTTGGGCTCGACCTGGGCGACGTCGACTTCGAGCAGGAGCTCGTGCACGTCCGGCACGGCAAGGGTGCGAAGGACCGCGTCGTCCCGCTCGGCGAGGAGGCGGCCCTGCTGGTCGCCCGCTATCTGCGCGACGGGCGCCCGCACCTCGTCCGCGGCGCCGAGAACGCCCTCTTCGTCTCGGCGCGCGGCCGCAGGCTGGACACGTCGACCCTCCGCCGCCTCGTCCCCCACCCGCATCGGCTGCGTCACGCGTTCGCGACGCACCTGCTCGAAGGCGGAGCCGATCTGCGCACGATCCAGGAGCTGCTCGGCCACTCGTCCCTCTCGACGACGCAGATGTACAGCCACGTCGACGCCCGCCGGCTCCGCCGCGTCTACGACCATGCCCACCCGCGATCCTGACGTCGAAAGCTTCCTCGCGCTGCTCGCCGCGCGACGGGCCCGGTCGACGGTCGACGCGTACCGCCGCGACCTGCGCGCGCTCGGCGCAGCGCTCGACAAGCGGCTCGCGGAAGCGACCGTGGACGAGCTCGAGCAGTACACCGCGCAACTCCGCGCCGACGGCCTCGCCGGCGCGACGATCGCACGCCGAACGGCGGCGGCGCGAAGCTTCTACGGGCACTTGCAGCTGATCGGACACCGCGCCGACAACCCCGCCGCGGCCGTCGCGCTGCCACGCCGCGCGCGCACCTTGCCGAAGACGCTCTCGGCGGGCGAGGCCGAGCGGCTGATCGCGGCCGCGAACGGCACTCAGCCGCGCGACCTCCGCGACCATGCCCTCGTCGAGCTGCTCTACGGCGCAGGCCTCAGGGTCTCCGAGGCGGTCGGGCTCGAGAAGGGCGGCATCGACCTCGACGGCCGCGTCGTGCAAGTCGTCGGCAAGGGCGGCAAGGAGCGCATCGTCCCCGTCGGCCGACCCGCGGTCGACGCGGTGCGCCGGTATCTCTCCCGCGGCAGGCCGTACCTCGACAAGCGCCACCGGCCCGAGCTGTTCCTGAACGCGCGCGGCGGCGCGCTGACGCGGGCAGGGGCGTTCCTCATCCTCCGCCGCCTCGCCGAGAAGGCCGGCCTCGATCCGCTGCGCGTCCATCCACACCTCCTGCGCCACTCCTTCGCGACGCACCTCCTCGAGGGAGGCGCCGACCTCCGCTCGGTCCAGGAGATGCTCGGCCACGCCGACCTCTCGACCACCGAGCTCTACACGCACGTCTCCGACCGGCGGCGCCGCGCCGTCTACTTCGACGCGCACCCGCACGCACGCCGGCGCGATCTCGATGGCTGATCAGGAATTCGGCGCGGCGCCACTCAATTCCCGATCAACCATCTAGCGCGCCGTCCTGCGGCGCAGCTCCTGGGCGACCTTCGCCGCCGCCTGGCGGAGCTCGCGCGGCTGCTCGTCGTCGTCGCCGAGGCTCGACAGGATCTGGATCGTGTCGGGCCGCGCCGAGCCGTTCCTCAGCGCGGCGACGGCGAGACGGCGGACGGCATCGTTGCCGTCGTTGGCGACGATCTCGTGCAGCAGCGAGCGCACGTCGTTGACGACGCCCGGATGGTCGCGCGACAGCAGCTCGAGTGCGAGCAGCGCGGAGCCGCGAACCGCCGGGCTGTCGTCGACGAGCCCGCGGCGGAGCAGCTCGGTCTTCGCCCGGAAGCGAAACTGGCCGATCGCGCGATATGCGACCGCGCGCTCGCGGAAGTCGGACGAGCGGGCGGCCGACTCCAGCTCGTCGTCGAAGCGGGCGCGCAGCTGCGACAGCTCACGCTCGTTCCCCTGCTCGGCGAGCTCGTCGGCCTGGACCGCCGCCTCGGCGAGCGCGACCGCGCTCAAAGCTCGTCCGGGGAGCGCGCCGCCGGGCCGACGTAGACGGCCGACGGGCGGAACAGTCGTCCGGTCCGCTTCTGCTCGAGGATGTGCGCCGACCACCCGGCAACCCGCGAGCACGCGAACATCGCCGGCGCGAGCGGTGGCGGGATCTCGGCGACATCCAGGACGATCGCCGAGTAGTACTCGACGTTCGTCGCGAGGACGCGCTCGGGGTGACGCTTCTGCAGCGCCGCGAGCGCGACCTGCTCGAGCTCCTCCGCGACGTCGACCTGCGGCGAAGAGAGCTCCTTCGCCGTCTGCTTGAGGATCCGCGACCGCGGATCCTCGGCCCGGTAGACGCGATGCCCGAAGCCCATGATGCGGCGGCCACTCGCGAGCGCGTCGTCGACCCACCGCTGCGGGTCGCCGGATGCGGCGACCTCCTCCAGCATCGGCTTGACATAGGCGGGCGCGCCGCCGTGCAGCGGGCCCGACAGCGCACCGACTGCCGCCGAGAGCGCGGCGCCGCAGTCGGCGCCGGTGGACGCCACGACGCGGGCGGTGAACGTGGAGGCGTTCAGGCCGTGCTCGGCCGTGCAGATCCAGTAGGTGTCGATCGCGCGCACGTGCCGAGGATCGGCCTCGCCGCGCCAGCGCAGGAGGAACTTCTCGGCGGCCGTCTTGCCCTGCTCGACCACATGGTCCGGGACCGGCTCGGAGTGGCCATCGGCGACGCGGGCCGAGCGGGCGACGATCGACATGACCTGCGCCGAGAGCCGTCCGAGATCCTCGCGCGCCTGTTCGTCGGTGATCTCGTTCAGCTTTCCGAGCTTCCAGACGCCCGAGAGCCGCGCCACCTCGGCCTGGAGGTCGGACGGCGCGTTCCCGGTCAGGCCGGCCGGCTCGTACGGCTCGGGGTCGGGCATGCGCGAGTCGAGATCGCCGTCGACGAGCAGCCCCCAGACGTTCTCGTACGGATAACGGCCCACGAGCGGCTCGACGTCGACCCCGCGATAGCGGAGCGACCCGCCGTCGCGATCCGGCTCCATGATCTCGGTCTCGACCGCGACAACGCCCTCGAGCCCGGGCTTGAAATCGCTCGTCGTGCTCACCCAGTCGTTGACAGTACCGGACTGTGCTCGCCCGTCGATAGGTAGGCTCGGGCGCTGCCATGGCGCACCGCGTGACGCTGATCTACGGGGACGGGACCGGCCCCGAGCTGACCGAGGCGACACGCCGCGTCCTCGAAGCGACGGGAGTCGCCTTCGAGTGGGACGTGCAGCCCGCCGGCGAGGAGGCGATGCAAGAGCACGGCGGCAATCCGCTGCCGGAGCAGACACTCGAGTCGATTCGCGCGAACGGCGTGGCGTTGAAGGGCCCGATCACGACGCCGGTTGGCGGCGGCTTCCGTTCGGTCAACGTCGGCCTGCGCAAGGCGCTCGACATGTACGCGCAGGTGCGCCCGTGCAAGACCTACCGCGGTGTGCGCACGCGGTTCGACGACGTCGATCTCGTGATCATCCGCGAGAACACCGAGGATCTCTACGCGGGGATCGAGTACGAGGAAGGCTCGGCCGACGCGGAGGAGCTCATCGCCTGGATCGAGTCGAAAGGCGGCTCGCTTCGCTGGAACGACGCCGGGATCTCGATCAAGCCGATCTCGGTGACGGGCACGCGCCGGATCTTCGAGTTCGCGTTCGACTGGGCGCGTAGGAACGGCCGCCGGCAGATCACGGCGGTGCACAAGGCGAACATCATGAAGTTCTCCGACGGCCTGTGGCTGCGCGTCGCGCGCGAGGTCGCGGAGGAGAACCCGGACATCGAGTTCAACGACCGGATCGTCGACAACATGTGCATGCAGCTCGTGCAGCGCCCGGAGGAATACGACGTCCTCGTGCTGCCGAACCTGTACGGCGACGTGCTCTCCGACCTGTGCGCCGGGATGATCGGCGGCCTCGGGGTGGCGCCGGGGGCGAACTACGGCGAGTCGGTCGCCGTGTTCGAGCCGACACACGGCTCGGCGCCGAAGTACACGGGCCAGAACAAGGTCAACCCGATCGCCGAGCTCCTGTCGGCGATGCTGATGCTGCGCCACCTCGAGGAGCACGACGCGGCGCGCCGGCTCGAGAACGCGATCGCGGCCGTGATCGCCGAGGGACGCGACCTGACCTACGACATGAAGCCGACCCGCGACGACCCGACGGCAGTCGGGACGAGCCAGGTGGCCGACGCGATCATCGAGAAGCTGAAAGGGGAATCGTGAGTGAGAGACGGAAGGTGACGGTCGTCGGTGCCGGGAACGTCGGCGCGACGTGCGCGCAGGTCCTCGCGGTCTCCGACTACGCCGATGTCGTGCTCGTCGACATCAAGGAAGGCCTGCCCCAGGGCAAGGCGCTCGACATCAACCAGATGGGCGCGGTGCTCGGTTACGAGCCGAACGTCGTCGGGTCGAACGACTACGCACCGACCACGGGCTCCGACGTGGTCGTGATCACCGCCGGCCTGCCGCGTTCGCCGGGCATGAGCAGAGACGATCTCGTCCAGACCAACGAGAAGATCGTGAAGGACGTCACGGAACGGGTGGTTGCCCGGAGCCCGGACGCGATCCTGATCGTCGTCTCGAACCCGCTCGATGCGATGTGCCACGTCGCGAAGAACGTCTCGGGCCTCCCGAAGGAGCGGGTCTTCGGCCAGGCCGGGATCCTCGACACGGCGCGCCTGAAGACGTTCATCGCCTGGGAGACGGGGGCGTCGGTGCAGGACGTCGCGGCCGTGGTGCTCGGCGGGCACGGCGACCAGATGGTCTCAGTGGTCTCGGCGACCACCGTCGGCGGGGTGCCGATCCGCAAGCTCGTCTCGGAGGAGCGGATCGCGGCCATGGTCGAGCGCACGGCGAAGGGCGGCGGCGAGGTCGTGCAGCTCCTCGGCACCTCGGCCTGGTACGCGCCCGGCGCAGCGGCCGCGCAGATGGTCGACTCGATCATGCTGGATGCGAAGCGCGTCCTCCCGTGCACCGCGTACCTCGAGGGCGAGTACGGCATCGACGGCCTCTACATGGGCGTCCCCGTGAAGCTCGGGCGGTCGGGGATCGAGCAGATCCTCGAGGTCGACCTCGAGGAGAGCGAGCGCGCCGCGCTCGAAAGCTCCGCCGCCGCGGTCCGCGAGGTCGTCGGCGTCCTGACGACGTAAGGTCCGCGACGATGACGGCTCGCGGGCTTGGCGTCGGGTCGGCGCTGATCGGCGCGAGCCTGGTCGCGTGGGCGATCGTCATCCACCAGACCCACGGCATGGACATGGGGCCGAGCGCCGACTTCGGCGGGCTCGCGTGGTACACGGGCCTGTGGGTGGCGATGACCGGGGCGATGATGCTCCCCTCCTCGACGCCGGTCGTGCTGCTCGTCGACCGGCTGTCGCCTCCCGCGACGCCCCCCTTCCTCGGCGGCTACCTCGTCGCGTGGACGGCCTACGGCCTCGCGGCCTACGGGCTCGCCCGGCTCGCGGTCGCGGCCGGGGTCGGCCACTCCGGCGCCGCCGGCCCGTTGATCGTGGCGGCCGGGCTCTACGGGCTGACCCCGCTCAAGCGCGCGTGCCTGCGCCACTGCCGCAACCCGCTCGCGTTCCTGATGCGGCATGCCTCGCTCGGGCCGATGCTCACCGGTGCGCTCCACGGCGCCTACTGCGTCGGATGCTGCGCGGGCCTGATGCTCGTCCTCTTCGCCGTCGGGATGATGAGCGTCTTCTGGATGGTCGTCGTGACGGCCTTGATCGCCGCCGAGCGGATCGCGCCGTTCGGCGAGCGGCTCGTCACGCCGATCGCGCTCGCCCTGGTCACCCTCGGCTGCTGGCTGGTGCTCATGTGAGCTGGCGCATCTCGGGCCGTTACTTCGAGTCGTGCAACTGCGACCCGGTCTGCCCCTGCCGGATGAGCGACGGGTCACCCGGTGGACGCTCGACCTACGGCGAGTGCTTTGGCGTGCTCGGGTGGCTCGTCGACGACGGGACGGCGGGCGACGTCGATCTCGCCGGGCTCGCAGCCGCGCTGCTCATGCACTACGACGACGACGAGCCCCACTCGCCGTGGAGCATCGTGCTCGTTCTCGACGAGCGCGGAACCGAGGAGCAGCGGCACGAGCTCGGGCGCATCCTCCTGGGTGAGGCCGGCGGCGACCACGTCCTGCGGCTGCCGTGGGTACGCAAGCCGCGGCACCTGCTCGACGTCCGCAGCGGCCCGATCGCGCTCGAGCACGGGCCCGAGGGCTACCGGCTCCACGTCGCCCAGAACGTCTCGCTGGTCGCGACCACGCCGTACGCCGGCCAGGGGACGGTGCGCTGCGGGATCCCGGGCTACGACCAGCCCGGCGTCGAGCTCGTCGCCGACGGATTCACCGTCGACGCCGGGCCGTTCAACTGGCAGCTCACGGGCAACTGCGCCTTTGCAAGCCGATTCGACTACAGCGGGTGAGCGGGGCCTGCGCAGGGAAAATGACCCGGATTGACCGGAGCCGACCCCCGGCCCGCGCTGTACCTTGGCGCCGATGGATCTCGGTCTGCGCGGCAGGACGGCGGTGGTCTGCGGAGCCTCGTCCGGGCTCGGCCTGGCCGCGGCCGAGTCGCTGTCGGCAGAGGGAGCCAACGTGGCGATGTTCGCGCGCCGGCGCGAGGAGCTCGACCTCCATGCGAACCGATTGGGCGCGCTCGCCGTACGCGGTGACGTGACCAACGCCGCCGACCTCGAGCGCCTCGTCGACCGGACCGTGCAGGCGTTCGGCGGCATCGACGTGCTCGTCTGGAACTCCGGCGGCCCACCCGCCGGGACCGCCCTCGAGATCGGCGACGAGAGCCTGGAAGCGGCGTTCGAGCTCCTGCTGCTGCCCGCCACACGGCTCGTCCGCCTGACGCTCCCGTGGCTGCGGAAGAGCGCGGCCGGACGCATCGTCTTCATCACCTCGGGCGCGGTGAAGGAGCCGTCGGCGCGCCTCGCCCTCTCGAACACGCTCCGCCCGGGCGTCACCGGCTACGCGAAGACGCTCTCGCGCGACCTCGGCCGCGAAGGCATCACCGTCAACTGCGTCGCGCCGGGCCGGATCGACACACCCCGCATGGCAGAGCTCTACGGTGACGACGGGCCGCCGCCGCAGGAGATCGAGCGCATCCCGCTCGGCCGGCTCGGCACGCGGCAGGAGTTCGGCGACGTCGTGTGCTTCCTCGCCTCCGATCGCGCCGCATACGTCACCGGCACCACGCTCGCAGTCGACGGGGGCGCCTCGCACTCACTCCTATGAGACGGATCGTCACTCCCGCACGGCTGCTGATCCTCGGGCTCGCGCTGCTCGGCGTCGTGCTCGCGCTCGTCGTCCTGCCGTCGAGCCAGTACATCTTCCTGCCGGACAAGGCTCACCCGGTCGGCCCCCTCGTGACGGTGCCCGGCGGGCACAACCCGAAGCAGGGCGGCGTCTACTTCGTCGACGTGATCGTGCGCAAGGCGACGCTCCTCGAGCGCCTGTTCGGCGGCTTGCACAACGGCGCCGACCTCTACCCCGCCTCGGCGATCGATCCGCCCGGCGTTTCCGACTCCGGCCGCGAACGCATCGACCTCGAGGACATGCACCGCTCGCAGGAGATCGCCGCCGCCGTCGCGCTGAAGGCCGCCGGCAAGAAGGTGACGCTCCGCGCGACCGGTGCGCTGATCGACGCCGTCGAGGCCGGTCTCCCGGCCGACGGGAAACTCGACCCCGACGACGTGATCACCGCGGTCAACGGCAAGCCGGTCCGCGATCCGCGCGGCGTGTTCAACGCGATGGCGAAGGTGCACATCGGCGACGTCGTGCGCTTCACCGTCCGTCGCGGCAACCAGACGCTGCTCGTCCCGATCAAGACGGTCGCCTCGCCCACGCCGCCGAAGCGCGCCGTCGTCGGCGTGCTGCTCGAGACCGCCGTCGACGTCCACCTTCCCATTCCGGTGAAGATCGACGCCGGCGGCGTCGGAGGCCCCTCGGCCGGGCTCGCGTTCGCGCTCGACGTCCTCGCGAAGCTGAAGGCGGGCGTCCTGCACGGCCACCGGGTCGCGGCGACCGGCGAGATCTTCCCCGACGGGTCCGTCGGGCCGATCGGCGGGATCAAGCAGAAGACGATCGGCGCCCGCGAGGCGGGTGTGGACGTCTTCCTCGTGCCGGCTGGGGAGAACGCGCACGATGCCGAGAAGGAAGCGGACGGCCTGCGCATCGTGCCTGTGAAGAGCTTTCCACAGGCGTTGCACGCCCTGGCGACACTGCCGGTCAAGGCCAACTGAGGCCCTTCCGCAGGCCGGCTGGAAGTCGCCGGAAACTGCACGTTTTCCGTTTAGGCAAGCCCTTTCCGGCGGCCGGGAACGGCACGTAGCATCCCCCGGCCCTCACCCCTCCCCCTGACGGAGACCGATTGACCCCCAAGGACGCGCCCACCTGCGAGGACTGCTACTTCCGCCGAGGCGGCCTCTGTGCGATGCGGCCGGAACGCATCTGCCCGACCTTCAGAGCCGCCGCCTCGACGCTCTCCCCGCCGGCCGCTCCGCGGCTCGTCCCGCTCTCGGCAGTCGCCGCCGGCGCCGTCGCGTAGGCTCGGGTCGGCGTGTCCGACCCGCAGACCACCCCGTCGCCCGCACCGAGCCCTCAGGCGAAGCCGAAGACCGGTCGCAGCTCCGGGTCGAACGTCAAGCTGCTCGTGATCGGGATCGTCGCGCTCTTCGCGATCCTCTTCATCGTGCTCAACACGCACAGCGCCAAGGTGAACCTCGTCTTCGGGTCGACGAACATCTCCGTGATCTGGGTGATCCTGCTCTCGATCGCGCTCGGCTTCGCGCTCGGGATGCTGTTCCCGTCGCTACGCCGTCGCAGGCGAAGCCAGAAGCGCTGACGCCAGGCGGTCGACACCTTCGGCGATCTCGGCCGGCGAAACGAAGCTGTAGGCGAGCCGCATCGAGTCCGCGCCGCCGCCGAAGTCCGTGCCTTTCACGAACGTGACACCCGCATGCTCGGCGCGCCCGAGCAGCTCACCGCTGTCGAGACCATCGGCCGTGAGCCAGACGAAGTAGCCGCCCTCGGGCCGCGACGACTCGCACTCCGGCAGCCGTGCGTCGAGCGCCGCGAGCATCGCGTCGCGACGGGCGCCGAGCAGCCCGCGCACCCGCTCGAGGTTCGGCTCGAAGAGCCCGCGCTCGATGAACTCGTAGACCGTCGCCTGGCCGAGCAGGACCGGCGTGATGTAGGTCCCCGTCGCCGTGGCGGCGATTTCGGCGGCCAGCGCCTCGGGCAGCACGAACCAGCCGACGCGCAACCCCGGGGCAATCGTCTTCGAGAAGGACGAGCTGTATGCGGTCGCGCCGCCGGAGAGCTCGAAGAGTGACGGCAGCTCCTCTCCCTCGAAGCGGACGAGCCCGTACGGATCGTCCTCGAGCACGAGCAGGTCGTGCTCGTCCGCGAGCTCGACCACCCTGCGGCGCCGGTCGAGCGGCAGCGTGCGCCCGCTCGGGTTCTGGAACGTCGGAATCAGGTAGAGGAACGCCGCGTCGCCGGCCGCGAGCTCCTGCTCGAGAGCGTCGGGATCGAGGCCCTCGTCGTCGCACGCGAGCGGCACGATCTCGGCGCCGAGCTCGCGCAGAATCTTCAGTGGACGGTCGTACGTCGGGCGCTCGACCAGCACGCGCTTTCCCGGCGCAAGCCGCTGAGCGAGGAAGACGAATCCCTGGAGCGAACCGTTCGTCGCGAAGATCCGCGCCGGATCGACCCCATGCCGCTCACCGAGCCACTCGAGCAGCGGCCGGTAGCCAGACGAAGGGCCGTAGGAGAGGACGGTCGTGCCGTCGCGCTCGACCACTGCGCGTGCGCAGTCTGCGAGGTCGGCGACCGGAAGGCATTCGGGCGCGGGAATACCGCGTGCAAACGAGATCATGGCCATGGCCCCAGACTACCGGCCGCGCATCTGAGCAGACTCTTAGGCGATCGGGTGACAATTCCCACGTGACGTCCCGCGTTCTCGTCGTCGACGACGATCCAGCCGTTCGGGCGGCGATCGCGCGCGCGCTCCGCGTCGACTACGAGGTCGACGAGGCCGCGGACGGGGCCGAGGCCCTGTCGCGCCATGCGACCTCGGCGGCGGATGCGATCGTGCTCGACCTGCTGATGCCCGAGATCGGCGGCCTCGACGTGTGCCGGTCGCTGCGGCGCCGCGGCGACGCGGTCCCGGTCCTGGTCGTCACCGCGCGCGACGCGGTCTCCGATCGCGTCGAAGGGCTCGACGCGGGCGCCGACGACTACCTCGTCAAGCCGTTCGCGATCGAGGAGCTGCGCGCACGGCTCCGCGCGCTGCTTCGGCGCACGGGAGCCGGGGGCGACGAGCTCACGTTCGCCGACGTCCGGCTCGACCCGTCGACGCGCGAGGCATTCCGCGGCGACCGGCGGCTCCAGCTGACCCGCACCGAGTTCAACCTGCTCGAGCTGTTCCTGCGCAACCCGCGGCAGGTGCTGACGCGCTCGCAGATCTACGAGCGCGTGTGGGGCTACGACTTCGGCGCGACCTCGAACGCCCTGTGGGTCTACGTCGGCTATCTGCGCCGCAAGCTCGAAGAGGGCGGCGAGCCGCGGCTGCTCCAGACCGTGCGCGGCGTCGGCTACGCGCTCCGCGAAGAGCTATGAGCGCGCTCTCCTTCCGTGCGCGCATCGCGCTGCTGACCGCGCTGGCGATTGCGGTGACCGTCACCGGCGCGTCGATCGCGGTGTGGATGGTCGCGAAGCACGAGCTGTACTCGCAGCTCGACTCGACGCTCTACTTCCAGGCCACCAGCTCGATTCAGGGCCCGTTCGGCGGAGGGAACCCGTTCACCGTCATCATCGGCGCGGACGGCTCGCGGCACGGTTCGCGCTTCATCCCGGTCACCGAGCGCGCCTTGAAGGTCGCGAACGGCAGCGCACCGAGCTACTACGCCAACACGTCCGTGGCCCAGACCCCCGTTCGCCAGCTGGTCTGGCAACCGCCGGGCGGTGGCGGCGCAGTCGTCACGATCGCTCCGCTCAACCCAACGACGCACGCGCTCCATCGCATCCGCTTCTGGATCTTCCTGATCGGCGGCATCGGCATCGCCCTCGCGGCAGGGCTCGCCGCGGTCGTCGCGACCGCTGCGCTCCGGCCGGTGCGGCGGCTCACCGCGGCCGCCGAGAACGTCGCAGCCACGGGCAACCTCGCGGAGCGCGTGGAGGTGTCCGGGCAGGACGAGCTCGGCCGCCTCGCGACGCAGTTCAACGCGATGCTCGCGGCACTCGAGAGCTCGGTCGGCGCACAGCGCCGGCTCGTCGCCGACGCGTCGCACGAGCTGCGGACGCCGCTCACCGCCGTGCGCACGAACATCGACGTGCTGCGCGAGGGCAAGCTGCCGCCCGAAGAGGCCGAGCATGCACTCGCGGAGGCATCGGTCGAGCTCGACGCGCTGACACGGCTCGTCTCCGATCTGGTCGAGCTCGCCCGCGGCCAGGAGCGCAAGCTCCGGCTCGAGGACGTGCAGCTCGACGACCTCGTCGCCGCCAGCGTGGAGCGGGCGCAGGCGCGCGCGCCGCAGGTGACCTTCGTGACGGCGCTGTCGCCGACGCAGGTGAAGGCGGATCCGGTCCTGCTCGAGCGGGCGGTCTCCAACCTGCTCGACAACGCCGTCAAGTACAGCCCCGAAGGCGCGCCGATCGAGGTGTCCGTCCGCGGCGGCGAGGTGACCGTCGCCGACCACGGGCCGGGGATCGCGGACGAGGACCTGCCGCGCGTCTTCGACCGCTTCTACCGGGCGGCGACGGCGCGCTCGAAGCCGGGCGCCGGGCTCGGCCTCGCGATCGTGCGCGAGGCGGCAGAGGCGCACGGCGGCCGCGCGACCGTCGAGAACTCGGCGGCGGGCGCCCGCTTCCGGCTCGTCCTGCCGACCGCCTGACCGTCAGGCGGCAGACGCCGACGGCGGCCGGCGGCTCCGGCACTCGACCATGCGGTCGATCCGGGACTTCACAGCGGTGAGGATCTGCGACTCGCGCTCGCTCGCCACCCGCCCTGCGGCGACGTCGGCGTCCAGGTGCCACTTCAGGTCGGCGAGGAGCGCGTCCTCGAGGCCGCGGATCGAGAGGCCCTCCTCGGCCGCCACCTGCCCGAGCGTTCGCCCCCCGGCCAGCCGTGCGCGGAGCTCCCACTCGTCGAGCTGGAGATAGGCGGCCGCGGCGGCGATCGGGCCGCCGTGCGCCGGGAGGGAGTTGGTGTCGGGCTGCTGCGTCAACGGATTGCTCCTTTCACGCGACTGGACGGGGTCAAAGCACACCGCCCGCACCGAAGAACGTCCCCAGGCCAACCCAAGAGAAACCCAAGAAAGATGTTGACATGTGACTGTATGGTCACCTATTCTCGGGTCGTGGACGACGACGATCGCGTGTTCAAGGCGCTGGCCGACCCGACGCGCCGGCTCCTCCTCGACCGGCTCTTCGAGCGTGACGGCCGAACGCTCACCGAGCTCGAATCGGGGCTCGAGATGACGCGCTTCGGCGTCATGAAGCATCTGCGGATCCTCGAGGGCGCCGGCCTCGTCGTCACACGCCGGGCGGGGCGCGAGAAGCACCACTACCTGAACCCCGTCCCGGTGCGGCTGATCCACGACCGCTGGATCGACAAGTACACGGAGCGCCGCGTGTCGGCGCTCGCAGACCTCAAGCAGGAACTGGAGGCATCATGACCACAACGACGAGCACCGACCTGACGACGCAGGTCTTCCAGGTGACCATCAGCGCGACGCCCGAGGCGATCTGGGAGGCGATCACCAAGCCCGAGTTCACCGAGCGCTACTTCCACGGCGCCCGGGTCGAGTTCACGCCTGCGCGCTACCGTGCGTACGGGCCGGAGGGAGAGAACTGGGGCGACTCGCCGACCCTCGAGTTCGACCCGCCGCGCAGGCTCGTGCACGCCTGGCAGTCGCTCTACGACCCGGAGCTGGCGGTCGAGGAGGCGAGCCGCGTCACCTGGGAGATCGAACCGCAGGGGGACGGGTCCTGCACGCTGACGGTGACGCACGACCAGCTCGAGGGCGCACCGAAGACGGCCGCAGCCGTTTCCGGCGGCTGGATGACGATTCTGACCGGCCTCAAGTCGCTGCTCGAGACGGGCGAGGTCCGGGCCTCCTAGCGACTTCCGCGGTGCCTGGCGCCTAGGTGCCAGGCACCGCACATCTCAGGCCGGCACGCGGGCGCGTATGTCGACCGAGTCGAGCCGCGCGAGCCAGGGCGCCGCGCGGAGACGGTCGAAGGCCTCCCGCGCCTGCCCGAGCAGGGGCTCGGCATCCTGGAACCGTCCCTGCGCGACCAGCCACTCGCCGTGCTCGAGCTGCACGACGGCGAGGTCGAACACGAGGTCGAGCTCGCGCAGAAGCCGCCCGGCGGTGGCGAACTCCCGGTCGGCGCCCGGATCGTCGGCGAGCAGCCGCGCGCGGAAGCGGTGGGCGACGGCCGCGATGAACGGCGGCTGCAGACCGACGGGCAGCTGCTCGACGGCCTCGAGCAGCTCGACCGCCTTTCCGCGGTCCCCCAGTGAGACCGCGGCCTCGAGTGCGTGGAGCCATCCCCGCTTGACGTCCTGCGAGCCCACTCCGAAGGTCTCTCGCCCCGCGAACGCCCGCTCGGCAGCGCTCAGCGCCCCGCGGTGGTCGCCCTCGGCGAGACGAACGGCCGCGACCGCGCCCTCGTAGAGCCCTTTGGTCTGCACGTCGCTCGAGCGCGCGGCATCGTCGTAGCGGCCCAGGAGGTCACGGGCAGCGGCAAGGTCGCCTCGGTTCAGATACAGCTCGAGCACCCCACTCAGCGGGCTCATGAGACGGGAGTTCGGGCCGACCTGCTCTTCGGGGATCTCTGCGTACCGATCGAGCGCCTCGTCCCACCGTCCGAGCATGAACAACGCGTAGCCCATCTCGCTCAACGCGAACCACTCGTTGCCCGGCGCGCCGATCCGATGCCCGAGCTCGAGCGCCTGCTCGAGCGCTGCGAGCGACTCCGCATAGCGGTCGCGCTGGAAGCCGAAGTCGGAGAGGTTCGAGGCGATCGTGCTCGCTCGCACGTACAGCTCGTGCTCGAGCGCGGTCTTGAGCGCCAGCTCGAACAGCGCCTTCGCCTCCTGGGGCCGCCTCGGGACGGCGAGGATCGCCTTCGTGTTCCAGCCGCGGCAGAGGATCTCGGCGAGCTGCAGCGACTCGGCGATGTCGAGGCCGCGCTCGACGAATTCCCCTGCCTCGTCGAGCCGGCCCGCGAAGTAGTACGCCGCTCCCAGCCGCACGAGCAGGAAGGCGAGATCCTCGTCGGGCTCGTCGTCGGCGATGACGGCGTAGGCCCGCTCCATGCGCCCGATCGCCTCGTCGGGCCGGCCCAGGTTCTGCTCGACGAGTGCGAGCGAGGCCTGGGCACGGGCGGCGGCATGCGTGTCGCCCGCCTCCTCGTAGAGCCGGGCCGCCCGCTCGTACAGCGCCTCGGCCGGCTCGTCGGCGGCGGCCCGCCATGCCATCTCCCCGGCGCGATACACGGCATTCGCCTCCGCGGCGGCGTCTTCGGCGAGCTCGGCGGCCTGCTCGAAGTACCGCCGGGCCTCCGTCGAGGCGCCGACCGATGCGGCCCGCTCGCCGGCTCGCATGAGGCCGTACTGGGCCTTCGCACGAAGCGGCGCCGCATCGGGCGCCGCCGGGTCGAGCCGGTAGGCGTCGAGCAGATGCGACGCGACGACCTCCGCGACCTCTTCCTCTCCGAGTGTCGAGGCCAGGTGCTCGGCGGCGGCGAGGTGCTTCGCGCGCCGCTCCCGCCGAGGCAGCGTCTCGTAGGCGACGTGCCTGACGATGTCCTGAAGGAATCCGTACTGGCCGTGCTCGGGCGACCGCGGATCCGACTGGAGCCCGAGTAGCTCCTTGCGCACGAGACCGGTCAACAATCGCTCGACGTCCGACGGATCGAGCTCGCTCAGTGCGGTCAGCGCCTCGGACGTGAAGGTCTTGCCGAGCACGGCGGCGTCCTGGAGCAGCCGGCGCTCGTCGGGAGCAAGCGCATCGAGGCGCGCAGCGACGAGAGCGTGGAGCGTCTCCGGCACCTCGAGCGACTCAACCTCGCCGGTGACCTTGTACGCGGACCCGTCCTCGACCAGCAAGCCGCGGTCGAGGAGCATCCGCACCGTCTCGACGGCGTACAGCGGAACGCCCTCGGCACGCGCCAGGATCTGGGCGCGCAACGAGGCGGGCAGCCCCGGGACGAAACCCTGCAGCAGCTCCTGCATCGCGTTCTCGGAGAGCGGTTCGAGGTAGAGGGAGGTGAAGTTGCGGTGCCCGGCGCCCCACGTCGGCCGCCGCTCGAGCAGCTCCGGCCGCGCGAGCGTGATCACGTAGAGCGGATGGTTCCGCGACCACTCGAGCAGGTACTCGACGAAGTCGAGCAGGCTCGCGTCCGCCCACTGCATGTCCTCGAATGCGAGCACGGTCGGATAGACCTCGCTGAGCCGCTCGAAGAACAGGCGCCAGGCGGCAAAGAGGTCCTGCCGGTCGCGCGACTCCTGGCCGCCGAGGCCGAGCAGCTGCGCGAGCCGCGGCTCCACGAAGCGCCGCTCGTCACCGTCGAGGAGATGCTCCTCGAGCGCTGCGTGCAGCTTCTGCGACGCGGTCTGCGCATCGTCGTCCTCGGCGATGCCGCAGCGCATGCGGACCATGTCGGCGAGCGCCCAGTAGGTCACGCCTTCGCCGTAGGCGAGGCACCGGCCGCGGTGCCAGTAGATGACCTCGGCGATCCCGTCGAAGTACTTGTAGAACTCCCACGCGAGCCTCGACTTTCCGATCCCGGCGATACCGGTGACCGAGACGAGGTGCGCGCGCCTCTCGTCGGCGCAGACGTGGAAGAGCTCCTTGATCTGACGGAGCTCTCGGTCGCGGCCGACGAACGGCGGCTCGAGCCCCTGCGTGCGCAGCTCGCCGCCGCGGCCCGACACGACGCGGATGGCGCGCCAGAGGTGCGTCTCGCCCTCCTTGCCCTTCAGCTGGAAGTCACCCGCATCGTCGTAGACGACGGCCCGCTCCGTGGCGCGCCGCGTCGCGTCGCCGACGAACACCGAGCCGGGCTCCGCAACCGTCTGGACGCGGGAGGCCGTGTTCACGAGATCGCCGGCGACCATGCCCTCGCCGACGGCGGCCGGGTTGACCGCGGCCTCGCCGGTCAGCACGCCGGCGCGGGCGCGCAGGCCCTCGGCGCCGATCTCCTCGCCGAGCGCCGAGACCGCGGCCACCAGGTCGAGCGCCGTCCTCACCGCCCGCTCGGCGTCGTCCTCGGTCGCGACGGGTGTGCCCCAGACGGCCATGACCGCGTCACCGATGAACTTCTCGACCACCCCGCCGTACAAGCCGACCAGCCGGCGGCAGGCGTCGAAGTAGCGGGTGAGGAGCTCGCGCACCTCTTCCGGGTCGCGCGACTCCGAGAGAGTCGTGAAGCCGACGAGGTCGGCAAAGAGGACCGAGACGAGCCGCCGCTCGGCGAGCACCGGCTCCGCGGGCGCGGGCGGCTGGGCAACTGTGCCGCCGAGCGCAGCGCCGCACTCGCCGCAGAACCGCTGGCCGGGCGGGTTCGGCGTGCTGCACGACGGGCAGACGACCGCCAGCGCTGTGCCGCAGTCGCCGCAGAACTTCTGACCGGCAGGGTTCTCCGTGCCGCAGCTCGCGCAGGCCGCCACGCACGAAGCCTAGTGCGCCGTCATCGTACGAGCCACCGCCGCCCGACGGGGTCTTCGCTCAGCCGGCCGCGGCGACGACCAGCTCGGCCACCTCGGTCGGCGTCGTGCCGACCTTGATCCCGACCGCCTCGAGCGCGTCCTTCTTGGCCTGTGCGGTACCGGACGAGCCGGAGATGATCGCGCCCGCGTGGCCCATCGTCTTCCCGGGCGGCGCCGAGAACCCGGCGATGTACGAGAACACCGGCTTCGACATGTTCTCGGCCGCCCACAACGCGGCCTTCTCCTCCTCGTCGCCGCCGATCTCGCCGACGAGCACCACGTACTCGGTCTCGGGGTCGGCCTCGAACTTCGCGAGGATGTCGACGAAGCCGGAGCCGACGATGGGATCGCCCCCGATGCCGACGATGGTCGAGTTGCCGAGCCCGCGCTGGGCGACCTCGTGGCCGATCTGGTACGTGAGCGTGCCGGAGCGAGACACGAGGCCGATGTTGCCGGCGCTGAACACCTGTGCCGGGATGATCCCGACGTTCGCCTTGCCGGGCGAGAGCACGCCGGGGCAGTTCGGCCCGATCAGCGTGACGCCCTTCGGGCGGATGTAGGTGTAGACGCGCAGCATCTCGTGGGCGGGGATGTGCTCGGTGATGCAGATCACGGTCGCGATGCCCGCGTCGACGGCCTCGTAGATCGCGTCGGGCGCGAAGCGCGCAGGGACGAAGATCATCGACGTGTTCGCACCCGCCTCCGCGACCGACGCCGCGACCGTGTCGTAGATCGGGACACCCTCGACGTCCTGTCCGCCCTTCCCAGGGGTGACGCCGGCGACGACGTTGGTCCCGTACTCGCGGTTCCGGAGGCCGTGGAAGCGCCCCTCCGAGCCGGTGAGGCCCTGCACGACGAGCCGCGTGCCCGAGTCGACGATGATCGCCATCAGCCGATCGCCTTGTCGCCCCGGATCACGAGCGTCGGCAGGTTCATCCACCCGTCGACGACGCGGTCGCCGAGCAGCTCGCGCACGCGCGCCGCGTCCGTGCCGGTGCAGCCGACGCGATCGAGCCAAGGCTGGATCTCCAGCGGCCGCTCCATGTAGCGCTCGTCGCCGACGGTCAGCCCTGCGAGCTCGAAGAACGAGTGCCACTCCTGAACGGCGTAGTTGCGAACGTGGCTCGGGTCGCGGAGCCGGTCGGCCTCCTCCGAGGTCATGCTGACGAAGGTGTTGTCGCAGATCACGACGCGCCGCTTCGCGACGCGCGCCATCTCGCGCACCGCGGCCTGGATGTCGACGAAGTGGTGCGCGGCGAGCCGGCAGGCGACGGCGTCGAAGCTGCCGTCGGCGAAGGGAAGCGACTCGGCGGGAGCCGTGGTGTCGGCCTGCATCCCGGGCGCCGGGTCGACCGTGACGACGGTCGTGCCGAGCTCGCGCAGCCGGCGGGCGACGTGGCCGCCCCCGGTCGCGACATCGAGCACGGTCACTCCCTCCCCCGGCTCGCACCACTCGACGACGAGATCGAGGTCCTCTCCGGCGGAATGAATGGCGCTCGTCCGGTACGCCTCCGCGCGCTCGCTCCATGCGTCCGTCATTCCGCAAGCTCCACTGCGAGCCGGGCGGCCTCGAGCATGGTCGGCGCGACGTGCAGGTTCGGCGGCGCCGCGTCGGCGAGGATCTTCAGGCCTTCCTCGGCGTTCGTCCCGTCGAGCCGGACCACGATCGGCACGGTGATCTCGATCCGGCGGAGGGCCTCGAGGATGCCGCGCGCGACCTCGTCGCAGCGCGTGATCCCACCGAAGATGTTGAAGAAGATCGACCGCACCTGAGGATCGCGCGTGATCACCTCGAGCGCATCGACGACGCCCTCCGCGTCGCCTCCGCCGCCGAGGTCGCAGAAGTTCGCAGGCTTCCCGCCCGCGGTCACGACGACGTCGACCGTCGACATCGAGAGCCCCGCGCCGTTGCCGAGGATCCCCACGGTTCCGTCGAGCTTCACGTACGTGACGCCCTTCTCGCGCGCGAGCGCCTCGAGTGGATCGGCGGCGCTCGTGTCGCGCCACTCGGCGATGTCCGGGTGCCGGTAGAGCGAGCTGTCGTCGACCGTGAACTTCGAGTCGAGCGCCTTGACCTCGCCCTCGGGCGTCACGATCAGCGGGTTGATCTCGCAGAGCATCGCGTCGGTCTCGACGAAGCAGCGGTACAGCTGCTCGACGATGGCCGCGATCTGCTTCTGCTCGCCGGGATCGTCGAGACGTGCGCCGTAGACGAGCCGCCGCGCGACCCAGGGCTGGAATCCCTCGAGCGGGTCGATGTGGAGCCGGACGAGCGCGGCTGGATCGTTCGCCGCGACCTCCTCGATCTCGACGCCGCCCTGCGTCGTGAACATCAGCAGCGGGCGCTTCGCGCCGCGGTCGAACGTGACGGAGAGGTAGTACTCCTTCGCGATCTCCGAGGCGCGCTCGATCCACACCTTCTCGACGACGTGACCACGGATGTCGAGACCGAGAATCTCCTTCGCCTTCTGCTCGGCGTCGGCCGGATCCTCCGCGAGCTTCACGCCGCCCGCTTTGCCGCGCCCGCCCGTCAGCACCTGCGCCTTGACGACCACCTGACCGCCGATCTCCTCGGCGGCGCTGCGCGCCTCGTCCGGTGTGGTCACGAGCCGCCCTTCGGAAACGGGGATGCCGAAGCGCTCGAACACCTGCTTGCCCTGGTACTCGTAGAGGTCCATCGGCCGCGCGGCACTCTACCCGCCGAGCGGCCGGCGGCCGTCGCTACTGTCGAAGAGATGGACGCGATCGTCGTCTCGGAGCTCCGCAAGAGCTACGGCGAGGTCCAGGCGCTCGACGGCGTCTCGTTCGCCGTTCGCGAGGGCGAGGTCTTCGGCCTGCTCGGCCCGAACGGCGCCGGCAAGTCGACGACGGTGCGCGTCCTCGTCACGCTGACCCATCCCGACTCGGGATCCGCCTCGGTGAACGGCCACGACGTGGTCCGGAAGGCCGACACCGTCCGACGGTCGATCGGGTACGTCCCGCAGGACTCCGGGGTCGACCAGTACGGCACCGGCCGAGAGAACCTGATGCTGCAGGGGCGCGTCCAGGACATGGGCGGCGACGACCTGCGCAGGCGCGTCGACGAGCTGCTCGACCTCGTCGGGATCGCGGACGCCGCCGACCGGATCGTGAAGACGTATTCGGGCGGCATGCGCCGGCGGCTCGACATCGCGCTCGGGCTCGTCCACCGCCCGCGCGTCCTCTTCCTCGACGAGCCGACCACCGGGCTCGATCCGGAGGCGAGGGTCGCGATGTGGGCGGAGGTGTCGCGCCTCGCGCAGGCCGAGGCGCTGACGATCCTGCTCACGACGCACTACCTCGAGGAGGCCGACCAGCTCGCCGACCGCCTCTCGATCGTCTCCCGGGGCAAGGTCGTCGTCGAGGGCACGCCCGCCGAGCTGAAGGGCGGTCTCCGCGGCGACGCGGTGCACGTCGAGCTCGAGAACGGCGCGGTCGACGAGGCGAAGCGCGTGATCGCCTCGGTCGGCGC
>Ga0335081_10002208_pt1 | contig 30573 bp, 25 predicted proteins | sample Lox_Sample_35_FD_206713 | JGI IMG/M metagenome (GOLD analysis project Ga0335081, IMG submission 206713) | Soil microbial communities from Loxahatchee National Wildlife Refuge, Florida, United States - Lox_Sample_3.5 | ecosystem: Environmental > Terrestrial > Soil > Wetlands | place: USA...
ACAGCGTGATCTGGAACGTGAAGCCCACTCCGGCGGCGCCCGCCGCCATGTCGCGCCCCGCCAGCAGCGTCGTCATGGCCGCGCCCACTTCCACCACGAACATGACCGGGTTCTTCATCATCGTCCGCGGGTTCAATTTCAGGAACGAGTCGGTGATCGCGCGCTTCACAATGGGCGGATCGAACAGCGGACGCGCCCGCTTGCCCTTGACGGGCATCAAGGTGACGGGATCAGCGGTTGGAGGAATCATAGTGGTTGCCATCAGTCATCAGCTCCAGAGTCTTCCTGCCTGCATGAAGAAATGCTCCACGACCGGACCCAGCGAGAGCGCCGGGAAGAACGTCAGCGCGCCCACGATCACCACCACGCCCACCAGCAGGACCACGAACAGCGGCCCGTGCGTGGGGAACGTGCCGGCGGAGACCGGGACCAATTTCTTCTGCGCCAAACTACCCGCGGCGGCCAGCAATGGGATCAGCATCAGAAAGCGTCCGAACAGCATGGCCAGCCCGATGGTGGTGTTGAAGAACGGCGTGTTGGCGTTGATGCCGGCGAAGGCACTGCCGTTGTTGCCGGTGCCGCTGGTATACGCGTAGAGGATTTCCGAAAGGCCGTGCGGCCCGTTGTTGCTCAGGTTGGCAGTCGCCGCCCCGGGCGGATTGATCCAGCTATTGTGGGGGAACTGGATCACCGCCCCGGTAGCCGCGAAACCCAGGATGGTGAACGCCAGCACCAGCACCGCGAGCATTACCATCTTGACTTCTTTCTGCTCGATCTTTTTGCCCAGGTACTCCGGCGTGCGGCCTACCATCAGGCCGGCAATGAAGACGGCCAGGACCGCGAACAGCAGCATCCCGTACAGCCCCGAGCCGACGCCACCGAAAATCACCTCACCCAACTCGATATTCACCATCGGAATCAGCCCGCCGAGAGGCGTCAGGCTGTCGTGCACGTTGTTGACCGCGCCGCAACTGGCGTCCGTGGTGATGACCGTGAAGAGCGCGGAGTTGGTGATGCCGAACCGCGTCTCTTTGCCTTCCATGTTGCCGCCAGGCTGGGTGTCGGTCGCCGTGCTTTGGATCCCGAGCTTCGAAAGGTTGGGATTGCCCGCCTGTTCGGAGGTGTAGGTGACCGCTACGCCGGCGAAGAACAATACGCTCATGGCGGCGAAAATGGCCCAACCCTGCCGCGTGTCTCTCACCATTTTCCCGAACGTGTAAGTCAGGCCCGCGGGGATGATGAAGATATAGAGCATCTGGAGGAAGTTGGAGAACGGGGTTGGGTTTTCGTAGGGATGCGCGGAATTGGCGTTGGTATAGCCGCCGCCATTCGTGCCGATCATCTTGATAGCTTCCTGCGATGCAAGGGGACCCTGCGGAATGGTCTGTACCACGCCTTCCACCGTGCTGGCCTTGGTGTACGGCTGGAAATTCTGAATCGCGCCTTGCGAAACCAGAAGGAGCGCGCCCACCACGGACAGAGGCAGCAGGACGTAGACGTTGGTCCGGGTGAAATCGACCCAGAAGCTTCCGAGCGTCTTCGCCGAGTGCCGCGCGAAACCGCGGACGAAGGCGATGGCGACGGAGATGCCGGCCGCGGCGGACCAGAAGTTGTGCGTGGCCAGGGCGATCATCTGGCTGAAGTAACTCATGGTGGTTTCGGGCGTGTAGGATTGCCAGTTGGTGTTGGTGCCGAAACTGTTCGATGTGTTGAAAGAGAGATCCTGGCCCACGTTGCCGAGTCCCTGCGGATTCAACGGCAGCCATTTTTGGATGCGCATGAGCAGGTAGCTGAATAGAATGCTGACCACGCTGAACATCAGCACACTGCCGGCATAGCGCGTCCAATGCTGCTCGCCGTTTTCGTCGATGCCGCAAACCTTGTAGACGGCCACTTCCAGCGGACGCAGCACCCGGTGGATCCACGTGCGCTCTCCGGCGAATACCTTCGCCATGTACGCTCCGATGGGCTTGGTCAGCGCCAGCAGCACGAGAAAGAACAGCGCGATTTGCAGAATTCCGTTGAGTGTCATGCGGTTTCTCTCAAAACTTCTCCGGTCGCAGCAGGGCGTAGAACAGATACACACCCAGTCCCACGGCAACGACGAGCGACAGTACGTATTCCATGTGTGCTCCTAAAGCCGGTCGCAGCCTTTCACAAGAGCCCAACTGGCAAGAAAGAACAGAATCGTGATCAGTACGAAAACCAGATCCAGCATTTTTCACCTATTTCATTCATGCGATGTGCAGCAGCGCGACCTTGTGGCCGTCGCGCGCCAGAGACCGCGCCAGCTTTTCTTCTTGCGAGCGAAACATTTGCCGGTGCGTCCCCACCAGGACGGTGGAAGCAGGTCCAAGGGCATATCGGAAGCCCTCTTCACGGTCGCGTGCGAGCACCACTTGCGGAGTTACGGGAATGGGACACCGGCTCGCAAGTTCCACCAGTTGTTCCACCAGGTGCGCGTGCACCATCGAAGGGCAGACAAACGGCAATGGATACGGCAGGGTGTGAACGGCCACCAGCGACACCCTGGCATTCAACCCCGCGGTCAGCGCCTGGACCCGGCTGAGAACAGCCGCCGTGAGCACCGGCTCGGTGTAAGGCACCACAACTTCGATCTCCGCCCCGGCCCCTTCGTGATCGAGCGTGCCAGGGTCGATTCGCAGTTCGCCGCAACTATCCATGATGAATACCCGAACTCCAGCGTACGCTCGGCGGCATTAAGAAGTCGTAAAGAAAGGATCAGGATTGAATCAAGCGCAGCAATCCAGCCACGTCACGCGGAACGCTGTTTTGCTGTTGGGTTGGATGTCATCCTGCGCGGCGGCTGCCAACCGGTTGCGAACCGCCGCACGTGACGATCAGGAGCGTTCGCCCTTAGAGATGGCAAGCCGCCCCAATAACGAGCATCTTCATGGTTCAGTGGTTCGTCGCATGGCGCAGGTTTCCTTCGCCAGAAAAAATGGGACGGCACTAGAACGTGAAGCCGATGCGTGTCGCCAGTAATCTCGATACCCTCGCCAGCCCCTGCGGATTATTCGCCGGGTAGAACCCGTTGGCATATCCGGCAACATAGTGTCCTTCGAGCTTCACGTAGAAATGGCGGTTCAGGTCACAACGGACATTGAGTGCGGTCTCCCTGCTGTAATTGCCGGGATCGTGACGATCACGCGTGTCCGCGTCGAACCCTAAGTCGCTGGAATAGTACATCCCGGTCGTGAGCTTGTCGGTCAATCGCCAGGTACCCATCACATACCAGATTCGGGACGGATTGTAGGTGTAATCGGGTGTGCCAAATTTTTCCCAGCTAGGCTCGATGTTGAATTCGGCGTCGAGTTTCAGACGGCCCTTCTCAAATTCCGCGTAAAAGTCTTGAGTAACATATCGGACGGTTCCTCTGACTACTTCTCCCTCTGAGAGGGCATGCGGCGCTGTCATGTTGGTTTTCAAATAGGATGCTCCCACCAAGAGACCGGCCAAGGGCGTCGTCCATCGAAGATCGGCGCCCATCGTAGGGCCGCCCGCATTTCCGAGTATTGTGCCTTCCTGGCCCAGGATCATGGCGTATCCCTCATGCGGATTCTGCGATCGCTCGCCCCCGTACCCCTGCCAGGAAACGGCGCCTGCATGGGCGGGGAGTCGAAGCTCACCGTACGCCACGAAGCCGGTGTGAGCAAGATGCCAGCTGCGCATATCGGGAGGATACACTGATTGCGGGAGCAGCGCCCACGGATACACGGTGTCGATATCCTGAATGTCATTAAACAGCCCCATCGGCATCTTCACTCTTCCCGCCCTAACACCGAAATAGTTGTTGAATTTGTAATCTCCGAAAACCCAATCAAGCGAGGGCCGGAATTTGCTGATCTGTCCCAGGTCATAGGAATGGACCTGCGCGCCGAGTCGAAAATGATCGGTGACGGGGAGGGATGCGTTCAGAGACCCTTCGGTCCATGCGCCGCTTGCATGGCTGGAGTCTGTCGTGAACCAGTTGTTGTTTGAGCTGAATAGCAGCCCCTGGGAAGCCGAGCCGTGCACCTGGAGACGATGCCAGAAACTCTCGGCATCGGCGCCGGCGAGAGTGACCGTCAGGACTGCCCCGAACAGTATCGTGCGCGCATGTGTGTTCATCGTTTCTGACCTCCGTTTTATTCTTATCGGCCGGAAGCGCAAATTCACCGGGTCGGTCGCATAACGTGTCCGGTGGGATAAGACGACGTCCACCAGCCCCATGGCGGCGCCGGGCGCCCTTGGCCAAGCCTGAATCGGGCTGACGAAGGCACTTTCGCGCCGAGAGCGTCGCCACGGCCGCGGGATGAACTATATGGTGCGGCCTGCCAACCCACGGGCCGGGTCAGGAGGGCACCCCCAATCGGCACGCGCGGCCGTCATTTGTCCAGGCTGCGCGCGGGCACGTAGATGTCTTTCGCGGTGAGACCGCATTCCCTGGCCCTCCGCAGGCAGAAATCAATTTCGCCGATTCCATCCACGTGCCGGTTCGAACCGAAGGAGAATTTCGCGCCGGCGGCCTGCGCGCGTTTGATGAATGCTGCGCTCGGGATCTGGAAATGGGCGTTGATTTCGATGGCCACACCGTTCTTCACCGCCGCCCCAATGAGCTGGTCCATGCGCGCTTCGGTCCACAAGGCGTCGTACCTGGATTGCAGGCCGTCCGGAAGGTACGTCGGGTTGGCCCAGATCTGAATCTGCTGCGAGATCACGCGCAGGTTGTGCTCCACATACCGGTTCATAAAGTCCTGCGGATCCGGGAACTCGACACCCGGAAGCCAAAGCCAGACGTTCTTGCCGTCCGGCTGCGGGAAAATCAGGGCGTCCGCGGCGATGTAATCGAGCCTGTCCAAGCTAGCCTTGGACAGGCACCGCTGCCACTCGAAGCCATAAACCTGGAGTCCGCGCCAGACTGGGTGGCCTGCCAGGCTGTCCAGGAAGGCGGCAAGCGTCCGGTCATCGCGGATGTCTCCGCCGCAGCCGCCTTCGCCCAGGATGCCCAGGCGAACGCCGAGTTTTCGCGAGACGGCCGTCGCCTCGGCGGGCGTCATGCTTTTGTCGTGAGCCGACTCGCCGTGAATGTGGGCGTGAAGATCCACGCGCGGCAGATCGTCGGCCGCCAGCAGACATGCCGTGGCGAGCGCGAGGCAGGCGGAGTGTTTCAACATAAGACCCTATTATCCTAAATCGTCGCGGTCCGCGAGGCTTCGTGCGGAGCCTCGACACGGGCCTGCTCCGACCGCCGGAATCGAACGCTGCGATTTCGCCGAGTCCCTTCGGGGCTGGCCTGAGCTCTCCTGGGATTGCCAGTTTACCTGCAGCTTTCAGGCGAGGACGACTTTCGCGTCGAGCATACGCGCTCAGATTTCGGTTGTCTTGGTCCGCGGGCCGCAACGCCAAGTATTCCTGCTTGCGTGAGCCCCAACAACTCTTCGTCTATTGCCCGTACGCTCAGCGCTACAGCAACGGTTCCATGACGTTCTACGTGCGCACGCAACAGGCCCCGAACCGGATCGCAGCCGCATTGCGTCAGGCCGTCCGCGACTCAGATTCCAGCCTGCCGATCTTCGACTTGAAAACGCTGGAGCGCCAAAAAGCCGAAACGTCCTTCGCCGACCGCGCTGTTTCGGCGCTGTCCGTTGCGTTCGGCCTGCTGGCAACGATGCTCGCGGCTATCGGCCTTTATGGAGTGATGTCCTACTCGGTGGCGCGCCGCACCCGTGAAATCGGCGTCCGAATGGCATTGGGCGCCAGCCGTTGGTCGGTGGTTTCGTTGGTGCTGTCGGAGGTAGGCCTGCTGGTCGGTGTCGGGGTGGCTATTGCCACGCCGCTATCGTATCCGCTGGCCGCGCTGGCGAAATCCCAGCTCTACAACGTCGGGCCGCACGACCCGCTCATTCTGGCCGGCCGTCTGTGTGTTGAGCGCCACTGCGTTGGCGGCAGGCTATGTTCCAGCCTTCCGTGCGACACGAGTCGACCCGCTCACGGCTTTGCGCCATGGGTAGTTCTGTTTCTTCTTTGTGCCTCACCGTATGATGGGCACCCAGGTAACAGCGTCCCTTGCCCGGCTGTGCGCAGTGCGCTACCAGTAAGTTATGTCTGCCGCTGGCGGCGATCTGCGCTACGCACTGCGCTCCATGCGCGCGAATCCGGGGTTCACCGCAATCGCGGTGGCCTCTCTAGCGCTGGGAATCGGCGTCAACACCGCTATCTTCAGCTTGGTCGATCAGCTCCTGCTGTGGTCCATTCCGGCGCGCGAGCCGGACCGCTTGGTGAAGATCGAGGGCGGGTATAGCGACGCCTATCCCTTCTACCGCGAATACCGCGACCGCAACCAGGTCTTCTCAGCATTGTTTGCCAGTGGCCGTCACCTTCCGGTTGGTGTGCGGCCCGAGGGCGCGCCGACGGTCGAAGTCGGACACGTTCACTACGTCAGCGGGAGCTATTTCCCGGCGCTCGGCATCGGCGCCGCGGCGGGCCGAATCATTACGCCTTTGGACGACCTGGCCCCGGGGGCTTCGCCAATTGCCGTGCTTTCCTACCGGTATTGGCAGCGGCGATTTGCAGGGGATCTGAACGTGCTCGGCCGGAAGTTCGCCGTCAATGGGTTTCCGTTGACGATTGTCGGCATCGCGGAGAAGGGCTTTGGCGGGATCTACAACGGGCAGGATCCGGACGCGTTCATTCCCCTTACCATGTATCCCACCACGAATCCCGCGGCACTGCGCGCCTGGAACACGCCTAACATGTTCTGGCTCCAAACCATGGGCCGGCTGAAACCAGGCATTTCGATCCAGCAGGCTCAGGCTGCCATGCAGGTGCTGTGGCCGCAAGCCGCGGAGGCCATCAACGACGCAGCGGTCAAAGCCGGCGGGCGGCGGCGTAAGTTCGTGGAACAGCGGATCACGTTGTCGCCCGGCGCCCGTGACACGTCGAGCGGCCGAAAGACGATGGTGGACCCGCTGCGGATCCTGGCGATCGCCACCGGCCTGGTGCTGCTGATCGCCTGCGCCAACACCGCCAACCTCCTGCTCTCGCGCGCCAGCGGACGTCGCAGGGAGATCGCGGTGCGCCTGGCAATGGGTGCTACGCGCGCGCGCCTGGTGCGGCAACTCCTGAGCGAGAGCGTAACGCTGGCGGCCGCCGGAGGGGCGATTGGCCTGGCGGTGGCATGGTGGGGCGTGTCGGCCATGGCGCGCGCAAGTGTTCTCAGCACCGGCCTGCGGTTTCGCCCCAGCCTTGGAGTCCTGGCGTGCTCCGCCGGCCTGACGCTTCTCACTGGAGTCCTTTTCGGACTCGCGCCTGCCTTTCGCACCACGGGTCTGACACTTACTGAAACCATCAAGGACGGAGGCGCGGCCAGCCAGAGCGGCTCGCGGCTGCGGCTCGGCAAAGCGCTGGTTGTCTCCCAGGTAGCGCTCTCGCTGGCTCTACTGGTGGGTGCCAGCCTTTTCATCCGCACCCTGCGCAACCTGAACAGCGCGGACGTGGGCTTCGAACGCGAGAATATCGTGATCGTCGATATCGATCCCACCAATCTCGGCTACCGGGGACACCGGCTGCGCGTTTTCTACGACCAACTGCTGGAACGGGCGCGCCGCATTCCGGGCGTGCGCTCCGCGGCTCTCTCAACGATGACGCCGATGGGGAACTACGCGCTCTCGTACAGCTTCTCGGCCGAGGGCTATCAAGCCAAGCAGGGAGAGGATCTCATCGCGCTGGCCAATCCGATTTCGACCGGGTACTTCACCACGCTCGGAATCCCCATGATGCTGGGCCGCGATTTCCGGCCGGAAGACCAGCCTACGGTCACGCCCGGCGACAGCATGATGGCCGCGATCGGCCGATCGGGCGGCGGCACCAACGAGGCGCCGGCGAACGCATCGCCGGTCTGCATCATCGATGAAGGGCTGGCGCGGCGCTTCTTTCCCGGCATCAACCCCATCGGCCGCCACATCAGCTACGAGGACCGGTACACGGCCGAGGGCGCGCTCGAGATTGTCGGCGTCGTGAAGAGCGCCCACTACTTCGAGATCAAAACCGCGGACCGGGAAGGCATCTTTTATATTCCGAGCTGGAGCAATGGCGCCGAGGCGCGCTGGCTGGGCGTGCGGGTAGCGGGGGACTCCGGCGCTTTGCTGGCTGCGATCCGCCGGGAAGTCCGCAACCTGGACCCAAACGTTCCCGTGTTGCAGACCCGCACCATGCAGGAATACTTCAACAGCAACATGGCTCGCGAGCGCATGATCGCGTTGCTTTCGGGTTTCTTTGGGATGCTGGCGCTCGGATTGGCGTGCGTGGGTCTATACGGTGTCGCTGCATACGCGGTGACGCAGCGGACGCGTGAGGTCGGCATCCGCATGGCGCTAGGCGCACAGCGCGGGCAGGTAGTCGGCATGATCGTCCGCGAGAGCCTGGTACCGGTGCTGATCGGAATCGCGGCGGGCCTGGCAGGCGCGATCGCCGTGACGCGGCTGATTGCCGGCCTGTTGTACGGGGTTGCCCCGCGCGATCCTTTATCGATGGCACCGGCAGCGTGCGCGATGCTGGCGGTGGCGCTGATTGCGGTGGCGGTCCCGGCGCGCAGGGCGAGCCGGGTGGAGCCGATGAAGGCGTTGAGATACGAGTGAATGGTGGGACGAGCGACCGACCCGATCAGTTGCGCACCCGGCCGGCTCGTATCGAGTTTCCTTCAGGCCACTGAATCACCGGACGCCGCTTTTGCACCGCGCAGTCTCTCAAAAAGAGGTTGATGAGATTCTGATACGGCATGCCAAGATCGGCGGCCGTTCGTTTGAAGTAGTCCACCGACGCAGCGTCCAGGCGGATGGTGATCTGGCGCTTGAGCCGCTTGGCGTAGGGATTCTTGCGGGAATGGGAAAAGTCGTATTCGATCGCCCCTACGCCCCCACCCGCACCGGCAGCTCCTTTAGTATTTCGGTCACGAACGCCTTGGCGTCGCCGAATAGCATCAGGGTCTTGTCCATGTAGTAAAGGTCGTTGTCGATGCCGGCGAAACCGGGGTTCATTGAGCGCTTGATCACCATCACGGTGTGCGCCTTGTCCACGTCCAGGATCGGCATGCCGTAAATCGGGCTCGATTTGTCGCTGCGGGCGGCCGGGTTAGTGACGTCGTTTGCTCCGATCACCAGCGCCACGTCGCACTGCGGAAACTCGCCGTTGATGTCGTCCATCTCCCACAGGCGGTCGTAGGGGATGTCGGCTTCGGCCAGCAGCACGTTCATATGGCCAGGCATGCGGCCGGCAACGGGGTGAATCGCGAACTTTACATCGACGCCACGGCGCATCAGGTTGTCGTACAACTCGCGGATCTTGTGCTGCGCCTGCGCCACCGCCAACCCGTAGCCGGGCACGACGATCACGCTGGAAGCCGCTTCCAGGATCGAGGCCGCCTCTTCCGGTGAGGCGCTGCGGTACGGGCGCTGCTGCGCCTGCGCGTGCGAGGTCTGAATCTGGCCGAACGCGCCGAACAGCACGTTGGTGAACGAGCGATTCATGGCTTTGCACATGATGATCGAAAGGATCAAGCCCGACGACCCATCGAGTGCGCCCGCCACAACCAGCAGGTTGTTACCCAACGCGAATCCCATGGCGCACGCGGAGAGGCCGGCGTAGGAATTGAGGATGGCGATGACCGTGGGCATGTCCGCGCCGCCGATCGGGATAATCAGCAACACGCCGAATAACAGCGACAGTCCAACAAAAATGGGGAAGAGATACGTGTCGGTGGGCACCAGCACCAGCCGCACCGCCAGGCCGGCGGCGATGGCGAACAGCGCGAAGTTGACGGCGTTCTGGTTGCGGTAAGTGATCGGGCGCTGCGGCAGCACTTCCTGCAATTTGCCCATGGCCATCAGACTGCCGGTGAACGTGAGGAAGCCGAGCAGCGTTTCGAGCACCAGAGCGACCAGCTTGAACGCCGGCAGCGTTTCGTGGAGCGCGTTAGACTGGTAGAATTCCGCCGTGCCTACCAGGGCGGCTGCCAGCGCGCCGCACGCGTGGGAGAGCGCGGTCCGCTGCGGGACCGCGGTCATCGGCATGATGTACGCGATGGGGATGCCGATCGCTGTCCCGATGACGATGGCCGATGCGATCCACTCCCAGTTGTGCACGTTGTGGATGCCGGCTTCCACCAACCCCGGGAACCCGATCAGCGTGCCCACTACAGCCAGCAGCATCCCGAGCGACCCGGCGGCCACGCCCCGCCGCGAACTCGCCGGTGAATTCATCCATTTCAGCGACAGGATGAACAGCGCCGCCGACACGATGTAGATGTACTGCACCAGGGTGGCCATTACTTCTTCACCTCCGGCTTCTTGAACATCTTCACCATGCGGTCGGTGATGAGGAATCCGCTGACGATGTTGGTCACTACGGCCGTGATGGCGATGAAGCCCAGCACCTTGGTGAGCGTGGTCGCATCGGCAGAGCCGGTGATCAGGATGGCGCCTACCACGGAGATGGCCGAAATGGCGTTGGTCAGCGACATCAGAGGCGTGTGCAGCAGCGGCGAGACTTTGCGAATGATCTCCAGGCCGACAAACGTCGCCAGCATGAATACGAACAAACCGAGTTCCAGATTCATCGATGCTCCTGTCAGACTGCCTGCTCGACCGGAAGGCCCATGAGTTCGCGCACCTTGGCGTGAACCACTTCCCCGCCCTCGGTCACCAGCGTCTCGCGCACAATCTCGTCGTTGCGGTCGAGCGTGAGCTTTCCGTCTTTGATGAGGTACTTCAGGAACGTGGCGATATTCTTGGCGTACATCTGGCTGGCGTGGTAGGGCACCGAGGAAGCCAGGTTAAGCGGTCCGAGAATGCGCACGCCCGCGTGCTCCACGGTCTCGCCAGGGCGCGTCAGTTCGCAGTTGCCGCCGCGCTCGGCGGCGATGTCGACGACCACCGACCCCGGCGCCATGCGCTCGACCATCTCGCGAGTGATCAGGACGGGCGCCTTCTTACCCGGGACCGCGGCGGTGGTGATGACGACGTTCTGCTCGGCGAGCACGCCGCCCATGGCTTCGCGCTGGCGGCGGTAGAAATCCTCGCCCATGGCCTTGGCATAGCCGCCCTTGTCTTCCGCGCCAGCCGCCTCGATCTCGAGCACCACGAACCGCGCGCCCAGGCTTTCGACCTGCTCCTTCACCGCGGCGCGAATGTCGTAGCCGCTCACCACCGCTCCGAGGCGGCGCGCGGTGGCGATGGCCTGTAATCCGGCCACGCCCGCACCGATCACCAGGACGCGCGCGGGCGCGACCGTTCCGGCGGCGGTCATCAGCATGGGGAACATGCGCGGCAGCGCCTCGGCGGCCAGCAGCACCGCTTTGTATCCCGCTACGGTGGCCATGGAGGACAGCGCATCCATGCTTTGCGCGCGCGTGATGCGCGGCATCAGTTCCATAGCCAGAAAGGTTACGCCGCGATCGGCCAGGCGGCGTGCCGCGTCGATCGCGGTCAACGGCTCGCCAAACCCGATGACGGTTTGGCCTCGCCGCATGAGCGCCAGGTCCGCAGCGGCCATTTCCGGGTTGGCACCCGGGCCGCGCACTTGCAGAACGACGTCTGCTGTGGCGAACACCTCCGCGCGAGACGCGACGTGGACGCGTTTTTCGATGTACTCGGAGTCCGGGAAGCCGGCCCGTGTGCCCGCCCCCGCTTCCATGATCCATTCCGCGCCGGTCTTGTTCAGGACAGAGAGTGCCCCCGGCGCCATCGCCACGCGGCTTTCCCCGGGCGATGATTCCATTACAATTCCAATTTTAATTCCCACCGTGTTTTCTTATATCAAATCCGCGGTGCTGAAGAAAAATCGCAGCTCCGTCTCCGCGGTTTCCAGAGCGTCCGACCCATGAATGCAGTTGCGCTCGATGTTTGTGGCGAACCGCTTGCGCACCGTGCCTTCGGCGGCGTTGGCGGGGTTGGTTGCACCCATCACGTCGCGGAGGCCTTTGATCGCGTCCTCGCGCTCCAACGCCATCACGATGATGGGCCCTTCGGTCATGAACTTGACCAGCCCGTTGAAGAACGGCTTCTCACGGTGCACGGCATAGAATCCCTGGGCCTGCGCGGCAGTCAGCCGCGTCATGCGCAGGGACAGAATCCTGAAGCCCGCTTTCTCAATCATGGCGAGGATCTCGCCGGCCTGCCCGGCGGCGACGGCATCGGGCTTGATGATCGAAAACGTTCGTTCCACGCTCATAGACGGCTCTGAATCTTCTCTCCTATTTCCGCCGGCGAAGAGCAGACCGTAATGCCGGCCGCCGCCATGGCCTTGATCTTGTCCGATGCCTTGCCCGACCCGCCCGCGATAATCGCGCCCGCGTGGCCCATGCGGCGTCCGGGCGGCGCGGTCTGGCCGGCCACGAAACCCACAACCGGCTTCTTCACGCTGGCCTTCACGAATGCCGCCGCGGTCTCCTCGGCGTTGCCGCCGATCTCGCCGATCATCACGATGGCGCGGGTGTCGGGATCCTCGTTGAACAGCGTGAGGGCGTCCACGAAGTTGGTGCCGATGATCGGGTCGCCGCCGATGCCGATGCACGTCGATTGCCCAATGCCCAGGCGCGTCAACTGTCCGACCGCTTCGTACGTGAGTGTGCCGGAGCGCGACACCACGCCCACATGGCCTTCCTTGTGGATGTGGCCCGGCATGATCCCGATCTTGCACCTCCCTGGTGAAATGATGCCTGGACAATTCGGCCCGATCAGCCGCGTCTTCCGGCCCTGGAGGAACTGCCACACCTTCACCATGTCTAGGGTGGGGATCCCTTCGGAGATGCAGACCACTACCGGCAGACCGGCGTCCGCGGCTTCCATGATGGCGTCGGCGGCGAATGGAGGTGGAACGAAAATCACACTGGCATTCGCGCCCGTTTCCTTGACGGCCCGCGCCACCGTATCGAACACCGGCAAGTCCAAATGCTTGGAACCGCCTTTGCCGGGCGTAACGCCGCCCACCACGTTGGTGCCGTACGCGATGGCCTGCTGCGTGTGGAAAGTGCCTTCCTTGCCCGTGAATCCCTGAACAATCAGTCGAGTATTTCGGTCAACGAGTACGCTCATAAAAAGAAGCGATCAGCAATCAGCTTTCAGCGGCCAGCCTTCGCCCACAACTCTAGCTGACTGCTGATAGCTGATCGCTTACAGCTTGTTTCTCTGACAGCTTGTTTCTCACGCCGCCAGCTTCACGACTTTCTCCGCCGCATCCCTCATGTCCTGTCCCACGGTGAAGTTCAGGCCGGATTCCATCAGGATCTGCCGCCCCTGTTCTACGTTGGTGCCTTCCATGCGGACGACGATCGGCACTTTGACGTTGAGATCGCGCGCCGCCGCCACGACTCCCGTGGCCAGCGTGTCGCAGCGCAGGATGCCGCCGAAGATGTTGATCAATACTGCCGTTACGTTTTTGTCGCTCAGCAGAATCCGGAACGCGTTCTTCACCTGCTCGGCGCTGGCGCCACCGCCCACGTCGAGGAAGTTGGCCGGGCTTCCGCCGGCGTATTTAATAATGTCCATGGTCGCCATGGCAAGCCCGGCGCCGTTCACCATGCAGCCCACCGTGCCGTCCAGCTTGATATAGTTCAGCCCGAAGCGCGACGCTTCCACTTCCAGGGGATCTTCTTCATTGAGGTCGCGCAGTTCCATCAGGTCCTTGTGCCGGTAGAGCGCGTTGTCGTCGAAATTGATTTTGGCGTCCAGCGCGTAAACCTTGCCGTCTTTCGTCAGGATGAAGGGATTGATCTCCGCCAGCGACGCATCCGTTGCAGTGTAAGCCTTGGCGAGTGCGGTCATCGCCGCGGCAGCGGCGTTGACGCTGGCAGCGGGAATCCCGATGCCGAAAGCGAGCTTGCGCGCCTGGTAGCCAGCCAGACCGATTCCAGGTTCCAGCGTTTCCTTCAGAATGAGCTCGGGCGTTTTCGCTGCGACTTCCTCGATCTCCATGCCGCCGGCGGCCGAAGCCATGAACACCGGCTTGCCTTGCACGCGATCGAGCACAATCCCGAGATACAACTCGCGTTCGATGGGCAGCGTCTCTTCAATGAGCAGCCGCTGCACAATGCGGCCTTCGGGGCCAGTCTGGTGTGTGATCAGCTTCATCCCGATCATCTGGCGCGCGAACTCGGCTGCTTCTACGGCGTCCTTCGCCACCTTGACTCCACCGCCCTTGCCGCGCCCGCCGGCGTGGATCTGAGCCTTCACTACAACGCTGCCGCCGATGCGCTTGGCAGCCGCTTCGGCCTCTTCCACGGTGTACACCGCCTCTCCGCGCGGCACAGGAACGCTGTACTGGCCCAGAATGGCCTTCGCCTGATACTCGTGAATTTTCATGGAGAATCTGCTTGTGTTAGGCTTGACAACAACACCAAACTTTTCACTATATCATGTCGCTTCTGCCGTACCTCGAACGCGCGTCGGAACGGAAAGATCTGTCTGCCGAGCAGGCCCGCGAAGCCATGCACATCATCCTCGGCGGCATGGCGACCCAGCCGCAATTGGCCGCGTTCCTGATCGCGATGCGCATGAAGGGCGAGACCGTAGACGAGCTGGTTGGATTCGCTCGCGCGATGCGCGAGATGGCCGAACCGGTGGACCACGGCCTCAACGGCCAAGCGCTGCTCGATACCTGCGGCACGGGCGGCGACGGCGCCGGAACATTTAATATTTCCACCATCGCGGCATTCGTTGTGGCCGGGGCGGGTGTGCGCGTCGCCAAGCACGGCAACCGTTCCATTTCCAGCCGCGGCGGAGGCAGCGCCGACCTGCTGGAATCGATGGGCATCAAGATCGCGCTATCGCCCGCCGATTCGGCTCGCGCCATACGTGAAGTGGGCATCGGTTTCCTGTTCGCGCCGCATGTCCATACGGCTATGAAGCATGCCAACCCGGTGCGCGTCGACCTCAAGATGCGGACGTTCTTCAACCTACTCGGCCCGCTGACCAATCCCGCTGGGGCCACCGCGCAGGTCGCCGGCGTTCCTTCCGAGAAGGCGGGCGAGCTGATCGCCGGCGCACTGGCCGCGCTGGGTCTCGAGCGCGGTTTCGTGGTTCACGGCTCGGACGGGCTGGACGAGATCACTACTACCGGTGCCACCCTAGCCTTTGAGATCCGCGACGGCAAGGTGGAACGCCGCATGCTGGAACCAGAAGACTTCGCCGTGCAACGAACCGTCGCGGGAGACCTGGCTGGCGGCGACAAGACGCGCAATCTAGAGATCGCGGAGGCCGTCCTGTCGGGCGCTCATGGCCCGCGACGAAACATCGTCCTGGTGAACTCGGCCGCCGCCTTGGTGGCTGCAGGGATGGTAGAGACGCTCCTTGAAGGCATGGCGGTGGCTACGGTGTCGATCGACAGCGGCGCCGCGCGGCGCAAGGTGGAAAAGTTGGCGCATTTCACGAAGAACTGCGCGTGAGGGCAAGCACCTCGCGAAATCTGAAATGGCTCTCAGTAGAGGCGCTTTCGCCGGGCGTGTCTAGGCCGCCACGCCCGGTGGTATTCTCTTTGCCAGAAGGCCATGCCCGCCAATCTCGGTCCGGAGTACCTGGCGGCAGAGGATGAGTATCGGTCCGCGCAGACGGCCGCCGAGAAGATCGCCGCCCTCGAGAAGATGTTCGCCACGCTGCCCAAGCACAAGGGCACGGAGAAGATGCAGGCCGATATCCGCCATCGGCTCTCGCAGGCGCGCAAGGAGTCGCAGAAGAAGGGCGCCGTTCATTCAGCGCCTTTCTATTTCGTGCCGCACGAGGGCGCCGGCCAGGTGGCTCTGGTGGGCCCAGCAAACTCCGGCAAGTCCAGCCTGGTATGCGCGCTCACGCACGCGCAGCCGGAAGTGGCCAACTACCCGTTCACGACGCGCCTGCCAACACCCGGAATGATGACCTTCGAGAACGTGCAGATCCAGATTGTGGATCTTCCGCCCATTTCGGTGGAGTTCACAGAACCGTGGCTGCCGCAGGCGCTGCGGACGGCCAACGCTTCGGTCCTGGTGGTAGACGTTAACGACCCGGGCGATTTAGAGGAAATCGAGGTGATCGAAGGGCGTCTGCGCGAGTGGCACCTGCCGGCGCCGCGCCTGCTGATCGGCAACAAGGTCGACCAGCCCGGGGGATTGGACAATTTGGCAGCCCTAGCGGAGCTCTTCCAGGATCGCTACCGGGCGATCGGTATCTCCACCGCGACAGGCGAAGGCCTGCCGGGATTTGCTCGCGCGGTTTTCGATCTGCTCGAGCTGGTGCGCGTCTACACCAAAGTACCGGGCAGAAAAGCCGAGATTTCAACACCTTACGTGCTGAAGCGCGGGGCCACGATTCTGGACGCCGCCCGCCACGTCCACAAGGACTTCGCCGAACACCTGAAGTTTGCCCGCCTGTACCGGCGCGCCGGTGACCACGACGGTCTGATGGTAGAGCGCCACCACCTGGTCGAGGATGAAGACATCCTGGAGTTCCACATCTGACCCGGTGTAATCCTTTGGGAACAAACCGGATGTTGATGTAAACGAATCCGTATATCGTTGGTTACTAGCGCATCCCTAACGCGTACCCACGCCGTACCCCTGGCACTGTGTTTGACGATCCGGCTGGCCCATACTCAAACCGATACGGGAACTGAACACAAAGTCGCGCAGAGGTTGGGAAGAGGTTCGGAATTATGACCAGGCTCCTGCTTTACAGTAAGGAAATCATTCTGGCAAAAGGGCTCGAATCAGTGCTTCGCCAGGTGGAAGGGTTCGAGCTGCTGCCACTCTGCAGCACTCTGGGTGCGGTGAAGGAAGAGATGACGCGCAGCACGCCGGACGTCATGCTGCTGGATCTCGGTCCGGAGGTGACGTTCGCTGTTCTGAGCGAGATGAAGCAGACAGTGAACGCAAAGATCGTGCTGTGGGTGAACTCGATATCCACGGAGCTGGCGTTTCAGGCGATGGGGCTCGGAATCCGGGGGATCCTGCGCAAGACCCTGGCGCCCGAGCTCCAGGTAAAGTGCCTGCAGAAGGTACACGCAGGCGAGTTGTGGTTCGAAAGGACCCTGGTGGACAATTTCGTCTCCGTGCGGCGCGTGGCGCTGTCGCGGAGAGAGGGACAGCTCGTACAGCTTCTCGCGCAGGGTCTGAAGAACAAGGAGATTGCGACCTTCCTGTCGGTTTCGGAGAACACAGTGAAGGTCTACCTTTCGCGGCTGTTTCAGAAGGTCGGCGCGAAGGATCGTTTTGAACTGGCCCTGTTCGGCTTGAAGAACCTGTCGATCGGGCAAGGGGCGGGCATGGAGACCGGGCACGAGGGCGACGGCGCCAGAACGTGCCTGCGCTCGCTGGTGGTCGACAAGCCCGCCGAACGGGTTGGGATGGCGGCGCAACTGCCGGATCCGTTGCGGTCGCCGGCGCTGTAGAGGACGGAGGAAGGCTTATACCGTGCGGTAGCACGGGTTGACGGAAGGCTTATGGCAAGCCTTGGAGGAAATTGAGGAAGCGGGTACCCGAGAGGGACACAAACATATGACACAATTTTGCTCATTGCTTTCGATCGTTTTCATGATGAGCTTCGTAATCGTTTTCGACAACGTTCACCGGAAAGGGTGCAACGCCCGGTTCTGTCTAAACAATCTGTTGGCATCGAACGAAGTGGATCAGATACGTCAGATTCTCGCGGCTTGCCAAGACTGCTAACGCGACCCCCAGCGCAAGCATGAGGCCGGCCCGGACACACGGGAGCGAGTGTGTCCTGGCCGGCCCACCCATTCCATTTTCCACAGGCGTACAATTCGATCAGCGGAGGTGGTTATGCCGCTTCTCGAAAAGCTGCGTGATTTCCTTGAGGCAAATCACGCCGAATACTCACACAGCGTTCATCCCACAGCCTATACGGCCCGCGAGGTCGCTACGGCCGAGCATCTGCCCGCACGGGAGGTTGCCAAGACCGTCGTCATACTTGGTGACGGCGGATTCCGCATGCTTGTGATTCCGGCCAACAAGCTGGTTGACTTCCGGGAAGTCCGCGCGGCGCTGGGACTATCCAACGTTCGTATGGCGACGGAATACGAACTGGGCAATCTATTCCCGGACTGCGAAGTGGGGGCGATGCCGCCGGTCGGGAGCCTGTACGGCCTTCCGGTGTATCTGGACGCCTCGTTACTGAGCGAAGAGATGATCGCGTTCAACGCGGGAACGCATCGTGACGAGGTACACATGCGGACGTCGGAGTACACGAGACTGGTGCAACCGACGGTGGTTTCGCTCGCGCGAGTGGAGGTGGCGCACGGCTGGTGATCGGCTGTCTGGTCCCAGTCAGAACTAGACAGGGGTGAGGAAGGTCGTCCTGCCTGCAGCCGGCGGAACCCGCTGGAAAGCAGGTTCGCAGCCAGGATTGGCTGCCCCACCTCGGACCGCCCTCAACGGGTGTTGGCCCAAGTAATGATCCCCGGCAGAAACGTCTTGGCCTCGTCGGCGTGAAAGGGCAGGACGCGAATGGTGTAGCCATGGCGTCCACTTTCGTGGCAGGGGACGGATGTGGCTTCGAAGACGTAGAGGCCATTCTGGTCCTGCCCGGCAGCCCGCATCGGGATGGCCACGGCGCCGGTGATCTCGGACTCGGCATCCAGCCGGCCCAGATATAGCTCGACCGCAACCTCGGTGGGGGCAATCGGGCCGAGGCGAAGTGCCGTGCGGATGTGCAGGTGGCTGCCGACGGCGACTTGTGACTGCGGCAGAGCAGCGACAGACTCAATGCGCACCTGGGGCCAATCCCGCGCGATATGGGCGACCCAAGCAGCGAGTGCGCGGGCACGCGCCGATTCGGACGCGCTGAGCTTCTCGTACCGCTCGTGCGCCTGCCAGTAGATATACGCTGCGTATTCGCTCACCATGCGTTGGGTATTGTAGGTTGGGCACAGGGTGGCGACCGAGGACTTCATGCCGGCGATCCACTTGCGTGGCAGACTATCGGCGCCGCGTTCGTAAAAGGTCGGCACGATGTCGTGCTCCAGCAGGTCGTAGAGGGCCGCCGACTCCACCTGGTCCTGGTAGTCGGCGTTGCCGTACGTCTCGCCGCGGCCGATGGCCCAACCGACAAAGCAGTTCTCGGCCAATCCGGTTTGCCAGGCCTCGTCCCACCAGCCATCCAGCGTACTGACGTTGATGGCGCCATTCGCCAGAGCTTTCATGCCGCTGGTGCCGCTGGCTTCGAGCGGCCGCATAGGCGTATTGAGCCAGATGTCGGAACCCTGCACCAGGTAGCGGGCAACAGCCATGTCGTAGTCCTCCAGGAACACGAGGCGCCGGCGAAATTCCTTGGATTGCGCCAGCTTCACGACTTGCTGGATGAGAGCCTTGCCGGCATCATCGCGGGGATGCGCTTTACCGGCATACAACACCTGAACCGGGCGGTCCGGGTGGTTGAGGATCTTGCCCAGCCGCTCGATATCACGGAGCAGCACAGTAGCGCGCTTATACGTTGCGAAACGGCGGGCGAAGCCGATGGTGAGTGCGTCGGGGTCCAGCACCTCGTCGGCGGCGTCGATTTCCGCCTGCGATGCGCCGCGCCGCTGCAGTTGCAGGCGCAAGCGGCGGCGCGCGAATGCGACCAGGCGCTCGCGGCGGCGCTCGTGAGTGCGCCACAGCTCCTCCGCGGGGATACTTTCAGCGCGCCGCCAGAGCTTTTTGTCGGCATGTTCTTCGCGCCACTGCGGCCCCAAGTAGCGGTCGTAGAGCTGATTCATCTCGTACGAAATCCAGGAACGGAAGTGGACTCCGTTGGTGACGTGGCCGATGGGGATCTCATCCAGGGGCACGCCAGGCCAGATCGCTTTCCACATGTCGCGCGAGACCACGCCGTGGAGCTTGCTGACTCCGTTGCTGGATGCGGCCAGGCGCAGCGCCAGCACGGTCATGCAGAACTCTTCGGAATCGTTGTGGGGATTCTGGCGGCCAAGGCCCAGGAAATCAAACCGGCTTAGGCCCAGCTTATCTTTGTAGGCGCCAAAGTAGCGGTCCATGAGGCCCGGTGAAAAGTAGTCGTGGCCGGCGGGCACCGGTGTATGGCCGGTGAAAATCAGGCTGGCGGAAGCCACTTCGCGCGCTTCCCAGAACGACATGTGGCGCTTCTCCATGAGGCGCCGAACCCATTCGAGGCCCAGGAAAGCCGAGTGGCCTTCATTCATGTGGTAGACCGTCGGTTCCACGCCAAGGGCCTCCAGGGCGCGATAGCCGCCAATGCCCAGAAGGATCTCCTGCTTGATGCGCATTTCGCGGTCACCGCCGTAGAGCTGGTCAGTGATATCGCGGTCTTCGGGCCGGTTCGCGGGCACGTTGGTATCGAGCAGGAACAGAGACACTCTGCCGACGCGCACGCGCCAGACCTGAGCCACGACGGCGTGGTTGTCGTAGTGTACTTCGACTGTAACGGGACTGCCGTCGGCGTGGCGTTCGAGAGTCAGCGGAAGGTTCTGGAAATCGTTGTCGACGTAGGATTCCTGTTGCCATCCGGCGGCGTTGAGGTATTGGCGAAAATAGCCCTGCTGATAGAGCAGGCCCACACCCACCAGGGGCACGCCGAGGTCGCTGGCCGATTTCAGATGGTCGCCCGCGAGAACGCCGAGGCCGCCGGAGAAAATGGCGAGGCACTCGGTGAGTCCGAACTCGGCCGAGAAGTAGGCGACGAGCAGCCCGTCCAACTTGCCGTACGTCCGGCGAAACCACGTGGATTCCGATGACAGGTAGTCTTCCAACTCGCGCACGGTGCGGTCCAACTGGGCAAGGAAGGATTCGTCCTTGGCCGTAGCCTCCAGTTGCGCCTGGTCGATCAGACCGAGCATGCGTATGGGGTTATGCTCGGTGGATTCCCAGAGGTCGCTATCCAAGCGGCGGAAGAGTTCGATGGTGTGGTGGTGCCAGGACCAGCGGAGATTGAAGGCCAGGCGGCGAAGGCCTTCGAGGGGCGCCGGAAGAGAAGGCACTACTTCATATACGTGGACGGGTTTCACTTTTCAATTATAAGGGGAGTAGGTCCGGAAATCTGGAGCGCGTCAGATTTTACCGCGAGAAGCGCCGAGAAAAGCAAAGCGCGATCTTCATTGGCGGCGCGGCGTCTCCGCGAAGCAGCGGGGGAGCGCTAGAATGGGAACGACCAGTTGTGAAGATGCGGGGTGATCGGTGCTGACAAAACCGCTCGTGAAAGCTGCCGGCGGAAGCGACGCGCTTTCGCTGGAAGAGCGGATCCGTTTGCGCGCCTACCAGCTATACGTAGAGCGAGGCAACGAGTCCGGCTCTGAGACCGACGACTGGCTTCAGGCCGAGGAGGAAGTGGAGGCAGCGGAGGCTGCGCGTATCGGCAGGAACTGAGGATGGCGAATTGACGAAGACGATACTCCTGGCGGCAGGCTGTATTTGCTCCATCGCGGTGGCGGCCGTGCCGAAGCCCGATTTCTCGGGGACCTGGAAACTGAACAATGATAAGAGCACGCGGGACGGGCCGGCGGACCGGATCTACCTGAACGAAATCCGCCAGGACCACAAGGGCGTGACCGTGACCACGAAAGTGGAGTCCGGGCCCCCCGGGATACCCCTGGACGGGACCTTCCTCACCGACGGCAAGGAGCGGGTGGACACCAAAACCGGCCACTTCCATTCGACTCAGGTGGTGTGGGAGGGGACCACACTGGTGTTCATGATCGTGGACAAGGAAGGCACAAAGAAGACCTCGAAGCCGACCAACGCGATCCGCGAATCCTGGACGCTCTCGCCCGACGGAAAGGTACTGACGAAGTTCCGGCAGACCGCCGGCGGCGGCAAGATGGTCGAGCAGAAATACGTGTTCGACAAGCAGTAGGGGCGCAGCGCGAACCGGTGGCAACCCGGCCAGATTCTTTCACTGCTTCCGCATGTGCAAGTCGGCGTTGTTGTGCAGCAGGCTCTCGAGTACGTTGGACTTGACAGGATGCCCCGCGGCCTTTGCCGCATCGGCGGCGTCAAAAACGGCTTGCGCCACCGGTTTGATTCTCTCGAACCCGCCCCGCAGGTTGGTGCCTTCCGCCGTGTCCCACACTTGGCGGCCCAACAGAGATGCCGTCACACCGCCGCCCAACAGGCTGCCTCCCACATTGCCGCCGTGACTCAGCGCAGCGTCTCGCAGGGCTCCGCCCGCGCTTCTGCCGTGATAGTGCAGGTCATAGTCCATCGCGGTGCCCCCCAGGGAACTCGTGTGAACTTTCGCGTTGTTCTCATCCACGAACCCTACAACGGTTCCGTCTGGTAGTGTGGCGGTGTTGGTGGCCGCATCGAACTTGCCTGCTGCGTTGTCGCCGCCGCTGGAAGCTCCCTGCTGCGCGGAGGGTGCCGTTGACGCGGCGGCGGGAGTGCCTCCAGCTTTGTACATGCCGTACGCGACGAGTATGTCTTGCGGGGGAGTGGCGCTGGAGACGCCCAAAACCTTCTCCCCGCCTTGACCATCCGGGATGATCGTCCCTGCTACCTGTCCGTCTTTTGAGATCTGGCCGAAGTTCGGACCCATCATGTTGAACTTGTAGGTGTGGCCACTGTAACTGATCTCGGTTTTTCCGGATTGCTGCGCCGCGCCCGTCTGCGGGGATGTGGCCTGTCTCGGAGTCTGCGCGGACGAAGCGACAGTCAAAACCAGCGCCGCCACAAACATGGATGCAAACGAACGGAAAGAAGACTGCACAAACATCGGTAACCCCTCCTATGGAAACTGATGCGTAGACAATTCTATCCCAGTTCGGAATCTGCCGGGCTGGAAACTCAATCCGTGTTCACATGGCTTACGCTACTGCGGCGGCGACAGCGCGGGCCATGTCCATGGTGCCGGACTTGCCGCCCATGTCGTACGTGCGGGCCTGGCCTTGCGCGATCACGCTGGCGACGGCCTGGTGGATGCGGGCTGCAAGATCCGTCTCGCCGAGCCATTCCACCATCATCTTGGCCGCCAGAATCGTGGCCAGCGGGTTCACCTTGTTGAGGCCGGCGTACTTGGGGGCGGAACCGTGGGTCGGTTCGAAGACCGCGTACTTCTCGCCGATGTTGCCGCTGTAAGCGAAGCCCATGCCGCCGACCAGTTGGGCGCACAGGTCCGAGAGAATGTCGCCGAACAGGTTGGTGGTGACGATCACATCGTAGTCGCGGGGGTTCTTAATCAGCCACATGCCCATGGCGTCCACATTGGCGGTGTCGAAGTGAACCTGGGGGTAGCGAGCGGCGACTTCCTTGGCCGATTCCAGGAATACGCCGCACGTGGCGCGCAATACGTTGGCCTTGTGGACCGCGGTGACCTTGCGCCGGTTGTGCTTGACGGCGTATTGGAAGGCGGCGTCGACGATGCGGCGGGAGGCCTCGGGCGTTATGCTGCGGATGGAAATGGCGGCGTCGGCGGGGAGTTTTTGCATTGCCGGATCGGCGCGGAAGCCGTCGGGAATCTTGGGGTATTCCACGCCGATGTACATGCCTTCGGTGTTTTCGCGGAAGACTACCAGGTCGATATCCTCGCGGTAGTTGAGGGGATTGCCGCGGAAGGCCTGGCAGGGGCGCAGGCACACGTAGAGATCGAGCAACTGGCGCATGCGGACGATCGGGCTGCGGTAGGTGAAGCCCTTGCCCTGCAGTTCGGGCGCGAGCTCGCGCGCGGCGTCTTTGACGGGTTTGGATGTGATGGCGCCGAAAAAAGCGCAGTCGGTGGACCGCAGTAGATCGAGGGTGCGGGCAGGCAGGGCGTCGCCCTCCCTGCACCAGAATTCCCACCCGATGTCCCCATGAAGGTATTCGGCAGCGAAGCCGGCGGCGTCGAGAACCAGCCGCGCGGCGTCGCAGCATTCCTGGCCGATGCCGTCACCGGGCAGCCAGGCGATCCGATATTTGGGCATGCAAAAACTCCTCAAGAATTGGGCAGAGAATGAACGCCGATCGCAGGCACTAAGCTGCGTATTTCCTTTTCAGGTACGGGATCAAGCCGCCGGCGGCCAGCAATTCAACCGCTCGCGGGTCCAGCGCCGCAGCGGTGAGTACCTTCCCTTTGGTCAGGTTACGAATCTGCCCGGCGACCAGGTCGATTTCCAGTTCATCGCCGGCAGCGCACTCCACGGCTGCATCGGGCGCAACCACGGCGGGCAAGCCCAGATTGATGGCGTTCCGGAAAAAAATGCGGGCGAAGGAACCGGCGAGCACGGCGCCGGCGCCGGCGAACTTCAGCGCGGCCGCGGCTTGCTCGCGGCTGGATCCGCAGCCGAAGTTCTTGCCTGCAACGATGAAATCCCCGGGGCGCAACGCAGGACGAATCTCTGGATAGCCAAGTTCAAAGAGGTGCTCCGCGGTCTTCTCGCGGTCGGTGATGTTCAAGTAGCGGCCGGGATAGATCAAGTCTGTATCGATGTTCTCACCGAGAACGGCCGTCACTCGGCCGCGCAGTTTCAGACTTCCGTCAGGCATGGGATCTCCTTAACAATACTGGCGGGGTGCGCCAGTTTTCCCGCGATGGCGGATGCGGCCACCACAGCGGGACTGGCCAAATAGACCAACGAATCTTTGCTGCCCATTCGGCCGAGGAAATTGCGGTTGGTCGAGGAGACGCAGGTTTCACCAGCGGCGAGGATGCCCTGATGCACACCCACGCACGGGCCGCAGCCGGGGCAATTGATGATGGCGCCGGCCGCCACGAGCGTTTCCAGGTAACCGAGGCGCATGGCTTCCCGATAGATCAGCTGCGATGCCGGAATCACCACCATGCGCGTACGCGGATGGACGGCGCGTCCGGCAACGATGCGGGCAGCGACTTCCAGGTCCTCCAGCCGGCCGTTGGTGCAAGAGCCGAGGACGGCCTGGTCCACCGGCACTTCACCCAGTTCCGAAAGCGGCTTCACGTGGTCGACTGAATGCGGGCACGCGATCTGCGGCTCCCAGATATCTTCGCCGGCATCCAGCGTGATGACGCGCTCATACGCCGCATCCGCGTCGGGAGCGATCATTTCCAGCTTCTCGTGCACGCGCGGCCGGAGGTAGTCAAGCAAAATCTCATCGACCGGCGTAAATGCCACCTTGGCGCCCATCTCCATGGAGAGATTGGCGAGCACCATGCGGGAAGCCACGGTCATGCCGCGGATGGCGGGGCCATCGAACTCCACCGCGCGATAGTCGGCGCCCGCGGCTCCGAGCATGCCGATGACACGGAGGATCAGATCCTTGGCCGAAATCCACGGGCGGAATTCCCCTTCGACCACAACGCGGATCGTGGACGGCACTTTGAACCAGAGCGTGCCCTCGGTCCAGACGCCGGACATTTCGGTGGCGCCGATGCCGGTGGCGAAGGCTCCAAACGCACCGTGTGTGGTGGTGTGGGAGTCGGTGCCCACCAACACCATGCCTGGGCGGACATGGCCGTTCTCCGGGAGTACCTGGTGGCAGATGCCGCCGCGGCCGACGTCATAGAAGTGTTGGATGCCCTGCGCCGCGACGAACTCGCGCACGGCCTTGTGCGTTGTGGCTGTCTTTTCCGATTCGGCGGGGATGCGGTGGTCGAAGATGATGACGATCTTCGATGGATCCCATACTTTCTTGACGCCGATCTCCAGGAAGCTCTTGCGAACCAGATCGGCGTTCTCGTGGCTCATGGCGAGGTCGACGCGCGAAACCACGATTTCGTCCGGGGAGACGCGCTCCCTTCCGGAAGCGCGCGCCAGAATTTTCTCGGCCAGGGTCATGCCCATAGCGGTTCTCCTAAGGGCTGCGTTTCGGAGCGTGGGCCGGCGGATTTTGCCGCCATTCCTCACCGCTCCCATTCGGGGCGCCCCTGGGCCTGGCCGTCAGGGCGTCTCCCGGTGCAGCCGACTCCATTTGTAACAGATTTCAGACTAAAAAGTCGTGATTGAGGGCAGAGCAGTTCACAGGTTGCGGTTCAAGCACCAAAACGCTGGTTTCGGCGGCTGGGGATTGGGGACCCGTGGGGAGAGAATTGAGCCTTACCGCCCGAAAACCAGGCGTTTCACAATACCATCCACACCCGCCTGACCTGCGCGCGGCGGATCGTATTCCACTTCGATCTCCGCTGGAGCCTTTTGTCGCCCGCATGCCATGTCCACGGGCCCCTCCCTTGGTGCGGTGATGACAACGTTGCCCGGATCTTCAATGAGGAACACCTTCCGTCCCATGGATGTCTCGATGATCATGCGAGCCTGCTTCCCTGCGCAGTTAAGCTCTACGAATTGGCCTGTTGCCAAGGCTCTCGTCGGCCGCTCCTGGCTCGGCAGTTCCTTCGAAGCCGCGGCGGGTTCATCACGACGCAACAATGGTCTCCCGGTATCGGCAACGTCTGCATGGCTCACCATCGGTTTTTCGCTTCGAATTGCAGCCATGCTGACCAGAGCATCGGCGGCCGCCCGATCCTCGTCCGTTTTGGCGATGTCCCTGTAATGCTTCGCCGTCTCCTCGGCGTGTTTCTGATCGCCGTTACGAAGGTGGGCGTAAACGGCAATTCGGAAGAATCGAGCCGAGTCCGCCGGGGTGACCGACCGGATTGGCGCCAGTGTCGCGAGAGCCTCCGCGGCGTGGCCGGCTTGCAACTGCTCCGATGCCAGATCCAACCGGACTTCGACTCGCCCGGCATCCTGTAAGAGCAACTCGGAGAGAACGCGAATCGACTCGTCCCTGTTACTTCCCTTCCAAGAGCCGGCCGTAGTCCCAGAGCAGCTTCGCGTTGCGATCCCCGCGCTCGAAAGCCATGCCGAACTGCCGCACAGCGTCAGGCGTTCGACCGGCCCGCCATGCCAGATAACCAAGGCCGCGTTACGGCTCCGGGCGCTTGGGATCTTGTTCGATCAGTTGCTCCAACGCCGCCTGGTGCGCCGCCTCTTTTCCGGGCCGTTCGAGAAGATCGGCGAGCATCAAGCGGGTGTCGAAATCCGTTAAAGCCTCCGCAGGCGTCTCGTCGGAAACCTTATCGAGCTTTGCCGAAACCAGGCCACCTTTGAATGAACTTCCGCGCAGATAGGCTTGAAGGTCGTTCTCGATCCACGCCACCGTGCGGCCGTACACTTCCTGCAATGCCGTCGCCGATTCCTTGCCGCCGGAAATGGCGTGCATCAGTTGACCGAACTTAGGGCGATATTCGTCCTGGAAGTTGAGCATGTGGGTCAGCGCCCAGCCCTCGTTATAAAGGCTGCCCGCCTTGTCCTTTTCGTTGTAGTAAGGCGAATCCTGGCCGGCTGCAACGATCACTGAAAGCGGAACCCACTTCCCTTCGAGTAGAGCTCTGTGACGGGCGGGAATCAGATCTCCTACAAGAATCTTGTCGGCAAGGGGCCGGAGCGTGGAATATAATTCAGCGAGCCCCTCATTCAACCACGGCGGGAAATTGAGCCCCGAGTGTTTCACCAAAAGATGCACATACTCATGAACCGCGACCTGAAAAGTATCAGCGCCCGCATGGCTCATCACGATGTAGTCGCGGTCCCCCGTCTGGTGGTAGTAAGCCGTGGCGAATTCGTTCAGTCTGTACGGCTCAAACTCCTTCGACGACGAAAACGCCACCAGTCGCACCGGCAGAGGCTTCGCGGGCTGTCCGCCAAAGGCCTGAATGAAGAACCCGCGGACCTGCTCAAACTCCCGGATGGTATCGCGCGCGGTCCGCGGGCCGGCGCTGCTGTACATCTCGAAGTGAGTGGACTGGAGCCGAATCCAACGGTTCTCCGCAGCGTTGGATGAGAAGGTAATGACCAGCAGGGATGCGATAAAGATATTCGGACTGAAAAATATCTTGTTTCTCACCTTCCGACATTGTAAACCGTGTCACTGGCATGAGGGAAGCCCACGCTCAACCGCGGAGCAACGCCGAATCCGGGCGAGTCACTTTGTCTTCGCCGCCACCGTGCGCCAGTCGGAATGGAATCCCCTGGGGACCACCACGTGTTGCCCGGAAAACCGGAACACGCCGCCGGGACCTTCGTCGGGATAAGGCATCAGAATTGGCACTCTAAGGCGCCGCCTGTCCCGTGAGGCCTGCACGACTTTGCTCCAGTCCCGCATGGCAGTCAGGGGTACCCGTTGCTCCCCGCTCCGCAATGTCCGCGGCGCCAGCACAACGTAGACTTCCTGCGGCGAGACCACGCTTTGCACGCGCCTCAGTATGCCATCCACAAGGGCTCCCGCGCGCGCCAGCGTCCGCCCTTTGGCGTCGCGCAAGGGCCGCACCAGCCTGGCATGAAATAGGTCGCCCGCCGCCGCGCTACTCGTGTCGATAGGTTCCAGCAACTCCAGCGTGAAAGACAGCCCCGCTTGCACAGGCGCATGTTCGGAAGGGACGTCCTTCCCGGCCGGACCGGAAAACAAGCCGGTCGGAGGATCGAATGTGATCGCGGACTCACCCCGGTATTCCCTACAGGCCGAAAAATTGGTTATGTTTTCCACCTGGCCGCCGCTAGGCTCGACGAACCGCTGCCGTGCGTGCCCCGGCAACAGGAACGGCAGACCCGTTTCTGTTTTGCTGAATTGGAGTGTCGTCTCGCTTTGGCAAGGGCCAGTGCCGGCGCTCTGGTCAATGGTCTCCACCTTCAACTGGACCACGTCGCCATTCGCCGGGTCCAGGAACACGCTGCCGAAATACCCCATCGCGTCCCGGGAATTGCCCGCCTTCTGAAAGTAATGACTGTCGCTCTTGGCCACGCGAAACGAGTACTCCATCAGGTCGTATCCGTCGACCAGGTTGTGACCCTCGAATTGAAACCGTTTGACGTCCGTGAGGAAGATCGTATCCAGGTAGGAGCCAAACGCACCCGACCCAATCGGCCCCGCGAGCCCGACCGTATCGATCCCGCTCTCAAATCGGCTGGCGCCGGCCCAGGAATAGATTTCGCCTCCTTTCGCCACGGTTACGTCCAGCCGGAGCCGATCGGTCGAGGAATGCCGAAGGCCTGGCGGGGGATCGCGCCATTCATCCAGCACGAGGGGGCACCCAGCGGGCACAACGGGGGCCATACGCGTGTACCAGCGCCGCTCGACCGTCTCGACGCACGTATAGTCCTGCGCGCGATTGGCGCTCGCCCGCACCTTCAGCAGCGCCTGTCTCAACACGTCACCTGGGTCTGGCCCGGTTCCGGCCTGTAATAACCCGAGCGCCAGCAATCCGGCGGCGGAAGTCATCGCTCGCCTGTAGTCACCCATTCCGCTCGCAAAACGCTTCCCACTCGTGTACTTTGTCCCGGGAAATGGAAGATGGCATCCCGTTCTTCGCCCGGACGCGGCAGCTCGATTTCGGCGCCCCGTCTCACGAGCGCGCCGCGGGCGGCGGCTCCCGACCCGGCCACTTGCCGGTTTGGCTTCAGGTTCAGCGGTGCCTTTTCTCCGTCGATCCCCAGGCTCTCCCATCGCAGCGCCACGGTATACTCGCCGGCGCCTGCGTGCCGCAACTCCACACGGGTAAGGCGTCCCGAGACTGGCGCACCGGCCGGCGCGAGCACCTTCTGCTCCTTGGCATCCCTCAGAGGTTCAGTGAGCCGTCCCTCAATTCGATCCCCCGCCGCCGCCTTACCCAGGATGAACGGCGACGTTAACTCGATGGTCAACGGCAGCCCTGCCGGCAGAGCCGCACGGGGCTGTGCGGCGGTGATGTTCTCGCCCGCCGGCTTGTGCCCGAAAGTCAAGGTCGATTCGCCCAGGAATTCACGGCAGGACGCAAAGCTCACGTTGTTCTCGCCCTCGGATCCCTCCCGCCCAATGAATCGCTGCCGGGTCGATTTGGGCAGCAGGTATTCAAAACCGCCGAGCCGCACCATGTCGTAGTCGAGCGTGGTATCGACTTCGCACGTTCTTGTTGCTGCCGGCAACTCTTCCGTGCGGACCACGAAGCGGACCAGGTCCGACGCCTCCGGATCCACCATCAATGTGCCGGTGTAGCCGGTGGGAATCCATTCTCCGCGTGCCTTGATACGGTAAGTGCTCTCCTCGATGGGCACGCGAAACGAGTAACTGAGAACCCGCCGCCCCTCGAACGCGGTTTCGCCGTCGAAGGTAAAATGCAGATCGCGATTCTCGAAGACCGAGAGCAACAACGAGGCGAATGGGCCTGTTCCGAATGCGCCCTCGGGAATCAACTCGTCGATCTCGCCCTCTTCGAATTTCGGCGCGCCCGCCCAGGAAAAGATCTCCCGTCCGTCAGCCATTCCTACATCCAGCCGCAGCCAGTCGGTGGAGTTCAGTCGCAGGCGGTTGCCGGCCTGTCTTCTGGCGGCGAGGAGGCTGTCGCAGGACGTTGTGGAGCGCCCGCCGGAAGGCTCGTACCGATCGCGCTGAACGGTTTCCACGCACGTGTGGTTCGGCACGCCGCTGCCATGTTCCACAACCCGGTCACGCAGCCGCACGAGCACTTCCACCGGATCTTCACCCCCCGCCAAATCCACTGGCTCCGGGACCTCCTTTCGGACGGCAGGAGGGGCAGCCGGCGGTGCTGGCTTCGCTTCGGAGACTCTTACTCCTCCGGGTTCCTCCACGGTTGGGATTTCAGCGGCCATGCGGCGGATGGCATCGGCAAAATCGTGTGGAGAACGCACCGGCAAAGTCACCCC
>Ga0335081_10002209_pt1 | contig 30568 bp, 19 predicted proteins | sample Lox_Sample_35_FD_206713 | JGI IMG/M metagenome (GOLD analysis project Ga0335081, IMG submission 206713) | Soil microbial communities from Loxahatchee National Wildlife Refuge, Florida, United States - Lox_Sample_3.5 | ecosystem: Environmental > Terrestrial > Soil > Wetlands | place: USA...
CCCAGCGAACCTGCCAGGTTGCGAAAATAATTCCAGTCATAGAACACGGCCTGGGTCGGATCTTTTTCGTCGACAAACAGATTGTTATGGTCATCCGACAGCATGGGAAACCACTGCTTGTTGAAGAAGAAGATGGTCAGCCGGATGATACCCCAGGCAGACAGCATGTCATACATTTCCCGCAGATAGAATTCGGTCTGGTCGGCATAAAGATGGGTGAAGACAGAGTTGGCTTCGATCAGCGTGAAGTCGCTGCCGAGATGGGCGATGGGAAGTATGCGGTTCCGGGAATTATCGGGAGCGTAACTACCGCTCCACACATCATGGTGATGGAAGCTGAAGCCATCGAAGCTGAGATTTTCCTGGCACCACTGGATCATGGGCCGGCTGATATCCAGTCCGACATAGCTTTGCGGCCGGTGCCGCTGTAGCAGCAGGCGCCGCGCTTCCCTTCCACAGCCACAGCCGAAGTCGAAGATGCGCTGGTAGGCCTCGCCCGCAGCCAGCGGCCCAATGTCCAGCGGTCCCCAGATGTAGTCTCCCGTGGGATTGTCGTAGTAGCTTTCGTCCACTACCGGGCTGACCCACTTGCGAAACTCCAGGGGAGGAAAAGGCAGGGTCGTTACAGGCATCGGGCCGTCATCATAGCACGGCTGCTTACCAGGGGCGCGCCGAGGCCAGCGCGCGAATGAACTCCCACCGCCGGCGCAGCTGGGTCACGTCAACTGGCTTCGCCAGCATCCCGCGGAATAATGCGGCGTATGCTTCCCCCGCCTCCGCCCACAGCCGCGCCGGGCGGACCACTGCCATCGGCCCGCGGCCGAGCAGTTGCGTCACCATATCGCGCAGCCGGTAAACGGATGCGGCGCGATGCAGATTGCTGTCGTCCGCCAGCTCCGCAACTTCCCGGTTAATCTGCGTGTCCAAGGCAACCACGGGAGTGCCCCCCGCCAGCGCGTCCAGCACCGGCATTCCGAACCCTTCGTAATGGCTGGGCCACACCACAACGGCCGCATTCCGCATCAGCTCTTCCATTCGCTCCGCTGTCAGACTCCCTGCCTCCAGCCACTCCACCCCGTCATGCTCTTCCCCAGCCTGTCCGCCCATGGCCAGCAGACGCCAGGGACCGCCACGCAGCTCCTCCACCGCGGCCGCCACGTCCTTGTGCGCATAGGCATTTCCCAGCACCAGCACGTAGTCGCCACTGCCGGCATCGGCCGGCGTGGCGTCGGTTGCGGGATGAATCACCGTCATCGGAACTTCATCGCCGTAGAAGCGCGCGAAATCCAGCCTGGAATATTCGCTTATGGTGACCACATGGTCGGCCAGTTCCGCAGCCTTCCGGAACACCATCTGGCGGTCCGGAGCATTCAGGTGCTCGCACCTCACCATGATGATATCCAGCAGCTGATAGACGATGCGGGGCGCCACCTCATTTATCTTTTCCAGCTCGCTCCACGTGAAGATCTGGAACGGGCGGAAGGCAAGGTCGAAGAGCATCGCAGGGTTCGAGCGGCTGTCCCAGCTCCGATATCCCTCGAGCTCGGCGGAAAAAAAGCTTCGCGACTCGCCAACCCCAACATGCAGCTCCGCTTCGTCGCCCGCAGAGCGGCTGATCGCCTTCAGCAGATGGAAGGCGAGGGCGGAGGTGCCATTCCGTACCGGGGGCAGGTCGCGGAGATCGAACAGCAGCCGCGGCCGGTGCGGAGCGTAAAGGCTCGCGAATATCTCGACCGGGTCCACAAACAGGCGTGTGTAGTCCGCCGTCTTGCGTTCATACTCCGGATAACGGGCCAGCAGCGTCGCGCGATTGCGCGTCTCCAGCTCCGCTTTCAGCGCGCCAAAGGAGTTGGAGCCGTGATGAAAAACGTAAGCCCGGTTGGCGGCTACCGCCGAGTATCCACAGCGGTTGATGCGGCAGACAAAATCGTTTTCTTCGTTGTAGCCGGGGCTGTACGCCTCGTCGAACAGGCCGAAGCGGTCCAGGATTTCGCTTTTCACCAGCATGCAGAAACCCACGGCCGTCGGCATCACCTGATAGCGCGGCAGCAGCTCCCGGATCCGCTTCCATATCTCGTACGACTCGGTTTCCGGCAGCATGCCGCCCACCCATGGCACCGAAAAGATGGTCGCGTTGTTGCTTCGCGGGGTTACCACGCCATGGCGGTCGTGCAGGTGAAGCACAGACTGCATCTCGTCGAGAAAACCGCCGGTAACTTCCGTGTCGGAATTGAGCAGCAGCAGGTCGCTTCCCGGCTCGCGCAGGTAGGTCGCCGCCCAGTTGCAGATGCTGACAAAGCCCCGGTTCTCGCCGCTGCGGTAATAGCCCAGCCGTGGAATGCATTCCCGCGCCGCTGCGTACTCGGTTAAGACACTGCTGTCGGGCGTGCCGTCATCGAGGATGGTGATGCTGGCTCTGGAGGGTGCATACCTGGCGAGGCTCTTCAGGCAGAGCTTCAGGGCCCCGGCTCCGCCGAACGCTGGAATGAAAACGGAAACCGGGCGCGTGCCTTCATTCTGCGCCGCACCGGAGGGAATCGTCATCGTACCTCGACTGGCATGGAGGGAAAGAGCCTGGCGCTACGGGCGCAGAGCGGCCATGATGCGACGCAGTGGCTCGGTAAGCCGCCACGACTTCGAATGCACAATACCCTCCCGCACCGCGCGCTCCTCCGCCAGTTGATCCTCGAGTGATTTCTGCAGCTCCTCGGCCTGCCTCAGCCTGGCGCGCAGGGAATCCCGCTCGGCGGTCATGGCGCGAAAATCGGTTGCAGCCTGCTGCGCCTGCAGCGCGTTCAGCCTGCCCCGGAGTTCGCTGGCCACGCCTGCCCCGGCGCTCTGGACGAAAGCTGCCACCGCGGGAGTCACGGCGTCGAGCAGATCGATCCGCAGGGTTATCTCCATCCGGCGTACCGGCTCCGGCCGGTAATGGAACGGCAGAAGGTCGATCCGCGGCTCGTCCCCATAGCTCAGAAGCAGGCAGCGCCGGCTGTCGTTGAGCGAGGCCAGCGTGCCGCAGAGCAACAGCACGGGAGCCACGGCCGTTCCGTCAAGGCGCGCCAGCAAAACGCCGGTCGCGGAGTACAGCGACAGATCGCGAATCTCGACCAGTGAAGGCCGATCGGAGGGCTGCAGCCCGGGCATGGCAGTCTTCGGATCTTCAGCCAATTCGAAGCTCAGGGTCGACCACTGTCCTGGTTGCACTCTCCGTTCATCGCTTCCGGGCTCGGCAGAGCCGTCCCGGCCTGGAATGATCATGCGGATTCGAACCGGAGCGGCCGTGCCATAGGTACTGTCATCATTGACCTGATGAGCTAGCGCGGACGAGCGCAACAGCAGGTTCTCCAGATGCGAGGCATAAAGCGCATATTGCCGCCGTATCAACTCCTGAACGGCAGCCGTACTCCGGAACAGGGCCTGCGTAAACAGCGGACCCTCGTCACCGCCGGAGTTGCGCACCACCCCCAGTCCCCAGCTGTGCCGGAACTCGAACGTCTCGGCAAAACGGTCCTTTATCTCCTCCCACAGATGCCAGATTCCGAAGTCGGCATGTCGGGCGCAGATGTCGTGCAGCAGAATAATGCCGCCCGGCTTCACCTTCGGCAGCCAGCTCCAGAAGTCACGATTCACGGCTTCATAGGTGTGCAACCCGTCGATGTGCAGAAGGTCGATGCTCGCGTCGCTGAACTGCTGCAGGGCTTCACTGAAGTCATGGCGCAGCAGGTAGGAGAAGTCCATGTATAAGCGCTCGTTGTACTCGCGGACTTCCTCATAGACTTCTTCGCCGTAGTTGCCCGAGTGCTGTTCTCCGCGCCAGTGATCGACGGCATAGCAGGCGCAATGGATGCCGTTTTCGGCGATGGTCTGGCAGAAGCCGAAGTACGACTCGCCCCAGTGGGTCCCCAGCTCCACCAGCAGTTTTGGCTGGATCGCCTGGATCAGATCGCTGGCGAACGCCATATGTCCCGACCAGTTACCGCTCCCATGCGGCCGGTAACGCCGCGGTACAAAGCCGGGCAGCCGCAGGGCCAGCACATCCACATCGGTTATGTCGATAGTCTTCACCCGCGAATGTCTCCCGGATCGGGCTTGCCGAACTTCGCAGCCCTCATTGCCGCTCCAGGGGCCCGCTCACCTGCCGTGCGACTGCGCCAGCAGGTTGCTGAAAAAAGTCACGATTCAAACCGGTTCGCGTAGAGCGTCTACGACCTTTGTGTTTGTCATCCCGAGCGGGCTTCAGTCCGCGAGGGATCTGCTTCTTGGATTTTTTCAGCAGCCTCCTAGATTGCCTCCAGCACCGCTTTCAGGTACTTCCAGAACTCCTGTACCGACGATATCTCCACCCGCTCGTTGGGACTATGCGGGTCAACAATCGTCGGTCCGAACGAAGCCATCTGCATGCGCGGATACTTTTCGCCGATGACGCCGCACTCCAGGCCGGCATGCATGGCGATCAGCCGCGCGGGATGCCCAAAGACCTTCTCATGCACCGATTGCAGCTTGCGCACAATTTCGCTGCTCGGCTCCGGCTTCCAGCCGGGGTAGCCGCCGGAATGCTCTACCTCGAAGCCGGCCAGGCGGAAGGCGGTCGCGATCATGCGCGCCGCGGCATTCCTGCTGCTTTCAATCGCGCTCCGCTGGCTGGTGACAACCTCGACCACATCGCCTTTTGTCGCCACCATCGCCAGGTTCGTGGAATTCTGCACCAGGCCGGCCACATCGGGGCTCATCGCCAGCACGCCGTGATGCAGTGTGGCCAGAAGGTCCACCACTGTCCTGGCCTCGGCGGAGTCAAACACTCTGGCCGGACGCTCTACCTTCTCCACAGCGATCTGCAGCTCCCGATCAAAGCTGCCGAGGTCCGCCCTGTACTCGGCCTCTGCCTTGCCGGTTACCGACCGCAGCTCCTGTTCGCGAGCGGCATCGAGCGCGACGATCACCGAAGCTTCGCGCGGAATCGCGTTCTGCGCCGTGCCGCCGCTCAGGTTCGCAATCTCCACCGGCAGGCGCTCCATGATCGTCTGCAGCGTGCCTCCCAGAACACGCAGGGCATTCCCTCGTCCCTGGTGAATGTCCACGCCAGAATGGCCGCCTTTCAGACCAAAGACCTTGATCCGCCATCCCGTGTCGCCGGCGGCTGCCCGAAGCGCAACCTTGCAGCGTCCGGTCGTCTTCACCCCGCCCGCACAGCCGATGCAGATTGTGTCCTTCTCTTCGTTGTCCAGGTTAAGGAAGTATTTCGCCTTCAGCAGCCCGGGCGGAAACTCCGCCGCGCCGGTCAACCCGGATTCCTCGTCAATGGTGAAGACAAACTCCAGAGGACCGTGCGCGATATCGGTGCTCTCCATCACCGCCAGTGCCGCCGATACCCCCACCCCGTTGTCAGCGCCCAGAGTCGTGCCTTCGGCCTTCAGCCAGTCGCCGTCGCGGCGGACCTGGATGGGATCGGTATCGAAGTTGTGCGCGGTGCCTTCGTTCTTCTCGCAAACCATGTCGAGATGGCCCTGAAGAAGCGCCATCGGCGCGGCTTCCCGGCCCGGACGCGCCGGCTTGCGCACCACGGTATTACCGGCGTGATCGTGTTCCGCTTTCAGCCCGCTCTTCGCCACCACCGATAGCACATAATCGCGCGCCGCTGCCTCCTTGGTGGAGGCGCGAGGAATCGCCGCCAGTGCCGCGAAGTGCTTCCAGACTTGCCTCGGCTCAAGCTGTGCCAGCGCAGGTGTCATCACACGCTCCAGTAATGCACATCAATCCTACCAGCCACCCGGTAAGCACTGACGAGTTTCCCATTCCGGCACTCGGGTCGCAAATCCTGGGCGACAACTGTTGTTCTCCCGGCCTGCATCGGCTAATTTCATCGTGAGCTACTTCGCCACAGGTAGGTAACGTACAGGCGCTCAGGCGGCGAATCTTCCGCTGACGTTGCCCGTACAATCTCTCTCCCTCCGGCTGGCCGTCATATCGCCCCGCCGACAAGCGCAGGACCCTCCAGCAAGCTTATGCCGTTAGCGTGAGCGCCGACTCTCCGGCAACGCCATCCTTGCGTAGACCGGGCCAGTCCGAAGGGACCGCAGCCATCGCGCGATAACGGCTGGAGCAAGTTCCTGTCAGGGAGTACTTCTGGCCGTGAAGCGCACCCACCCGGAAACAACGCACAAAATCTGTATCCTTCTATCCCCTGCCCTGCTGGCTCTTTCCTTATGTGCCGGCGCCCAGACACTGCTGACCACCGTTCCCGCTGGCTCCTATCCCGTGGCCATTGCGGTGAACTCCGCAACCAACATCATCTATGTCGTCAATCAGAATAGCAACAGTCTGACTGTCATCGATGGGGCCACGGACCACGCCGCTACCGTGGGCACCGGTGCGGGTCCGGTTGCAGTAGCCATAAATCCCTTGAGCAACAAGATCTATGTTGCTAATCAGGACGGAAACAGCGTCACTGAAATCGATGGAGCCACGAACCACTCGTCGAGCATTGCGGTGGGGAATTACCCCATTGCCCTCGCTGCGAATCCGGTCACCAACAAAATCTACGTTGCCAACTACGGCTCGAATAATGTCACTGTAATCGATGGCGCCACCAACCGGACCACAACCGTAAACGCCGGCGCACGTCCGCTTGCTGTGGCAGTGAACTCCGCGACCAACAAAATCTATGTAGCCAACAATGGCGGCGGAGATGTGACCGTGATCGATGGCGTCACCAACTCCACCGCCACCATCGGCGTGGGCGCCTATCCGAGAGCGGTTGCCATTAACCAGGCCACGAACACCATCTACGTACTCGACTCCGGTTCCAACCAGGTTTCCATCATCGATGGCGCCACCAACAATGTGAGCAGCGTCGCAGTCGGCACATCGCCATCCGGCATAGCCCTGGACCCGGTGCGAAACCGCATCTATGTCACCAATACCGGGGACAACTCCGCCACCATAATTGACGGAACGACGCTCGCCACCACCACCGTTGCTGTCGGCACTTCCCCCGACGCCATCGACGTGGACCCCCTGACCGACAAGGCATACCTCAGCAATTCTGTTTTCACCGGTGGCAGCGTGACCATGATCAATGGCGCGGATGATTCCACCGCGACCGTCTTCGTACGGCCCTACCCGACGGCCATAGCAGTCAATTCCGTCACCAACAGGGTCTACGTGGCGAACAGCGGGGACAACAGCGTTTCGGTCATCGCGGGCGCCACTGCGGATCCTCTGCAGTTCGTGCCGCTGACTCCCTGCCGGGTGGCCGACACCCGGCTGCCGCATGGTCCCTTTGGCGGCCCGTACATCGCCGGCCAACAGTCGCGCAGCTTCCCGCTTCCGCAGAGTAGTTGCGGCATCCCGCCGGGGGCAGCCGCCTACTCCCTGAACGTGACCGCGGTGCCGGTCGGAGGCGGAGCCCTGGGTTACCTGACCATCTGGCCTACGGGAGAGTCCCAACCCGTTGCCTCCACGCTCAATTCGCTGGATGGACGCACCAAGGCGAATGCGGCCATTGTTCCGGCAGGCGTCAGCGGAGCGGTCAGTATCTATGCCAGCAACCCGACCGATGTCGTGCTGGATATCAACGGCTACTTCCAGGCCCCCTCCGCCCAGACGTTGCAGTTTTATCCTTTGCCGCCGTGCCGCGTTCTCGACACCCGTGGCCCGAATGGCGATCTGGGAGGGCCCCACCTGCCCGCCAACAGGGAGCGTGACTTTCCATTTCTGGAGAGTAACTGTCAGATTCCGGCCGGCGCGCTGGCCTACTCGATGAACTTCACGGTTGTTCCGGTCGGAGGTCAGCCCCTGGGCTATCTCTCGGTGTGGCCCGCCGGGCACGATCAGCCGGTTGTCTCGACACTCAATAATCCCACCGCGACCGATGTTGCCAATGCAGCTATCGTGCCCGCCGGCACCGGCGGCTCCGTTGCCGTTTACGTCACTCAGGACACGCAACTGGTGGCCGACATCAACGGTTACTTTGCGCCGCCGGGCTTGGCCGGCTTATCGCTGTATTCCGCTTTCCCCTTTCGCGTCCTGGACACGCGCACCACTGGAGGCGCATTCACCGGAAAGCGGAATCCGCCGGTCGATGTGGCCGGCAGCCCATGCGGCATCCCGCAGGCCGCGCAGGCCTATGTCTTCAATGCGACCGTAGTGCCCCGGGCGCCGCTTGGCTATCTGACGCTATGGCCCGACGGCGGCTCGCTGCCGGTTGTCTCCACCCTCAATGCACTGGACGGCGCGGTCACGTCCAACATGGCCGTCGTCCCCAACACAGATGGCAAAACGGCGGCCTACGCCGCCGGTCTCACCGATCTCATTGTGGATATCTCCAGTTACTTTGCGCCTTAACCGTTCGCCGCCAGGACGCTAGCCACCTGCGCTTTGCACGCGTTCCCCATCCAGTTGTCCCAGCAGGTCGTCAATCCTCGCCTCCAGAATATTGCGGATGGAGCAGATCCCCAGTACCTTGCCCTGCTCATTCACGATGGGCATGTGGCGATAGTGCCGGTCCAGCATCACCTTCAGGGCTTCACTGGGTGTAGTAGCTTCGGTCGCCATCTCCACCATGGGACTCATCAGATCGCGCACCGGCGTGGACCCTGGGTCGCGGCCGCTGAGCGCGAACTTTGCCAGCACATCACGTTCTGTGAACATGCCGGCGACGACACCGTGCTCGTCAATGACGGCCACCGCCCCTACCGCCCGCTCGATCATGGTTCTCACCGCCTCCTCGACCGTCGCCTCCACCGGCACGGTCGCCGGCCCCTCATCACACCATTGCAGAAGACTCATCAGGATTCCTCTCTTGCGGAACTGCGAGATTATGTGCACCCAGGCGGCTGGAGTCAAGGATCATCAGCCGACAGCGGTCTCGGCATGCGCCCCGGTTGAGCGATCCACCCGGAGAGCGGATAATCCAGACATGCTTGCCCACCGTGCTTTGCGGATGCTGATTCTGGGGCTGGCCGTCGGGTTGTCCTCGGCCGCCCTGTGGGCGTTCAGGGAATTCGTGCCGCCGCGCCCCGGCAATGCCAATACCTTTCCCTGCAAGGACGCCCACCCCGCCGAGAAGGTGACAGCAGCCATTGACCTTTACAATACTGCGCCCAAGGACCAGATCTTTATTACGCCCTACAGCCAGGAAGGCATCCTGCCGGTTTTGCTCATCATCAGCAACGACGGTGACCAGCCGATCACAGTGAACAACATGCAGGCGGAACTGGTGACGGCCCGCAACACCAAACTGGAGTCCCTCACCACCGACGACGTCTTCCGCCGGGTGGCGCATATCAGTGGCAGCAGTACCACTCCGCAGCGGGTCGGCCCCATTCCCCTGCCCGGCAATACGAAGAACAAAAAGGCGCAGAAGCAGTACGAGGAGATCCTCAACGCGAGGTTCGCCGCCGAAGCGGTGGAACCTCACACCACCCGCTCAGGTTTCCTGTTTTTCGATGTGCTCGATGTGAAACAGCCGGTCGACGGCGCGCACCTCTACATTACTGGACTGCGTGACGCGGGCGGAAATGAGCTGATGTACTTCGAGATTCCCGCAGTCGTTGCGAATGCTGCCATCGGACGATAGTGCGTTCCAGAACCGCTGAAGTGCCGGCCAAAGCTCTCTGGCGAAGTCCGCTCACTCCCCGGTGGAAGCGGCACCTGCGGCAAACTCCTGGCCCATCACCGGCGCGAGGAACGGAATCACGTGCCCCTCGACGCCGAAGTTTCCTGTCCGGTTCGCTTCCACGACGAACTTGTACTTGAATTCACCCATTTTGAACGAGTCGGCCGTGAGGTGAAACACATACATTCCATTCTTCGATTCGCGGAAGCTTGCCGCCTCGGGAGTAAGGTTCTTTACCACCAGCAGAATCTCCCCGCCCTCGTTCTCCTCATCTTCCCGCTTGGCGCTGGCCTTTTCTTTGTCACGCTCCCCGGCTTCCCGCTGCTCGTGAGCTTCGCGCCCCGCCTTGGGGAGCTGAAACCCCGGAAGCAGTTTGCGCGCCTGCTCCAGACCGGAAGGCGGATAGTTGCCGGGGCGCCATTCAGGCTCCGACAGTTCCTCCGGTCCCTCCAGCGTGGGATATACCAGCAGCGTCTCTCCCTTGGGCAGATCGCGGCGCTCGGGCGGCATGCTGAACTGCGCCACCACCGTGGGGAAAGCAATGATCTTTGGTCCCTCGGCGAGCACCAGAGGCCGCAAGCCGGCTTCCGTAGCTTCCGGAATCGCCAGATAGGCCGCATCCGCGGTCTCGGCAACAATCTTCGCGGGCCGCTCCTCAAACGCGGCGAAGGTTTTGCTGCTGTCTCCGCCGAACGCTCCGCGAATTACACAGAGCTGCCCCTTCAGGCAAAGTGCGGGGGCGAGGTACAAACTCGCAGCTTTCGCCTTTGCGCCGGAGCCGACGGGTAGCCGGACCGTCTTCGAGATGGGAGCGCCCGCGGCTTCAGCCTGCTGAAACAGGACAGTAAGTTCACGCTGACCGGGCGGGACTGTCAGCACGATGGGACCATCGGCCCGCTGCGGCGCCTGGCCGGCAACGCCGACCATCCATCCCGACAGGTTGGCCGCGCTTCCCGATGACGTAAAGGGGATGACCACCCGCGTCATCATGACCTCCGGCATCTCTTCATATCTGCTCGGATCTTCCACCACGCTGCCTGACACACGCTCACCGGGACGAATGTGCGCCGGCAGGACCAGCCCAACTTCCCTGGCATTGTTCGCCGCAGCCGCCCGGGCGGCTGTTCCCGGGGATGGACGCGCGCCCTCGGCCTGCTGCGCCGCCTGGCGCGCGCGCGTCAACTGCTGCCTCGCCTCCTCCGCCTTGAATTTCTTGACCGTTTCCGGAGTTCCCTCCGACTCTTCACCCGCCGGACACTCGATCGTCTGGTAATCCTGCCTGGCAACGCTCCAGTCCGCGCAGCGATAGACGTTGGTCTGCGGATCGTGGGTGAGCTTGTGGCCGGCAATCTGCTTCCCCGACTCGTCAAGCAGCTGGATGAACTCGCCCGTGAAGTTGGAGTTGTTGTCGTAGGTGTTGCGCGCGATCCTGTGGGGTTTGCCGTTCGGCCAATAGGAGGTGCTCACCGTCTCCGGAATGAGGGCGCCGGGAGGATACTCCAGCACGTCCTTCTGCAGCAGCTTGCCATCGGCCCCGATGGTGCGCGTTTCAGTCACCTTGCCCGCGGCGTTATAGTGCAATTCGATCTTCCTGCCGCCTCCGGCATCGTTGACCACCGTGCGCTGTGCGAAGGCCGGGCTCGCCGCCGTCCCCAGCGCCAGCAGTGCAATGGAGCTTCGCAGCCAGATGCGCTGCCTGCGTGCCGAGGAGTTTTCCATTACCAGCTTTAGCAGTTTCACGCTTTCGATACTAACAGGCAGGCTGCGCGTCTTGGGAGGCGCCCCGCTCACGTTTCCAAAACCGGAAGAATCGGCCAAAACTGCCCTCTACGACTTTTGTTTACATTGACATCCGGTGATTTTGCGGTTACAGTTTTTTCGCCTCGACGGTGGCAATCGTCTTTCCTGCCCGAGCATAGGTCACCTTGCCCATAGTCGAAATCACCGCAAATGAAAAGGAATTAGCATCGATGACATCCTCGCATTCGTGTTCGTGCCACGGCGTCAGCCGGATCGGACTTGTTCTAGCACTAGGAGTGGCCCTGGTACTCTTTGGAACCCTTCCCGGCAACGCGCAATCGCTGTTCAGGCAGATCAGTCAGGACAGCTTCACCAACCCAAGCAGTCAGCACATGACCGAAGTAGAGCCCGGTGGCGCGTCCTGGGGACCGGTAATTGTTACCGCGTTTCAGGTAGGGCGCATTTACAGCGGAGGCGGCGCCGACATCGGCTGGGCCACCTCGCTGAATGGCGGTATCGCGTGGACCAACGGCTACCTGCCTGGCATCACCCAGTTCCAGGGCGGAGGGCCCAACAGTGGCGCCAGTGACGCCGCCGTCGCCTACAACGCCAGATTCGGCGAATGGCTGATCTGCACCTTGCCCATCGGCAACAGCTACGATACGGTTGCCGTCAGCCGCTCCGCCGACGGCATTCATTGGGACAATCCCATCTACGTCATCACCAACCAGGATGCGGATAAGAACTGGATTACCTGCGACAACACAGCGACCAGCCCCTATTACGGCAACTGCTATGTCGAGTGGGACAATCCCGACTTCGGCGATCTGCTGTACATGAGCACTTCCACCGATGGCGGACTGACCTGGGGCTCTCCCAAGACCACCGGGGGCACGGACTATGGAATCGGCGGCAACCCGGTTGTCCTGCCCAACGGCAACGTGGTGGTTCCATTTGCCGACTTCGATGGCGGAATGTCAGCCTTCATGTCCACCAACGGCGGCCAGAGCTGGACCGCGGCCATCAGCATCGCCAACGCTCCCAGCCACGGTGAGGCCGGCGGCCTGCGTAGCGCAGGACTTCCTTCGGTTGCCATCGACGGTGGCGGCACGGTATACACCTCGTGGTCCGATTGCAGCTTCGAAAGCGGCTGCTCCGCCAACGACATCGTCTACAGCAGCTCAACCGACGGAATTCACTGGACCGCGAAGACCCGCATCCCCATGGATCCCATCGGCAGCGGTGTGGACCATTTCATCAACGGCATGGGCATCGATTCCCGCACCTCGGGTAGCAGTGCCCACATGGCGATGACTTATTACTATTATCCCGTCTCCAATTGCGGCAGCAGCTGCCAGCTGACGGCGGGCTTCACCATCACTACCAACGGCGGACAGACCTGGACCGCCGCGCGCCAGCTTGGTCCTCCCATGCAACTGAGCTGGCTGCCGCAGACATTCTCCGGCAGGATGGTCGCCGACTACGTGACCACCGTCTTCGATTTCGGCAGGGCCTTTCCGATTTATGCCCAGGCCTTTCAGCCGGTCAATGGCCTTTTCCAGGAAGCCATGTTCACCTCTTCGTTCGGTTACAGTCAGGACGAGATGACGGAGCCCCTCATGAGCTCCGCCGGTGAAAAGCCGATCCCCGGCATCAAGTCCGACCACCCGGCGAGGACCCGCGGCGAGGTCGACAACCTGCCGCCCAACCGCAGGCAGGGAGTTCCTCCGCGCGAGCGGGATTAGCGCTCCTTCCGCCGGTAATCAGAAGCCGCCAGTATGCGCTGGCGGCTTTTTTGTTGACACCTGCCCGCTCGGGCAGTCGCATAACAGTTCCTGTCCAGGGGCTCGGTTACCGGGCGTACCGGCATTTGTGCGGGCTCGCATGCGCTGGAAGTTAGAATCAGAGGTTCGCAACCGTATACCCCGGATGTGCCCTGGAACCTCCGGGCACTTCTGTGCGTATCGGACAAAGGCTTCACAAACAACCGTAGCAGGGAAAAAGAACTGAAGGTCAGTTCCAGGAGATAGGCAATGTTCGTCTTGATAGGCTTCAGATCTGCCGTTGGTAGGATGTTCCTGTTGGGATTGATGAGTGTGCTGGCATCGGTCAGCCTTGCGCAGCAGACCACCTCTGCGGGCACGCAGCCGGCCGTGCCGCCCCTCACACCGATGCCACAGGCGCCGGCGCCACAACACAATGCGCACCTGTATTCCGGCGATCAGAACTATGCGAAACCGCTCTCCGGATTTCCGAACCTCATCGCCCCCTACACCTCCCGCCGTGTCCCGTCGCCCAACCTCAGCAATTCAGCGATGACGGACAGGCTCTTCCATGATGGACAGATCTATCTGTCCATTAACGACGCGGTGGCGATGGCGCTGGAAAACAATCTCGACATCACTTTGCAGCGCTATAACCTGTCGATTGCCGATACCGACCTCCTGTTGACCAGTTCTGGAGCCTCGGCACGCGGAGTCAATGCCAGTGTGGTGCAGGGGACACAGGGCGGCGCTCTGGGAGCGGTCGCGGCCGGAGGAACCGGTACCGCCACCACCGGTGCCAGTGGCACAGGCGCTGGCGGCACACAGGTGGGCGTCGGCGGCGCCGGCGCCGGCGCGGCTGGCATTGTTGCCTCCACCCTCGGCTTCGGGCCGCCCATCGACAACTTCGATCCGGTGTTGGGCGGCACCATCCAGGGCGAACACGCCACCACTCCTCAAACCAGCACGGTTTTCACCGGTACTACCAGCCTCGTTCAGAACACCAACACCTATAACTTCAGCTATACCCAGGGTTTTTCCACTGGAACGCTGATGACGGTCGCGTTCAACAACAGTTATGTCACGACCAACTCCTTTTTCGCCCTGGTTACCCCGCAGCTCACTCCCGCTTTCCGCTTCCAGCTGCGCCAGCACCTGCTGCAGGGGTTCGGCTTCGATCCCAACCTGCGCTGGATCCGCATTGCGCGCAACAACCGCGAGATCAGCGATGTCATCTTCCGCCAGCAGGTCATCACCACCGTTTCACAGATCGAGAACATCTACTGGGACCTGGTCACCGCCTATGAGGCCGTGAAGGTGAACGAGCGGCAGCTGCAACTGGCGAATAAAACCCTTTCCGATGACCAGGAGCAGGTGAAGATCGGCACATTGGCCCCCATCACCCTGGTGCAGGCGCAGAGCGGAGTCGCCACCGCCAAACAGAATCTCATCGTGGCGCAGACCAATCTCCAGCTGGAAGAACTGCTAATGAAGAACGCCATCACAAAGAACATGCAGGACCCGCTGCTGGCGTCGGCGCCCGTCATCCCGACCGATACGCTGAAGCCCAACGAACAGTATGAAGTGCGGCCGGTGGAAGAGCTGATTCAGGAGGCCCTGCAGGGACGTCCCGAGATGGCTTCCGCCCGTATCAACCTCACCAACCTGCAAATCTCGCGCAAGTCACTGCACAACGCCCTATTGCCCAGCCTGGACGTTTACGCCTTCTACGGTGCCTCGGCTCTGGCCGGCCAGCAGAACCCGCTGATTCCGACCTGTCCAACAACCAACCTTTTCGGCGAGTGCTATCAGGCCGGCCTGCTTCCGGTTACCTACGGACCCGCGTTCTCCAACCTGTTCAACAGCACGGCTCCCGACAAGGGAATAGGTGTCAATCTCAACATTCCGCTTCGCAACCGCGCCGCGCAGGCCAACCAGGTCCGCTCCGACCTGGAATATCGCCAGCAGCAGGTGGCGTTGCAGCAGATGGAAAACACCATCACCTTGCAGGTGCGGCAGGCGCAGTTCACCATGCAGCAGAACTACGCCGCTCTGCAGGCGGCCATTGCCGCCCGCGATTACGCCAAGGAGAACCTGGATGCCGAGCAGAAAAAGTTCACCTACGGCGCGTCCACGCCGACCCTAGTGTTGCAGGCCTCCAGCAATTTGACGCAGGCGGAATCCAACGTGCTTAACTCAGCGGCGAACTACGAGAAGTCGAAGGTCTTACTCGACTACTACACCGCGGAGACGCTCACCCGGATGGGCATCAGCGTCGCCGATGCCGAGGCTGGGCAGGTGAAGCATATGCCCTCCGTTCAGGGAGTTGTGCCTGCCGATGTGCACGACATTCTGCGGCCTGCGCCCGCCGCTCCGCAGAACCCGGAAACCGCCCCGCCTCCAGCGGAGACAACGCCGCCGGCTACAACTCCTCCACAGCAGCAGCCTTCTCCGCAGGAGCCTCAGCAAGCGACTCCGCAAGCGCCCCAGCAATGACAGGCGCATGCCGGAGGAGCGTCGCTCCGCACCAGCATCGCAGGAGCAATCCTGGGAGCCGGCTTGCTGCAATGGAGAAGCAGGCCGGCGTGAAGAAAATTCCGCCTCTCCGCTCGTGAGCGGCAGGCCCGGGCCGATATAATCGCGGTCGCAGCGGGCGGGGTGAATTGGTGCACACGGGCGCTACGGCGGTTACGCGGTCCCCAATGGAGCCGGGGCGGCGTTTCGCCATCGGCAGGATTGCGGCAGGCCGCAAACCGGCTTTCGGCCTTGGCCTTCTTCTCTTTGTGGCTACACTCGCCCTTTACTTCCCCGTCGTCCATCATGACTTTGCCAATCTGGATGACGCGGGATATGTCTACGGAAACCCCCATGTGCAGGCCGGCTTGACCTGGCGAACCCTCGGCTGGGCACTGCTGTCGGTTGATCAGAGCAACTGGCATCCCCTGACGTGGCTGGCTCATGCGCTTGATTGCGAGATGTTTGACATCGATCCTGCGGGCCACCATGCGGTAAACGTCGTCTGGCATGCGCTGGACGCAGTGGTCCTCTTCTGGGTTCTGCTGCTGGCGACGGATCGCCTGGGCTGCAGCTTCATGACGGCCGCGCTCTTCGCCGTCCATCCCATCAATGTCGAGGCCGTTGCATGGATCGCGGAACGCAAAACCGTATTGGCCACTTTTTTCTTTCTACTCGCATTGGCTGCCTACCGATGGTATGTGCAACGTCCCGGCCAGCTCCGCTACCTGCTCGTCGCCGCTCTCTTCATCATGGGCCTGATGTCAAAGCCCCAGGTGATTACGCTGCCTTTCGTGCTCCTCCTCTGGGATTATTGGCCGCTGCGCAGGATGTTTGCCCGCGGCAGCACCGAAGGCGGTCCCGCTGCTTTTCCGCCCAGAAGCTTCCGGTGGCTGGTGGAGGAGAAGCTTCCGCTATTTTTCCTCTGCGCGCTTAGCGCTCTCATTACCATGAAGGCGCAGGGCGTCGGCCGCCCGCGCCCCTGGGATTACCCGCTGTGGATCAGGATGGGCAACGCCGCTGTCGCTTACGTGCGCTACATAGGCAAAGCCCTCTGGCCGTCCCATCTTGCGGTAATGTATCTTCACCCGGGCACAGCGCTGGAGTTGTGGCAGGTGGCGGCATCGGCTTTGCTCCTGCTCGCCATCACCGCTCTGGTGCTGGCTGCACGCCGCTACCGCTATTTGCCGGTTGGCTGGTTCTGGTTTCTCGGGACATTGGTGCCTACCATTGGCCTCATCCAGGTGGGCTGGCAGGCAATGGCCGATCGCTATGCATACCAGTCGTTTCCCGGGCTTTTTATCCTTGCCTGTTGGGGTTTGGCCGATTGGGCGCGACAGAGGCATGTGTCCAGGACTGTATTGCCGGCGCTCAGCGTCGCCGTCCTGCTCGCCCTCGCAGCCGTTACCCATCATCAGATTGCTAACTGGGGCGATGACCTGACGCTCTGGTCGCATGCCCTCGAACTCGGCAGCAAAGACTGGCTGGCGGAAGATATGGTCGGCGGCGTACTGCTTCACCGTGGGCAGCCTGAAGATGCCATGCGTCATTACCGGACTGCCGTGGCCATCTACCCGGCGGACTGGCGGAGTAACCTCGCAATTGCCGTGTACGAGCAGGGGCGCGGAAACCTGCCGGAAGCGATCTCGCGATACCGGCACGCCCTGGCGAACATGGACGATCCGCTGGAAAAATCCCGGGCGTATCAGAACCTGGCTGTAGCCTATCGCGACTCTGGCGACCTGGCGACGGCGAACGATTGTCTCCGCCAGGCAACAATGCTCCGTGGGCCGCAGTGACCTGGAGCTTTTACTCCCAACACCGTTACCCATCCAGGCTGGTGTTGGCAGTTCAGCCGCAAAAACAAAAAAGCCGGAGCTATGGGCTCCGGCTTGAGGAAGGTTCAGTGGACGTCAGCGCATCAGCTTGCGGCGCATGGTTCCGAAGGCACCCACCAGTCCGGTACCCAGCAGGATCAGGGAGGAGGGCTCTGGAGTCGTTCCCGTGGGGCTACCCAGAATGTCGAAGGCGCCCAGCGTCTGCGTCCCATTGGAGTTCCAGGAACTCCCACCGTTGGTGGAAAACAGGTCCAGGCCCATCGCACCGGTGCTGTTGAGGTTCCACGCTTCCCATGTGGTGGAGCTAGTACTCTCCGGACCAAGCACCATGAAGTACTGGGTACCTGAGGTGAGAGTCAGACCCGAGATGCCAGTGATGGTGATCAGGCCGCAGCATCCGCCGAAGTTCTGGCTGCTGCTCAGGTTGTCCTGGCGCCATAGCTGGGTGCCCGGCAGACCGGCATTGTCGGTGTAGACGGCGGCATAGAACGAATTCACACCGGCCACATAGCCGACACCGAGGTCGATCTGTGAAACAGTCCCGCTCGCCATTGCGGTGAACAGGTTGGCAGCGGTGAAACTCGTGCCTACGGTTCCGGTCCCGGAAACGGTCCACCCGGTGCAGCAGTTGTAAACGTTGTTTCCGGTGCCGAGATCGTTAAAGAAGGTTGATTGTGCCATCGCCGGCAGGCTGCTCAGGCAGACAACAAGCGCCAGCAGGCAGAACGACCACGCAAGTTTCTTGCTCAAGGGGTCCCTCCTTTGTTCCGGTGAAACACTGCAGTATCGAACACGGTCCCCTAATGCCTGGCCAGAAGGACTACGCCTTCGGTCGTGGGTCCTGCCCGGAGAGCGACTCCAGCACAGGAATCACAGCCTTAGCACGTTGCAATCCATGTTCCGCGCTAAATTCTACAAAACAATGGAGGTTTACCCCTGGTGGTGCAATTGCTTGCAGCAGAGTTCCCAGACTTTTCCGCACCGCTGCTGCCAGACATATGGCTACTATCACCCTTGCCGGCAATTTCGACTACGGTGCCCCGCCGGGCGCATAGGGACTATCGGTGAGTTGGAATATTTGCTGTCGATGGCCCTACGTAGACAGCAGCCACAGACAAGAACGGCACAGCCTCGCGACTGTGCCGTGCTCCCGTGAGCTGACTGGGATTACTTTGCCGCCGGTGCAGCCGGCTCGCCCACCCGCTTCGCGACCCTGAACGTCAGCTTATGCTGCTTCCTGTCGACATCCACAATCACGTGATCGCCGTGCAGCACTTCGCCGTCGAGGATCTTCAGCGCCAGCGGATCCTGAATCAGCCGCTGGATCGCCCGCTTCAGCGGACGCGCGCCGTAATTCGGATCGTAGCCTTCGGTGAAGACCATCTCCTTCGCCGCGGGAGTGAGCTCCAGGCTGATCTTGCGCTCGGCCAGCAGCTTCCGCAAATCCTCCAGCCGCAAGTCGACGATCTTCGCCAACTGCTCCTTGCCGAGCGGGTTGAAGATGATGACGTCATCCACGCGATTGAGGAACTCGGGCTTGAAGTGCGCGCGCAGCGCCTCCATCACCATGTTGTGCGCTTCCGAGATCCGTTCCGGCGTGCTCAGGTCCTGCAAATAGCTGGAGCCGATATTCGACGTCATGATGATGATCGTGTTCTTGAAGTCCACGATCCGGCCCTTGCCGTCGGTGAGCCGCCCGTCGTCCATGATTTGCAGGAAGACATTAAAGACCTCCGGATGCGCCTTCTCGATTTCGTCGAACAGCATCACCGAATACGGACGCCGGCGTACCGCTTCGGTCAACTGCCCGCCCTCTTCATAGCCTACGTATCCCGGAGGCGCGCCGATCAGCCGCGACACCGCATGCCGCTCCCCGTACTCCGACATGTCGATGCGGACCATCGCGTGCTCGTCGTCGAAGAGAAACTCGGCCAGCGCTCGCGCCAGCTCGGTCTTCCCTACCCCAGTCGGCCCCAAAAAGATGAAGGAGCCGATCGGCCGCCGCGGATCGCTCAGGCCGGCCCGCGAACGGCGAATCGCGTTCGAAACGCGCGTCACCGCTTCATCCTGCCCCACCACCCGCTGCCGTAAGCGGTCTTCCATGGTGACCAGCTTCTTCACTTCGCCTTCCAGCATCTTCGATACCGGAATGCCGGTCCACTTGCTCACGATCCGGGCGACGTCTTCCTCGTCCACCTCTTCCTTCAGCATGCGCGACTGCTTGCCGTCCATCACCGCGCTCAGCTTCTTCACCTCCGCTTCCAGCTGCGGCAGTTCGCCGTATTTGATCTGCGCGGCACGGTTGTAATCGCCCTTGCGCGTGGCCTCCTGCTCCTCCAGCTTCAGCCGCTCGATCCGCTCCTTCGCCTCGCGAACTTTGGCGATTGCTTCCTTCTCCTGCTTCCAGCGGGCCTTCAATGCATTAGCGTTCTCGCGGATCTGCGCCAGCTCCTTCTCCAGCGCGGCCAGCCGCTCGCGCGAGTTCGGGTCGTCCTCCCGCTTCAGCGCCTGGCGCTCAATCTCGAGCTGCGTCGCCCGCCGCTCCAGTTGATCGATCTCGGTCGGCATGGAGTCGATCTGAATGCGCAACGAAGCCGCGGCTTCGTCGATCAGGTCAATTGCCTTGTCCGGCAGGAAGCGGTCAGAGATGTAGCGATGCGACAGAGTGGCCGCCGCCACAATCGCCGAATCCTTGATGCGCACCCCGTGGTGCACTTCGTACTTCTCGCGCAGCCCGCGGAGAATCGCGATGGTGTCCTCCACGTTCGGCTCGCCCACAAAGACGATCTGGAAGCGGCGCTCCAGGGCCGGGTCCTTCTCGATGTACTTGCGGTATTCGTTCAGCGTTGTCGCGCCAATCGCGCGTAACTCGCCGCGCGCCAGCGCCGGCTTCAGCATGTTGGAGGCGTCGATGGCTCCCTCAGCCGCCCCCGCTCCCACTAGCGTGTGCAATTCGTCAATGAAAAGGACGATCTGTCCCTGCGACTGCTCGATCTCCTTCAGTACAGCCTTCAGGCGGTCTTCGAATTCTCCGCGGTACTTCGCGCCCGCCAGCATCGCTCCCAGATCGAGCCCTATGATGCGCTTGTTCTTCAACTGCTCCGGCACGTCGCCGGAGACGATGCGCTGCGCGAGGCCTTCGACGATGGCGGTTTTGCCGACCCCGGGCTCGCCAATCAGCACCGGATTGTTCTTGGTGCGGCGCGACAGTACCTGCACCACGCGGCGCACTTCTTCGTCGCGTCCGATCACCGGATCCAGCTTGCCCTGCCGCGCCAGCTCCGTCAGGTCCTTCGCATAGCGTTCCAGTGCCTGGTACTTGGCCTCGGGATTCTGGTCGGTCACCTTCTGGGTTCCGCGGACCGCGGTCAGCGCGCGCAGAATGTTGTCGTAACTCGCGCCCAGCCGCGCCAGCATCTCCTGCACCGGATCGCGTTTCAGCTTCGCGATTCCCAGCAGTAGGTGCTCGGTCGAGACGTACTCGTCCTTGAAGTTCGACGCTTCCCTGAAGGCGTTGTCCAGCAGCTTCGAGCTGGCATCGGACAGGTGCGCCTGGGTAGCGCCGCTGCCGGAGACCTTCGGCAGTTTCCCGATCTCGCGCATGGCGTCGGCCTGAACGGCGGAAGCGTGCAGCCCCACGCGCTCCAGCAGGGGCGCAACAATGCCCTCGTGATCTTCCACCAGGGCGGCCAGGATGTGCACCGGCTGCAGCTCGGGATTGCCGTGCTCGCTGGCGAGATCGTTCGCCCGCTGCATCGCCTCCTGCGCCTTGACGGTTAATTTGTCCCAACGGATTGCCATGGTCAGCTCCAGTTATCAGTAGCCGGTTGCTTGCGCCAACAGTTATCGCTCCAGGATGCTATGAGGCCGTTCAGGATTTTTCCGCGCTCAGCAGCTCTTTCAGGAAGCTTACACGCTTCGTCGGACGAGATGTAGCACAGCCGTTCCGCGATGAATACCTGAGTTTCCAGGTCCCATCGATCCGCCTACTCGCTACTGCTTTTCGCCCCTCGGGTAACTCCCTCTCGGTAAACAAAAGGGAGGCAGAATTGAACCCGCCTCCCTCCTGTCGGGCCCAACCAGTACCGGTTTGGCACTCGTTGGGTGACTAGAACTCCCCAGTTCGTCTCCCTCCAGAAAGCTCTCCCGAAGGGCGAAACCTGTCTCAGGCAGCCTGGCCCTTGCCCGTGCTCTGAGGTTCAACTTTCTTGCCTTCGATCGCCTTCTGACCGATATTGACCCTGATCTGCTTCGGCTTGGCCTCGGCGCGCTTCGCCAGACGGATCTTCAGCACGCCGTTGTCATAGTTAGCGTGAATGTCGTCGGTATTGACCGTATTCGGCAGCGTGAAGGAGCGGGTGAAGCTGCCATAGCGCCGCTCCACGCGGTGGAAGTTCTCTTCCTTCTCTTCCTTCTCGAACTTGCGCTCGCCGCTCACGGTCAGAACATTGTTTTCGACCTTGATGTCGAGGTCCTTTTCGTCGATGCCGGGCGCCTCCAGCTTCAACTGGATGCTGTGCTCGTCTTCGTAGATATCGACCGGAGGCACAAATGCCCCGGTGGTCAGCGACTCCTCGCGCCCGCCGCCGTACTGCTCTTCGAACAGGCGGTTCATACGGTTCTGCAGGGAGTTCAGTTCACGGAAGGGGTCCCAACGTGTCAACACAGTCATGGTTCATATCCTCCAGAGTTACTTAAAATATCTTTGCGGTTTTTCGACCGCTAACCATTGGATGCGCTCATTAGCGCATCAGAAGCATAAAATATGAGTCTCTTAATGTCAAGTCAATTTCCCTCCTCTCCGAACGAGATAGGAACGGCGTCCGGAACCGTCAGTGGTTTGAATGTAAGCTATAGATTAATAAAATGGTTATATCGTTGGGAGAGCGACTTCGTCGACCGAGGCGGCCACTTTGATCACAGCGCTAATTCGCGCAACTTTCCATATCTTGGCGGGGAATCGGGGCCGGCCCTCAAACCATTGGGACTCCCCGATAATGAATTAAGGATGCCCGGAAAAGAAATTTGTGCGAAATAAGCTTGCGGCGTCGGGCGTCAAGCTTGGACTTCGCAGATGAGGCACTTCAGGTAGGCCGTTTCCGGAACGCTGAGCAGGACGGGATGGTCCATGGCCGCACCCCGTTTCTCCAGTACGCGAACCCGGCGTCCCGCGTCCGCCGCGGCCGAGCCCAGCATCTCCAGAAATTCCGCTTCACTCACATGAAAGGAGCAGGAACACGTAACCAGAATGCCGCCTGAGCGCAGCATCTTCAGCGCGCGCAGGTTCAGCTCTTTGTAGCCGCGCAGCGCAGTCGGCACCGCGCGTCTGCTTTTCGCAAAAGCCGGCGGATCCAGAACTATGGTGTCGTACTGCTGTCCGCCGTTGGCGTAATCCTTCAGCAGATCGAAAGCGTTGGCCTCAATCCACTCGATCTCTCCGCTGCGATGTTGCCCGCGATTGAGGTGCTCGTTCCGCTCCGCCACCTCCAGCGCCGGACGCGACGAATCCAGCGCTGTTATGCTCTCGCAAACCCGCGCCAGATGCAGCGCGAAGCCGCCCTGGTAGGTGAAGCAGTCCAGCGCCTTCCCGTGCGCGTGCCGGGCCGCCGCCGCGTAGTTCTCCCGCTGGTCCAGAAACGCCCCCGTCTTCTGCCCGCCCCGTCCATCGAAGTGAAACTGGACCCCGTTCAGGGTGAAAATCGTGCTCGACCGCTCTCCCCGCACCAGTTGCGACGGCCGCGGCGGCAACTGCTCCAGTTCGCGAATGTGCGGATCCACATGCTCCCACACGCTGGCCGATGGGAAATGCTCGGCCAATGACCTCAGCACAATGTCGCGCAGCTCCTCGCGATCGAACGCCTGCGTAAGCACCTGCACCGAGAGCACGTCATTGTACCGGTCGACGATGACGCCGGGCAGCAGGTCGGCTTCGCTGAAGATGACGCGCCAGGAATCGCTGTCGCCCGCGATTTGCCGGCGGAATTCGACGGCCGCGGCGATGCGCTCCCGCAAAAGCTGCGGCAGCGCCCCTTCGCTCAACTCATCGCCGCTCAGCAGTCGCAGCGCGATCTGCGAGGCGCTGCTATAGAGTGCCGACCCCAACCGTCGTCCCCGCTCATCGCGTACCTCGACCAGCGCACCGGCAGGTGCCTCCACCGGCGCCACCAGGTCTGAGCGATAGACCCACAAATGGCCCGCCCCAAGCCGGGACGCGCCCCGTCGGCTGACCACAACGGCCGGGGTAGGATCCGCCACAATGCCTCTCGGAATAGCGACTTATCTTACCCGAGCGACGGCCGGAAGCGGTGCCTGCCGCGCTGAATTCCAGTGCCGGGAGGAGTGGAGAATTCGGTCTCGGTCAGACTTTTTCGTTGCCAGGCCGCGCAGCCGCCGACCTCCCACCTGCGATGTGCTTTGCGCACGTTCGGATAGACAATCCCTGCTGATCCTTGCTCTGGAAGAACCCGCGCAAGCCGTTGCGAGACTGCGGCGGCAGCATGCGCCTCATCGAGCCCCCAGTAAGAGTCGGCACAATGCCAACAGCAAGGTGCCGGCTATCCCTGTTTTCTCACCTGTTGCGCCAGGTAGTTGGCGATCCCCATTTCCTTGATGGAATGCAGCTGCGCCTGTAGAAAATCGGCGTGGCGTTCCTCGTCCCGGATCATGTGTTCAAACAGTTCGCGGGAACCATCGTCCTTTACCTCCACACACACGGCCACGGACTTGTTGTACTGCAACACCGCGTCATACTCGTCTTCAAGATCGATCTCGAGTTGCTGTTCTGCCTTGGCCCCCGGCCGGGGTTTCAGTCCAACGGAGATTTCCGGCAGCCCATCGAGAAAGAGGATCCTTTCAATGAGCCCTTCAGCGTGTTTCATCTCCTCGATGGCGCGTGCCTTATGAAGGTCGCCTAACCGCTCGTACCCCCAGTTGTTGCACATCTCCGCCTGGGTCATGTACTGCACGATGGCCGTCAACTCCGAACTCAGGGCCGCGTTCAACTCTTTCAGGACCTTCGCATTTCCACGCATGGCTTGCTCCTATCCCTCCATTCCAGGTACACACTACCTGGAAGCCGCCGTTGTGACAAACCAGCGATTATCGCACACCGTCGCAAGTCAGCACGCCTGCTCGCCGGTGCAACACCGCAGTTGCGAAGGACATGCTGACCCGGCTGTGCGCAGCCGTGATGCTCCGGTTTGCAGTCCGCGCGCAGCTGGTCAATGCGGTGCACTGATGGAAAGAGTGTGGGCGGACGGTTGCCGCGTAGCACCAAAACACGCATCTAACCGAGTAGCTGAATTAGCTGCAGGGATCCTCCCCATGAAAGCGACTTTCAGACATAGCGCCTTTCGTTGCTCCTGGCCGCAGGTTCTGCTACTGCTTTTCGTGGCATGTCCATTGCCCCAATCCGTTAGGGCCCAGGTTCCAGGCTCGGAGATCACGGGCTGCCCTCGTCCAATCGCCGGCTCCTCGGTCACGGATCCACCCGAGCTTCGCAGCCATGACGGCCGTCTGGAAGTCACCTTACACTTCAGATACCAGATGACGTTCGGCAGGGAGGGACCACCGCGCTACTGCTATGTCACGGAAAATGGATTGGAGTCACCAACTCTGCGGGTCAGACCGGGCGATCAGTTGAGCATTCATTTCCACAATGATCCACCTCCCCGCGCTGCTACTTCGGTACCCCTGCCCATGCCGATGCAGCCTCACGGTGGTCAGTCGCCGAATAACTCCGATTGCAACGGCGGCGCGATGAATGCTTTCGTGACCAATCTCCATTTTCACGGATTGAATGTCCCTCCAGTTTGCCATCAGGACGAGGTGATGCAGACGCTCATCCAACCCGGCGAGGACTTCGAGTATCGCGTACAGATTCCCATGGACTCACCGCCAGGTCTTTACTGGTACCATCCACACCCGCATGGGTTCAGTGAACGGCAGGTGCAGGGCGGAGCATCGGGCGCGCTCATCGTTGAGGGAATCGGGAGCCTGTATCCCTCCCTGCGAGGGGTCCGCCAGCGTGTGCTCGTTCTGCGTGATCAGTCTCCTGAGCATGCGGGCACGGGAGATCTGTCCACGCCTGCATGGGACATCTCCCTCAATTATGTCCCCGTAATCTATCCGCAATATCAGCCTGCAGTCATTCAGACAGAGCCGGCCCATCGGGAACTCTGGCGTGTAGTGAATGCAGCCGCGGATACGATTTTCGACTTGCAGGTGATCGTAGGTGGTGTGCCTCGACCGCTGGCAATCGTGGCAATCGACGGCGTGCCGCTTCCGCCCGAGCACGGCTCGCAATGGCCAGAGCGCACCAGCATCCTGCTACCGCCGGGCGGGCGCGCCGAGTTCCTGCTCAATACGCCAAACTCCGGCGAGCCGGCACAGCTTGTGACGAGGAAGTGGGATACCGGCCCGGAAGGCGATATCGACCCCAGCCGGCCCATCGCCAACATCGTCACCAGCAGCCGGAGTTCACCGGAAGATGACGTCAGGCAGTCCGGGCAACCCAATCCCATCAGGAGGGTCCCGCACAGTCTGCCCAGTGATGCGAGGCCGGTTGTCGAAAGAAAACTTTACTTCTCGCAGCTAGCGCCCAATGCCGGCAAGGTAGGAGATGAACCGGAAGATGTCGATGTTTCCGTCTTCTATTACCTCACAGTCGCCGGACAGACGCCGGAGATGTACAGGATGAATGCGCCTCCTAATATTGTGGTTCATCAGGGCGATGTAGAAGATTGGGTTGTAGAAAATCGTGCCCAGGAAGACCACGTCTTCCATATTCATCAGGTACATTTTCGGGTACTCGAAGTCGATGGAAAGCGCGTGAACGATCCGGCCATGCGGGACACCATTGATCTTCCCTATTGGACAGGTAGTGGTCCGTATCCCAGTGTAAAACTACGCATCGATTTCAGCGATCCGAACGATGTGGGCACATTCCTGTACCACTGCCACATCCTGAAGCATGAGGACATGGGCATGATGGGCTCAATCCAGGTGCTGCCGCCTGGAATCGGGACTGGCTTGCGATTACGGCGGGCGCCACCGCCGCCAGGCAGCGGTGCAGACCTCTCGGTTGTCGCAACGCTGCAGCCGCAAGGTGGTAACCGTACTCCCACCGGTACGGTGCAGTTCATGGTGGATGGACTCAACGCCGGCAGGCCCGTAGCGATTTCGCAGGGACGCGCCGCATTCAGCAGGTTTTTGGGAGATGCGGACCTGCACACCATTACCGCAATCTACTCAGGCGACTCCAACTACGATGAATCCGCGGCACCGCCCCTCAGGATTCGGAGTGCTGACCGTTAGAGCGGGTTCGCGATTCCTGTGCCCAGGGTAGCGCACGCCTCCTTTTGAAAGGCGAGGGGCGGCAACCTTTTCTCCAGGTATCGGTCCCCGCCGGAATTGCCTCTATCGCCCGCGTTCACGCGATTGCGCACGTTACGGCCCCATATCGCCAACGCGACCTGCACGGCCATGCAGCGAATGCCGGTTCCGTGGACGTGCCGGAGTTCAATGGGGCAATTGGTCCGGCAGATGAACTGAAGTACCGTGGTAAACTGTGGAAGACCCGCTGCGGAGAGGTGGCCGAGTGGCTGAAGGCGGCGGTTTGCTAAATCTACCTGCCCTGTTCGTACACACCGCGTTTCATGTATTTTGAACGATTTAGCCGCTCCCTGATTTGCGCCGAGAAACCTCATTTGCAGGCCAAAGTGCACCAAGAGTGCACCGCCGTTCCTACTGGAGGCCGTGCTGCGCCTTTGAGATCATACGGCCCGCCAAGATCGCGGTGACGATCAGCTTCATCTCGCGGCTTGTCGGGAAACAAGGATGTGGCCAGCGTCAGCGCCTCCGCCTCGTGCATCACCTCGTCACTTGGTGACCAGTAGGGACAGCGCGCGTCCAGGGGATTCAGGATCAGGTCGCCGCGCGACGGCTGGTAAAACTGCGGCGTGTATTCCAGCGCCGGATCGTAGACGATGGCCGTCTCGCCCAGCTCGGCGATCTGCATCAACACCTGGCGCAAGAGTGCGCTTTTGCCCGTGCCACTGTCGCCCATCACCATCACATGGCTACTCTCGAACGAGCGCGGGATCGAGAGCATTTGCTTGCGCTCAGTGGTCACGAAACCGATGCCATCGGCCCGGCTCCAGCGGTTAAACTCCTTCACCGTGACCATCTGCGGACCTTTCAGCCTGCGCCCGTGCTCCAGCATGTGCAGCCGTGCGCGATCGGGCGGGATCGCCAGCACCAGCCCCAGCACGAACACGCCCAGCGCTCCGATCCAGGCGGGCCGGATCAGATCGTCGGGCGATTGATGATCGTAAACCCACTCGGCCAGCATCTGGTGCATCTGCTGGCTCGTGTAGCGCACCGTGTCCACCACGAGGTCTGTGGCTCCCGCTTGCCGGGCTTGCTGCGACAGCACGAACGGGATTAGTTGCCGACCCTGCTGTCGAGTGGGTACCACGTCGGCATCGACGGCCATGCGCTGCTGCCCGTGCCGGTCCACTTTCGCCAGCAGCCGATAGTTGCCATGCGGACTGCTCGCCCGCGTCGGGAACACCTCCGTGTTGAGGTATTGCCCCCAGTACCAGCCGTTCTGGATGGTGAAGATGCCGATGCCCGCCACGACCGCCAGCACCAGCGCTCCCAGACTCGATACCGGCCACCTCGTCGGCCAACCTCGACCCAGATGTTCCGCGCGACCCAACAACCCACTCATGCCTTTACCCCACTGCCTGCCGCCTGCTCCAGCCGCGCCTGCGCCTTCTTCAGTTTGTCAGCATCGGCCCGCTCGATCAGCCGCTGCATCTCTTCCGCCGTCAGCGTCTCGCCGTGGGCCTGCTTGTAGAGAACGTTCAGCAGGATCGTGCGCAGCGCCACCAGCTCGGCCATTAGCGCCTGCTGGCCAGCTCCGCTGTCTGTATTGGCTTCGGCGGCTTTCGACACGTGCCCGTTCCCGCTGGCCAGCAGGACCTGACGGCACCACTCGCTCAAGGTCAGCCCGCGCTCGCGCGCCGCTGCCTCCAACTGTGCGAACTCCGGCTCGCTCAGTTTTGTGCCCACGGTTTTTGTTCGGAGCGGCGGCTTCACCATCGATCACCGCCAAGGGAGGAAACCACGACGACAGCGACTACAGACCACAACCAGGGAAGGAACTGCACCAGGGGAACTACCTCACTGCTGGACCAAAGTTCCTCCTATGGTGAGCTATTCGGCGAAAGGAATCAACAGGTTTACGGCGGTTAACTTGCCGGCTGCCGGGCGGCAGCCGAATCAGGCGGGATTTTCAGCTAGCAGGCTCTCGTTTCAACAGGTTCACCCCCAGCAACCCCAGGTTGCTGCGCGGTTCCCAAGCTGGGGTGACGTGTCTCTCTCTCTCGATTCGCTCTCGTTCCTCTATCGCGTGCCCTCGATTACTCCGTCGCAAACACGTCCTAACTAGGATGTGGAATCTGGCCCGGTGCAAACCTAAAACCGATTGTTGTCGATTTCTCCTCGTACTGATGCCATCCATGTTGTCAAGGGGATCCGCTGCTTAGACTTGCCAAGTTCGGTGTCATAAAAGTTCATTTCGAGCCTTTGAAGGCCTTGCAACAGTATGAGCGTATAAGTTGTACCGTCCATAGGGATCGTCACTTCATTCGTTTTTTGTCTGATCTTGTATTCTTCCCTGAGAACGGTTAGAGAACCGCTAACGCTCCTCAACATGTCCCCGTACATCTGCTCACACTTCGGTTCCTGCAGCCCCCTTTTGGATGCGACTACCGCAACGCGGTCTGCCAGCTTTGGGATGTCTGATGCAGCATTGGGATCCATCTTCAACAGCTGATTTGCTTCATTAAATATGCTCCCGTGTTGCGGTCTAATCTCGATAACCCGGCTTTGACTGCCCTCACAGATAAATACAAGTTCCGATTCCGGCGTCGTACTGGGCGCATATCTCAAAATGATCGCTGCCTGCACCGTAGGACCAATGTATTTTTCGGGGGAAAACACTATATTCAGGAGTTCAGAGTATTCATCTCCCTTCAAAATCCGTTGTTGGGCCGATGCGCCCGCGCTGAGGATCACGGCGACGTAAAGAAGCAGGATAGAGGGCAATCGCAAATGCTTAAGGATTTTCATTGATGAAGTCCTTACTTTTTGACCGATGAGCACGGCTTGGTAAAAGTAGTTCCTTTACGAAGAAACCCGGAGGTCTGGCCAGTTCTCCAGTTGTACATTGTCAGGCCTTGACTGGACATGACATAGACGTCTAAGAAATATTTGTTCGCAATGGTCGTGTCCCCCCCGCCAGGCTCGCCTGAGGTGTTCTGAGGAGTAGACGGGAATGCTCCGCCTCCTACCGGATGCACGTGAAAAAGAGCGAAGGAAATTCCAGGCATTATGGTCAGCAACAATGAATTGTATCCATTAGGCTTCTGGGGAACGATGTTGTAATTCGAGGGTGTTCCATTCAGGACAAATCCGGCCTCCTTCCCTGGGGTGGTACCGTTGCCAGTCTGGGTCCAAGAGGAAGTCATCGCCTTGATCACATCCGGGTTGCAATAGATGGGGGTACCTGTGTCACCTCCATCCTCAGGCCCCTGCAAATTAGCGAATGGGAAAATGACTGTTATCACGAGCCCGTCTGGAATTCCCTCCGGAGCACCATAAAACGAACAGCAGTAGGCAGTAGGCGCACCCCAGACTGTGGTGTCATAACCCCCAAATCCGGCACCCTGGTTACAGCCATGGAAAAGCCCCCCGGTTTCTGGATCGATTGCGCAATACAGTCCGAGCGGATCGACATAGTTCAGGGGATTGTTCATCACGTAGGCATATCTGTTCCAGGTCTGGGGATTGGTGAGGTCCACCGCCGCCAGCCCTGCAGGATCGGGCACCAGCCAGCGGCCCTGCACCGGACTCAGCTCGCGGAACAGGAAGTCGTACAACCCAGTGGCCGTGTCCTGGTTCTGCCCGGTGAAGGAGGGATCGTTGCCGGGAGCGCCGTTGTAGGTCTCTCCAAAGGGCGCATAGGCGGCGTCCCACAGCACCGTGCGGCTGGGCGAGACCGCCAGCCGGTTGCTGCCCAGCCAGTCGGC
>Ga0335081_10002210_pt1 | contig 30564 bp, 25 predicted proteins | sample Lox_Sample_35_FD_206713 | JGI IMG/M metagenome (GOLD analysis project Ga0335081, IMG submission 206713) | Soil microbial communities from Loxahatchee National Wildlife Refuge, Florida, United States - Lox_Sample_3.5 | ecosystem: Environmental > Terrestrial > Soil > Wetlands | place: USA...
TCAGGCCCCGGTAAAAATCTTCCACAGTAGCTGGAAGTCTGGCCGCAAAGTGCGGCTGGGTGAGATTGACGTGGTCGCGCATGAGAAATCCGGGGCGCGTCATGGCCAACCGGCAGAGGTTAGATTCCCGCCGCAGGAAATTCAGATAGGCAACATCCGCTTCGCCGTCTGAAAGCGACCGAAGAACTTCGTCTATCAACACTCCGCAGTTCTCCTCTGTCGGGTTTCCACGCAGGGCCCCGTAGACAAAGCACATGATTCGGGCCGCAAAACTGACGCTCGAATAACCCAGCCGGCACCTGATGTGCCCCTTATCGATGCGGCCCACTAACAGGGCATCCGGTCTGCCGTCGTGGTATACAACCATGACGTGGGGGCGAACGGTTTGCGGATTTAACCGCAGAGATGTCAGGTACGAATCAATCTCAGAATCACGGTTGCCCGGCCAGGATTCCCAGACCTCACGGATGGCCTCCAGTTCCGCCATGGTTCTGAGAACCGCTACTTCGATCGGCGAATTGACTGACTTCTGCTCCTGGGGTGCTTGCATGGGTTTCATGAGGGTCTGTGCTGCGACGGGACGACTCATCCGCGGGGGAGTTTCCATCGCAACTGCTGTCGTTCTGATTAGCGCGAGCAGCCAGAAGCCTGGAAGTGTACGAAGCGCTATCTAAACTCGTGGTCTGGTGCGGCGTTGATGGTGCCGTGGTATGCGCGCGGGTTCAGCATGGCGCAACTATCATCTGGGTTCGAAGATCCAGCGGAAGCGGCTGAGATTGGGCATCACTGGGGCGTCGCCACCAGGTCGCTCGGTGGACCTGGCGGATCAATAGCCGAAAATTCGTAAGCCCCAGCATCCCATGGCCCGCTGGCTGGTCTGGCAGTGGCGGTTCTCGCCGGGCAAGTCACAGTATGATTGCCACTGTTATAGCTGCAGGCGTAGCCGGTATCGTATTGACAGGCGGTTCCGGCAGCCTGCAGGAGAGTATCCGAACTGTTGCTCAATACCGAGCAGAAACTGGAGGTCTCGTTTGTCCCTTCACCCACGGTTGAATTGGTGCTGGAGGTTGGCGAATAGGCGTAGGTCTCGGACGCCGTATATCCCTGGCTTGTGGCGGTCGAATGGTTCATCAGGAGTTCAGTCGCGAATGTTCCACCCGTACAGGGACTGCTGTATGGGGACGATGCATCATCGATATAGTGGTTATTGGCAGCAGTGAAGGGATGCGAATAAGTGGAATTACATTGAATAATCGCACCACTTACATTCTGCTCGAAGGTGTTGTTGAAAATGACCAACGTTCCCTGATTACCGGAGTTGCCATTCTGTCCCACATTGAAATAGTTTCCGCTGATACCTCCATGGGTGTCATAAACGAGGTTGTTGAACCAGTAGCCGGTAGTACCGACCGGAGGCAGCGGCCATATCCCAACCTGACCCGCTCCATCCGGCGACAGATGCCGAAAGATGTTGTTATAGAAGGCATTCGTTCCTGGAGCATCGCCCGTGCTCTCCCATACGTTGCCGTGCGCTGCGTGGTCGCCGGGGGCGTACCAATATTCAACCAGATTGTCGTGCCAGACATGCGGCAGACGCACAATGGTCTGCGCTACGTTGCGAAAAACCGAGTCATACACCACCCATGCAGCGGCATAAAATGCACCGGCGCCGGCCGGATCGGAATCAGCGCCATCTATGACCACGTTATGAATAGTTTCAGCGGGAGCGCTGGGACTGCCACCACGGAAGGCGAAGATGGCAAAGCACTGGGTACCGCAGTTGAACTGCTGATGTGTCCAGCCGTGAAAGTAGAGATTCTCGAACAGCATGTCTGAGCCGTAACTGTAACTCACCATGACATTGCCGTTGCTATCGCTGTGCGAACACATGCCCATGAACTCGAGGTTGTCCACGGTAATATGACTTAGACCATCAAGGACGAGGAAACTGTTGTTCGCTCCAACGTTGTAGGTGCAGCCAGGAAGGGTGGTAGACGTTGAAAGTGGGTTGTCCCCATTGAGAATGGGGCGGGCCCACGCTGCCCCCGCGAACCATCGCTGGTCGACCCCGATATATATGGGGTTGTTGGCCGCCCCATTCCACTGAAACGTCCACATACCTCCTGTGTAGGGGCCCAGGGCGCTGTTGCCCATGTGCCATGTGTCGCCGCCGCGAAATATGAATCCGTTCCCGGCAGCCGGAGTGACCGATGCACAGGCGCCGGTGCAATTCGGCATGCCTGGAGCATGGAGCCAGGGAGTGGACTCGCTGGTGCCGTTGTTCGTGTCGGCCCCATTGGCGGCGATGAAATAGCAGTTATTCCCCGTCACAGGCAGGCCGGCGGGACACGCCCCCCCGGCAGCGAAGGCGCTGACCGAAACCAGACAGACCAGACTGACTTTCAGGATAAGGACAATGGCTGGATAGCTGCACCGTTTCAGGGCATTGGAGCGCGCAGCTGTCCTGTAACAATTCGCTTTCATGAAAACAGCTTGACACAGGCAATCCGGGAGCAGGAATCGTTAGGCGGAGCCTGACGTTACCCTCGTAACCGGACGCGATGTTACTCCGGAGGCAACATTGCTCGGGGTTCAATTGCGTGAAGCCTCCAATGGTAGAAGTCCGTCGACCGAGCTTCGTTCGGTCCTAGTCCAGCTCACGACCGTACGGCCCAGAACGCTCAATTTGCTCGCGCAACCGAGTCGGGAAAACGGTGTCTTCGTCAGCGATGAGAGCTGGGGGCGATTCCATTCTGCAGCCTCAATGAACGCCCGACCGGCTTTTTCGGCGGCCAGGTGGCGAAATATCTGCGTGACCAGATGAGGATTGATCCGGCGACCACGGTATTCAGGGAAGACGTGGAAGTCGAAGAAATGGACATCATCCTGACCCAGGGGGAAGTAGTGCGGCTCGATGGTGTTTCCGCGAAGGGTCCAGCCATAACCGGCGAGATCGCCATCGGACCTGATCAACCACAGCGATGCCCCTTTCCCGAAACGCTCCTTCATGTTCCGGCGGGCGAGCCTGGGATTCCAGAAGCTGGTCATCTTATCGAGATCTTCGGGACTGAGCTCGACAGCACTCCGCTTGCGTTCCAGTTTGAGAAAGGCCGGGAGTTCCGGCGCCATCACGTCAGTGTGGGAAAGATCACCGTAAAAAAGGACCATACGGTTTAAAAAGAGCGCCCGGCGCACGGCCAGGGCGGCACGGCGAACTGTCGCCCAGAGGCCGTTGCGCGTGTGATACGCCTTAATGCGCGAAAGCGAAGCGGAGAGGTCCATGGTCACGGCTTCCCGGGCGCCGGCTGCGCGTTATGTGTGAGGCTGGCCGTGAAAAATGCCCGCAGGCAGGCGGCACTTACCTGTTTTCTGATCTTCCCCTGTTCGCGCCGCCGGGAGCTGCCAAGGCCCGATATGAACGCGAAGCTATAACGCGCCAGATGGTGAAACAGAATTATGCTTCCGATTCCCAACAGGCCGAATATACCGTGGTGCTTGAACCAGTAATAAAGAACTGACCGTTGTTGCGCGACTGCGAAGCGGACGGGATACGGGGCCGTAATTTTGCCACGGTCGTGAATGGCCTGGGCACCGGGGAAGAAGACTACCTGCCATCCCGCTTTCCAGCAACGCCGGCACCAGTCAACATCGTCGCCATACATGAACAATCCTTCATCCAGCAGGCCCACGGCATCAAAAGCTTCACGACGGATCATCGAGAAACAGCCCACCAGGACATCGACCGGCATGGTGCGGTCATGGGAAAAATAGAACATGTGCTCGCCGGCGAAGATACGACTGTTGCTGAATGCCGTCGCCAGGCCGGTTGCCGAGCAAAAGTTGTTCCACAGAGTCGGAAAGCGCCGGCACGAACTTTGGAGGGACATGTCCGGGTTCAGGACGCGGGGCCCGACATTGCCTACCTTCGGATTCTGGTCAAGGAAACCCGCCAAAGCGTCCAAGCAGCTAGGCAAAACAATCACGTCCGGATTGACCAGGGCGATGTAGCGGCCCTTACATTGCCTGATAGCAACATTGTTTCCCTTGGCAAATCCCAGATTCTCGGGGCTCCTGATAAGCTTTACCCAGGGAAACCGCCCCTCAATCATCTCCCCCGATCCATCGCTGGAGGCATTGTCCACTACAAGGACCTCCATACTGCGACGTGGCGGATTTGCCTGCAGGCTCTCCAGACACAACTCCAGATAGCGCCTGGCATTCCAACCAACGATGACGACAGAGATATCCATGGACGGGGCCTCAGACTATGCTTTGGCAGTCTGAGTTCCTGGAAGATGGGCGAGTTGCAGGAGACCTTTGCAACTGCGCAGCGTGTCACGTACAGCAAAGCCCGCCCTGACCGCCAGCAAGGACATGAGGTTGGTACAGGTGGTCACGGGAGTTATCTGAGTGACATCGTTAGCACACAGTCCTCTCTTGAAATGGAAGACACCTGGGTTGCCACTGGGATCGATGCCTCCCAGGTCATACCAGCGAAAGCCGCTTTCCTTCAGCCAGCGGATCAGGGTCCATTGCAGCAGGTAAGCGCCTCTGCTGTTCAGCCCGCTGTCACTGGTCGCGCCCAGCAGATAGATTCCCGTATCCCCCATTGCCGAGGCTACTACCCCCGCCACAGGGGTCCCGCGGTCCAAACATAGCAGGACCCTCATGCGATGGCTATATGGCAGATTCTGCTGGATTCGCCCAAACTCCTCGATGTCCACCGTCGTTTCAAAGCTCTTGCGCTTTCGCATTTCCCGGTATATCGAGCAGAAAGTCCGATATTCGTCAACGCCGGTACCCGCCACCACCGTGAGATTTTTCTTTTCGGAACTCGTCAGCAGATTCCGCCACTTCTTATCGAGTCTCCTGCGCAATTCCTCCAGCGGCGGAGACAGGTCCAGGAGCAATGTCCTGTATGTATTGTCCGCACCTGGAGCTTCTGCGCGGTATCCGGGAAAGGCAGACCGGAACACCGCGGCGCGCTGCGAACCGGCAAGGGCGTTTGGCATAATCCGCAGGAAAAGCCCACGTTTCGCCACGTACTCCTGGCTCAGAACACGTGCCATATAGCTTGCTGTAGCTGGATCCAGTGGATGTTTTCGCCGTTCATATAACGGACCCCACCGCAAATACGCCATGCCGAAGTCAAATTTCGTCGGCTTGACAATCCTGAGCTGGGCGAGGCCCACAACTTCAGCGCCCCGCTTCAGGACGATGTGACTAAGATTCTCGTCTCCCCAGCGAACCCGCCCATATGACCATGTCTGATAGATGTTTGCATCGACGAATAGATCAAGCATCTGCGACCATTCGTCGGGAGTGCAACGATCGATCTCAACGTGCCAGGCAGGATCTGCTGCTGCCCTCAGTAGGCCTTCCCTAACCACCCCGCCAGTTGTCGCTGTGAGTGACATCAGCAACCAATCTCCTGCCTCATGGTGGAGCATTCGGCAGCGTTCGAGTTGGCTGCAAGCTGGGGCTTTTGTCGGAACCCGTTCCTGATTGCGCGCAGCCGCGGCAACACCTCGATTTCAAGGAAAAAAGCGTCCTGTGCGTGACCATGAATGCTGACTCTATCGATATGGAAGTGGTCGAGCTCCGCGAGATTGGCGGCGCTCTCACTCAGGAAAACCGCCTGATGTCCGGAAACAGCAAGATAGTTTGCGAGATCGCGGGTAAGATCGGCAAAGGAGCCGTAAGGCACGCTGAAGGACCGCACCTGCCTGCCAGTTACGGCCTCCAATTGGGATTTGTTTCTTCCTATTTCTCCAGGGAAATCTTCAGGCGTCAATGACGCGCACCGTACATGCGTATAGGTGTGATTGCCTATCCCGAAACCATCTGACGCCAGGTGGCGAAGCTGTCCCGCGGTAAGATACAGGCCAGCTTCAGCTGCCAGCTCAGACTGGTTGATTTCTCCCAGATTGGCCAAAGCTTCCAGAAAAACTTCTCTCTCAGCCAGCGAGATGGCTGGAAAAAGGCGCGAAAACACATCGGCGGGCGATCGCAGTTCGGGAAGAGTGGCGCGCTTTACGGCCCGCGCTGCAGCATTTATGACTGGCATCCCCGACACATTTGCGGCGTAACAGACCAGGTTATCCGGAGCCAGGCGATAGTTGTCCAGGACCGAGGCGTTCAGAAAGAAGACAGCGGGGACTCCATACTTGCGGCAGAGAGGTACTGCCGAATCCATTACTGAGGCATAGCCATCGTCGAAGGTGACCAAAACCGCTCGTGGAGGAAGGCGTCGCCCATCCTTGTCGGCGAGAACGTCCTCCAACGAAACAAAAGCGTAGTTCCTGGCCAGAAACTTTAGCGCTGTCTCGAAGATCGCTGGCGTGATGCTTACTCCCATTCCTCTGGTAAATGGCGACTCCCCGGCAGAAATGTCATGGAAGACGACACAGCGCAGGGAGTAAGAGCGACCGAGTATCCGCGCAACCGCGAAGCGCCCGGGCATGCGCCACAGTGCGGTAGCGGCGAGAGCGCGCGCACCACGCCGGAAACTCCATGCAGTCACTTCCCTTTGTCCAGCAGGAACAGGAGTGCGGATCATCGTTCCCGAAGCCATCTGCGAATGTCAGTGGACGACAGCCTGTTCACGTTCCAGGAACGTCCGGTGCCACAGCTCAAGGGTGAGCAGTGAAAATATCTCCTTGGAGAGGCCACCTTCGGCCTGATCACGGGCCAGCAGCTGCTCAACTGCCGGCGTGGCGAAATAGCCGCGACTGGCAGTCTTGCGGTCAAGCAGAACCTCACGTACCCAGCCTCTGAGTTCGTTGCGCAGCCAGGACTCGTAGGGGACTGGAAAACCCGCCTTACGCCGCTCCAGAATCTGCCGGGGCACACGTTTTTCGAGTGTCTTTTTGGCCAGGTACTTGGTGGTAAAACCACGGACTTTAAGATTCGAAGGCAGAGCCGCGGCAAATTCGAGGACCTTATGATCGAGTAGCGGTACCCGGAGCTCTACGGAGTTTGCCATGGTCATCTTGTCAGCCTTGATCAGCAGGTCGTCGGGCAACCATGTCTTCGTATCGATGTACAGCATGCTGTCGAGGGTATTCTGGCCGGTGACGTGCTTCTGGAGCTGACGCACGGGCTCGATGCTGTGTTCGCGGTCGATCGAGCGGGCGAAATCAGCCGAATACAACATGCCCAGGCCATTTCCGGAGTAGCGATAGGGATTGGAAGTACGGCTGAAGTAGTAATCGGGAAAGCGGGCATTCATCAAAGGCGCATACTTGGCAACTCTCGGCAGGTGGAACAGGGAATCGGCCAGCGAGAGTCCCCGTGCGACGCTGCCGTTCAGTGGAGACAGGTGGCGCTTCAGACGTTCAAGCCAAAGAAGGTTTCTATAATTGCTGTAGCCGGCAAAGGCCTCGTCGCCGCCTTCTCCCGACAGAAGAACTTTGACCTCCCCGCTTGCCAGTCTGGAGACGTAATACAGGGCGATAGCGGGCGGCTCGCAGACAGGCTCTTCCATATGCCATACGTAACGGGGCATGAAAGCTGCGAAGTCGTCCGCCGAGATTGTCATCTCACGATATCTGGCCCCGAATGTCTCTGCTGCCAGTCTGGCGTAAGGTCTCTCGTCGGCGATTTCGGGATCGGAAAACCCGATGGTATAGGTATTGATCTGCCGATCTGTCTGCTGCGCCGCAAAGCTGAGAACCGCAGTGGAATCGACACCGCCGCTCAGCAGGACTCCGACCGGGACATCGGCAATCATGTGAAGCCTTACGGCTTCATCCAGAATCTCGAGCAGCCGCCTCTCCCCTTCTTTCTGCTCAGGCACGTCGGCAGGCTTGGCGAAGGACAGATCCCAGTACTGCCGGACCTCCAGATGGCCATTGCAGGCTATCGCGTAAGATCCGGGGGCAAGCTTGCGTACGCTCCTGACGAGCGTTTCTTCACCGGGGAGATATAGGAAAGTGAGAAATCTGTCGATGACCTCAGGGGCAACTTCGCAATTCACCGCCGGATCCGCCAGGATAGCCTTGATTTCGGAGCCGAAGACCAGCGAGGTATCGGTCAGAGAGTAGTAAAGCGGCTTGATTCCCACCCGGTCGCGCGCCAGAAACAGGCTCTGTCTTTTCTCATCCCATATGGCGAAGGCGAACATGCCGCGCAATTTCTGCAAACAGTCAGGTCCAAATTCCTCGTACAGATGAACGATGACTTCCGTGTCAGTCTGCGTACTGAACCTGTGCCCCCTGCTCAGAAGAAAAGGCCGGAGCTCCTGGTAGTTATAAATCTCTCCATTGAAGACGATCCAGACGGTACCATCCTCGTTGCAGATCGGCTGGTGGCCGGTGTTGAGATCAATGATGGACAGGCGTCTGTGACCGAGGCCGATCTGGGGAGCGGAATAGACTCCCTCGTCATCCGGACCGCGATGGCGTATGGTGGCCAGCATGTTCCGGATGAGGGCGGCGTCGACCCGCGCGCCCTGCTCAAAAGCCAGTTTTCCGCAGATTCCGCACATGTTCAGACGTTAAGCAGGGGAGGTGAAGATCACTTCCAGATGGTTTCCAGACCGCAGAGGCGTCGGAGTTGCTGGGCGCGGAGGTAGCTGATCACACGCGCGTCGTCGACGCGTGGCCGACGGCTGATATAGCCCCTGAGAAATCCGGCGAACATTGCAATGGAGCCGGCAATGTAGGGCCGTTGAACAAGCCGCCGCGCGCAACTTGCTGCAACAAAAAGGACATGGTATCCGGAGACGTAACACGCCATGCCGTGTTTCATGCGATCGCGCAGGAGTCCTTCCGAAGTACCGGTGACGCGATGATGGAGAAGACGCAGCTCCCCGAAACTGTAGGTCTTCCAGCCCAGCATGTTCGCCTTCACCTCGTCGATGGTGTCCCAACCCGGCGCGACAAACAGGCCGCCGATAGCTTCCCAGCAGCTCCTTCGGTATATCTTTGTCGCGCCCCTGACATGAAACCTGGGATTCTTTTCCAGCTCCTGCCGTCCGCCAACCTCGTGGTAGATTTCTCCGCCGCCGATTCCCAGGCGAGGCTCGCTGCGGAAATGGGCAAAGCATTGTTCAAAATAATCGGGAGAAAAAGTCAGGTCGCCGTCCAGTTTCACGACGAATTCCCAGTCATCGCAGGTGAGCTGGCTGTAGCCGTCAAAAAAGGCTTCAATGACTCCCCCGCCCGCCTTGCGGAATCCCCGGTTGCCCCGGTGCACAACATGAATCCAGGGGAACTGCGCCGCATAGCGGTCGACAATCTCGCCGGTGCGGTCGGTAGAGCCGTCATCGACGATCACCCATTCCGCGGGACGCAGGGTCTGGCTGGCCACGGACTCAACCGTGGCGGCAATGTATTTTTCCTCGTCACGGACCGGCGTAATGATTACGTAACGCGTCATTTTTCCTGCCCTGCCGCACACATATGGGTGACGCCGAGATACTCGTGAAGTCCATCCTGCCACGGGCGAAATGTATTCAGGCCGAGCAGCTTGAGGGTGCGATTCTCCAGCACCGAATATTTTGGCCTTGGTACCTTGGCCGGGAACTCGCCGGGCGAGGCTACCTTGAGTTGGACGCTGGTGTCCGTGGCTGCGAATATCTCGCGGGCGAACTCGTACCAGGAACAGCTGCCCTCGGCGGTGGCGTGGTAGAGCCCCCAGGATTGCGTGCGGGCCAGCACGACCATCTGCCGCGCCAGTTCCTCCGTGGATGTGGGGCTGAGTACCTCATCATCGACGACACGCACCTCGCCGCGCTCCCGCGCCAGTTTCAACATCAACTCGATGAAGTTCAGGCCGCCCTTTCCCCGGCAGGGGTGTTTTCCGAAAAGGCCGGAGGTGCGTACCACGAAGTGCTTCTCCGTCGTGCAGCGGACGAAGTACTCTCCAGCCAGCTTGGTGATGCCATAGACATTCAGCGGCCTGGGAGCATCACTCTCGAAATAGGGGGCAGTCCTGCTGCCGTCAAAAACATAGTCGGTGCTGACATGCATGAGAACGGCGCCCTGCTGGCGCGCCGCCAGAGCCAGATTTCGGGGCCCGACCGCATTCACGGCAAATGCCCGGTCGGGTTCCCGCTCGCAGGTCTCCACGTGATGCATGGCGGCCGTATTCACGACAAGGTCAGGCGCCAGCTCTCCGAGAGTGCGAAATGCCGATTCCTGGTCAGTAATCTCGATGTCCGGGTGAAACAGGGCACAGACCTCATGCCCATCCTCGGCAAACGCCCGCAGGACGTCCTGGCCAAGCTGACCTTCCGCTCCTACAATTGCGATCTTCATCGCGCACCGACCGCTGCCATACGGTGAATCTCGACTCCGCTTTCCAGCGCCCTGAAAGACTCGATGTTCGAATAAGCCGGATTGTCCCAGCCTTCGTATTTCTCCATGTTGTCGATGAGGCTGCCCACGATCGACCTGACATCACCCCCAGGGTGAAAGCTCAGCACGTTCTTCGCCTTTTCAATGCTGACCTTGTAGTTCCGGAAGTCCTGCATGTGCTTGATACAAAGATTGACGTGAATGTCGAGGCGCTCTTCCATGGCCTGCTTGACCAGATCGCCAACCTCTCCGACCGTATAGTTTCCGGAGGCGATGTTGAAGATGCCGGAAATCGCCTGGTTCGCCTCGACCGCCCGGATGTAGGCGGTGGCGGCGTCCTCGATACTGAGAATCGGTCTCCAGATGGAAGGATTGTTGATAGTGATGACATGATTCTTCATCGCCGTTTTGAACATGGTGTTGATGATGAGATCGAAGCGCATCCGCGGGCTGTAGCCTGAGACGGTACCCTTGCGCAGGGAGATCACCGAGAAGCTGTCGTCGGCCAGCTGCATGGCAGCCTGCTCGCCCTGCAGCTTCGAAATACCGTATGGGTAACTGGAGCTGACCGGCCGCGTCTCATCGTAGAGTTCGTTTTCCGTATAGCCGTAAACCGAGCACGATGACGCATAGATGAACCGTTTCACCCCGGCAATCTTCGACATGTAAGCGAGATATGCGGGAGCCGCGGCATTGAAGACGAAGTTCTTGTGCGGCGAGTACTCGGCCATGGGATCGTTCGAAAGGCCGGCGAGGAAGATCACCTGATCGTAGTGCTCGAGGTCTTCTTCCGTAAGCTGGAAGATATCCTTCCGCAATATTCCCGCCTGCGGTGGAAGGTGATTGCCAAACCAGAAAAGGTCCACGACATCGACCTTGTAGCCGCGGTCAAGCAGCTTGGGTATCAGCACCGAGCCTACATATCCGCCGCCACCGGCGATTAGCAGCTTCACGATTGTCTCCTTCAGTCGCGGTGGTGAGCCTGGAGCTCACCATCCGCCAGGATGGTTAATAGCGGAAGTTATCGGATTCCGGCCTGGCCAGCCATTGTTCGAGGGTTTGAGCTTTCCGGTCCTTGTCGGAAAGCGAATAATCGCTGCCGGGCCAGCGGACGCCGATTTGCGGATCGTCCCATCGAATGCCGGACTCGCCCTGATGGCTGTAAAGTCCCGTGCACTTGTACTGGATTTCAGCGAAGTCAGAAAGAACACAGAAGCCGCGGGCAAACCCCGCAGGCGCCCAGACCAGGCGACGGTTTTCCGCCGAGGCCTCGATACCTGTCCACTGCCCCAGCGTCGGAGAGCCTTTGCGGATATCGACGGCAACCAGAAAGGCGCTTCCCAGCGTGACCCGCATGAGCTTGCCCATGGGAGGATCCCACTGGAAGTGCAAACCCCGAACAACTCCCTTCGCCGAACGCGAGTGGTTATCCTGCACGAAATGGGATGGCAGGCCATGTGCCTCAAACTGATCGGTGCGGAAGGTCTCCATGAAGAAGCCACGGCTGTCCTGGAAAATCTCGGGCACCAGTACAACGACATCACCGAGATGACGGGATTCGATTCTGATTTCCATGGGAGCGGAAAGCGTGACTATGCATTAAGTCTATTGCGGGGCGCCGGATCGGTTGCGGCAGAATTCAGGAGAGTGCCTGAAGATTGCGTGGCCTTCATCGTCTTGGGGGAGGATTCGCAATGCCGCTCAACGTCGGGCATTACTGCTGGGCTGCTACGGCCTGCAAACGCATACAGCAGCCAGCCGAACTCGTAGGGGCGGCATTCGAAATTGATTCGCAGATTCCGCGTCCGTCCGGAGCTTCCCCGCCAGCCGCAGGCAGCAAGCGCACTGGCCAGATATCTTGTATAGTCCTGTCCCGGCTGGATATCTCTCCAGATTACGTTACCCGACGTGTCGCGCAGGTCGCATCCCAGCTCGTTGGATCCGCTTATCCATTGCAGGCCCTTGTACACCGGAGCAGTCCAGTCGTGCCTAGTGACATCGCCCAGCACCAGGAGCGCCATGGGCGCCATTGCGTGCTGATGTACGGAAAAAACCGGATACTTGCCGAGAAGGTGACCATCCATCGAATCGTAATGCCACCACCACTGTCCGAGCGGACCCTGAAGTCTGCAGATGGCGTCCGCGCAACGGATGGCGTTCTGCAGCGCCATCTCGTCATCGAAGGCTTCGGCATAGCGGGCCATGGCGTAAATGGGATAGACCTGGTCAGCGAAACAGCCAATGTGACTTCTGAGGGTACCCGCCAGGGTTGCGCGGCGCGCAAGATGGCCGAAGATGCCCTGCGGACCCTGCTTCGAAGCGACCAGCTCATAGATCCGGGACGCTATTCCCTTAAGTTCCAGTCGTTCACCGGGTGCAGCCAGTGCCGCGTGAGCAAGGCCCGCCAGAAACCAGGCGAGCTCGGTTGTCTTTCCCTCGCGGGCGTCGGGAAAGCGCAGGACAGCGTTGCTCAGGTCCACGCTGGAACGAAGTTGCGTCAGATGCCGGCTGGACGTCTCGCCGCACAGCCACAGAAGAAGCCCCAGATCGCCGATGCCGGCGACCCAGTCCAGGTTCTCCAGCAGGCGCGCGACAATTGGTGCAATGTCCATGGGCACCCGCATGCCTGCGGCCTGACAGCGCAACAGCCCGAGCAGAACCATGATCGTGTAGCGGTGGGAGACTCCTTCACGCACCAGCCCAGCGGGCGTGCGCTTACGGCGATAGCAGAACAGGCGCGTTTCGGGATCGAACATCGGCGCCAGACCTTCGAGCGCCATATTACATAACTCGCCGACATCAACAGAAGCAGCTGCTGCCGTCCCAAGATCAGTCAGCCCGCACTGTCGCAACGGTTTTGCGGTGGAATAAGGCATCACATTCACATTACCGGCGGCGGCCGGCCGGGAGGAATCGTCCGCTGGATTGTGCCATTGCAGGGACAAAACGATTGGTCGGCTCCTCGGCGACTTCAGCTTCTGACAAGCGGCTGTTGCCGGGCATGCTGATCGAGGTCAGGAATCACGCCATGATGATCCCCGGCAATTGCGCTGATGTGCTCGACGATTACTTCCAGAGTGGTGGCGCGCCGCCTGGCGGGAGAGGCTTCCATCGGCCGCCGCCTGAGTATCAGCTTTTCCCCAACGTCAGCGACACTCTCGAGAAGCACCAGGCGGCCGGAGTCGGCCAGATACCGGTCCACCGCCCCGATCCTGCCGCGGAAAATGCTGTAGACGGGAACGCCCAGCGCCGCGGCCTCGCGATTCATGGTGCCTCCGCCGCTGATCACCAGGTCCGAATGCCAGATCAGATTCAGGCCGTCAACCGCGTGTTCTGGAATTACGGCCTTGCGCTGCTCAAAAAGACGGGGCCATTGCCCGCGGATTGCCGTAGCCTGACTGGCGTTTCTTGGCAGCAGGACCATTCTTAATCCCGGCTCGTGGCTGAGCCTTTCGAGCACCGCAGCAAACATCCGGTCACTCTCGGGGTTGTGATAGTGCGCCTCATTTGCTGGAGGACGGAGCGTCACCACCAGCCCGGCATCACAGATTCCCAGGGTCTTCCGGATTGTGGCGTCGGGCCTGAACCTCGGCACATAGACATCTTCCTTGATCCCGGGATATTTGAGGACATGGTCGGAAGAGATGGGAATTCTGGTTGCCGGAATCGGCTCCGGAACCAATACCCACGTCGGCTTTTCAAAAATCAGGCCGCGAGCGAACTCATAGTCCATCATCAGCACGGAAGGTACCCGCGCCAGAGCCGATGCGACCAGCTGCGCCCGCGAGCCATGGGACACGGCGAGGTCAGGCTTTTCGGAGCGGATGACTGGAATAAGTTGTGCGGCGCGGATGGCAAGACCGGCTACCTTGAGCAGCTTGTGCCTGCCGAAATGGCGTCCTATTGTGCGGTAATTCAGGTTCGCCGCCTCGGCCAGCTCGCAAACCTGAAAAGCATCCCGCGCCGTAATCAGGACACCGTACCCTCTTTGCTGCAGCTTCTCGATGATGGGAACGAAGAGGGGGACGTGAGGCGAATTGTCCAGGTCGATCCAGATTTTCTTCGACGGCACCCGGCGGTTCAATTGAAGTCCCACTGGAATGACCTCCTTCACGAACTCAGGCGCAGTGACCGTGCCGTGGCGGATTCACCCCATGTAGCGGTACAGGAGCCTGCCGGTAGTGACCAGGACGGCATCCGGGGCATGCGCGCACAGATAGCTGCGGATCCCGGCCCTGCGCCCGGCGAACGGGGAGCGCTGCGGCGACGGGAGTTCCAGATAGCTCAATGGCTGACGCGCAGCGCCCCAGCGGTCTTTGAAGGCGAGAAGTCCCGGGTTATCCGCTTCCGTTCGACCCATGTCGAACTCGACGAGGCCCAACCTTGACGCTTCCCGAATGGCGCTCCAAAGCAGCAGCTGCACGCCTCCGGACAGATTGCTTTGCCGGTCCGAGCAGCCGTACTTGTAAACCATTGTCTGCTTATAGCGGAGCGTCAGGATGGCAGCAATAGCTCTGCTTTTGAGATACGCAACACGAATCGTGAGGCTATAGCCCAGGCAGTCGATCAGGTTTCGGAACCACTGAATTGGCTGCGGCGGCAGCCCATGGGTACGGCGTGTGCCAAGCAGTAATCGATAAAAATCCCCCAGCAGAGCCTCTGATCTTCCTTCTTCGCACCTGACACCCTCGCACTCTGCGCGCCTGATTTTTCTCCGGATGCAACTCGGATGGAAGTTGTGGAAGATCTCATCCACACCTGTTCGCAGGTCGAGTGTGTGCAGCACCAGCGGCGCCTGACGGGTACCGAGCGCGCCGTCAGCAGCTACCGCTTCGGTCGCCCGAATCTGCACCTTGCTGCACTGATGACACTCCAGGCGCTCCCGGAAATAGCGCAACAGGCAGGTCAGCTCCTCCTGGTTTTCAACCAGCGGTACGCAGTGATCCGAGAACGGCAGCGATACCAGCCTCTGCCGCCCAAGAAACCCGGGAACCCGGCAAAAAGGTATGGCGTTGGTGAGCTGTGAACCCGGCGGCGAGGTGGTGAAGGCGATCGGGGTGTAACGGTAGGTCCGGTGCAGCGCTTCCAGCCATCCCCGGGTATGGAAGATGGAAGCCTGCGCATGACTGTGGAGGAGATCGTCCCAACGTTCATCTTTTGTAGGATCGATTTCGTAAACCGTCATACGGGAGTGCCGTTAGCCGCCGATGTATGTGCTGCCAGCTCAATGCCCCTCGTATTCTGGGCGGACGGGCATCTGTCACTTACGGCCGAAGCTGAAGCTGTGCCCCTTCAAAGTGCCGGAGACAAAGTTCTCCACCAGGTTTCAAAACAGCTCATTGGGACCTGGAGGCTTCTACGAGGTGCTGCTGAGGGACATCAGGCATTCCTTCAGCGCCATGACGACTTTTCCCTGCTGCGTGTCGGTCATCTGGGGGTACATCGGCAGCGAAAGAATCTCCGCCGAGACGCGTTCGGTGACGGGAAGGTCGCCTTTGCAATAGCCAAGGTGGGCGTACGCCTGTTGCAGATGGAGAGGAACGGGGTAATGGATGCCGGTGCCAATACCGAATGCCTTGAGGCTATCCTGCATCTCCTGGCGGTCGGGCACACGCACAACGTAGAGATGATAGATAGCCCGCGACCAGGACGGCTCCGCCGGGACCGTCAGTCCCTGGACGTCGGCGAACTGCTGGTTATAGCGCTGGGCGATGCGGCGGCGATGCCTGTTCCACTCCGGCAGGAACGCGAGTTTTGCATGAAGGATTCCGGCCTGGATGGCGTCCAGTCGCCCGTTGTAGCCCTCGACATCGTGATAGTACTTCGCCGCCTGACCGTGATCGCGCAGCTTGCGCACGGTATCAGCCACTTCCGGATTGTTCGTCGTCACCGCTCCGGCCTCGCCACAGGCACCGAGGTTCTTGCCCGGATAGAAGCTGAAGGCCGCTGCCTTGCCGATGGACCCGGCCTTCCGCCAGCGCTGTTCATCGCGCGAGAAGTACTCCGCTCCGTGGGCCTGACAGGCGTCTTCGATGACCAGCAGATTGTAGATCTCCGCCAGCCGGAGAATCGGGTCCATGTCGGCCATTTGTCCGAACAGGTGCACAGGGACGATTGCCGCAATGGTCCGCCCGGTGCGGCGGGACACCGGCCGGCCGGAGGATGGGTGACGGTCGCACTGCAGCTCCAGATATTCGCGGAGCTTTTCCGGATCGATGTTATAGGTGGACTCGTCGATGTCGACAAACTCGGGAAGAGCGCCGGCCTGGGTGATGGCCTCGGTGGTCGCAATAAAGGTGTTGGGAACCGTCAGCACAGCATCTCCGGGCTCCACGCCGGCGGCGATGAGCGCGAAGCGCAGGGCGTCGGTCCCGCTACCCGCTCCCACGCAGTGTTCCACCTCGCAGAAGCCTGCAAACGCCTGTTCGAAGTCGTGCACGGGCTGGCCGCCGATGAAGCCGGCCGAGTGCAGCGCCTTGCGAAACATGGCAACCAGCTGCTCTTCCATTTCGACGTGAGGGGTGATCAGATCGAGAAACGGTACGTCAATGCGGTCCATAGAGAGGGCTCCTTGGCCAAACGCTGAGCTGCTTACCCCGCCGTTGCCGCCGCAGCGGCGGCCTGGGCCATGCCCACTACGGGCGATTTCGCGTTCTCCCCGAAGGGAGGCGCGCTGACCGCGGTGAGGGGTTGGGTTTCGAGGTGGATGGCGGCTCCGCGTCTGCGCAAAGACTGGTTGGCCGCTTCCAGCATCTTCACCACCCGCAAGCCGGCCAGTCCGTCGTTGAACGGTGTCTGGTTGCTGGCGATGCATTCGACGAAATAGCCCAGTTCCAGGCGCAGCGCCTCGACCGGCTCGAGATGGGGCGCCCACATGTCGCCGGAGCGATAGTTGACCAGCAGGTTGTAGACGCCTTCACGACTGGTGACCTTCACGCCCTTGTCATAGACCTTGATCTTCTCGTCGGCCTCCAGATCGTTCCATACCAGCATCTTCTTCTCGCCGCCGATCAGCGTCATGCGGACTTTTACCGGCGAAAGCCAGTTAACGTTGATGTGGGCGATGACATGGTTGGGGAAATAGAGGGTGATGAAAGCCACATCCTCGTGCCCGTTCAGGTGGGTCTGACCGGTGGCGACGATCTGCTCGGCATTGCCTTCGATCAGATAGTCCATGATGGACAGGTCATGAGGGGCAAGGTCCCAGATGACGTTGACGTCGTGCTGGAACAGGCCCAGATTCACCCGGGTAGAGTCGTAATAGTAAAGCTTGCCGAGCGCGCCCTCCTCCAGCAGCTGCTTGATCTTGCGCACCGCCCCGGTAAACAGGAAGGTGTGATCCACCATGATGCGCAGGTTTTTGCGCGCCGCGAGATTGATCAGTTCTTCGGCCTGGGCCGTGTTGCTCGTGAAAGGCTTTTCCACGAAAACGTGCTTGCCGTTCTCAAGCGCAGCTTTGGCGAGCTCGAAGTGCGTCCAGACGGGAGTGATGATGGCGACGGCGTCGACCTCGGGCGAGCAGATCACCTCGCTCGCGCTGGAGCTTATGCGCGTGGCGGGCATCGCCCTTTGCGCCTTGGCGCGTGCGGCAGGCGATTTGTCGGCGAGGGCTACGACACGGGCGGCCTCCAGACCATCGAGGTTGCGGACGACGTTGGGGCCCCAGTAGCCATAACCGATTACGCCGAAGCGAACGGTGCTGCTGTTCGCTTCCGGCTTGGGGACACTACCAGGAGACTCAGTGGCAGCTGACACGATTGGTACCTCCCAGGGGGTTTGGCCAGATGAGTGAATCAGCGGTGAAGGGGCAAAGCGGGGTTTTATCCGCTCAGCATGCGCCCTCACCAATGATTACGGCACGTGGCGTGCGAAACAGAATTTTCAGGTCAAGCCAGGGCGACCAGTCCCTGGCGTAGCGCAGATCAAGGCGCACCATCTCATCAAACTTGACCCGGCCGCGGCCATTGACCTGCCACAGTCCAGTGATCCCGGGTTTGACCTCCAGGACTCTGCGGCGGTGCCAGATCTGATAGGCGGCTACTTCATAGGGAATCGCGGGGCGCGGTCCAACCAGCGACATGTCGCCCCGGAGCACATTGAAGAGCTGGGGCAGTTCATCCAGGCTGGTGCGCCGCAGGAACGAGCCGACCCGGGTGATGCGCTTGTCATTGGTCAGCTTGTAGAGACCGGCGCCATTGCCGTTGCCATTTTCTGGGTGGCGCTCCGCCCGGCCTTCGATCAACTGGGTCACGTATTCCCGGTGCACGGCGGCGTCATTATTGACGTACATCGACCGGAACTTCAGAAACGTGAATGGCTTGCCAAAACGTCCGACCCTGTGCTGACGATACAGAATGGGACCTTTGGAGGAAGCTTTGACGGCTACGGCTACCACAAGGAGCACAGGAGAGAGAATCGCAAGCAGCAGCAGGCTGCCGCCTATGTCCATCACGCGCTTGGTGGCGGAAAACAGTCTGCTGAGTTTGTCGCCGCGCGTCAGGTCGGGATAGAGTGTCGGGTTGCTTGGCCTCTGGCCGATGTCGTGGTCCCATTTGTCGGGAAAGAAGTGAAACGAGATACTGATCTGGCTGAACTGCTCCAGACTCAGATTGTCCCGCAACATGGCGCCGATTCTGCCGAGCATGGTGCTCAGGATGGATTTCTGGTCGAAGATGACGAGTTGCGTGAACAACACACCGACACACGAATTATTCCTGTGCCAGCCAATGATGTCGGTTTCTCTTGTAGAGGCCAGCAGTGCAGAGATCACTTTTGCAAGAGTCTTGCCATTCCTGTCTTCGCTTTGGTGATCGCCGGTCTCCAGCAGCATAAGCAGGAAGGGTCTTGCCGAACGCTCGGTGCGTTTGCGTTCGATGGCGATCATCCGCTTGAACGCGTCTTCCCGCAGGACCTCACGGTCGATCGCGGGTTCTGGGTTCAGCAATAAGGAACGGCTGGAGCCGTTACCGCCGTTTTGCACGATCACGCGAGCCTCCCCGGCTTCGGTGTCCTGTCCTGGAGCAATAGGTTTTCGAATTGGCGCAGCATAAGAACGAAAGATTGCAGCGGGCTCGTCGGCATTGGCGGCTAGCAGCTATCGGGCGGATGGGGTTGGGGCCTGGGAAGCAGCTGAATGCGTGTAACGGTGGTAGTAGTAATTGCCGGCGGTGGCTTCGCTGGACGCGTTGAGGACGGCGCCCAGGAGTTTCGAGTGTTCGACCATTTCGAGCGCGCGCTGCAGCTGCCGCTTTTCCGTCATTCCCGGCCGGGTGACCAGGATGATGGTGTCGGCCAGCCGCATCCAGATGCTGGTATCGGCCAGCGGCAAAAGCGGTGGCGAATCGATGACGATCCAGTCGAAGCTGGCAGACAGGCGATCCATGACCGCCGAAAGTTTCCCTAACTGCATCAGTTCCAGCGGATTGCTGGCGGTGACGCCAGCGGGCAGAACGCAGAGTCCCGAGCCTTCAAGCTTGTACACGTTGTGCGAAGACCCGGAGCCGTTCTCCAGCAACTCGCTCAGGCCGGCACGTTCGCCGAGGCCGAACTGCCGCGCCAGCCAGGGCCGCCGCAGATCGCCGTCCAGCAGCAGCACCTGCTGTTTGCCGGCGGCCAGGGCACAGGCCAGATTGCCAGCCACCATGCTCTTGCCTTCGGCGGCGACCGAACTGGTGATCAGGATGCGCTTCACCGGACGCTTCTGCTGAAGATGCCGCAGCCGAATGGCGAGGAAGCGGAACTTCTCCGCCGCCAGGCTTTCCGACTGCGTAAGGCAGACGAGCTTGCGGTCGGGACAGAAGTCCGTCGCGGGCGTGGCAGTTGGTACGAATTCGCGGCCTTCAGGCCGGTGGCTGGAGTCCGGCACGAGCGCACGCGGGCTTCCCGCCTTGCGCTCCACCACCTCAAGCAACTCCTTTGCCGCCGAGAAATCACGCGGATCGCTGCCGGCGCGTTCTCGCTGAAATTCATGTAAGGCATCAAATATCTGGCTCATCGTGCGGCCATTCTTTCCTTTTCAGGAGCGTTCGTGCTCCACCTCGCGCGCGGGGGTCTTCCGCAGATAGGAGAACAGTTCCAGGAGGGTTCTTGAGGCCCGCCGGGCGAAGTTCTCGTCAAAATCGAACGCAGGAGCGACGTGCACTACCTGCAGGCGGAGGTCGGCGGCAGCGCTCTCGACCATCTCGGGAGAGACGCTGCGCAGCCTCCTGGCGTAGGCGGTGATCAGGGCGTTGTCGCAGATGGTGTTAATCAGCCGCGGAATACCTTTGGAGTGGCGATATACGCTCTCCACTGTCTCCTGGGGAAACAGCAGATGGCCCGGCTTTGCCCCGGCGATCCGCAGACGCCACTCGATGTAGCCCAGGGTTTCGGCGAGATCGAGGGGAGCCAGGATGGCGCGGTGAGCGATCCTCTGCTTGAGCTGCCGCAGGGTGGGAGAGTCGAGCTTGTCGTCCAGCTCCGGCTGCCCGACCAGCAGGATCTGCAGGAGCTTGCCGTGAGCCGTTTCCAGGTTGGTCAGCAGACGTATCTCTTCGAGGATGTCCGCCGAAAGATGATGCGCCTCGTCAACAACGAGGACGGTGGTCAGGTCCTTCTGGCCGCGCGCCACCAGGTAGTTGCCGAGGTCGAAGAGAATCTGGGTCTTGTTCTTGCCGGCGACGGAAAGTCCGAAATCGGTTGCAATGTACTCCAGAAACTCGCACGGGGACAGCAGCCCGTTGAAGACGTAGGCGTAGGCTATGTCACTGCTCTCGCGGAATAGCTCCAGGGCGCAGCGCAACAGCAGGGTCTTGCCCGTCCCGACCTCGCCGGTCAGTACCACGAAACCCTTATGTCCCCGTACAGCGTGATACAGCGCCGCCAACGCCTCGTTGTGCCTGGGAGTGGCAAACAGAAATGCCGGATCGGGGCTGATATCGAAAGGGTTGCGCGCGAGATTGTAATAAGTCTTGTACATCAGGGTAAACGTCAGCCTTTCAGGTAGCTGACGGCTGAGCCGGCAAGAATAACCACGAAGACGGCCGCCGTGGTTGCCAGGCCTATCCAGTATTTCCTGTGAAAGGCCTGTTCCTCGGCCGGATCAGCGATGACAGGAAGTTCCGAAATGACCGACACGGGCAACAGTTTTCGTATTTCCTGTTCGCTGTAGAGTCGGTCATCCAGCATTTCCGCTGTCCACACGACGCCGGCACCGAGCGCCAGTCCGACGGCGAGGCCGATGGCGCAGAATTTCAGACGGTTGGGAAAGCTCGGCTTCACCGGCAGGCTGGGAGGATCAAGGATACGGAAGCGCTCGCCCTGTTGCAGCAGCTCCATGCTGGTGGCCATGGCAGAGTCATTCTTCTTCTTGAGCAGATCGTCATAGGATGCCCTGGTCTGCTCATAACCGCGGGTCAGATCGGCCAGCTGCTGCTCGCGAATGGGCTCCTGGTTGAGCCGGCCCTGATACTCGTTGATCCTGGCGGTGAGGGAGGCGATGGCCTGCTCACGGTTCCTGATCTCGATCTGATTCGCCTGCAACTGGCTCTGCAGCTGCGGCAACAGCGAGGGATCCTTCGAGTCGTAGGCGGAAGCGGGAGCTGCCGAATCGGGCTGCGACTTGCCGGCCTGGGACTTGAGGTCGGCAAGGAGCTCGTTGCGCTGGGCTTCGGTTTTGGCGATCTCGTCCTTTACCCTGCGTACCTCCGGGTATTTGTCACTGTACATGGAACTGAGATCGCGCAGCTGGGCTTTGAGCTTGTCCAGCTGCTCGTTGAGCGCCGTCAGGCCCATTCCGTCGCTCGGCCCGCCGCTTTTGGAGGGGCCCTGCAGGGTGCGGTACTGGTTGACCAGGGTTTCCAGGTAGACACGCTGCTGCCGGGTGGTGTTCAGTGCGTCCGACTCGGCCTGGAGCTGCGACTGCAACCCGGTCAGTATCTGAAGGTTGCTGTTCAGCTGACTGGGAAGTTCGCCGATGTGCTGGGCCTTGTACTGGCGAATCTTTTCTTCCTGCGCCTCCAGATTCTGGCGGACCGACTCGAGCTGGTTTTCCAGGAACCTGGTGTTCCCTTCCGACTCCCTCTGCCTCACCTCCAGGTTTTCGTTGATGAAGAGGTTGGTCAGTTTGCTGGTGACCTGCTGGGCAGTTCGCGGATCGCGAGCCGTATAGTAGACGTTGAAGGCATTGATGCGATTGTCGGCGCTCCGCACCAGCTCGATCTGGATATCCTTGCGCATCTCGCCCACGATCTCATCGGGCGAGCGGCGGATGCGGTCGTCAGCGTACAGGTTCAGTTCCTCGATGATGTGTAGCAGCCGCGACCGGCTGAGAATCTGCTCGCTGATGCTTTGCAGCCGCTCCTGCAGATTGTCGGCGATGTTGGGCAGGACGTAATCTCTGGGCATCGTGGGCTGTTCCACGAGAATGAGCGTGCTCGACTTGTATCGTGGCGGCAGCACCCAGCTCGCTGTCCACACCACTACCCATCCCAGAAACATGGCCAGCAGGAAATGAAGGTGCCTGCGGCGCACAATGCCGAGATAGTGCTGGATGTCGAAACCGTTGGAAGAAGGCTGCTGAACGGGCGTGGGCATAATCTATTTCTGCAGTGGTTTGGTGAACTGATAGTTCAATGACACAAAAACGCGATTGACATTGGGAGCGGAAGCTATGGCCTGGATGTTGTGATAATTCTGGTTGCTCCAGCTATACCCAAACTGTACGCCGGCGTGCTCACCCAGGGCGCGTTGGGCCGACACGGTGCCGGAAATGGTTCGCCCGGCACTGCTCCCCAGAAACAGGGGGGTCAAGGTTGCGCTATCCCCATAGGCAGCCCCCAAACCCGCATTCCAGTTACGGCTCACTCTCCAGTTCGCGGAAACTCCGAAGGACGTGGAATGGAAGGCTCCGCCAAGGCCTCCGCCTCCGCTGACCACCCGCGAAAAGCTCGCGGCCAGCGTGGTCCGTTGCCCCTGCCAGGCGGCACTCACCATCATCATGGGACTCCAGCCGGACACCGCAGGGTACGGCGGCTGGGTAGACGCGTAGTGCTGCGGGCCGCCGGAGATGGATATGGAGAACGTGGGCTTGAGATACACCGAGAGGAAGGCGAAAGCAGTCTGTGTCTGCGTGTGGGTGCCTGGCAAGCCGGTCTGGGACGCCAATATATCCGCGTACTGGTAGTTGACGCCCAGATAATACTTCTCCCCCAAACGGCGGGAGTAAAAGACTGAACCGCCTGCCGAGCGCGAGTTGTAGAGGCCGGGGACCTGTTGCGAGTTGAGGTAATCGGAGATGGCGAAGTTTCCTCCGAAACCCAGCATTGAGGTGGCGCCCACCTGGTAGGTGAGCTGCGCACCGGTTGCGTTGCTGATCTGATCGGCAAGCGGAGCAATGACGCCCACGCCCGACGGCGGCAATGAACCCGATACCGGCGTGGCAGACACCGGATTCGGCTGATTGAAGATATTGGAGGTTTTGTTAAGGGTGTCCTGCAGGCTCAACGTCATGTTCGGACTGATGCGGTATTGCAGATTGACGCTGGCGTTGTGATCGGCCTGGTTGCTACCGCTGGTGCGCTGATACACGGTGAAACCGGGACTATAGCTGAAGAGCAGATGAAGCTGCGGAGTAGCCTGATTGAGGGCAAACGTGGGCCAGAACGAATAGCTGATGTCGGAAACCGGCTGGGCACCGCCGGAGACATCGCTGGACCAGGCGCTGCTGAGAACCAAGCCGAAGCGCCAGAAGTTTGCCTCAGTCTCTCCCGCGAAGTCGGTGGGATAGGACTGGCCATTCACGGGTGGCGGCACCTGCATGCGCAGGTTGTCACCGGATCCGCCACCCGTGTCCGCCACGGTCGTCTCCACCTGGCACAGGGCCGGGCTGGACGCAAGCAGCACCAGACCGGCGCAGCAGAGCATTCGGAGAACTATTTCAGGGAACCACAACCGTGTCATGGGGTTGAAGCTGTATATTCTGGGCAGTGTTCCTGCCCTTGATTACATCCTGATAATTAAAGGGAAATCGGGTCTCGGTGCCGTCCGGGTGCCGTCGCAGGATATAAATGGCCTTCTGTTTGGCGAATTCGCGACAGCCGCCGGCCAGCGCGATGGCATCCAGGACGGTGGTTGGATTGACCAGCGCATAGGAGCCCGGCTTTGCAACACGGCCCAGAATGTTGAATTTCTCGCTGTTGATCTGCTCGACGATGACAGTGACTTCCGGCTCGGCCAGAAAGGGCTGCAGCTTGCTGGTAAGGTCCTCTTCCAGTTTCAGAGGTGTCCGGCCGGACGCCTGTACTTCTCCGATCAGGGGGAGCGAAATTTTGCCATCCGAGCGTACGGGAATGGAGCGGGAGAGGTCCGGCTGCTTCCACACGCTGATGGCCAGCAGATCGCCATTGCCGATGACAAACCCGTCATCGTGCGCCTTGTTGGCCGTAGCCGAGACCGGCTTCGGCTGGTTGACTGAAGCGATCTCGGCGGAAACGAATGATTGAGCACCGGACTGATTTGCGACCTGTGTTTGCGCCCAACCGTGGCCAACCATCAGGACGGCAACCAATCCCACGGCCAACCGTCTGCAGCACGGCTCAATGTCGATGATTTTCATGATGAAGACTCCTGGCAGTCACCTGACGGAAGCGCTCAATGAGCGCGCCCATTGCCTCCAAACCCGTTCCCGTTGCTCCGGATTGCCGCGCCTCCCGTCAGCAGGGATGAGTCGGATTTCATCTGGTACTGCTCGATTTTGTACAGCAGCGTTCGATAACTGACTTTCAGAAGACGCGCGGCCGCCTTGCGGTTCCAGCCCGTTCTCTCCAGGGCGGCCGCGATGGCGTTCTTTTCGGCTTCCAGTTTTACCGTCTGCACCAGCGACTTCAGCGAATCGGAGCCGGAAACCGGAATATCGGTTTCGCGCGCCTGGGCCGCCGCTTCTCTGTGGGCAGGTTGCGCGGGGCCGCGGCCGGCCGGACGCTGTGGCTCCGCATCGGCGGCGAAGGGCAACTCCTTGCCTGCCGCCAGGAGAAAGCGCTTGACGAAGTTCTCCAGCTCGCGCAGATTGCCCGGCCAGCGATGCGACTGGCAGGCCTCCAGCACGGCGGGAGAAAAGCTGCGCGGCGCAAGCGCATACTGTCTGGCCAGATAACGCATGAAGTGGTGCAGCAGAAGACCGATTTCTTCCCGGCGCTCGCGTAAAGGAGGCACGCGAACGGTGTAGGCGCTCAGCCGGTAGCAAAGGTCCTCGCGCAGCTTGCTCTCGGCAATTGCGGATTCCAAACTGGTGGTGCTGGAGGCCAGGATGCGAACATCCACGGAGACAGCCCCTCCACCGCCCGGCCGCGCAAACCGCCTGGTCTGCAATACCTGCAACAGCCTGGATTGCAGGCTGATGGGCATCTCGGTTATCTCATCGAGAAGAATCGTGCCCTTTTCGCAAAGTTCGAGCTTGCCTGGCTTGATATGCGACGTTGCGGCGCCGTTACGGCCGGACCCGAACAGCTCCAGTTCCAGCAGATCGCTGGGCAGTGCAGCGCAGTTGACTTTGGCGAACCTGAAGCCGGAGCGCACCGAAAGCTGGTGCATCAGACGCGCGGTTGTTTCCTTGCCGCTGCCGGTTTCACCGAGGATCAGCACCGGAGAATCGGCTTCGGCGAGCAGTTCGACCTGGGCCCGCAGCTTTCGCATCACCGGGCTGGCGGCAATGAAGAAGCCGTCCGCGCCGACCTGGGCGACGTCGTCGCTGGTGATTTCCAGGGCTTCGTCGCCGGCCGCCGAGGTCAATTGCTGCCGGATGGCATTCTCCAGTACCTGGCTCATCAGAGGTTTCAGGATGTAGTCCCTGGCCCCCAGGCGGACCGCTTCCTGCTGCGTGGCCGAGTCCTCGCGCTCGCAAAGCACAAGAATCGGCAGTTCCGGCCTGAGCCGGCGCAGCCAGCGCAGGAAATGCAGCCCGTCCTTGTCGGCGCGCGGCACGTCGAGGATGAGCAGATCCGGGGTGATGCCCGACTGCACCCGCTCCATCGCTCCCCATCCGCTGGTGGCGCTTTCCAGCTGCCAGCGATTGGATTCGCCGACGGCCCAGAGGGGACCGAGCACAGCGGACTCGCGACTCACTACCAGGAGCCGCAGGACAGCCACTGAGTTATCCGAGACCAAGTGAAGTCCTCGAGACATGAAATGACGTGCTAGACGGGCTCAAGATCGTATCCCTGAATGCGCACACTCAGGGACCTCTGGATCGCGTCGAGTGAAATGACCAGCGTGCGCTCGCCGCTGCGCGAGACCAGAATGCCTTCGACACCGCTCAGGGCGCCGCTGCGAATTCGCACGCGCTGGCCAATCTTCAGAAAGGGGTGGGACGATACCGGCAATTCTTCTTCTACGAGGATGCGAACGGCTTCGATCTGCTCGTCGGGGATGGGGATGCCCATGCCATGGGTGCCCACGAAGCTGAGTACACCGTTGAGCCGCAATACGCGCACCCGCTCGGCATTGGTGGGAACCAGCCTGACAAAGACATAGCAGCTGAACAGGGGAAAATCGACGATCTTGCGACGGTCAGACCACTGGCGCACCTGCCTGACCAGCGGCAGGAAACTGGTGATCCCCAGCTCCCGCAGCTCCTGGGAAACGGTTTTCTCGTGGCGGGCGTGGGTATGGACCGCGAACCACTTTTCCGCGCCGGCATCCACGCCAAGACCGGCGAATGCCGGCGATTCGGGCAACTCGAGAGTCTGCATGCTGCTACCCATAGCTTCGCCCTCTCACTCCCGGGTGCGATCTCAACCCGCAACCGGGAATGCGAGGCCCTGTCCGGGGCCGATAACTTCAGTGGACACCCCAGCAACCAAAGTCAGAACCTGGGCGACAAATCACAGAACCGGTTTTCGGTCTGACAGGTGGCAAGCTGGTTTTGGGTGTTCAGGGTGACTGCAATGTAAGTCTGGTTGCAGATTGCCGCAAGGGGCACAGAGTCTCAGCGAAGGAGTTCTCACAATCCAGAGATACTGAAGTTTTACGTTGTAGGTAGCGCGTCTCAGAGAAGACTTTCCTCGGGTGCGCGCTTGCCGCAAATGAGACGATGCGCTATAGTGCGTGCGTAAGACGCGCACCAATCTGGCTATAACCTGAACAGGCTGAATGTTTTGCTGCCATCCCAAGGGCATATCTGTGTCTCCTTCTGCAATTGAACGCAGCTCTTGATCGCCACATATGTGCTGGTTGGGTGTTACTGGCCGTACGCAGAGTTGCAGCACTCAGGTTGTATTGTGTAAGCGCCCTCAACTGTTGTAAGGTGTGAGGCATCCGAGGAAAGCCTGCTGTTTGACGTGTCTGAGGAAAACACTCCTGAGGAGTGTGTATCCTTCGGGGACGCGAGGAGCTCCTCATGCTTGCCATAACTTCGTCTGGAGCAAGACATGCGCCACCAGCCAGCTGCTGTTCCTATTCGTGTCCTCGTCTGCGACGACACACGGGTACATACCGAATTGATTGCCGATGCGCTGAAGCGTGACGGCTGTTTGCGAGTGACCACTTCACCTTCCGGCTCTGAAAGTCTGGTAAGCCATTTCAGTCCGCGGGACATTGATGTCCTGCTGATAAGTTCAAATCTTGACGAGCAACCCGGCCGCGGCTTCGAGATATTGCGGGCTCTGCGGGCATCGCACGCCGACATGAGGGCGGTGATGCTGCTGGACCGATCGCAGGGCGAGATGATCCTGGAAGCCTTCCGCGCCGGAGCAAAGGGAATCTTCAGCAAAAACGACTCCGTGGAGTCTCTGGGCAAGTGTGTCCGCAAAGTTTACGAAGGACAGATCTGGGCCAACACGGGGCAGATCGCAACCCTGGTGGAGGCATTGGCCTCCTCGCATAGTATCCGCGCGGTCGACGCCAGGGGTCTGAACCTGCTTTCGAAGCGCGAGATGGAAGTGGTGCGCGGTGTCGCCCTGGGATTGTCGAACCGGGAAATCGCCGAGCGCCTGCACCTGAGCCAGCACACGATCAAGAACTCCCTGTTCCGGATTTTCGATAAATTGGGGGTGTCCAGCCGGGTGGAGCTGCTGTTCATGACGCTCAGCCAGGAGCGGCACGCTCAATCGTCCTTACAGCTCTTCATCCACGAACGCCCGTATGAAAGTCTGAAGGACGAGCCCACGCGGGTAGCCTGCCAGAAAGCGGCGAACGAGGGAATGCTGCTCGCGCAGATTGCTCTGGCGCAGTATTACACCGTGCACAAGTCCGAAGCCGGGAACGCTGTCCAGGCTTACATGTGGTATTCCATCGCCAGCCACCACATTTCTCAAGCCTATACGGAGCTGGCGAAAGAACTCAGCATCGAAAGATTACTCGAGGCCGAACAGATGGCGATGGGAAAACTCAACAGGCAGGGCGTGCCTTTTGCCGCAAGGGCTGCGAAAACGCGGTCCGTACAGCGAATGCTGGAAGACGATGAGGTGCCGGCAACGCCAACGGCAACAGCCTAGCGAAGTTCTGTTTTCAGCCTGAGGTTTTCCTGACCGCCAGGGAGGCACATGAATCCGGCTGCGTATTTCGTACATCCGCAGGCGCTGGTCGAAACCGGGGACGTCGGCGAAGGTACCCGGGTGTGGGCCTTTGCTCATGTCATGAAGGGCGCGGTTGTCGGCAAGCACTGCAATATCTGCGACCACGCGTTTATCGAATCCAATGTCACCATTGGAGACGGCGTAACCATCAAGAACGGCGTGGCCATCTGGGACGGCGTCTCGCTCGGCGATCATGTTTTTGTCGGGCCCAACGCCGTCTTCACTAACGACCTGAATCCGCGGGCCGAGGTCAAAAAGACCCGCGAGCAGTTTGTAAAAACCGAGGTCCAGGAAGGAGCAAGTATCGGCGCTAACACCACCATCGTCTGCGGCGTGACGATTGGCCGATACGCCTTCGTGGGCGCGGGTACGGTGGTGATAAGGGATGTTCCCGCATACGCGTTAGTGGTCGGAAATCCCGCCCGGCAGATTGGATTTATGTGCGAATGCGGCGAACGTCTGCCGGACTCCCTGGCCTGCGTGTGCGGTAATCAGTTCGAGCGCGACGCCCGGGGACTGCGCAAGCTGGCGCTAACGTCTGCGGTCAGCAGCTCAGCGTAGTTCCGCAAGACGATGGATCGTGAGCTGCAAGCAGCAAGAAGGCCGGCGTGCGGTGACGCCGGCCTTCATTCCTTACAGCGGGCTGCACGAAGGTTAGTGTTGGAACACGTCCATTCTTGCATCCGCGTGGGGTGCCATCATCAGCCATTTCGTGGGCGAGATGACGTAAATGACAGCCTGATCACCCAAGCCGCCGCCCGTACCCCTGCCATTGGCTGCGATGCTGTAGTTGCCCTGTTCACCGAACCACTGATCGAGTCCATCGGATGAGCTGGAATACCCGCTGACGGTGACGGTGCCGAGACCGTCCGCCGATATCACGTCCACTTCGGGGTTGGAATTGGTGTAGTCGAGCGGCGCAAGCGAACCTCCGGCATAGCTTCCGGAGATGGAGGCATTCGAAAATGGTCCGCCGGTTTGCGGTTCCATAAAGCCGAAGACGGAGTTGGGACCGGTGGCCACAAACATGCCTTTGTTCCAGCTGACCAGGAAGCCGGTGATTTGTCCATTACCGTCTGTGACCGCGCCGTTGGATTGTACGGAATAGGTGCTCTGCGTTGGTGGTTTCTGCGTGAACGTGCCCGCCAGATCTTCGTCCCCCGCAATGAGGTTGGAAGTACCATTGCCTCCGAAGCTCCAGATCATCGCGCCCGACTGATCAAGGCCGTCTACGGTGTGGATGTCCGTGTAATACAGAACAGCCGTGCCGCTCAACGTGCCGTTGTTGAATGGGCCACTCTGTTTCAGCAGCGACCCCACAATCAGGGGGTTCTCATAGGAGCCGGGATCAATCTGCTCGACGACAGCCTCACCAGCTGAAACCACGTACACTGCCTGGTGGCTGGCGCCGTTGTTACTTTGCACGGTACTCACGCCGCGGCCGGTTTGAGCATTGATGGCCGAGAGGGTGCCGGAAAAGGTACATGTGCTATAGGTCCCGCCAGCGATGATGTCGCAGGTTCCATTGCTCATGGTGCCGTTGCTAAGCGAGAACTGACCGACATCTCCCATGTGGGTGCCGGAATTATCGGTGCCACTTAGCCCGAAGACCCAGCCACCGTTGAGCGCGCCCAGCGAAAAGTAGCTGGCATTGGCTTTGCGCAGCGCCCCCGCGCCCCGGCTGCCCTGCCCCGTGGTGTCGTCGTATTCGATCA
>Ga0335081_10002211_pt1 | contig 30558 bp, 33 predicted proteins | sample Lox_Sample_35_FD_206713 | JGI IMG/M metagenome (GOLD analysis project Ga0335081, IMG submission 206713) | Soil microbial communities from Loxahatchee National Wildlife Refuge, Florida, United States - Lox_Sample_3.5 | ecosystem: Environmental > Terrestrial > Soil > Wetlands | place: USA...
ACGCCAGGCGCCGCGTGCGGGGCTCGTACATGCGGTAGGGGACGCGGCCCACCTGCTCGACCGCGATCTCGCGCCCCCACGGCGCGACACTGTCATTCATCTGTGGTTCTCCTTTTGATTGCGGTGGGGCCGCTGACGACCCCACCGCCCGTTCAGCGGAACTCGATATCGAAGTCGTGGAACTCGAAGAAGCGGTCTGCAGGGAGTGGGCACTCAGTCCAGGTGGCCGCCGGCCCGCAGGACTTCCTCGGCGACCTTGAAGGCCTCGCCCGCGGCGGGAAGCCCGCAGTAGACCGCCGTCTGCAGCAGGACCTCCTTGATCTCGGCGACCGAGCAGCCGTTGCTGATCGCGCCCTCGACGTGGTGGGCAAGCTGGGCCGGACGGCCCAGCGCGGTGAGTATCGCGATATTGACGATGCTGCGGGTCTTGCGGTCGATGCCGTCGCGGGCCCAGACCCGGCCGAAGCAGACTTCCTCGGAGTAGTCCTGGATGACGTCGTTGAACGAGTTGCGGTTCCCGTCCTTCTTCTCGACGTAGCCGTCGCCCATGAGCTCGTTCATGATGCGGCGGCCAGTGGTCTTGACGTCTGCAGCGTCAGCGGTGCTCATGTCATCTCCTGATTGTGCCTGGGTGCGCGCCGGACGGCCGCGGTCGAGGACGGCCTGGACCTCGCCGGCGGAGAGCTTGATCGTCACGCCCGCGCGCTCGTTCTGAAGCAGCAGCGGGGTCTGTGAGTCCCGGTTTCCCCACCCGCGGTCGAGCGCCTCCTGGAAGTCCTCCTGGACCAGCCGGGCGGCGCGCATCGGGACGTCGAGCTGGTCGGCGAGCTCCAGCGCCAGCCGGAGGTCCTTGTTCGCGAGGACCAGCGCGAACGACGGCGGGTCGAAGGCCTCCTGCAGGTACCGGTCGCCGACCCGGTCGAAGGTCCGGGCCCGGCCGATGGCGCCCTGGCGCATGGCGTGCCAGAGGGGGCCGGGCTCGACGCCCGCCTTGACCCCCATGGTGAAGACCTCCGCGATCGCCGAGCGGATCGTCATGCTGGCGCAGTTGTGCACGAGCTTCGCGGTGTTGCCCGCGCCGATCTCCCCGACGTAGAGGATCTGGTCGCCGATGGCGCCCAGGACACCGCCCACGCGGTCGAACGCCGCGCGGTCGCCGCCGACGTAGATAGCGAGCTTGCCCGAACGGGCGCCCTTGGGGCCGCCGCTCACTGGGGCGTCGAACAGCTCGACACCGTGCTCCTGGCAGGTAGCGTGCACCTCGCGGACGACGGTGGGGGAGTTCGTGGTCAGGTCGAACCAGGTGCTGCCGGGCTTCAGCGCGCTCAGCAGCCCGCCGTCGCCCACGCCGACCTGCCGCATCTCGGCGGGCCCGGGCAGGGACGTGAAGACCACGTCAGCCGAGCCCGCCAGCTCGGCGACCGAAGCCGCCCAGGTCGCCCCGGCCTCTTCGAGGGCGGCGCCGCTCGCGCGGCTGAGGTCGTGCACGACGAGGTCGTAGCCCGCGCGGCAGAGGTTGAGGGCCATGCCCTGGCCCATCAGGCCCAGTCCGATGAAGCCGATCCTCATGATTGTCCTTTCGTCGGTGACCGGCCAGCGGCGTCGCCGTCGCTGCCGCGCCGCCCCTAAGTTCGTAATTGAGAACTTGAGGACGTATACACGAATCTAACGGTAAGGCGGAGAGGGGGGGCGTGTCAACGTCGCGGACGCGTCTGGGGCCGTTGACATCGAGAGGGGAGCCTCGTAACATCGTGTATGTAAATACGGACTTGAGTTCACAATAACGAACTTGGTTGCCATCAAGACAGGCATGGAGGCACAGCATGACGGCCCTCGAAGGCGTGAAGGTGATCTGCGTCGGGCAGTTCTACTTTGCCCCGTACTGCTCCCTGCTCATGGCCCGCCTGGGCGCCGACGTCATCAAGGTCGAGGCGCCTCAGGGCGACCCCTACCGGCGCCTGCCCACCGTCGACACTGACGGCTACCCGATCCAGTTCCGCTTTCTCAACTCCGGCAAGCGGACCATCCGCCTCGACCTCGCCAGCCCCGCCGGGCAGGACGTGCTGCGTGACCTCGTCCGCAACGCCGACGTCCTCGTGCAGAACCTCTCTCCCGGGGCGATGGACCGCTTCGGCCTCGGCTACGACGAGCTCAGCAAGGTCAATCCCGGCCTGATCATGGCCTCCGGGACGGGGTTCGGCTCGTTCGGGCCCTATGCCGGCGAACCGGCCATGGACCTCACCATCCAGGCCCGCACCGCCGTCATGAGCACCACCGGGTTCGCCGACGGCGCACCCGTCCGCACCGGACCGTCGGTCGTCGACTTCGTCGCCGGCACCCACATGCTCTCCGGGGTGCTGGCCGCGCTGTTCCAGCGCACCCGCACCGGCCGCGGGCAACACGTCGAGATCGCGCTGCAGGACGCCATCCTCCCGGCCCTGACCTCCAACATCGCCGGCGCTCTCAGCAACGCGAACAGCCCCGAGCGCACCGGGAACCGGCACGGGAGCATGGCCGTGGCCCCGTACAACGCCTACCCGACCGCCGACGGCTGGATCTCGCTGCTGTGCCCGACCGACGCCCACTGGCAGCGGCTCTGCGCGCAGATGGATGATCCCGCCACCGCCGATCCGCGGTTCGCGACGATGGCCGGGCGGTGCGAGCACATGGACGACCTCGACGCCGTCGTGGGGCGGTGGACCAGGACGCTCACCAAGGAGCACCTGACCCGCAGGCTCACCGATCTCAAGATCCCGTGCGCTCCGGTCGTCACGCTCGCGGAACTGATCGAGGACCCCCATGTCCGCGAGCGCGGTGTGCTCCGCACCGTCACCGACGACCGGGGGTCGTTCATGACCCTGGGCAGCCCGCTGTTCCTGTCGGACTCGCCCATCGTGGAACCCACGCGGCCGGGCGAGCTGGGTGCCGACACCGATGAGGTCCTCGCCGCGGAACTCGGCATGTCCGCCGACGACATCGCCAAGCTCCGCGACGCCGGGGTCATCTGAGCGCCGGTCGGCCTGCGGCGACCCACTACCAGAGGAGCGAGAGGACATGAACGTGGAATCCGGCCTGAGAATCCGGCACCTGAGCCCTGCCTTCCGCACCTTCTGCGGTGAAGGCGCGCTCGATGCGCTGCCCAGGGAACTGGCCCGGGCCGGCGCCCGGCGGGCGGTGATCATCTGCATCCCGGCCGTCGCTGCGCACGAGCACGCGATGGCCCGGCTTCACCGGGCCCTCGGCGACCGGCTGGCAGGCCAGTTCGAGGGCGTGGAAGAGCACAGCCCGCTGCCGTCAGTCGAGAAGGCCGGGGCGTTCCTGGCCCACCACGACGCAGACGCCGTGATCGCCGTCGGCGGAGGATCCTCGGTGGTCACTGCGCGCGCGGCCACCATCCTGCTGGGCGAGGGCAAGGACGTACGGGAGCTGTGCACCCGGCGGGAGCCGGGCGGCAGGCTCGTCAGCCCGAAGCTCTCGGCGCCCAAGCTGCCCCAGTGGGTGGTCCCGAGCTCGCCGACAACGGCCTACGCCAAGGCGGGCGCCGCCGTGCGCGACCCGGAGACGGGGGAGCGGCTCGCCCTCTACGACCCGAAGGCCCGGGCCCAGGGTGTCGTCCTCGACCCGGTGATGGCGCTCACCGCGCCGCCGCAGCTGAGCTGGTCGGCCGCCCTGAACGTCTTCTCTATGGCGGTGGAGGGCCTGCAGTCCCGCCGGATCGACCCGCTCGCCGACGCCATGCTGGCGCATGCCCTGCGGATGGTCGTCACGTGGCTGCCGCGGGTCGCGAAAGAGCCCGACCATGCCACCCCTCGCCTGCAGCTGATGCTCGCAGCGGTCATGAGCGGCGAGGGGACCGACCATACCGGCGGCGGGCTCGCGCAGGCTCTCTCGCATGCCATCGGGCCCCGGTCGCAGGCCCCGAACGGTGTCGTCGAGGCCCTGCTGCTGCCGCACGCGATGCGGTTCAACGCCAGCGCCGCCGCACACCGGCTGCCTTGTATCGCCGACTACCTGGGACTGGCCGACCGCAGTGCGGAAGGGGTCATTGCCGAGGTCGAGCGGCTGCTCGGCGTCTTCGAGGCCCCGCGCCGGCTCCAGGACATCGGTGTCCCGCAAGACGCGCTCGCCGAGGCGGCCGCGCACGCCATGGACGACTGGGCCATCACCGCCGGGCCGCGCGCACCCGACCCGCAGGACGTGCGCGACCTGCTCCAGGGCGCCTGGTAACCGCGCCATTCCGACCCATCGAATGACAATCACCCGAGGATATGCGATGACGACTACCCAGGCCCCGCAGAAAGCGGGGTTCGGCAAGGAACTGGCCACCGGCAGGTTCACCGACCAGATGCTCGCGGAGATGCGCGCCCTCATCGGCACCGAGCTGCGCACAGCGATGTCGGTCAACAACGAGTTCGCGGACCGCATGGCGATCCTGCGGTTCTGCGAGGGCATCGGCGATGACAACCCGCTGTGGACGGACGAGGAGTACGCCGCCGCAGCGCCGTCCGGCGGGATCATCGCGCCGCCGAGCTTCATTTTCGCCTGTCTCGGGTCGGTGCAGGTCGGCTGGCGCGGGCTCGGCGGCTTCCACGCCGAGACGAACATCGAGTTCCGCCAGCCGATCCGTCTCGGCGACCGCATCACAGCCCGCGTATTTTTCGACGGCTTCGACGGCCCGACCGACGCCAGCAACTTCGCCGGACGCCGCATCAAGGACTACCTGCGCCAGGAGTACCGCAACCAGGACGACCAGCTCGTCGCGACCTTCATCTGCTCGCGGATGCGGTTCGAGCGGACCGAGATGCAGGCCAAGCGTGAGTCGCGCAAGATCGAGCTCCCGCACCCGTGGACGGAGGAGGAGCTCGGGAAGATCGAGGATGACATTCTCGCGGAATCTCCGCGGGGAGCCACGCCCCGCTTCTGGGATGACGTCCAGGTTGGCGACGAGCTCGACGTCATCACCAAGGGACCGCTGGGCCTGACCGACTTCATCGCCTTCATCGCGTCCGGCGCGGCGCCGATCCCCCGGCTGTCGGCCCACGGCGTCGCGCTGCGCCGCTACAAGAAGCACCCCAAATGGGCTTTCCGCGACCCTCGCACGAACGCGCTGGAGCCGGTGTACTCGGTGCACTACAACGACTACGCCGCCCAGTTGCAGGGCGCCCAGATCGCCTACGACGTCGGCATTCAGCGCACCTGCTGGCAGATTCATCAGCTCACGAACTGGATGGGCGACCAGGGCTTCATCAAGAGCATCCACGGCCAGTACCGCTCCCACGTCTACCTGTCAGACGTGCTGCGGCTCGGCGGAACGATCACCGAGAAGCTGGTCGACGAGGCCGGCGACCACGTCGTCAAGGTGGAGACCTGGGCGTCCAACCAGCGCGGCCAGCAGGCGATGCCGGGCTCCGCCATCGTGGCGCTGCCCACGCGCGGGGCAGCGCATGAGTGACATCGTCCGCGAGACGGTTGCTGACCGGGTCGCGCTGCTGGAGATGCGGCGCCCCCCGAACAATTTCTTCGACGAGGCATTGCTGACCGAGCTGGCCGACGCCTATCTGGCGCTCGACGACGAGAAGGATGTCACCGCCGTGGTGCTGTGCGCGCAGGGCAAGCACTTCTGCGCAGGCGCCGACCTCCGCGGAATGGGCGCGGCGGGGATCCGCCGCGTCTACCGGCAGGCGTTCCGGCTCTTCTCCGGCCGTAAGCCGGTCGTCGCGGCGGTGCAGGGCGGCGCGATCGGCGGCGGCCTCGGGCTGGCCATGTCTGCGGACTTCCGGGTCGCGGCCCCGCAGGCCCGGCTGACCGCCAACTTCGCCCGCCTCGGCTTCCACCAGGGCTTCGCGCTGTCCGTGACACTGCCCCGGGCGGTCGGCCCGCAGCGGGCCCAGGACCTGCTCCTCACGGGCCGGCCGGTCTCGGGAGAGGAGGCAGCCAGCATCGGCCTGTGCGACGCCGTGGCGGATGACCCCCGCACGGCCGCCGTCGAGTTCGCGGCAGCGATCGCGGCCTCCGCTCCGCTGTCGGTGCCCTCGATCCGGGCGACGCTGCGCCGGTCGCTGGTGTCCGAGGTCTCGGCCGCTCTCGACCTCGAGGCGGACGCGCAGGCCGCGCTCCTGGACACGACCGACTTCGCGGAGGGCATCGCGGCGTCGATCGGGAAGCGCCCGCCGCAATTCACGGGTTCGTAATGGCGAATGGCAGATCGCAAACGGCTACGATAGACCTCGTGACCGACGACGCCAGCCACTCCGACACCGGAGGCCCGGCCAGCCACCGTACCATCGACCGGGTGACCCAGATCCTCGAAGAGGTCGTGTACCACCCGGGGATCGGGTTCGCGGAGCTCGCCCGCGCCCTCGACGCGCCGAAGAGCTCGGTGCACGGGTTCATCCGGGGCCTGCTGGCCAAGGGCTGGCTCTACGAATCCGACCGGCGCTTCTATCTCGGCCCGGCCGTCTACGGCCTCACGCTGGCGAGCGGGCGCATCCGGGCTGGCCAGGTGAGCCAGGCCGACCTGGATGCGCTGCACAAGGACACCGGGATGACGGTCTTCCTCGGCGTCGAGGCCGGTGACCACCTCATCTATATCGGTGAGTCCGGCACCGACTCCCTGACCGGCTTCGCGGCCAGAAGCGACATCCGCCGCCAGCTGATCTCGACGGCCGGCGGCAAGGCCCTGCTGGCGGCGAAGCCCGACTCGGAGCGAGACGCCTACCTCCGCCGGCAGCAGAGCGGCAACGCTGAGGCGGTCTCGGAGTTCCTCGCCGAATTCGCCGAGATCAGGAAGACGGGCGTCGCGCGGAACTTCCGGCATCACGGCTCGCAGATCGCCCTGGCGGGCGTGCTGCGCAATCAGGCCGGCGAGAGCGTGGCCTCCGTCACCCTCGTCGGGCAGGCCGCTGAGGTGGAACCACGGGAGGACAAGGTCCGCAAGACCTTGCTGAAGCACATCACCTCCTGGACGCGGCAGAAGGCGGCCCCTCGCGAGCCCATCTGATCCGGCCGGCCTGACGGGACCCGGTTCCCTTCGGTCGGTCCGCAGGTAGGTCTGGAACACCCGCCCCCGCCGCGCTGCCCATACTCGCACCATTTGCCCTATCCGCGGCTCTCCCTCGGTCTAGGTTGTGCCATCGCCAGCTGATCGGTCCCCAGCCTGCCCTCACCAGGCCCGATAAACCGGTCGCTCCGCTCGGTACCGGTGCTGACACACCATGGCGACGCTCTGCTTGGGTGGCCATAAGGTCACCACCAGCATCGCGGGCATCGCCGTGGCCTGCCCTCCACCGTGGCGGCATGCCCTGGACGGGCTCACGCACCGGTATTCGCCCTGGTCAGCCATAACCTGGCGGGCTCTGCCGGAAAGACGGACGCGGGACAGCGGCCGCTCGTCGCGGCGCGGCTATCCGCCGCGCTGCCGAAGAGTGAGGCCGTTTCGCTGGACGCGAGAGCATTGACACCGCCCTGGACAGCTCTGTAATCTAGTCGTAATAACGATCTATGGTTCATATATAAGAACTAAATGCCAACAGGCGAGACGGTTATCGGTACCGGTGCTCACGGAGCGGGCTCGGTGAGCCCGGCCGGGACCGCAGCGGACGCCGGCCTCGCCTGGGCCCGGCCCTCGAGCACCCGAATCAGGGTGCGCTCGTTGCCGGAAGCGGAATTCAGCGACAGTGGAGGCGACCCGTGATCGAGCGGCGGCAGATCTTTATCAACGGCCAGTGGACAGATCCCTCGAGCGATGAGGTCGCCGTCGTGATCAATCCGGCGACAGAGCTCCCGGTCGCGTCCATCCGGCTCGGGAGTCCAGCGGATGTGGACCAGGCTGTCGCCGCGGCATCGGCGGCTCTGCCCGAGTGGTCTCACACGAGTGCCGAGCACCGGGCGCAGGTCCTGCGGTCGCTGGCCGACCTCATTGAGGTCCGTGCCGACGAGGCCAGCCACATGATGACGACCGAGATGGGCCAGCCGATCACCACCGCGCTCGGGACGACCGCCGGGGCGATCCAGGATCTGCGCATCTTCGCCGACGCCCTGAAGGACGTGATCTGGAGCGAGACCGTCGGCGGTGCCGAGGTCCATAAGGTCGCCGCTGGTGTCGTGGGAGTGATCACAGCCTGGAACGTCCCGCTGCGCACGGTGGCGGTAAAGATCGGGGCTGCGCTGGCGGCAGGCTGCACCACGGTTCTCAAGGGAAGCGAGATCGCCCCGCTGACCTCCTACCTGGTCGCCGACCTGGCGCAGCAGGCAGGCATTCCAGCAGGCGTCCTCAACTTGGTGCCGGGCACCGGCCCGGTGGTGGGCGAAGCCATCGCGGCGCATCCGCTGGTCGACATGGTGTCGCTCACCGGCTCGGTGCGCGCCGGCAGCAGGGTCATGGAACTCGCATCGCGGTCGATCAAGAGGGTCGGACTCGAACTGGGAGGGAAGTCCGCCAACATCGTTCTTGACGATGCAGACGTCGAGAAGGCCGTTTCCGTCGGTATCGTGGACGCCCTCCGGAACGGGGGACAGGCATGCGGCGGGCTGACGCGCGTGCTGGTGCCGAGGCCGAAGCTCGGCATTGCCGAGGAGGCCGCGGCGAGCGCAGCCGCGAGTTTTAGGCTAGGAGATCCCTTGGACCCCGCGACGACTATGGGGCCGATGTCGAACAAGGGCCAGCGGGACCGTGTCCGCGGCTACATCAGAATCGGAATCGACGAGGGTGCCCGGCTCGTCATCGGCGGTCCCGGGCAGCCCGAAGGCCTGGACGTCGGCTTCTATGTCAAGCCGACGGTGTTCACCGGCGACAACAGCATGCGGGTCGCCCGCGAAGAGATTTTCGGCCCGGTGGTCGTGCTCATTCCGTTCGAGGACGAGGCGGAGGCCGTGAATCTGGCCAACGATTCCGAGTACGGGCTGGCCGGTGCCGTGTGGTCCGCGAGCCCGGACCGCGCACGGGCGGTGGCTTCGCGAATCAGGACGGGACGCGTCGTCCTCAACGGGGCCCCCGTCGAGCGGGCGGCCCCGCACGGCGGCTTCAAGCGTTCGGGCATCGGGCGCGAGTGGGGACGCTTCGGTATCGAGGATTACCTCGAGCTGCAGGCGATCCACGGCTGATCTGACGGCGGGCGGGCCGATTGCAAGCCTTGCACTGCTGCAGGCGGCAGGCCAGGTACCGAGCATGTCCGGCCAGGGAGGACACAGGCGCATGGCATATCAAGAAGCGCTCCCGGAAAGCTGCATGACCGCGGTGGTCGCGGAGTTCGGCCAGCCGGTCGAGCTCCGCGAGCTGCCCGTGCCGGAGCTGGAGCATGGTGCCCTTCTGGTGAAGATCGAGGCGGCGACCGTGTGCGGCACCGATCTTCACATCTGGGACGGTTCATTCGGCGCCGGGGGCATCGGTCAGGTGAACCTCCCGATCGTCCCGGGCCACGAAATGGTCGGGCGGGTGGCGGCCTTCGGCCCGGGCGAGCACGCTGACGTGACCGGTTCGGAGCTGAAGATCGGCGACCGGATCGTCTTCACGCCGAGCCGGTGCGGCTCCTGCCATTACTGCGCAGTGGCCGGGCAGCCGAATCTGTGCACCAAGCGAATCGGCTACGGACGGCAGAGCGCCGTCTACCCCTACCTGGTCGGAGGCTTCGCCGAGTACTGCTACGTCTACCCCACCTCAAGCAGGATTCGTGTGCCTGATGAGGTGAAGCCCGAATGGGCGTCAGCTGCCAGCTGCGCGCTGCGCTCGGTGATCACGGGTTTCCGCGAGCTGGGCGCGATAGAGCCGTGGCAGACCGTCGTGATCCAGGGTTCGGGCCCGCTGGGCCTGTTCGCGACGGCCATGGCCAAGCGCGCTGGCGCTGCTCGGATCATCGTGGTCGGCGATCCGGCCGCCCGGCTCGAAGTGGCTCGCGCCTGGGGGGCCACCGAGACGATTCCGGTTTCCAGCCACGGCGAGCCGCAGGACCGGGTGAGCGCGGTCCGCGAGACGACAGCCGGTCAGGGCGCTGAGATCGTGATGGAGTTCTCCGGTGCCCGTACTGCCTTCACCGAGGGGATCGCGATGGCCCGCAGGGGAGGTCGTTACCTGGTGGGTGGGCAGGTCGGCCCGCAGGAGGTGCCCTTCCGGCCGACGTTGATCACGCAGAACCAGCTGACGGTCATGGGATCGTATTCAGGATCAGAGGCAGAGTACTGGCGCGCCATCGAGTTCATCCGGCGCGCGAAGGACGAGTATGACTTCGACCAGATCCTCTCCAATCGCTTCCGCCTGGATCAGGTCACCGACGCGTTCCGCGGCATGCAGTCGATGCAGGAGATCAAGCCTGTCGTGATCCCTGAGTTCGCCTGATCGCGGGTGTCATGCCCCGGGCTATGACGTTGCGGGGATCGGCCCGCTCCCCATGGCCTCGATCAGGAGCCGCGTCAGCGCGTCCGGATCGGTGATCATCGGCTCATGGCAGGCGTTGAGCGCACGGTGGTGAAAACAGGGGTCGGTCTGCGCCCGGGCGCGCTGGCGCGCGAGATCGAGTCCGGGTAGCCGGCTCGGCTGGCACTCGATCACGGTTCCCGGGTGCGACCAGGCGCGGTCCGTCGGCCCGATGGTGTCCGTGTAGGTCTTGATCGGCTGAGGCGTCGTCTTGGAGTTCACCCACGCGATCTGACCAGGATCGGTCAGCCCCCACCAGCTCGCGTCGGACGTCGGGATGAACCAGCCTTCCCCGTCGGCAGCTGCCATCGCCGTCATGCGCTCCGCGCGCTCCGGGCCGATGAGGTCGAACACCGACTCTCCCGCCGTCGGCTTGTGCGCGTCCAGCCACACGACGGAGCGCACGCGGTCCGCGACCCGCTCCATCGCACCCGCGACCGGCATGCCGCCGTAGCTGTGGGCCACCAGCATCGTGTCATGGAGATCCTCGAAGTCGAACACGCCGACGACGTCCTCGATGTGGGTGTCCAACCCGATGCCGGGCCGGAGCAGATGCGCCCGCTCGCCCAGACCGGTGAGCGTCGGCGTGTACACGTCGTGGCCAAGCCGCCGCAGCCGTGACGCGACGTCCCGCCACGCCCAGCCGCCGTGCCGGCCGCCGTGGATGAGCACGAACGGCGGATTCTCAGACCTGCCCATGATCTGCTCGCCAGTTGCCATCGTGCCCATGCTCTCCTCCGTCGTATCGCGCTGGTGCCACGTCAGGGGTTGGGTCAAACGCCCGCAGGAGCTCCTCGACGTCATCGAGCTGCTCGAGGCCCCGGGATGAGGCGATCGCGTGGTCGATGTCGGCCTCAGGCAGGGCTGCTTTCCATTTGCCGGACAGGTCCTCCCACGTGATCCCGCCGCCGGCGCTGTGGCCTTTCGGCCAGTCCACGCGCCGCTCGACGCTCGCGCCGTCGCGGGTCGTGATCCGCACGCGCGCCCCGCGGCCGTTGGGCTGCTCCCGATCCAGGTCGCTGTCGGAGCCGAGGGCGATGCGGCTCCGCATCGCCTCGAAAGCTGGGTCCACGAGGATCGCCGGAAAGGGACTGCGGCGCAGGCTCAGGCCTCCCTGGACGAGTGCCGCACCGAGCATGTCCTGGAGGCAGATGTTGTGCATCTTCCGGTTGTCCACGACCCGCATGGCGTTCGCGGGCATGCCGACCTCGACGGAATCGATCTCGGCGGCTTCAATCGAGTGCCCGGTGACGAGCCCCATCGCGGCCTCCACGGCGGCATGGATCGGATAGCCCGCGTTGATGAACTTGAAGTTGGCGCCCATGACGGCGAACTCGCGCCCCAGGGCGTCGGTCAGCACGCGGTCGCCGCCCTCCAGGCCCCAGGCCGCCAGGAGCCCGTCAGAGCCCCCGAGGACGTCCTCGCATCCCTCGAGCCCGGCGGCGGCCATCAGGGCCGCTGACACTCCAGCCGACGCGTACTGGCCGTTGCAGAACGACTTGCTGATGTGCCGCCGCTCCTGAAAAAGCGCGCACAGCCCATTGGCCTGGAAGGTGGCCAGGGCCATCGCGTGGCAGTGCGCCTCCGGAGCCAGGCCGAGAAGCCGGCTCGCCGCAACCGCCGCACCGACGCTGTGGAGGAAGTCGGCGTGCAAGTGAAGCCGCGATTTGACGCCGAACACCCCGCCGCATGCGGCGATCAGCCGGTTGCCCACGTCGTACCCGAGGATGACAGCGTTGAGAAGCTCCGCGCCGGTCTTGTGCTGCTGCTCGGCGATCGCCGTCGCGGCATGGACGATTGTCGCTCCTGGGTGGCCGCCGACCACGTGCGCCCCGTCGACCTCGTCGGCATGTCCTGCCGTCCCGTTGGCCAGGGCTGCGTACGGCGCCGACGTACGCACTGCGGTGCCGAGGATCCGGCAAGGCCCGGAGCCGCCGGTCGCCGATGCGTAACGGGCGGCGAGCTGCCCGGCGGTGCGGCTCTGCCCGAACGCGGCGCAGGCTAGCTCGTCCATCACGATCTGCCGCGCGCGCTCAAGCACGTGGGGCGGGATGACGTCGGCCGAGGTACCAGCTGCGTACCGTGCCAGTGTCAGCGACAGGTTCTCCGGCGTCTTCCCCGTGCTCGCGCTCTGGCTCATGTCAGCGGGCCTCCTGGCTTCTCTCGCCCGCGAAGCTGCTCGCGCCGGCCGAGATCATCAGATCGAGCGAACTCGCAAGCTCGTCACGCGTCCCCGGGTCCTTGGCCGTGCGGAAGCCGGCCGCTGCCATCTGCAGGGCATCGTCCAATCCCATCGATCCGGCCTTCCCAGTGGTCGACTCAGCCTGTCCCAGGATCGATCCTGCCAGCTGTCTAGTTCGGATATACAAACATGAGTTTCTAATTAGGATCACCGTAGCAATGCTCTGCGGGCTGGTCAAGCGGGCATCCGAACGGCCTTGGCGCGTCCAATACGATCCGGGTTTCCGGGCGACGAAACTCCGTCCAGGCAAGGCCCGCTCACGTCATCGCTAGGTCAACGACGCCGTCGGTTCTTCGCCGCACAATGCGGGCTGACCTGAGCCCGGGCGCGCTATGGGGCCTGGTGAACAGGTGAATCACGCCGGAAGGGCGGCTCCATGCGAGGGTGCCGCTGGCCCGGATCTACACCCCGGGTCTCGCCGGGCCCCAAGCCTGAGACGTCCTCATCAGTTCGGCGCGCAGCTACTCCGCCGCCTCCGGAACCCCGGCGGTCGCCAGGGCCCCCGTCCGCCGTCCGTTCCTTCCGGCGGCTCGTATGACTCGTCAGTCAAGCCTTGCCGCGAGGCCGGCGCGAGATGATTGATATAGTTTGCAGATGCTTGGTAAATACATCAAGCTTGACGGGTGGTGACCGGCCCGCTGGGACGTTACACGAACCGGTACACCAGCAACGGCACGCTGCGCATCGCCTATGAGTTGCAAGGGACGATGCGCCGGCGGCGCCCGTGGCTGGTGCTGATCCAGGGCATGGGATTCGACCGTTCCGGCTGGGAGCCGGTGCTGCCGGCGCTGCGGCGCCGTTTCCGGCTCATCCTGGTCGACAACCGGGGCACCGGGCGCAGCGGCCGGCCGGATGGCTCGTTCACGGTGGCCGACATGGCCGGCGACGTGGTGGCGGTGCTCGATGCCGCCGGCATCGGCCGAACCCACGTCCTGGGGGCAAGCCTGGGCGGCATGGTGGCCCAGGAACTGGCGATCACCCGGCCGGAGCGAGTCGGCCGGCTCGTGCTCGCCTGCACCACGCCGGGCTGGCCGGCGGGCTATCCCATGCCCGCAGCCTCACTGCGGCTGATCATGGCCACACGCGGCATGCCGCTGGAGGCGGCGCGGCGGCGCCACACCGAGCATGCCCTGTCCGCGCAGGCCGGGCAGCAGAACCCGGCCCTGGTCGGGCGCCTGATGGAGGTGCAGGACGTACGGCCGGTGGCCCAGGAGGTCCTGTCGGCGCAGGCGATAGCCGGAGCCCGCTACGCCGGGCGGCTGCGGCAGGGACGGATCGGGGCCCGCACGCTGGTGGTACACGGCAGCGCCGATACCGTCGTGGACCCGCGCAACGCCAAGCTGCTAGCCGGCCGCATCACCGGTGCCCGCCTGGTCACCTTCCCCGGGCTGGGCCACCTGCTGTTCTGGGAAGACCCCGCCGGCTTCGCCGCCGTCGTGACGTCGTTCCTGCTCGACGCAGACGACACCGGGCCGCAGGCCGGCGGGTAGCGCGCGGGTCGGCATGCCTGCTGCCTGTCGTAGGCCACCATGAGAATACGAGGCGTGGTCATCAAGGTGCGCAGTACGAGCACGCGCCTGAGACTTGCGAGCAGCCGTCTGAAGACGGCGGGGACCTGGAGGTCGTCCACCTGCTCGCCGATCGCAGGGGTCAGCGGGCCGGCGAGTACGGCCGCCACATCATCTCCAGACTGCGCTGGGACCATACGCCTCCACTACGCGTAATGACAGTTCCTCCCTTCTTCCGGCGGGCGGCCCTAGCGTCGGAGGGGAGGACCACCCGTTCTCGTCTACTGCAGGAGGTACTTCATGGCGCAGGAACAGAGTCGTGCGCAGCAGCTGGTGGGTGATATCGCCCCGAAGCTGGCGGAACTGACCGACGACGTGCTGTTCGGCGATGTGTGGGCTCGTCCCGGCCTCTCCCCGCGGGACCGCAGCCTGATCACAGTCGCGGCCCTGACCGCGCTGGGCCGCACCGACCAGCTCCGCTCGCACCTCGGTCTCGCGCTGGACAATGGCGTGACCCGCGAGGAACTGGCCGAAGCTGCCACGCACCTGGCGTTCTACGCCGGATGGCCGGCCGGGATGAGCGCGGCGGCCACACTCAAGCAGGTTCTCGATGAGCGGTGACCACACGGATGGAGCCTCGATGGTTATGCTGCCGGCGCCAACGACGGCGAAAGCGGCCGCGGACCGATTTACCGGCGATGTCTGGGTCGATGGCATCACCGGCGGCGCTGGGCCGGGGTGCGCGCGACTGGCGCCGGTGCGGTTCTCACCGGGCGCGCACACTGCGTGACATTGCCACGCCAACGGCCAGACCCTCCACGTGACCAGCGGGCAAGGGGCTGATCCAGGCCAGGGACGGCCACACGATCGCGATGCTGCCGGGCGACACGGTCTACACCCGCCCGGGATCTGGCACTGGCACGGCGCGATGCCCGGCTCCTTCATGACTCACCTCGCGCTCGCCGACAGCAGCGCCGAGCCCGGCGCCCCCGATGTCGAGTGGGGCGAGCTCGTCAGCGACGTCGAGTACGACACCGCCAGGACGCACGTGACGACGGAAAGGACCATGTCATGACATCGAAGGCCGTTGGGCCCTCCCCGGCGCCGGCGGTCCGGTGACGATCGCCTCGCAAGGGAGCTTCGCTGTCGGCGGCACCGTCGTGAGCAGGGGCGGGGGCTTCGACCCGCGGAACCCGGTGGACCCGGCCGGGCAGACGCTGCACGGTGATCACGCCCGCGTCACCTTTCAGATCCCGGTCGAAGCGCGCCCGCTGCCGCTGCTGTTCTGGCACGGCTGGTGGGTGGACAGCAGCTGCTGGGACACGACCCCCGACGGGCGCGAAGGGTTCCGCACCCTGTTCCTGCGGCGCGGTTTCCCGGTGTATCTGCTCGATCAGCCCCGGCGGGGATCGGCGGGCAAGACGACGGTCGCGACGCCCGCGTCCACAGACCCGAACGAGCAGTGGTTCTTCAACCAGTTCCGGCTCGGTTTGTGGCCGGACCTGTACGAGGGCGGCCAGTTCTCTTCCGATCCCGCGGCGCTGGAGCAGTTCTTCCGGGGCATGGTTCCGACACCGGCCCGCTGGACACGGAGGTGATCGTCGCGGCCGCCTCGGCGGCGATCGACCGCATTGGCCCGCTGGTGCTGGTCACCCATTCCCACGCCGGCGGGTTCGGGTGGCTCACCCAGCTGCGCAACCGCAACGTGCGTGCCGTGGTCAGCATCGAACCAGGCAGCGGGTTCGTCTTCCCCGACGACGAGCTACCCGAGGCGATGCCCAGCTCGAACGGAACGCTGGAGCCGGTCCCCGTCCCGGCCGGGGAGTTCACGGCGCTCACGCGGGTACCGGTCATCGTCTACTACGGCGACAACATCCCGGCCGAGCCGACCGGCATCGCCGGCCGCGACAACTGGCGGGTCCGGCAGGACATGGCCCGCCTGTGGGTGGACGCGATCAACAAGCGCGGCGGGGACGCCACGTTCGTATCGCTGCCCGAGCGCGGCATCCACGGCAACACGCACTTCGCGTTCAGCGACCTCAACAATCTCGACATCGCCGACCAGATCTCGGCGTTCCTGGCCGAGAAGGGCCTGGACTGACCGACCGGTCAGCACCAGGTCCGGACAACCGGGATCTCGACGACACACGACAACGCAGCGGGGAAAGGAACATCGACATGACGGGCACCAAGGCCGCAGCCGAGCTCGCGGTGAGCGCGGGTCCGGTGCTGGACTACCGGAAGAACCCGTTCGGCCTGGTCTATGAGGATGCGATCACCCAGAACGAGCCGGGCAAGGTCAACATCCACCCGGTCACGTACACGCTCAACGGCCTGGACATCGCCGCGAACGTCTACACCCCGGCGAACTACGACCCGGACGGGAAGTTCCCGGCGATCATCGTCGCGCACCCCAACGGCGGAGTGAAGGAGCAGACCGTCGGCCGGTACGCGCAGCGCCTGGCCGAGCAGGGCTACATCACAATCGCCGCAGACGCCTCATGCCAGGGTGCCAGCAGAGGGCTGCCCCGCGTTACGGACAAGCCCCAGTTCCGCACCGAGGACGTTCACGGCATGGCCGACTTCATCAGCGGCTACCCGGGCGCCGACGCCGGGCGGGTGGGCGCGCTGGGCGTCTGCTGCGGCGGCGGGTACACGCTGAAGGCGGCGCAGTCCGACAAGCGGTTCATGGCCGTCGCCACCGTGAGCATGTTCAACTCCGGGCGGGTCCGCCGCAAGGGTCTGCAGGACTCGCAACGGGACACCATCCAGGCGCGCCTGCAGCAGGCGACCGCGGCCCGCGCGCAGGAGAAGGCGGGCGGCGAGATCCTCTACGCCGGGGACGCCGATCTGACGGACGAGCAGATCGCGGCCCAGCCGTTCGACCTCTACCGGCAGGGTTACGCGTACTACTGGAAGACGCACGCGCACCCGAACTCGACGTTCAAGTACACCATGAGCAGCCTGATGGACCTGATGAGCTTCGACGTCACCGACCAGATCGAGCTGATCGACAAGCCGCTGCTGATGATCGCCGGCAGCAAGGCCGACACCCGGTACATGACCGAGGAGGCGTTCCCCAAGGCCACCGGCACCAAGGACAAGGAGCTGTTCCTCATCGAGGGCGCACGGCACATCGAGACCTACTGGGTCGACGAGTACGTGGACGCCGCACTCGGCAAGCTGACGACGTTCTACGCCAGAACCATCTAGCCGCTTCGCCCGTCAGAGCCCCGCGTGAAGTGCGGGGCTCTGCCGTGCGGCTGGGCTGGGCGCCGACTTCGCGATCTGCCTGTCGTGGCAGGAGTTCGACCCGATCGCTCCGCCACCGAACGGGCGTCGCAGAACTGGCTTGGGGCGCGACGCGTCCGGTTCGCGCTGGGGGCCTACGCCTACGGGCATTTCCCCTCATCACCGGAGCCGTCATCGCCGCGGCCGGTGCCGCAGGCGCCAAGCTCGCGCACAGCGACGAATCGATCGGGGTCTTCTACGGTCTGTGCCTGACCGGCGGGTGATGCTCCACCTGATCGTCGGCTCGCGTCCTGCGGGGACGGAAGATGCCCCCCGCGCCAGCACGCTTCCCATTTCCGCAGCGCTCTCACCGGCGATCGTCCTAGTTCCCGTGGTCGCGTGGCTCGCCCGTGCCCGTTATGCGCTTGGAGTTCTTGGCCTCGGTAGCCTGCTACTGACACAGGTTCGATACGAACACCCTGCATCAATCAAGGACGCGGAAGCACAGGAGTTTTGGCCACACGTGAGGCGGCGGACATGAGGCGGGCTGACAGCGCCTCAGCGCAGCTCATCAGAGATGGGCTCGACGGATTGCCCGCAGACCCGACTGGCCTCAACTGACGACAAGACCAGCAGCTCGCATATGCTGACAGGCCGGATTCGGTAGGACAGCATGAACCAGGGCACCCATCCCGAAGAGCTGCCGGCCGAGGTCCTGGACGACGTGGCCAGCGTGGTCGGGGCAGAGGTCACTCTTCTCAGTCGCCTACCCGGAGGCGTCAATGGGGCCGCCATGCGCGTCCAGTTGGCCGGAAGGGCACATGCAGTGCTCAAGGCAGTGCCCCGGGCACACCCCAACCACCTGGACGAGACGTTGCGAGCCCAGAGAGTGGCCGGGCACATGCGCAGGCGCGGCTATCCCACCCCGGCCTGGCTCGGAGTGGGGGCCACAGCCACTCATGTATGGCATCTGATGGACTTCGTTGACGCGGCTCCCGTGCCAGAGCTGACCCCGTCCATCGTTGAGCAGCTGATGGAGATCATCGAACTCCAGGCTGGCCAAGCCTCCGAGCCCTACGATCACTGGTCGTACGCCTGGCGGGTCGCCACCGGTCAGGAATCGGCTTTCGCCGGGCTCTCGGGGTATTCCTCCGTGGTGTCGGCCTTGGTCGAGCGCCTGCGGCTCGTGTGTGCCGACGTCCCGCCACCACGAGAGGTACCGGACATGGTCCATGCCGATCTCAACCCGAGCAATGTCCTGGTCCGCGACGGAGCGGTGGTGGCGGTCGTGGATATCGGGAACGCAGGTAGCGGCACGCGGGCGACTGATCTCACCACCCTCCAGTGGCACACCTTCCAGGATCCGCTGGACGGTGTCCGAAGGCGGCTGTGGACGAGAATCCTCGTCGTGGTCGGCTGGGAGGGGGCGGCGGTGCTCGCAGCGACACAGATCCTCCTGCAGCTCGAGTGGCCCATCCGTCTCGGGCGCCACGATGTCGTTGCAGGGGTGGTCAAGCGCGGCCATCGCGCCCTCGACGAGCTGAACGCGCTTCGCTAACTGTCGCCGGTCCGCTGCGGCTGCGAGGGCGTCGCACGCGACACCGTGATCCGGCGGTTGGCTTGGACGGACCCTGACCAAGCGTGCAGTCGACGTGTTGGCCTACTTCGACCGGCCCGGCACCAGCAACGGACCCACCGAAGCGATCAACGGCCGCCTCGAACACCTCCGCGGATCCGCCCTGGGCTTCCGCAACCTCACCAACTACATTGCCAGATCCCTACTCGAATCCGGCGCATTTAGACCCCGACTACACCCCCGATTGTGAAGAGCCACTTTGATCCTCGCCCACTGGTCGTCTTCGAACGCGTGCATTCACCGGACTGCGAGGGCAGTATCGAAGCACACAGCCCCGCAGGTTCAGAACCGGCCGCGGATGGCATCGAGCTGGGCGGCGACCGCGGTCGGCTCGCCGGCGAGCGGCATGTTGTCACGGTCGAGGACGGCATCGAGCGCGGCAGGCGGGTCTGCTTTCAACGCGGCGAACAACGGGGTCAGGTCAGACTGCGCCTCGCCCGTCTCGGCGACGAGCTCCAGGGTCTTGCGAGCCGCGGCGTCCGAGGTCAGCGAAGCGACGAGGACCTGGGCGATCTGGGCGCGGGAGATCACACCGTCGGACGGATCGCCTGCCCACCTCGTGTCGCCTTGCAACATCACCAGGCGGTGCTGATCCGGGGCGTTGTAGTCGAACCAGCCCGGACGGACGATCGTGTATGGCAGGCCGCTGGCCCGGACCAGCCGCTCACCGCGCCGCTTCCAGTCATGGCCCGGCGTGTGCCTGGTGACCCCGATCGCGGTCATTAGCGCGGTCCAGGCCGGAGCCTCCAGGACGCTGAGGACGTTGCGCACCGCGCCGTAGTCCACCAGTTCCGCCTGATGCGCACCGCCGTGGCTGCCGTGCGTGAACACGATGCCGGTGACATCCGCGGCAGCGTCGCGAAGCGTCTCCGCCCGGGTCAGATCGCCGACGACGACCCGCGTGCCCCCGGGAAACGAGCCGGCCTGCGTGTCGTTACGGATCAGCGCCCTGGTCTGGTAGCCGGCGCGCAGCGCTTCGGCGACCGCCAGCCGTCCGATGCTGCCGCTCGCCCCGACGACGAGCACCGTGGACATCTTCTGTGCCATCTTCGTTCTCGCCCTTTCCTTAGTTGCCGGTGCGTGCCTGTTCGCGGATCTTCGCGAGGGCGTCGTTGAATCCGTCAGGACATCCGCTGGCGCCGGCGAGCTTGCCAACCTTCACGTCGTCGAGACTCTTCCCGATCACCACGCCCGGCACGGCCGCCGCGAACCTCTCCTGGTAGCCGCGGGACACCGCGTTATTCTTCGGCGGGACTGACCGTGACCTTGGTGACCGTGTCGGCGCTGAGGATGACGGTGACGGTGAGGTAGGACGGTGCCCCGCCGTAGACGCCCTTCGCGGTGTAGGTCCCGTCTTTGTATTCCGTGCCGTTCTCGTCCGTGCTGGCTCGCGGCGAGCTGGGAGATGACGTGCCCGGCGGGCGCGACGGCTGTATGTCGCCGCCACTGCACCCGGCCAGGGGCACGAGCACGGCGACCGATGCGGCGGCGAAGGCGGTGCGGGTGAGGATGCCCGGCTTCATATCTTGTCCTTGTCCGTATGAGGTTGCGTTCGTGTGCGCGGAAGGGGTTGAGCAAAGCAACGAGCCGTCAGCGTGTGCCACGCGACGGGGCAGGTGGAAGGTCAGAGGAAGAGCTCCCCGTCGAAGTCGTTCGACCACTGGACTGTGCCGTCGGCCAGCATCCGCACCTACGCGAACTCGAACGAGCCCAGTTGCGCGGGGTCGCTGACGAACAGTGCGGTGGCCAGCCCGTCGGCGGTGGCGGCCTCAGCGGCGACGGTCCAGGTCGCCACGACACCTGCCGCTGGGCGCCGGATCCGGCCGTCGAGGACGTGGTGCAGTCCCTCGCCCCAGGTCCGCCGGTTCGTCGCCGACGCGCACAGCGCCGCATCATGCAGGGGAACGGTGCCGATGACCCGGCCCGGCAACCTCGGATGCTCCAGTCACACCATGACGGGCTCACGGCTGCGGTGCCGCAGGTCGCCGCTGCCATCGACCACGAAAGCGCCGATGCCGGCATCCAGGAGCGTGTGGGCGATCAGGTCGGCCAGGTAGCCTTTCCCGGCCCCGCCCACGTCGATCACCACCGCACGATCCGCGGTGATCGTCGTTCCCTCCCGGCGGATGTCGCGAGCCCAGCAGTCCCGGCGCCGGCGAGCAGCGATAGCGGCGGCGTCGGGAACGAGGGAGTACCGGGCGTCATAGCCGAGCAGTTCCAGGTCTCTGCCGATGAGGGGGTCGACTGCGCAGTCGGTGGCGGCGACGAGACGGTCGTAAAGGTCGAGCAGCGCCACGTCGCGGGCGGGGAACGCGAACCGTCCCGCCTTCGGCGTGCGCGATCCGGGTGATCAGCGAGTCCACCCGGAACCGGGACCAGACGTGATCGAAGTCCTCCGTAAGCGCTCGGATCTGCTGGCGCAGCCCCTCCGGCAGCGGGTGCCCGGTATCGATCTGCCTGTGCGTGCCGGTAGCGGTGAACCGGAAGGAACCGTCGGCGCTGATCAGCCCGTCAGCAGCCGGGATCACCGCGAGTTCAACGGTACGACACATTCCGCGGAGTTCAGGCTTCGGGGATGTCGCGTCCGAAGGCCTCCGGCGTGACGGTCACCGGGTCGGGCCCGCCACGAACCCCGGTGTCGAGGGCGTCGATCGCGGCGAGCTGGTCGCCGGTGAGCTCGAAGTCGAACACGTCAAAGTTGGCGGCGATCCGGCCGGGGTTGACGGACTTCGGGATCGCGGACCGTCCCTCCTGCAGGTGCCAGCGCAACATGATCTGGGCGGGGGTCTTGCCGTGGGCGGCAGCGATCTGCCCGATCACCGGATCGTTGAAGGTTGACCTGCTGCTGTCGCCGCGGTAGAAGGTAATGCCGCCCATCGGCGACCATGCCTGCGTCAAGATCCCGTGCTCGGCGTTCGCGGCCTGCACCTCGGGCTGCTGGAAGTAGGGGTGCAGCTCGATCTGGTTGACGGCGGGGACGACCTCGGCCTCATCGAGCAGGTTCGTGAGGTGCTCGACCATGAAGTTGCTGACACCGATCGCGCGGACCTTCCCGTCGGCCAGCAGCGTCTCCAGCGCCTTATACGCGGCGACGGTCTTGTCGAACTGGGTGGGGACGGGCTGGTGCAGCAGGAGCAGGTCGATCTGGTCGACGCCGAGCTTGCCGGCGCTCTTGCCGAAAGCGTGTAGCGTCTGGTCGTAGCCGTAGTCGCTGATCCAGATCTTGGTCTCGATGAACACCTCCGACCGGCTCAGGCCGCCGCGGCGGATGCCGTCGCCGACCTCGCGTTCGTTGAAGTACGACGCGGCGGTGTCGATGAGCCGGTAGCCGACGCGCAGGGCCTCGGCAACGGAGGCGGCGGTGGTCTCGGGCGGGGTCTGGAAGACGCCGAAGCCCAGCGCGGGCATCTCGACGCCGTTGTTCAAGGTCACGTTGATGGTCATGCCTTTCACGCTAGGTTCCTGACCGCGGCTTATGAAGTAACTGGCAGTACACCCTTCTGGGACGGCTGGCGAGCCGCAGCCGGCGTTGCGGACCAGGGCAGCCGGCCGGATGGTTCGTCGCTGACCGTCTATCCGGTGACGGCGGCATCAGCCGCGACCACGCCGTTCGTCTGCTCGTTCCGCTGAACGCCGGCCATGAGTTCTCGCGTACGTGCTCCGGTCGGCGGTCGTCCGGGGTCAGCGACGTGCGCTGGCGTCGCCGGTCATCTGGCCGGTGGCGGCGAGGCTGCCGAGGAGCTTGAGGCGTTCCTCGGTGGGGCTGCCGGGTTCGGCGGTGTAGGCGAACATGAACCATTCCGGGTTCGCCGGCAGGTCCATTGCCTGGTAGGAGAATTCGAGGTCCCCGACCGCCGGGTGGTGAACGCGTTTGATCCCGGCGCGGTGGTGGCGGACATCGTGTGCGGCCCAGCGGTGCCGGAAAGTATCGCTGCGGGTAACGAGCTCTCCGATCAGATCGGTGAGCTTCTTGTCGAGCGGGTTCTGCCCGGCGTAGCTGCGCAGGGTCGCGACGATGCCGGCCGCGTCCTGCTCCCAGTCCGGGAAGAAGATCCGTGAGGCGGGGTTCAGGAACGTGAACCTGGCCGTGTTGCCCCGGTTCGCCGGGTCATCGAGCATCGGGGCGTAGAGCGCACGGCCGAGCGGGTTGGCGGCGACGAAGTCCATGCGCCGGTCCCGCACCCACATCGGTACGCCGGTCACCGCGTCCAGGAACCGCTGCAACGTGGGCGTCACCGGCTGCCTGGCGGGCCGTTTGCGCCGCGGCGGCGCGGGCCCGGCCGCGCGGGCAAGGTCGTGCAGGTGATCGGTCTCGGCCTCGTCGAGCTGGAGCGCGCGAGCGAGGGAATCGAGGACTTCGGCGGAGACACCGGCGAGGTCCCCGCGCTCCATCCGCGCGTAATACTCGACACTGACCGCGGTGAGCATGGCGACCTCTTCCCGGCGCAGCCCGGGCACGCGGCGGCGGGCCCCGCCGATGATGCCCGCCCGGTCGGGGGTGATCCGGTTCCTGCGGGTGCGCAGGAACTCCGCCGCTTCTGCTCGATGATCCATTGCTTCAACGGTAACGTTACCCGCCAGGCTGTGGGAGGAACTGCCAGTACACGGACCAGCCCTGACTCCCGCACGCACGCTCAGTACGGTGGAATGAACGCAGCGGCTTGCGTGCATCATCCGGCAGCCGGCCGTCAGAAGGGTGCGAGCACCACGAGCACCACAGGCACGACACACAAGGACGAGCATGACGACCTGGTTCATCACGGGGGCTTCGAGCGGGCTCGGCGCCGCCCTGGCGCGGGCCGTACTCGACCATGGCGATAACGCCGCGCTCACCGCCCGCAACACCGGCCACGTGCAGGGCCTCGTCGGCAAGTACCCGGATAGCGCGCTGCCACTGCGCCTGGACGTGACCGACCACGGCCAGGTGGTCGACGCGGTCAGCGCTGCGACCGAGCGGTTCGGAGCTGTCGATGTGCTGGTGAACAACGCCGGACACGGGTTCCGGGCCGCGGTCGAGGAAGCGGCGGTGGACGAGGTGGACGAGCTGTTCGCCACGAACTTCTTCGGCCCCGTCGATCTGATCAAGCAGGTGCTCCCGCAGATGCGCGCGCGGCGGTCAGGCACCATCGTGAACGTCTCCTCAATCGGCGCGCCCCGGTCGAATCCCGCCTCCGGCTACTACACCGCGACGAAGGCCGCTCTGGAAGGCATGTCCGACGCGCTGAACCGCGAGGTCGCGCCGCTGGGAATCCGGGTGATGGTGCTCGAGCCGGGCGCGTTCCGCACCGACTTCGCCGGCCGCTCCCTGACCCAGTCCCACACGGTCATCGACGACTACGCCGGCACTGCCGGGAAACGCCGCAAGGAGAACGACCGCGTCCACGGCACCCAGCCGGGTGACCCCGACCGGGCAGCGCAGGCCATCATCACCACCGTCGAAGGCGAGCAGGCACCATTCCGCCTGCTGCTCGGAACCGACGCCATCCGGATCGTCCGCGACGAGCTCCAGGGACGCATCGACGAGATTTGACGCCTGGGCACATGTCAGCGTCACCACCGGCTATCCCCGCGACGGGGGTGAGGAGGACAGCGCATGACGACGTGGCTGATCACCGAAGCATCCAGCGGACTCGGCCGCGCGCTCGCAGAGCACGTCCTCGCTGCCGGGCATCAGGTCGTCGCCACCGCACGGAACACGTCCGCCCTCGACGACCTCCAGGCGGCGTACCCGCAGACCGCGATGGTCGCGCCTCTTGATGTCACCGACCCGCCGTGCATCGGCGCGGCCGTGACAGCGGCCGAAGAGCACTTCTCTGGCATCGACGTGCTGGTGAACAACGCCGGCTACGGGTACACCGTCGCCGACGAGGAAGGCGAAGACGAGGCCGTGGCGCGCCTGTTCGCGACGAGCTTCTTCGGCCCTGTCGCGGTGATCAAGGCGACCCTGCCGGGCATGCGCCGCCGCGGGGCGGGCCTGATCGTCAACATCTCCTCTGTGGGCGCGCGCATCACCATCCCCGGCGGCGGCTACTACTCCGCCGCGAAGGCCGCCCTGGAGGGACTGTCCGGGTCTCTCCGCAAGGAGGTCGAGCCGCTGGGGCTACGCGTCATGGTCGTCGAGCCCGGATCGTTCCGCACCGACTTCCGGGGACGCTCCGCCGACCGCTCCCGCGTCCGGATCGGCGCCTACGACCAGGCACTCGGACGGACAGATGCCCCGGTGCTCAGGCCTGCAGCGCGGCGCACCGGACAGGGCGGCGGCCGCGATCGTGCAGGCCGCCGAGAACAGTGAGCCACCGAAGCTGCTCCTCCTCGGCAGTGACGCGCTCGACGGGTTCCGCGCCGCCGCCGACGCCGCCGCCCGAGACACCGGCCGGTTCGAACAGCTCAGCCGCAGCACCGACGCAACACCGTGAACGGCATTCCGCCCGGACGCGATCATGACCGATTCCTCAACCGCAGAACACTCCCGACCGCGGGACCGGCCGGGAAGCGGCCACCGCCGCGTGTCCGGCCAGCTGCACCACTCAGACCCGCCCGCAAGATCCGCCGGCCAGCGAAGGAGCACCGATATGACACCCAGCCCCGGCACAACCGCCACTCCCGGGACGCGGGTACTGCTTGCCTGCTTCTCCCGCGCCGGCGAGAACTACTACTACGGTGGCCGCCGGAACTTGGATGCCGGCAACACCGAAGTCCTTGCCGGCATGATCTCCGACCGGATCAGATGCGACATCTACACGACCCAAGCCGCCGAGCCCTACCCGGACGCCTACGACCCGACGGTGGACCGCAACGTCGAAGAACAGCAAGACGACGCCCGCCCCGCGATCGCTAACCCGCTACCGGACACCGCCGGCTACGACATCGTGCTCCTGGGCAGCCCCGTCTGGAACATGCGCGCCCCCATGATCATGTCCACCCTCATCGAGAGCGTCGGCCTGACCGGCAAGACGATCCTGCCGTTCGTCACCTACGCCGTCAGCGGCATGAGCGGCATCGACGACCACTACCGCGATGCCCTGCCCGGCAGCAACGTCCGTGACGGGCTCGCCGTCCGAGGTGAGACCGTCACGCAGGCAGCATCGGGCCTCGACGAATGGCTGTACACCAACGACCTCATATGAAGCAGCCCGCCAGCCGCAGTCACCTCATCTGGACCGTTCACATCACGCCGGGTGACCACGGCAAGGGCCAACTGCCAGTGCACGCATTCCCGGTTACTCCCGCCCTCAGCGGCCCGGATGATGCGCTGGACGGGCAGCGCCAGCAAGACCACCACGTCAGGACGGCCGGCTGCCACGGCGTTATCCCTGACCGACGAGAAGAAGGAAACCCCATCACATGACTGATTCCCAGAGCCTCCCGCGCGTGGCGGTCATCACCGGCGCATCCTCCGGGATCGGCGCCGCCACCGCCCGCACCCTGCACGCCGACGGATACCGCGTAGCGCTACTCGCGCGCCGCCTCGACCGCATCGAGGCCCTCGCCGCAGAGCTTGGCGACGGCGCGATCGCGATCCCGGCCGACATGACCGACCGGGGCGCGCTCGTCGCCGCAGCCCAGCGCGTGCAGAACGAACTCGGCGGAGCCGACGTGCTGGTCAACAACGCCGGCACCATGCTCCTCGGCCCGTTCTCCTCTGAACAGCGCGACGATTACCGCAACATGATCGAGGTCAACCTGCTCGGCGCCATTACCGCCACCGAGGTCTTCCTCGACCAGCTCAAGGACGGCGGCGGCGACCTGATCAATATCTCCTCCGTCGCCGGCCGCACCGCCAGAGCCACCAACGGCGTCTACGCCGCCACCAAGTGGGGCATCAACGGCTGGTCCGAATCACTCCGCCAGGAACTGCTCCCCGACATCCGCGTCACGCTGATCGAACCCGGTGTCGTCGACACCGAACTACCCACCCACATCACCCACGAGGCCACCAGGCAAGCCGTGCAGAAAGGCTACGACGTCGCCACGGTCAAGCCCGGGGAGATCGCCGAGGTCATCGCCTTCGCCCTGTCCCGGCCCCGGCACCTGGCTATCAACGAGATCCTGCTCCGCCCCGCTAGCCAACTCGGCTGACGCCTGCCCGAAGCTGCCCGCACCACCGGTTCGACTGTCCCTCAGTGCGGTGAGCGCGGAGCAGGGCTGGCTCGGCGAGGTCGCGCGATCGAGGCCACCATGGCCGCCGCCGCACAGAAACTTGAAGCCATGCGCGGCCTCACCACCAGGCACGCCAGCATTCACCTCGGCATGCCTGATGTCCGCCCCTCCGCCGGACGGCGCAGTCCAGGCTCGTGACCTTCCAGGCCCCGCACGCGCCAAGAGGCGAGCCTGAACGCGCTCAGCCGCCGATGAGCGGAAGCGGCTGCCGTCAGCATGCTGCATGCTTCCGGTGTGATCGGACGCCTCGAAAAAACAGTGATCGACTGCCCGGACCCACGCGCTCTCGCGGAATTCTACTGCCAGGTGCTAGGGATGAGGGTCAATGAAGATATCGGCGATTGGGTAATCATCGGCCTGGAGCCCGGTCTCCGGCAGCTGGCCTTTCAGCGAGCCGCCGAATGGGTTCCGCCGCGCTGGCCTGACCCCGCGTATCCCCAGCAGATGCACCTCGACATTCGCGTGAGTGATGCCGGCCGGGCCGAGCAGGAACTGCTCCTCTTGGGTGCCACCCGTGTCCCAGGGGAACGCGAGACGGGCTTCCGGGTCTTCACCGACCCCGTCGGTCACCCGTTCTGCATCGTCTTTGGCCGCCACAGCACAGGCTGAACCCGCGTCCGGGCAGGCCGCTGATCGCGTGAACCGCTCCAGGCCGGCGACACGCCCGGCTGCCGTGCCGCCAAGGTTCTTTCGTGACCGTAAGTCACATCAGGCGACCGGGAAGGCGCGCATCCCAACTCAAGATCATTCCGGTTAAGCAGGCGTGCTCGTGGATGCACGGGGTGGCGAACGCCCGGCCGCAAGCCCGGCCGATACCTTGCGGCGTTCGAAGTGGCCGAGGAACGGAGCGGGGTTCCCGTGCCGGGTCGGCGGGCACGTGATGCGGGCCTGGTTCGAGACGAAGGACCGCATCCGGGGGTTCGTGGACCGGCTCTACGCCGCTCGCGGCCTCGCCCCGCAGCGATTCCGGGCCTGGGCAGGACTTGACGATGGCGAGCGGCTGGCCGGAGAGTGGTTAGCCCGGGCGGACCTGCCGATCTGGGAACCGGGCATCGGCGAGGCCCAGCTCCGGGCCCGGTTCGGCGAATCAGCCTGAGTAGGCCCGCACCCCTGCCGCTGCCACGTCACGCACATATCAGCGACGCAAACACCTGGTCACAGTCCGGTTAACAGTCCCGCCGACCGGTAAACTCGATGGCGATCACTTCGGGGTTCTCGGGCATTGCCCTTGTCAACGCTGGTTAGCTGGGTGAGGTCGGTTCCCAGGATGAGCGGTGCGCCCGCCAGTGACCACAGCGACAGCCCGGTCCGTCGCTCTGGCACCGTGAGGCCATCGCGCGCCCCTACTGGTGTCGTGATTGCCCGGCGGCCCAGCGGATCCGGGTACCGTCGCTGGCGGCGCAGGCAAAGCCGGCTCCGGGAAGCCCGGTCACTTGCCGGTAACGCTCGGCGATGGTCATGACGGCGCGGTCGGCGTGGTCGGTGGTGACGAGGGCGATGACGCATCCGCCGAAACCGGCGCCGGTGAGCCGGGCGCCGAACACGCCCGGGGTATTTGCGGCGATGTCGACGAGCATATCGAGTCCTGGGCTGCTGACCTCGTAGTCGTTGCGCAAGCTGAGGTGGGAGTCGGTCAGCAGCTGGCCGAAGCGGCCGACGTCGCCGCGTTGCAGCGCGGCGGTGGCATCGAGTACCCGCTGGTTTTCGGTGATCACGTGGCGGGCGCGCCGCAGCTGTACATCTGTTAGTCGCCAGCCTTCCTTGCGGAGCAGGCCGACGGTGACGTCGCGGAGCGCCTGCAGGTCCGGGTCGGCCGCTTGAAGCGTCTTCAGGGCGACCTCGCACTCGCTGCGCCGCTGGTTGTATGCCGAGCCGGCGAGGGTGCGCGGGACGGCGCTGTCGAGAACCAGGATCCGTACTCCGGGAGGGATCGGGACGGTCTTGGTTTCCAGCGTGCGGCAGTCGATCCGCAGGGCGTGGCCCGCAACGCCGAGGGCGATGGCGAGCTGGTCCATGATGCCGCTGCGGACGCCGACAATCTCGTTTTCGACTCGCTGCCCCAGCCGGGCCAGCGCGACGCCGTCGATCTGATGGCCGGCCAGCGACGCGAACGCGACCGCGACGGCCAGTTCCAGCGAGGCCGATGAGGACAGTCCCGCACCGATCGGCAGGTCACCGTCGATCAGGACGTCGGCGCCGGGCACCGGGCGGCCGGTCTCGCGCAGGAGGGCTGCGATGCCGCGCACGTAACGCGTCCACTCGGATCCGTGCCGCGGGCGCAGGTCGTCCACCGGTATCTCGTCGGTCGCGGTTAGCTGCGGGGCGGTGATCCGCAGGATCCGGTCGTCGCGGCGGCGGGCGGCGACGTCGGTGCCGACGTCCAGGGCGATCGGCAGGGCCCAGCCGTCGTTGTAGTCGGTGTGCTCGCCGATGAGGTTGATCCGGCCCGGTGAGCGGACGATCAGGTCCGGCTGGCCGCCGAAGGTCCGGTCGAACTGCTCACGCAGCTGCTGGTCGGTCATCAGTCGTCCGGCAGGTCCCGTAGCCGCTGCGCCGCGCTTTCCGGGGTGATGTCACGCTGCGGCTGGGCCAGCAGCTCGTAACCCACCATGAACTTGCGCACGGTTGCTGACCGCAGCAGCGGCGGGTAGAAATGCGCGTGCAGGTGCCACTCCGGATGCGTGGCGCCGGTGGCGGGCCGCTGATGGATGCCCATCGAGTACGGGAAGGTCACGGCGAACAGCCGGTCGTAGCGGCGGGTCAGCCGCCGCAGGATGTCGGCGAGCCCGTCACGTTCATCGTCGCCCAGGTCAGGCAGGGCACCGTGGTGGCCGCGGGGCAGCACGAGGGTCTCGAACGGCCACACTGCCCAGAACGGCACCAGGGCTACGAACTGGTCGTTCTGGCAGACGACCCGTTCTTCCTCCTTGAGCTCGGCCGCCAGGTAGTCGCAAAGGAGGCAGCCGCCATGACCGGCGTAGGCCTGCTGGAGGTGCAGTTCCCGGGCCGGCTCGTTGGGCAGCCGCTGGTCGGCCCAGATCTGTCCGTGCGGGTGCGGGTTGCTTGCGCCCATCATGGCGCCCCGGTTCTCGAAGATCAGGACATAGCTGACCCAGCCCAGCGCAGCCAGCTCGAGATACTGGCCGGCCCAGGTTTCCACCACCCGCCGGATCGCGTCGTGATCCATCTGGCCAAGGGTGAGGTCGTGACGCGGGGAGAAGCACACGACCCGGCAGATGCCGCGCTCGCTGTCCGCTTACCTGCATCGCCGCATGACCGCAAGTGGTTCCGCGGTGGGCTCGCTGACCGTTTTGGGGCGTGCTTGAGTGTGCTCCCTTGCCCTGATTGCTGCCGGTTCCTGCGAGCGGGCGGC
>Ga0335081_10002212_pt1 | contig 30556 bp, 20 predicted proteins | sample Lox_Sample_35_FD_206713 | JGI IMG/M metagenome (GOLD analysis project Ga0335081, IMG submission 206713) | Soil microbial communities from Loxahatchee National Wildlife Refuge, Florida, United States - Lox_Sample_3.5 | ecosystem: Environmental > Terrestrial > Soil > Wetlands | place: USA...
TTCTTCCTGCTATACGCATCAAAGTGATGTTTGACAGATAAAGAGTTATTGGTCATCATCTATCTGCTTTTCTTATTGATTTAGGAAAAGGAGGCAGAGATGACCAGGAAACAGTTAGATTTACAACAGACGATTATTTTGTCTGGCGGTATTGGGGATTTTTCTACAGACTCTTTCAAGACTTCTCCAACAAAATTTGCTTTATCTTTTGATCTCAATTCTGGATCCTACCCAAGCAGCATAGAGGCACTGAACAAGATTCTGATACGGTTTGGAAGGATGGAACTGCCGGGGAAGGATCATGTGGAAACCTATCTTCGCCATTTGACCCGCCGTAACCGCAGACCGAAGACCTTATATAGTCGATGGGGCGCCATAGTTATTTTTCTTGGCATGATACGGGACAACGGCAAAATATGCCTTGAAGAAATCACAAGAAGAGATGTGGAGGCATTTATTGAGCACGAGCAGGACAGGGGCAATAAGATTACGACGATCAGGACGAGCCTCGTGAGCGTTCAGGCTTTTCTCCGCTATCTGGTGGAAGAAGGGATTGTTTCCCCGGATGTTTTCGGCAGGAGGATACGTTTGCAGTTACCGGAGCGGTTGCCCCGGGCTATGGACCCTGATGATTTTAGTAAACTGCTTTCTGTGATTGATGATACCCGTGACCGGGCCATGATCCTGATGTTGTTGAGAACGGGGATGCGGATTGGAGAGGTGCTCACTACGAAGGTTCTTGATGTCAACCTTAAGGAGCATCGGATCGAGATTTACGAAGCCGAGAAGAACCGCCTGGGGAGGGTTGTGTACATAAGCGATGATGCCATGGATGCATTGAAGGCCTGGCTTAAGATGAGAGATTCTCATAAAGAGTTTCTCTTTTACGCGAGGGGCAGAAAAGCGATGTCTTACAGTACTGCCCGTCTGGTTTTTGTAAATTATCTTCAGAAGGCCGGACTTATCCACAAGGGATATACGGTCCATACCCTTCGGCATACCTTTGCCACAGAGCTTCTCAATGCCAGGATGCCTCTGGAGTGTCTCCAGGTACTGATGGGGCACCGCTGTATAGAAGAGACGCAGCGATATGCGAGGCTTACCGATAAGACCCGTGAGGAAGAATATTTTAAGGCCATGTCCAGGATAGAAGGGAGGAACAGTGATGGTGATGACCGACGTGATCATGCACTGGAGGCGGTTTTTGAAACGGAGAAACTGCTCGCCGAATACCGTGAAGAACTATCTGAACATCATTAAACACTTTGTCGTTTGGCTGGATGTGCCGGTGGAGGATGCGGCGCACACAACGATCTCATGTTATGTTGATAATCTAATGAGGAAGAGGCTGGCGCCCAAGACTGTCAATTGCCATTTGAACTGTATCCGCCAGTTCTACCATTATATGCGTGAGGAGGAAGTGGCGGCCATTACCAATCCCGTCAGAAAGAATCACACGCAGAAGATGTCCAGGCCCCTTCCCCGGCATTTAAGAGACGAGCAGGTGGAAGACTTTTTTAAGGTTGTAAAAGGGTATCGTGATAAAGCCATGTTCATGCTGATGCTGCGTTGCGGGTTACGGGTGGAAGAGGTTGCCAATCTTACCATGGGTGTCATAGACGTCGACCGCAGGACTATCTTGATTGAAGACGGCAAGGGAGCGAAAGACCGGGTTGTCTACATGAGCAATGATGCACTTCAGTCCCTGGCAGCCTATCTGAGGGTTAGGCCTGCATCCAGGACAAGAAAAATCTTTCTGGCGGAAAGGGGGCCATCCATGAGACAGCCCATCTCCATCCGCGGCATTCAGAGTCGCATGGAATATTATGCCCGCAAAGCGAAGCTCAGAGTTTCCTGCCATCATTTACGGCACACGATGGCCACACAGATGTTGAATGCTGATGCCGACCTCTCCACCATTCAGGATCTTTTAGGACACAGTAACGTTAAGACCACGCAACGCTACTGCCGGGTATCAAACATCAAAGTACAGAGGGACTACTTCAAAGCCATGGAGGTGATCATGCAACAAACGGCTTGCAACCCAGATAATCCTTGACGAGAGAACAAAAATATGAAAATTTAAACAACGTCTAACACATTAACATCAATAAGAAAATCAGATTATAGCGCGTATAGCTTCCTGTTATCAATAGAAATAAAGTCGCTGGCTATATGCGAGCTTTCGATCGTTAATCAATGAGCTTTTACTTAATTAAATATGCTGTACTACAAACTCAAGAGTTCCTTTGGCGTTTCGGAGACAAGAGAGCCGGGCAGAAGGGTTAAAAAGAGCCGAAGTGAGCGCGATAACGCCCCGGGGTAATACCCAGAGATCGACTAAACGCACGCCGCATCAGCTCCGCGCTTCCAAACCCGCATGTCGATGCGATTTCCTCCAAACTTCTTTCCGACCGCTCCAAATGGTGCCGAGCTGCTTCAAGGCGGATTCGTTCAACATAACGGGCTGGAGTGAACCCCAGTTCGCGGACAAAAACACGAGCAAAATTGCGCGGACTCATGGCTGCGCGTTGCGCGAGAGTCTCAACGGAAAGCTCTCCGCTCAGATTCTCCGCCATCCAGGTCTGAAGCTCAAAAATGTTTTTCCTTTGTGAAGCCTGCGCGGCCAGAGAAACGCTAAATTGTGATTGGCCACCTGGTCGCCGCAGAAATAAGACAAGATCACGTGCCACTTTGAGCGCCACTTCACTGCCATAGTCTTCTTCGACAAACCCTAGAGCAAGGTCCATTCCCGCCGTCACGCCCGCCGAAGTGTAAACGTTGCCGTTTTGCACCCAGATCGGATCCTGTTCAACTACAACATTGGGATAACGTGAAGCAAGCTTATGAGTCCAGGCCCAATGTGTCGTCGCTCGCTTTCCGTTAAGCAGACCAGCTTCTGCAAGTAGAAATGCCCCTGTGCAAACTGATCCTAGGCGACGAACCTTTGCAGCCATGCGGCGTAACCAGGACAGCACCGATGGCTCGCGCATAGTTAACGCACCGGCACCGCCAATAACCAGCAGGGTATCCACCTGTCCACGAATCTCACGATAGTAACGATGTGCAGAAAACGATAGCCCAAGTGAACCCGTGATCACACAAGCAGGATCGGTGGTAATAGTTTCGATCTTGTATCCTGTATCATTGTGGCCGCACATGCGATTGGCGGCTGCAAATACTGACATGGGACCGACGATGTCGAGTTCCATAATGGGGGGAACGGCAAACAGGACTGTGTGCAGGTAATTTCTTTTATGTCTCGGGCCTGAGTTCCTGATTGTTGATTTCGTCGCCATTGTGCCGCTCCTTTTTTTGCTGTTCTTTAATTCAAATGTAGCAAAATTACCATACGGTTTCAAGGGCATTATGGCAGAATTCGGTGGCACTTTGTCATTTTGGACAGCTCGGAATTTTAGTAAGAAAATACCAAAAAATAAAAGGAGGGCATCATCATGGCGAGAATTGGCATCTTAACTTGTTCCAACTGTACGCAGGAACTCAATTGTGCTTCGGCAGTGTGTCTTGGGGACATGCGCAAAAAGAAGGGATTCTTTGACCGTTACCAGGATCAGGAGGTTATGCTTATGGGAATGATCTCTTGTGCTGGATGCCCAACGAGTGCCGCACCGGAAAAGATTCTGAGAAGAGTCAGAGCACTGATAGATTTTAAAATTGATGCTCTGCATCTTTCTTACTGTATAACAGCGTTGTGTCCATTTATGAAAAAGTACATTGAAGTTATAAAAAAGGAATATCCGGAAATCGAGATAATTGAAGGTACTCATAAGCCTCTGGAAAAATCAGTATTCGGCAATGCCGTGAAAGAGCTAATATGTTCTCGCAGACGAGACATGAATGATTACATCTTGGCAAGATAAGCGCTGATGAGACACCTGTAGGTAGAGTGGATGCAGACGTTGCACATTTCCTTCGTTAATCTGCGATACAATTAGTCATGGTGAGTTATTGATAAGGTAGGTGTAAAGTTCACCCATATATTTTCATAAAAAAATGTTGCAAGAATTCTTTCACGAATACCGATTATTTTTAAGATAATTGACGATCTCTTAAAAATACCACTTTACAAACAGCAGTGGTTGCATATCATATTTACAAGGAACTCGCCTAAACTGCCATAACGATATTTTTATAACACCGCTTCAAAATAACCTATATCGTGCCACTCAATATTTTTCTATTTCGTACAAGGCAAATATTTATTTTCTAGAGCTTCTTTGATGGAATAAGTCTTGCCTTTTTTACCATCAAAATTTATTATTCTCACACGTCTACAGCCCTGTTTTTGATATTCAAGTAACTCAAACCGGAAATGTTGTTGCAATAGAGGGATAAAATCCTTCCCCTCTTCATACAATTCTGAAGCCATCAAAAGGAAACAGTTTGCGATCACCTAGTATTTTTAACAAAAATATATTTAAGATTTGACCCATTCTCTTAAAAGAGCTCTTTTTACACGATATTTTAGTTCACTTCTTTCTGAGCATAACTTCCTGCTATCAATACACCTGCGTATATGAGCGATATTCACCGCTTCAAATACTTATCTACACATGGGCTGATCGAAACGGATTAATGATAACCGTTTGAAAGCATGCATATGCAGGGCGGTAAAATTTCTTTATTGGAACGGATCGGACCCTTGCCGTATCTTTGATTTTCGAATTTTTCCTATAGCTACAAGATTTCAATCGGAAATCGTTACCCTTGAAAAAGAAAAGGCGGCACTAAACTTCCTATACGCTCTACAAGACTATTTGAAGACTATTTGAAGAAGTGCATCCATACTGAAATGAATGCCTGTATATCTGCCGTTACTCTTACTTAAGCTTGCTCGTGTAAACGTAATCGTTTCCTTTCTGGGCTACATGACATTTTATGCACTCATCTACCTTTCCTTCTGACTCGATCCTTCCATCAGGCTTGTACTGTGCCCAGAACCAGTTTCCATCATGTGGGTTATATACCTTGACCTTATACATGACAGCAATGAATTTTAGTTTCTTATCTTTCGAATAATTTTCCTGAGCAATTATTGCCCCGTCAGAAAACCTCCCCTTTTTGGCATTAATAGATGTCAATGCGACCTCATTGACATATGTTGTCAGGAATGCACCGTGGGGTTCCGGCCCCTGGTACATGGCAGTAGTTCCCGGCCACATCTTCCAGCTCTTGGCAAATCCCTCCTTCTTTAGGTGATCCCATACGGAGGTACCCGCGGCAGACACAGCGCCACCCTTCTTGCCCTGGGCAAGGATAATTCCAGAAAACACAAGACTCAAAACAATAACAAATATGACCCAGAACACTATTTTTTTCATAGACCGTCTCCTTTATTTTTAGTTGCTTGACACGGAAGTGGGAGAAGGCAAGCCATCGCTTAATGCTTTTCAAAGATAATCTTGGCATCAATATCCTTAGCTCTCAATATTTGTGTTTAAATAAAGAAAAGTCATGGAATTGCTTAGGCTCAATCACAACCCCCGGCACATCACTGTTACCGGATTCCATGACCAGTTTACCGCAGCTATTTCTTAATGCATTTCAAAGGTGATCTTGTAATCGGCGGCATTACCTGTTAATTCAACATTGGTTGCAGCAAAGGGTATTGGTATTTTTGTGATGTCGCCGTACTGGAAATAGCCGCGCTTTTTTTTGCGGCAATATTCCGGCGCACACGCAAGGCAGCAGCAGCTATTTGCGGCAGCCGGCTAACTTCATAGACGCAGTAGGAACAGTGGGCCGGTCCTTCAAGTATTAACGTTACTTCATCATGCCCGGGACCTTCTTCAACGCGAAAACCCCATTCTTCAAACAGCTCAACCGCTCGTTCAAATGACAACTTCGAGAGATTAGACTCCAAAAGAACCTCCTTTAGGTTTTCCCAGCCTCATTTTCTTAACTAAAATATTGAATGATTTTAATCAGTACGACTATTTCCACGGGGAACTTCTGAATAATTCTTTCGTTATGACATTTTTGACATAATGTCAAGGAAAACATGTTACATCTGGATAACATTCAATAATTGGCTTTTCTGCGCATCTCCTCTTTTCTCAGTGCAACTGCCATAGATGCGATCATTATGTATTTAAGTCCTGTAGTCAGTTGCTAAGGTGGCTCTTGATCTCACGCCTATCATCGGTGGAAGCAAAGCTGCAGATCATTTCGTTCCCTACTACTCTACTGAAACTTACTTAAAGTCATGTCCGGTTTGATCGCGCAGATATTTATACTTGCAAGACATATTGCGAGGTTCTCGCCGCCTATCCCCGTGCTGAATTTAGCTTCCGGATGACCGCCCAGATCTTTCACCGTGAAAGATTTTTCACCCATTATTTTGACATCCTGAAAGCCGGCTTTTTTAGTAACATTGATATAGTCTTCTTTCATGACGGCTCCGGCTACGCATTCAACATAGGCCCTTATCGAATTTTTCACTGCCTCAGCGAGCTCATGTATTAGTACAATGTCGGAAATCATCAGCCGTCCTCCTGGCTTAAGCACTCTGTACGCCTCTTGAAAAACTCTTTCTTTGTTGGGTGACAGCGTTATGACACAGTTGGAGATAATAATGTCCGCAACATTGTTGGCAAGCGGTAGATTCTCAATCTCACCCAAACTGAACTCCACGTTCCGGTAGCCACCGTTACGGGCATTCTCTCTCGCCTTGTCAATCATCTCCGGTGTCATGTCCACGCCGATGACTCGTCCATTTTTCCCGACCTGATTGGCGGCAAGAAAACAATCGAAGCCTGCACCTGACCCCAAGTCGATCACTGTTTCTCCTTCCTTCAAAGAAGCGAGGGCAACAGGATTACCACATCCTAGACCGAGATTGGCCCCTTCAGGAACGGATTGCAAGTCTTCAGCGCTGTAGCCGATACCACTGCTGATCTTCTCCGCGACGTTCTTCCCGTCGCAGCATGACACGAAAGGAAAACAATACAGCCCAGTATTCTTCGCCATTCTTGCGTACCGATCCCGCACAGCTTTTTTGATGTCTTCCTGTCCCATATAGTCAAGTCCTCTCCCCTTTCCCCCGGTTTCCACTTCGACTTATGCCAATTATATTTCCATGTCAAAAGCTTTCAACACATCCCCATTTTGCTGACTAACTTACATGCCAGTATTTGTAGCAGTTGATGTCATTCACTGCGATTTGCTTTCGATCTTACAGTCCCAACCCCCCTCTTCAGTTTAAGTTATGTTATATGTGGTTACCACTTCAATCACAAAGCGGCCGCCTATCCACGAGTATCCGTTTTCCCTGTCCCGCAAATACAAACGCCTCCTCACTCTGTATCACTGAAACAACGTGCAGACGGTCAGACTCTATAGCCAACCGCACTTCGGGGATAGTTTCCACTGCCTGTTGGACGATACGCGCATCGGTTTCCTCTGTGCCCCATACTTTCACATACAGACGATCCATCTTATCCTCACGGCTGATTGAAGCCGTGAAATCCCAGACCCCGTTGACCGGAAACAATGCATCATCCAAGTCAGCCATCGTCAGGCAATTGCCATTCCCCAGATCAACTCTATTAGTGATGCGACTACGCACTTTTTCCAGGGATCGAAGAGCCGTCCCGCATGGGCAGGTTCCGCGAATGAACCGACTAATGTCGCCAGTACGGTAACGGATCAGTGGCATGCCGCGCCGAGTGAGAGTCGTGAAGACGATCTCGCCATACTCATACTCTGAAACTGTCTCGCCACTGATGGCATCTATGATTTCCATATAAAGGTCTGCGTCACGCAAATGATATCCCCGCCGCGCTTGACACTCCACTCCACCACCCAGCCCCATTTCCGTCATGCCATAGTGGTTGTAGACCTTACAGCCCCAAGAAGCCTCTACGGCCATGACAATAGCTTGAGGTACATAATCTGTGGCCAATAGCACACTTTTCACTCGAAGCTGGTTGGAGTTCTTCAACCCGGCGTTGCGCACTAAAGCCAATACCTGTGTGGGTATTCCAACTACCCCGTCTACACCAGCATTCGCCATGACGGCTAGAGTATGGTCCACGTTCCTTACCAGTCCATGCCTGATGCTATTTACGCCCATTCGCTCCAATGCAATAGCTAGCAAATCACCGACGCTTCCCGGCCGTTCGCATGGCAAGAGGATCAGTACTCGGTCGCCTGGATCAGTAAAAGTGGACATGCCAACGTGGAAAAAATCAATGGTAAGTTCCTGATCATCGCGAGTAAAGAAAAGGCGCTTGGGCTGGGCTGTTGTACCAGAGCTGTCCAAAGTAACCACACGCTGGATTTCATTTTGTGAGACACAAAGAAATTGCAGCGGCTCTCGACGGATATCCTCAGCCAAAGTAAGAGGGTAGTATTTCAATTCTTCAAGACTAGCAATATCCGCCGTAAAATTAGCCAACCTGGATCGATAAAAAACACTATTTTGTTTTGTTAGGCGTAGCGTCTCGCGCACCTTGCGCAATTGGTAGGTGATAATCGTTTCTCTCGTTAAAGTCTCGGGCGAACTTCCAATTTTGTGGGCAATCCAGGAATGAAGCGGGGTCAGTTTGAGAGGACTATCTGCCATTGCAGCGATAAAGGGCCTTTCCTTGTTGGCTAGTTAAGTTATACGCGCAAAAAGGAACGAGTCTGCCATCCGCTGCGACGGTTATAATATAGCAGTCACGTAGACGAGCGAGGTCAAGCGTCCAGGCATCCTGGAAAGCCATACCAGAAATCGAAAAAATATGGGTGCGGGCACGAGCCAGAAAAGTGTCCCACTCTCCCAGGCTGGGGCTATCGATTTGAAGGGGTGCGTCTGCTGGCGGTGCCGCCCAGATGCGAGAGACGAATGCCTGTGACTTTACCCTCCCCTCCTGTGCGGTCATCGGCTTGCAGCAACATGCATTTGGCTCATGGTGGGATAGCGGCTTCAGGCTGCCATCTGGCATAACAATAAAATTACCATGAAACGAACAGTGCGCGTTCTCGCCGCCGGATGGTTTGAAATTTTCCTTCTTGACTAGCCCACCGGTTTGTTCCTCTAACAGCGTTATGACCTCGGGCAAGGTAATCCGATCCCGGTTCTGCGGAGGTAAAGGGTATCGACCAAAATAAGTGACTGGTTGAAAGTGAACTCCTCGCACCATTGGATGGTATTGCAGGGCCTGCTTGATAATATTGCCGATATCAGGGCTGTTAATCTCAGGTACAATTGTGGCTACCAGCACGACTCCTATCTTTAATTTGGTGCAATTCTCTATAACCGCGATCTTTGATGAAAGGATCTTATGTCCCCTGATTTTTTCATAAATGGTGTCATTGGTTCCGTCAAACTGCAAATAGACCGTGGAAAGCCCTGCATCTTTGAGCTTCTTCAAGAAATCTATGTCAGTTGCCAGGCGCAAGCCATTGGTGTTTACTTGAAAAAAGGTAAAACCCAACGACTTTCCCAACGCTATGATCTCTGGAAGATCATTTCGCAGACAAGGCTCGCCGCCAGATAGCTGGATGTTAAACGGACCTCCAGCTGCCATCAGCTTTTGGAACCAAAAATAGATCGTGGACATATCCGGATCATCATCTGTTCTGTCACCTGCGCTGGCAAAGCAAAACGGGCAGCCCAGATTACATCGCTGCGTTACCTCTAGCAAGACACAGCAGGGCTCTTGTTGATGCTCGGGACACAAGCCACAATCGTAAGGGCATCCCAGCTCTGCAATCGTAAAAGGCTTCTCAGGATGTGTCGGAATCTTCTTCATTTCCCATGCATCGTAGCCTGGTGAACCCCGCCAGATTACAGTCTCGTATGTCCCGTGCTGAGTGCATGTTTTCCGAAGATAAGTATTCCTATTCTTCATGATAACGTCAGCGGGTATTCTGCCGAGGCATTCAGGACACACGCTTTCCGTTGTCGAAATAACTTTGGAATCAGGATTCATGATCCGTTCCGGAGAGATCAAAACCATTCTCTACGAGAAGTTCCTTGATCTTTTGATATGTTTCCGCAACCATAGGTGGACAGCGGGTTAATTGGTTTCTCGGGTTATCTTCAAGAATATGATCACAGGTAATGCCTCCGTATTGCGTGCCAAATCTTTCTTTGAACCACTTGACTAGGGCTTCAATCATAATGAACAGACGTGGGTCAAACTCCTCAGCTGGCTCGCCTTTACCAGCGTAAAGCCCCAAAAGGCAAGCCCCGCCGGTGAGAGTTCCGCAAGTTTCACCCATGAAGCCCAGACCACCTACCAGTCCATGCATACAGCGCACAAGATCGGGGTTCGATTTCCCCTGCAGTTCCAGCCCGAGGATGATCAGTATCTGGCTGCAAAAGAATCCTTGTCGCTTCAGTTCATGCATGCGTGTCATGTCGTCCATAAATCAGTTCCTTTAGCTTCCATCCCTTAGGTTTTCGGCGCCCATTGATCGACGAGAATATTCATGGCAACCACCAGCCAGCCAGCCTTGTTACGCTCGAGTAGATTCATGCAACCATAGTCTTGTCCAAGCCTGAAGAGGTTGGCCGTGTCCATTCCCAATACCTGGCATAGGATGACCCGGTTTACACCAGCATGGCCAACAATCAAAATATTCCCCTCAACCGCTCGAACAATTTGGTTGAAAACAGGTCCGATTCGGACAGCCAGGTCCCGGAAGCTCTCTCCTCCAGGGGGACGGAAGGTCACCAAATCCCTCTCGCGACGCTGCCATTCCTCCGGGTAATGAACTTGCACTTCGGCCACAAACAGCCCTTCCCATTCACCCAGACTGATTTCCCGCAACTCCGGAAGCAACTGAACTTTCTCTGGGTGATTGTCAGCGATGATGAGGGCGGTTTCACGGGCCCGTCTCAGATCACTGGAGTAAATCTTTTCAAATAAACCCGCCTTGAGTTTCTGCCGCCACAAGCAGGCCTGACTCAAACCATTTTCATTCAAAGGGAAGTCGACCTGCCCGACGAAACGCTTTTCTTTGCCTTGTTCAATTTCACCATGTCTCAGTAAATAGATCATTTGGCAGTGGCTCCGCGAAAAAAAATCCCAAAGCTCGACCCAATCCCTTTTCTACCTTTTCCTTTATCAGGAAAGCGTCAGCCCACCTTTTCTCGACCGCAACAGACGCCTGAGGGTCCGTGGCGAAACGCTCTTTAGCAATCTGATAGCCCTCCTGTAACGGCACAAGCTGATTGCCCCGAACCATCTTGTCGGCCAGATAAACGATATCCTCTTCGGTTAGCTGATCCTCTTTTCGGAGGAATATATCCTGATGGGTCCCCACGACTTTGGCGACTGCGGGAAAACCCAATTCCTCCAAAAATCTTTCCCCTGTCTTGGCATGATGGGGTTGGTCCTTAGCCATGTCATGGAGGAGGCTGCCTGCTACGATCAGACCCAAATTCAGTTGATGACCTGATCGATTCAATTCCTCACCCAGGCGGAAGGCAACCTGGGCCACCTTTTGACAGTGCTCCAGCAATGATCTCGCAACGGGGAACTTCTTGGTCAAGATTTCCCTACATTCCATAATACTGGGGACTTCATAATTCCGGTGTCGCAAGACCAGTTCCTCGTAGTCCGCCATGGTGTCAATGTCCTGAAGAATATATTCATCAACCACTTCCACTTCCAGGGATTCGGTTTCATGTTGCCGCAAGAAAGACCGGAGGCCACCATCGCCGTTCCAGAGGCTGACTTTTTCCGTGAAAGTTTTGGCAATCAACGGCGGATGTCCCCGAGTTCCCTGAAAAGTCGGATACAAAATATGTCTACCTGCCTTCGGATAAGCCTTCAGCAGATCTCGAATCGTCTGAGATCTAACGAGGGGAATGTCAACGGGCAGGAGAAAGAAAGCCTCCCGACCGACCTCAAGCCTGCTTATTCCTGCTACCACAGAAGAAAACATTCCTTGTTGATAATCCTCATTAACTACCCACGTGGCACCGCAATATTGAAGCACTGGAACCAAATCCTTCCATCGATGCCCCACAACTACTTTTGTATCACGGATCCCGTTTTGCTGAAATAAACGGACGGTTCTCTCCAGGATGGTCATTCCTCCAATGAGAAGCAGGGGTTTAAAATCTTTCGTGCGTAAAGAAGAACCGGCGGCTAGTATGATAGCTGTAACTTCTTGCGGTGTCATGTTTAATATATTCCAGATCGCACTTTAATCAATTCCGCCACGATACTGACGGCAATCTCCTCAGGGCTGTCTCCCCCTATATTCAATCCGATTGGACAATGTACCCGATCAATATCATCCTGGGTAAACCCCTCGCTTAACAGCGTTTGATAGAGAATGTCTCTTTTCCGCCTGCTCCCGATCATTCCGATATATCCCGCTTTGGTTCGTAGAGCCTGCTCCAGCACGGTTTTATCGTGCAGGTGCCCCCTAGTGACAATCACCACGTAGCTGTCCGAATCAATCTCCAAGTCGGCAAAGGCCTTCTCGAAAGAAGTAAGCACGACAATCTGATCCACCTTGGGGAACCGTTGCGAATTTGCAAACTTCTCCCGGTCGTCCAAGACAACCGTACGGAATTTCACGAGAGAGGCGATCTCCGCCACCTGTTGTGAAACATGACCGGCCCCGAAAATAAAGACGGTTCCCGGAACGAAAGTCGGCTCTATGAAAAAACGCTGGTCTTCCGCCTCCATTATAAAGGGGGTTTTTATTTTGTCAGCCTCTGGGAGAAAAGCCCGGAGCCATGATTCCGAAAGAAAGGAATGGCCAAACACTACCTCTCCATCCTGAATCAGAAAACTTTCTCCGCGCCCAACTTCCGGCCAGATTTGCAGTGATTTCACTAGGTACCCCTTGCGCCCTTTTTGCAGATACTCTATGAGGTCCTGGCTTTCCGTTATGGTCTTGGTATCCGCGGCAAGATATTCCAACATGATCATCAGACGACCCCCGCATATCATTTGGTCGGCAGTGGCCGCCGTGGCACCCATGAGTTCAATTGTTCTCACTTGGGTTCGTCCTGTCTTGAACACTTCCGGAGCGACTTTCAAAATCTCGGCTTCCACTAGACCGCCACCAATTGTCCCGATAATCGTCCCGTTCCTACGTACTACCATCTTGGTTCCTACAGGGCGGGGAGTCGATCCGGCATGGCTGATAATAGTGGCCAGAACCAGATCTTCTCCATCCTCCAGTAAGTGGCTCACTGTTCGTATCAACTTTATCATAGACTTACCTTCACTCCTTTGGCGAACAAGTTATGACAGGACTTAAATGTGATACTTCGAGAATGTTCATAAGCGAACATTTCACTTGTCTTCCAAGACTTTCTCCACCTCGGCCATCTTGCCCAGGGCAAGCTCCTCTGGTACCCAGGTCAGCCCACAGCGAGGACAGCGTAGCATCTCAACCGGGTAAGCATTGTCCAGATAAGAAACGGTTACTTTGCTGGGCTCTAAGGCAATTCCGCAGCTGGCACACAACCAATTGTCCCATTCGGTCTGGTTTATTTTTTCGGTCATAGCTTCTTACTTTCTTCGATGAGCATCCGGTGACTGTAGGCATTGTGAACTGTGAACCCATCCCCTTCAGGCGTAGGGGAATACTCCACCCAGTAAGTTACATTACCCGGACGATGATAGGCTAGGAAGTGACCCGTTTTGGCGTTCACAAGTTTCCGTCCGGTTGCTTCGACATGAGCGATCACCTGTTGGACATCCTCCACGAGAATCAGCCGTTCTTCCATGCGAGTTTGCACATCTGGTGGGATATTCAACTTTATCTTGTCATAATCATGTAATCCAGGCATCTCTTCTCCCCACACCTCCTTGATAAGCTTGCGTTTGAGCCTCGCTCGATTCTCGTGCCGCTGGGAATATCCTGGACCAGCGCGCATAGCTCGCGACTCCGGTTCCCCGTCAAAGAGAAGATCCAGAAGGTGTAGCGTGCGTTTGCCCTGCGCGGCAAATAAGTCTCGGCACATAGCGCAATACGTGACGTAATCCAAGGGGCTCTCCGCAATTCGTCTCTGGACGACCGTCTTCGCTAAAGAGCGGTTTGCCAGCCACATTAAGCCTCCGTAACTGCAACACTCAGTCTTGTCCCGGCTCAATGGCAATTCTTCCACTTGATAACCCAGCCGGTCAAGGATCTTCCGCACGCTGTCTTGAATGGACTGTTCACATCGCGTAGTGCAGGGGTCATGGATCGAAATGACTCCTTTTTTGTCGAACGGGATCGCTCGTGCCGGAAACCCATGCCGATCGAAGAAGTCCCACAAGGATACCACCTCGACCTCCTGCAAATAGGTTTTAAACATTTGATAGCAGGTCGAACAGGCCAGGATAACCCGGGGCCGTCCCAAGAGCTGATGTTCGCGCCGGAAATCTGTTAGGATAGTCTCGAACAAATCCATACGCCCTGCCCACTCGGCCGGGGCACCGCAACACCTTAAGATCAACCCTATCCCGCCAGGCGTCGTCTCGCGCAGTTGGGCGTAGACGTGCTCTACATGCTCCGGAGCCGAGGCACTGAGCTGGCATCCCGGGAAAAAGACATACTCGCTGGCCGTGGTCCCGGGCTGATGACGGCTCAAGGCAAATTTCTCGCTGTTACTGAACTGCATATCACGTATGGCAAATTCATGGGTGGAGGCTGGCATGCGGCCCTGATCAACCATCGTCAGCCTGGCCTGCCGGCAAACTACACCCATGTCAAGGTCATTTGGACAAACTTCGCGGCACAGGGAACATAGGCTGCATGAGTTGATTAACTGGTTTGCCTGGCGATGACCCATGACGATCGCGAGATTGTTGTAGACCTCTCTCACATACTTCTTGGGATAGCTGCCATAGTATTCCAGATATGCACATACCTTCACACATTCCAAGCACTGGCACTGGATACAGCGCTGTGCCTCCTGCCTCGCCTCATCTAAACTATAGCCGTTTCGGCTGTCCACCATCGGTACAATCCTCAAAGGCGTGATTCCAGCCATCTTTGTGTAAAGACGTGTTGCGCGAGGCCCCTCATTCTCACGTGCAGCCGTCATTGAAACCTTTTGGATATATCTATCGATGGAAACGGCTGCACGCCGGCCGTCATATATCGCCGTGATCGGTGAATATGAACCTGCACGTAAACGTGTAGCAAACACACCCGGCTGGCTGGTCGCAAGTGTTGCCGGGTCAACCCTGACTTGAGCCTCGACTCCCATAGATAGATAAATCGCGTCAAACTCCCCGCGAAGATCAGCAAGAAAAAGATTCTGACCCAGTGTTCTGTTCAATCGAAGCTCAACTCCGGAATTAGCAACAACCTCGGTCTCTTTTTTGATCACTGACCGTGAAAGGATGTCTTCGGGAATTTCCCACAGTTGGCCACCTAAACGGTCCTTTGCCTCGACGAGTACTACAGGATATCCTTTACGCACAAGGTCGAGGGCCGCTGTAAGTCCACTCAACCCGCCGCCCACCACAACCACCCTACTGCCCCTGCGGGGCACTGCAAGTTTTTTCTCTGGATGGTAAGTCCCCAGGTCAGCGCATATCCGCTCCAGCGCGGCAACGGCCAGTGATCCACCGTAATCTTTCCGATTGCACACGGCACGGCACGGCTGATCGCAAATCCGGCCGATGATACCTGGAAAAGGAAGTGTATGCCGAATGATTTTCAGTGCCGAATCCAGATCATCGCGGCCGATTTCGCCCATCATGCCCCGGACATCCACATGAATCGGGCAGGCAGCCATGCAGGGGGGCGCATACTCTTGGATACAACGGTCTTCGAGCCGACGCAGCTCACTCTGTTCCATGGGTAGGATACTCGTTCTAAAACATGAACGGGGCGGGGTGATGTTTCCCCCGCCCCGGCCGGGTACCACTTTCTTTCGAGCTGATTTTCAGCTCTTACTTGGCGATTCCTTTTTCCTTCAGGCCCGCCAACACTTTTGCCGGTAGTGCTGGTAGATGGGTGATGCGCACGCCGGTAGCGTTATAGATAGCATTGATAACCGCGACATGCGAGGAAGTCAGAGGCAGCTCACCCACGCCCGCCGCACCGAATGGGCCTTCGGGCCGAGGAGTCTCAACATAGTGGATGTCAAACCTGTCCGGTATGTCCTTGATGTATGGGATACCGCATGCCAGTAAAGTATTATGTTTCTTGAGATCCTCAAAGTCCTCCGAGAGAGCCAACCCAATCCCTTGGGCCACACCGCCGTATATCTGGCCATCGACAACTAGCCTGTTGTTGATCTTGCCAACATCACCGACGACCGTGTAGCCTTCTACTGATGTCTTACCGTTTTTGGTATCCACCGCGACCTCCGCCATGAACATCCCGTACATGTAGATTGCGAAGGGCGAACCTTGTGAGGTCTTCAGGTCGCAGAATACATTATTGGCCGCTACCCATTTACCGCTGTATACCAGCGGTATCTTTTCAGTGACCATTTCAGCATAGGTTCGATAGGTCCCGTCCGGCTTGCGCATGGCCGCCAGCAACTGATCGCATCCATTTTTAATGGCATTACCTGTCACCACCTGCTGTCGGCTCCCGCCTGAAGGCCCACTATTGGGTGTGATTCCAGTGTCATTCATGACCAGTTTGATCCGGTCCGGCGTCAAACCCAAGGGCCGAAGGGCTTCATGGGTTGTTCCCAATGCTCCCATGTCTGCTCCTTGGCCATGGTCTTCCCAGCTTGTTTTCAGGGTTACTCCTTCCTTGGTCAGCTCCACTGAGATCTCTGAAGAGTCAGTACCGTCAATGCCGCACCCGTAGATACCGAGGCAAATTCCAACACCCCGCTTGACTTCAGAGGTAGACTCGCGCTTGGCGCGCTCTTTAGCCGCCTTGTAGAGTGGCCGCAGCTTGTCGATAAGCTCTGGCAGGACAAAGACTTCGGGAGTCTGTCCCACAGGGGTCGTATCGCCAGGGCGGTAAACATTGAGATAGCGTAGCTCCAGAGGATCCATCCCCATCTTCACGGCCAGTTCATCCATCAGGCTTTCGCTCGCCAGAAAACTCTGCGGCGAACCGTAAGAGCGGAAGGCGGAGCCCCACGCATGGTTGGTGCAAACGGTCCTACCCATGCCCCGGATGTTTGGGATGCCATAACCGGCACCAATGAACTGCGCGCCGCGCAAAGTCAACAGATCACCGAACTCTGAGTATGGACCATGGTCTACAGTCCAGTCGCTTTCCATGGCGATGATCTTACCTTTCTTGTCAGCGCCATACTTCAGTTTAATGAAGAAGGGGGAGCGCTTCCCGGTGTAAGTGATGTGCTGGTGGTAATCGTACCGGAGGAACACCGGCTGGCCGGTAGCCATACACGCCACGCCAAGCAAAGCCTCCATTGTAGGACTGAACTTGTAGCCAAACGTGCCGCCGCTGGGGTTCTGAACGAGGCGCAGCTTCTCCGGCTCAATGCCAAGACCGGGCGCGATCATGGCGTGGTGGAGATATATGGCTATACTCTTGGAATGGATGGTGAGACGCCCCTCCCCATCGAAGTAAGCAAGTCCCACATCTGGCTCCATTGTCAGATGCGGCTGACGTTGAAGGTAGAATTCATCCTCGACAGTATAAGCGGCCGACTTCATAAGAGATGCCGTGTCCTGTCCCTTGACAATGGGAAGCTCGAAGTAGACATTGGGTGTTCCGGGATGGATCTCGATGGCATCCTCAGCCATGGCTGTCGGCGCACTCATATATGCGGGCAGTTCCTCCAATTTGACTTTAACCTTTTCAGCCGCGGCGCGCGCATTCTTATCAGAATCAGCGCATACAATGGCGATAGCGTCGCCATATTGAAACACCTTTGTATCACAAAGAATAGGCCGGTCCCATCCATCGCCTTTGTTGGTGGCGAAGGTAATGAGACCAGTGATGCGATTCTTGCCCTTCACGTCCTTATGGGTGACGATCTTATGGACGCCGGGCATTTTCTCAGCCTCTGACGTGTCAATGGAGAGAATGTTGGCATGGGAGACCTTGGCCTGCACCAGGGCAAGATGCAGCGTGTTGGGCGGCATCTTTATACCCAAGTCATGACCATAGTCACATGTCCCGGTCACTTTAGCAACAGCTGAAGGGCGAGGATAGTTGGTCCCCCAAATCCGGCCATCGGGTGGCAACTTGAATACGAGAGACTCTTTTGGCTTCTCGCCACGCATTACAGAAGCGGCATCCATAACCGCATCCACGATAGGTTTATACCCGCTGCAACGGCAGGTGTTGCGGCTTTTCTGCAACCAGTCACGCACCTCGTCCCGGCTGGGCTTCTTGTTTCGATGCAGCAAAAGATAGGCTGACACGATAAAGCCGGGAGTGCAGAAACCGCACTGCGGAGCCCCGTGGGCAACAAAAGCCAACTGGACAGGGTGCAGGTTATCAGGCGTGCCAATTCCTTCAACTGTTATCACCCGGGCCTCGTCCTTTACCCTCTTCATCGTCGTGATACAGGAGCGAACGAGCTCCCCGTCCAGAATTACCGAGCAGCCCCCGCAATGACCAGTGCCACAGTCAACTTTTGTGCCGGTCAGTCCCAATTGCTCGCGGAGAACAGTCGCCAGGGAAGCTTCTGGATCAACAACCAACATTTGAGGCTTGCCGTTAATGGTTATGAACCTCTTTTCCATATGACCTCCTTTCTAGTAAAAAACTTTGGGATAATTGTGGGCTTAATTTTAACCCATTTTTGGGGTTCCTTTTTAGCATCTCTGATTTTTTAATTTTTATAACTCTTCCGTATTATCTGCCAAAGGGGCATTGGGGAAAACGGCACTCCTCGCACTCAAGACACAGTGCTCCATGACCGAGAATTGCAAGATCTTGCCTTGAGGGAAACTGATCCGCAAGCAGCCGAGGCAGCAAAAGATCGAATCCGGTCGTCTTGAAGTATAGGGCGCAGGCAGGAACACCTATTACCTGCACATGACCGATGCGAGCCAATAGAGTCACGGCCCCCGGTATTACCGGCATCCCATAAAGCATATCTGACGCACCAGCGTCCAAGAGTCCCTGTTTTGTTACATCATCAGGATCAACAGAGAGACCAGCGGTTGTTACCAGAAGATCTATGCCGGCAGAAATGAATTCGCTGATGGCCTGACTGATTGCGTGTCGGTCATCCGGTACAATGCGCCTCTGAATAACCTCGCAGCCTAAGTGTTCTAACTTGCCGCTGATGATGGGAATGAATTTATCCTCCACCAGCCCTTGAAATACCTCCGTTCCCGTCACCAGAATGCCTGCCTTCGCTTGCCGCAGAGGAAACACCTGAAACAAAGGCTGGCCGTTTACTGCGCCCAACGCCAGGCGGAAGTCCTCCCTGTTCAGGTACAACGGTATGGCCCTTACCGCCGCTACCTTATCTCCAGGATCAACCATGGAATAGCTTTGTCGAGAGGCACAAATGACATCGGAAAGCCTATTGAAGGAAAGCAGTCGCCTGGTGTCAACAACAAACAGACCTTTCCTGTCTGCTGTCAGGTTTACTTTTCCTTCCCGGGGCGTGTCAGAATAGGAGATCCCATCGCCAGCCATTGCCCTGGCAAACGCAAGGGCCGCTTCATCTTCGTGCACCCATCCAGAGTCATTTTTCTCGCCGTCTTCAACGTATACATTCAGCCTTCCCATTCGCTGAAGAAGGCAGATATCACTGGCGCTAATAGTCTGTCCACGGTGGAAAGCAGCCCCTTTTTCCTTTTCAGGAATGATGCGCGTCATATCATGTAGAACTCGGCGGCCTATGGCTTTTTCCAAGGGCACCAAGGTAAGATTGGGCTTGCCTCCCCTCCTTCCCTTACCGTTATCGCCTGGCTTTAGATACACCACTTCGCCACGGCATGCCCTGCATAAGCCCTGCGACATCGCACTGTGCGCTTCTCCACAAACAGGACAAATAGCGATAATACCCTTGCGTTTCTTATTCAGCTGATCAGACTGAACTTCAATTTCAGCTATTCCCAGGATGCTTGTCCGCGCTTCTTCGATCGCTTCCAACAGGGCATTTGAATCCTGTTGATCCTCGGGCTTTAGCTTCAGGAACCAGGTTTTGACGCTCGGCCAGGAATCAAGCTTGCGGACATCCAGATACACGCGAACGCCTTTCCCTCCGTATTTCCCGTACAAAGTCAGGGCATACCTTCCCATGTCAATCACCTTCAAGCCTCCGTTACCTATAGTGCAGGGCGTAAGCAGCTGGATGGCATCGGGCAGGCAGACACTCGTTTCGCAGACGGCGTCAAAAAGGTCGCCTTCCGGCATGTGTTTCAACGCATGATCAACCATTAAACCGCCGATCATGAGACCTGGCGTAACACAGCCATGAAAGGATTTGACAAGATTCTTGTACTCTTCCGATGTGTAAGGGCCGATATTCATAAACTGGACACCTCGAGGTCTTCGTCATATGCATCGTTATATCCCCAGATATCTTCGATGTCGGTGCGACGCCTGAAAGAGAGTTCCTTGAGACGAAACTGGAACATCCATCTCGGAACGATCCTGCCTTGTACAACAGGCAGTAGCTCGTCGCCAAGCTGCGTTGCTTCCGATATGTCATGAGTGACATGAATTATGGGGATACGAAGCTCACCATTCAATTGCTTGAGTTCCGTGCGTAAATTTTTGCGGGTAATGGCATCTATGGCCGAAAATGGTTCGTCCAGCAGGAGTATGCGGGGTCTTCGTGCCAAATTCTGACATATGGCGCATCGCTGGCGCTCCCCCCCGGAGATCGTGTTGACCCTTCTATCTCGCAGATGCCATATGCCAAAACGCTTCATAAATTTCTCAACACAGCTCTCGTCATACGCAGCAAAGGCTACATTTCTCTGAACATTAAGATGAGGGAAAAGCGGATAATCCTGAAACACATATCCCAGCTCTCGTTTCTGCGGAGGCAAGAAAACTTTATTCCTCGTGTCAACCCAGGTCTCGCCGTTGAAAGTAATAGTACCTTCATCAGGTTTACTCAGGCCAGCGATCAGCCTAATGATAGTTGTCTTACCCGCGCCAGACGGTCCAACGAGAACTGACAGCTTATCCTGTGAACAGGAGAAGTTGACATCCAGTTCAAAAGTCGCGAGTCGTTTTTTCACTGATACTTTCAGCTCCATGCCCTGTTCCTTCGAGTAATCAGATTGAGAAGGAGGAGAAAGGAATAGCTGATCGGGATCAGAACCAGACACATCAAACCTGCCTCTCTGTATGCGAGAGATTCTACTGCTTCGTATATGGCAATGGACACCACTTTTGTCTCTCCCGGTACACTGCCACCCACCATAAGGAGCACGCCAAAGGCGCCGATGCTATGGATAAAAACAAGAATGGCCGCTGCTGCAAGTCCACTTACACTGTTGGGGATGATGACTCGGAGAAACGTGGCCACGGGCGAAAGACCGAGAACATACGCGCTTTCCAACATGCTACGATCAATCTTTTCGAATGAGGCCTTCATCGGCTGAACGGCAAAAGGCAAACAGTAAATAAGAAGAGCAACGACTATCCCTTGAAATGTGAAGACCAGGGGAGATCCGGTAACGTTCTCCCAGAATCCGCCGAGAAAGCCCTTCGGTCCCATGACGACAAGAAGATAAAATCCTAGTACCGTAGGCGGCAGAGCCATCGGAAGATTGATCAACGCCTCCACAAGCGCCTTGCCCGCGAAACGGGTAATGGAAAGAGCATACGCGAGGGGCGCTGCCAGGATAATGAGCAGAAAGGTGCTAACCGCGGCAAGTTTCAAGGAAAGAAAAATTGGCTGCCAGTCCATAACTTATTTATAACCGTATTTCTTCTTTATAGAATCTGCCTCTGGCGATTCAAGGAAATCCACAAATTTCTTCGCTGCTTCCCTGTTTTTCGCCCCCACAAGCACGCACGCCGCCTGCACTATGGGACGCGCTTCTCTTACTTCAAAATAACAGCCTTTTTTGCCTTCCTCTGATAATGCAGATGAATAGGCGCAGAAGGCAGCATCCACACTTTCCGTCGAAGCGTATTGGAAAGCCTGAGCGATGTTTTCCGGGTAGACAAGCTTATGTTGCACTATATCCCAAAGGCGGCTCTGCTCTATTGCGCCCATCGACGCTGCCCCATATGGAGCTAGTTTTGGCGCGGCAACTGCAATTTTTTTCACGGAGGGATGTTTGATAACCTCCTGCCAGTCTGATAAGCGGCACAGTTCCTTTCTTGCAGACCAGAGTACGACTTGGCCACGAGCGTAAACAAATGGTTCTTCCGCAAGACCGCTCTTGTGCAGCATCATAGACCTTTCTTCATCTGCCGACAGGAAGATATCGTAAGGGGCACCATTCATGATCTGACCAGTGAGGTGGCCGGAGGAGGCGAACGTGGCATTGACGGAAATCATGCTCTTGGACTCAAATGATTTCGCAATCTCCTTAAACGGCTGCATGAAGTTCGCCGCAACGGCAACGTTGAGCGCTTCAGCAGCATAAACAGCAGGGGAATGAACCAAAACACAAAGCGCGAGGAGAAAAAATATATGCCGCTTCATGTGACGCCTCATTCTGTTACATTTGACACGCTGATTGGCAAAAGAATAGTTACCAAAGTGACACACAGGCCGGATAATGTTATACGTTTATATAATCTATGACATAAAATCAAGAAATATTATGTCATTTGTGACATAATACGCTGAATAAATCATAAGTACAGATTTACTTTGGAAAAAAAAGGTACGGCAATGAGGAAGGAGCTTGGCAAAAAGATAAGGCGACAAAATTTCCAACAATACAAACGGTAATCTTTACTATTTCCCATAACGTTAAGCTTACCACTTTGGTAGAAAGCGAAGTGATGACACTCTTGACTTTTATTTAATGTCACCTTAACAAATGCTAGGTGTAAGATAGCATATCTGTTGAAAAGAACGCTTTACTTCTTTCAATAATTAATCACTAACAACCCAGTGTCATCAATTTCATTGATAAGTAGGGTATGCCGTGTAAAACGTATGACTAGTCGGTTAGAGTCCGACCGTGGGAGTTCGGTAGCTCGCCCGCGTAGCTGGAGGGAGGTGTTAAGGGTAACCTGAAGCATTAAGTTTCCTGACAAAGGCTCTGTAAGAGAGCCGAGCAAACCTGCGGGCCGCAGCGAGAGCGAACCCGGATGTAGCCTCGAAACATACGATGGAGTTGTCGACCCTCTCCTACTAAGGGGAAGACCGGAGCATCTATCCTGACGAAAACTACCATAACCGATAGATGGACTCCCGGGGTCACAGGGGTGGCACGCAGGGGCAGCCATACGAGAATGAACGCGGGAGACCCTTGTCGATGCTCTTCAGGAGGGCAACCGGTAGATATAAGGAAACGAAGTTTTACCGGGCCGGCAAGGGAGTCGGATTTGCCAATAGTACCGCTTGCATCTCAAGGACAGCACAACCTTGAGAGAGGGAAGGGGCAATACTTTTATCACGTTTCAGAAGAAGTAAAGGAAAGGGGATTGCAGTAGTGCTGGAAACCCTAGAACAGATCCGGGAACTTCAGAGGAAACTATACCGGAAGGCCAAGCAGGAGAAGGAGTACCGATTCTATCTTCTCTATGACAAGGTTTACAGGATGGACATCCTGAGCCATGCCTACAGACTTGTCAAAGCGAACAAGGGAGCGCCGGGAATAGACGGCGAAACCTTTAATAGCATCGAGGAGAGAGAAGGAGGAGCCGAGAAGTATCTAGAAGAGATTGCCGGGGCGCTAAAGCGGAAAGACTACAAGCCACAGGCTGTCCGTAGGGTTTACATTCCTAAGGCAACCGGAGGCAAGAGACCGTTGGGAATACCGGTGATCAAGGACAGGGTAGTGCAGATGGCAGTGAAGATAGTAATCGAGCCTATCTTTGAAGCCGATTTTCAGGACAACTCATACGGATTCAGACCGAAGCGGAGTGCCCATCAGGCGGTGGAAGATGTAAAGAATCACCTCTTTGAAGGCAAAACGGATGTAATCGATGCCGACATCTCCAAGTACTTCGATACCATTCCTCATGACAGACTGATGCAGTTGGTGGCCAAGCGCATCGTGGATAAGCAGATACTGAAACTTATCAAGATGTGGCTCAAGGCGCCGATTGTGGAGGAACGTGAGGACGGTAAGAAAGAGCATAAAGGGAACGACAAGGGGACACCGCAGGGAGGGGTAATATCCCCTTTGCTCGCCAATATCTACCTGAACGTACTTGACACGTTGTGGGTGATCAAGAAAGTGCAGGAGAGACTGGGAGCAAGGCTGGTGAGGTATGCTGATGATAGCGTTATCCTATGCAGAGGCAATGCCGACCGGATACTGAAGGGGGTAAAGCTGGTTCTCGAAGAACTGGGCCTCACGCTCAATGAGGAAAAGACTCGCATTGTGGATGCACGCCAGGAGAGTTTTAACTTTCTTGGATTCGCCATAGGTATGAAGCGAGGAAGGAGAACCGGAAGAACATACCCTCACACAGAACCGTCCAAGAAGGCACTGAAACATATACGAGCGGAAATCAAGCAATTGACCAGTGCAACACCGACGGAAGTTGTGATACGGAGAGTTAATGAAGTCGCCAGAGGATGGGTAGGCTACTTTCGATACGGCAACTGTACGAAAGCCATGTCGTCTTTGAGATATTACCTGGGCTACAGAATGCGAATCTACCTGCGCCGGAAACACCACTACCATAGTCTTGGGTATAAGGCATATCCGAACAGGTACTATTACGATTCGTTAGGTCTGTATGAAGTTCCAACCAAGGCTCCGTGGGCTCAAAATGTGAAAGCAACCGGGTGAAGATAATCGGTAAGCCGTATTCGGGAAAACCGAACGTACGGAATTGACGAGGGGGAGCTGGAGATAGAGCATACAGCTACTACGCCAGCTCTCTACTCTACTGTAAGTTACGATTTGATATATTTTCTTAAAAATAATGATATTTTTAAGACTTCATACATAAAGGAAACAGTTTGCGGTCACCTAGTATTTTTACGAAAATATTTTTAAGATTTGGCCCAATCTCTTAAAAGAGCTCTTTTTACACGATATCTTAGTTCACTTCTTTCTCAGCATAATTTCCTGCTATTAATAAGACTGCGATTTCTCGAAATATACAAGATTTAATTCAGTAATCGTCAGCCTTTCAGCTTATACCCCTTTTTGTAGAACAACCGCAGGCAGGCATCCACCACCTCTGGGTCATAGTATACACCCTTGTTCTTTGTAATCTCCGTCAGTCCAGCGCTAATCCCAAGGCTGGGACGGTAAGGACGGTGTGAAGCCATGGACTCCACTACGTCGGCCACGGACAGAATCCTTGATTCCAGAAGCGTTTCTTCTGCACATAGCCCATTTGGATAACCCGAACCATCCATCCGTTCGTGATGCTCCAAAACCATCCTCGCAACGGGCCAGGGAAACTCGATATCTTTCAAGATATCATAGCCGGACTGGGCATGGGTCTTGATAATACCGGATTCCAAGTCTGTCAATTGCGTCGGCTTAGTGAGGATTTCTGCAGGAACAGATATCTTACCGATGTCATGAATGATGGCTGCCGTCCGGATTCCATCAATTTTATCTGTGGAAAGGTTCATCTCCGCTGCAATAGCACGAGCCAGATCGGAAACCCTCCTTTGATGGCCCGCCGTGTAGGGATCCCTCGTTTCAACCATTACGGCTATCGCCTGAACAGTCGCTTTCAGGGCCGTTCTTATCCGTTCAACACCATGTCTTCTTGCCGTTATATCTTCATTGAATCCTTCATAATAAAGTATGCGGCCTCCCGCATCACGAACGGCATGCTGGTTCACGGATACCCAGATTATGCTGCCATCTTTCCTGTAACACTGAGTTTCAAATCCCCTTACCGGACCCTGCTCGTCTATCATTTTCAACAATACTCTTCGATCTTCCGGGTTTACAAAGAGCTGTGTCGGAATATCTATGACGGTGGTCATGAGATCTTCTGGAGAATCATAACCCAGTGTGGTTGCCAGCGCCTTGTTTGCCGTAACGTACCGGCCTTCATCGGTTGTCTGAAAGATGCCTTCCTGGGCATTTTCAAAAATGCTCCGGTATCTTTCCTCGGCCCGACGAAGGGATTCCTCCGCCTGTTTGATTTCAGTTATGTCCCTGGCAGCTGCGAATATACCCTGCACTTCACCAGCTTGGTTGCGGTAAACAGTTGCATGGTACAGTACGTCTGTCATATTTCCTGACGCGTGACGGATCGTTAACGGGTAATCCCGTACCTGGCCTTCAGCAAGGACCTGCCGATAGCCTGCATTTGCGGAACGAGGGTCTGTGAAGTAGTGTGAAAAGTCTGTCCCTATCAGTTCTTTGCGGGTCCGGCCTGTCACCTGCTCGGTCGCCTCATTCACATCCGTAATTCTACCATCCGGCCCAATCGTCACCAGCGGATCAAGACTGACTTCAATCAGGCTCCGATTGTATATATTGGCCGTATGTAGCGCTTCCTCCGCCCGTTTGCGCTCGGTGATATCTACGATCGCTCCTCTTATCCCCACAGTCTCATTTTCATGAATAATAGGCGAAGCATAGATGAGTCCGACAAACGTGCTGCCATCTTTCCTGAGAAAGGTATATTCCTGGCCGGGGATTGATGTACCCTGAAACACCCGCTCCATATCCTCTCCAACTCTCTGCCATTCCCCGGGTGCAAAGAACTGAAGTGCGGTCATACCCTCTTTGTAATCCTCTCGATTATACCTGAAGACTTCAATGGCAGTGCGATTAAAGGAGATTATACTGCCCGTGGCATCAACTTCAAAAATTGCTATTGGCAGAAAATTGGTCAATTCACGGTATCGCTTTTCACTCTCGCGCAGAGCCTCCTCCGCCCGTTTGCGTTCGGTGGTATCTCTTACGATGCCCCGGAATCCGGTCGCATGACCCTCCCTGTCCTTGATGAGTGATATGGAAACTTCGATATCCCTGCGATCACCGTCAATCCTGATAATCTGCCAATCAAAGTTACTTACCGGTTCGCCGGTTTTGTAGACCCGGTTGTAGACTCCATAGACCTTGCGGGCATTTTCTTCATCTGAATATTGGCGGTTATTCATCCCCAACAACTCTTCTCTGTCATAGCCCAAGATCTTGCGCATTGACTCATTGAAGAAGGTAAAGTTTCCCTTGAGGTCCACTTCATGGTAGCCCTCTTCCATATTTTCGATGATAGTCCGGTATTTCTCCTCGCTCTCCTTTATTACCTGTTCCATCCGTCTGCGATCGGTGACATCGCGTACATTCATAACAAATCCTGCAACTGAAGGATTCTCAATAAGATTACTTCCCACCCCCTCTAAAAGGCGTTCCGAACCGTCGTTATGCCTGACGCGGAAAGCATTTGGGACAACAGTATCTTTTGTGACTATCGCCTTGCCAAAGTCATGCATGGCTCTTTGAAAATCGTCCGGTGCAATAAGATCCAGGCTGCTCTTACCCATGAGCCCTTCCGGCTTATATCCGAGAATATTTTCAACAGAGGGGCTTGCATAAGTTATCGTGCCTTTTTTATCTACAACAAGAATGATATCTGCAGCGTTTTCGGTGATCGCCCTGAAATACTCTTCCCTTTCCCTGAGGGCGTCTACCGCTTTCTTTTTATCCGTTACGTCCCGAATAATCCCCCGGAAACCGATCACCTGATCCTCAGATTTCACCAGAGAAACAGAGCCTTCCACCGCTATTTTTGTACCGTCTTTTCTAATGAATTCCCACCCGGTGTGTTTGGACGGTATGCCTGTACGGTATACCTCGTTATAGGCCTTGAAGACGTTCTTGGCATCAAGCTCACCCATGTATTTGCGATAATTCGTGCCTATCAGTTCGCTTTCCTCATACCCAAGGATCTTAACCATGGACGAACTGACAAAAGTAAAATTTCCCTTTAAGTCGACTTCGTGGTAGCTCTCTTCCATGTTTTGAATGATAGTCCGGTATCTCACCTCGCTCTCACGTAGCGCTTTCTCCGCCCGCTTACGCTCGGTGATGTCCACAAGAAATCCTTCCAAGTATAGAGGGGCTCCGTCTTTATCTTTGATAATGTTGAAAGTCGTTGATGCCCAGATTACACTTCTGTCCTTACGATAGATCTGATATTCATATTCCGATACGAAACCCTTCTCTTGGGCCATCTTTATTAGCTTTTGGCGATCTCCAGGACGGACATAAAGTTGATTTGGAATGTCGGTGATGGTGGCCATGAGCTCTTCGGGGGAATTATAACCCAAAATGGTCGCCATGGCCCGATTGGCGCTCATGAACCGGCCTCCAAGGGTGGTGGTCCGGTACATGCCCTCCATGGCGTTCTCGACAATATGACGGTACCTCTCCTCGCTTTCCCTGAGGGCGTCCTCCCCCCGTTTGAGCCAGGTTACGTCTGACACCAGAACAAGTAGATGAAGCTCGCCTTCGTGGTGGAAGGGTGTAAAACGGCAATCAAACCAGAGGTCCCTGGAGAAGGTGGTAACTATGCGTGTTTGCAAAACCTGAACTTGCCCAGTCTTAAGAGCATTTTGCGCAGCATCAATCATACCAGCTCTTTTCCACGATTCTAGTTCGTAGAAGTTTTGTCTCAGAAGTTCTTCGATGGTGCCCCCCACAATCATTGACGCAGCCTCATTAGCCGAAACGCATTGACCGGAAGAATTGTAGATAAGAATGGCCACGGGAGACGCCGAAAGAATCGTTTGATTGAATTGCAGTGCCTCATCTCTGCGCTTCTCGGCCATCTTGCGGTCCGTGATGTCTTTTGAAATCACCGTTATCGCAGTAATGTTATCCTGCGAATCTTTAACAGGACTAAATGTGCGGAGAAAATATCTGCCGTCTCTTTCACTTCGGTGTTCAGTTTGCAAAGATTTGCGCGATTCTAAGACCGTTTCAACTGAGCCAGTGAACAATTTTGTATCTTCTTCGGAATGGAACTCGGCGTAGGGTCTACCTATAACCTCATTTAATGACATGCCAAGCCTGGATAGGTGCCTTTCATTCATGAACTGATACCGATATTCCCTGTCTACAAGATACATAGAATCTACAGTGACCGCCAGGGAACGATATTTTTCCTCCGATACGCGCAATGCTCCTTCTGCCTTTACACGGTCAGTGATATCAATAGATATACAGCCGATGAGGGGTGGTTTATTCTGTCTATGAATTGGGAACCTTTGTGTCAGCCATGTGTGAATTCCACCTTTTTGCGGTCTTTCCGTAATCGATTCCACCGCTCTTCCCTGAAGTACCTCTTCATCATCTCTCCGAACCTGTGCCCCAAGCTCCGGAGGCCAGATTTCCTCACTAGTTTTGCCCAGCCATTCATCAGGCTTTACCCCAAAATACTTTTCAACGTTTTCCGTCACTTGAATAATACGCCTGTTTGAATCCTTTATATAGGCGCTGCCCGGGAAATATTTCATGAATTGAGTAAATAACTCGTCAGCTTCTCTTTTAGACTCCTCCAACTGCTTGCGCTTGGTGACATCACGGACTATCCCCCGAAAGCCGATGCGTTTTCCAAAGGAATCTCTCATCAGTTCAATTGATGTTTCCACTGACATCTTGCTCCCGTCCCCGCTTATTTGTTCATAATCCACTCTTGATGACCTACCAGTCCGATAGACTTGATTAAAATAGCTGAAAACCTTCTCGGCGTTTTCTTTGACTATAAAAGTGCGGTAGTTCATGTCCATCATTTCTTCTTCACTGTAGCCCAGGATTTTAGCCATGGAAGGGTTAAAGAAAGTATAATTGCCGGCCAAATCCAGTTCATAATAGCCTTCTTGGATGCTTTCGAGGATGGTACGGTATCTTTTTTCTCTTTCCTTAAGTGTTTCCTCGGCTCGCCTGCGCTCCGTAATATTTACAATAGCTCCTCTAAGTCCCACGGGCTTGCCATTACTATGAATTACACTTGAGATTACAATGGCAGGAAATGCAGATCCGTCTAACCCCACTAAAGTGTATTCAGTTCCTCCTATTTGCTCTCCCTTTAACAGTCTTTGAATGTTCTTCTTAGATTTGTCAATGTCTTCAGGTGAAAGTATCTGCCATACTTTAAAACCTTTTTTTATATCCTCTTCTGTGACTCTAAAAGTTTCAAAAATAGCGCGGTTGGTAGAAGTAATATTAGCTTCCAAATCCATCTCATAGACTGGAATTGGCAAAAAATCATACAACTCGCGATATTTTTTCTCGCTCTCCCTCAGTTTATCCTCCGCCTGTTTACGGTCTGTAATATCACGGGCAACAGAAATCATGCCGATAATCTTGCCTTCGTGCATAATGGGAGATCCGCTGACTTCGACAAACTTTAAGGTTCCATCCCTGGCGACAAGCCTATAAATTGTTGTAGGAATTGTTTCACCCGTGAAGACCAGGCTCATATCAGTCATAACCTGCTCAAAAGATTCCGGTGTAAAGATAAACCCAATATCAGAAACAAGTCGTCCAATGAAATCTTGTGGTTTGTACCCCAATATTCTCTCCACGCTCGGGGATACGCTTGAAACAGTGAAGTCGGTGTCGATCGTAAAAATAACATCCGATGCGTTTTCGAA
>Ga0335081_10002213_pt1 | contig 30551 bp, 25 predicted proteins | sample Lox_Sample_35_FD_206713 | JGI IMG/M metagenome (GOLD analysis project Ga0335081, IMG submission 206713) | Soil microbial communities from Loxahatchee National Wildlife Refuge, Florida, United States - Lox_Sample_3.5 | ecosystem: Environmental > Terrestrial > Soil > Wetlands | place: USA...
GGGCGCGGAGGGTGGCGGTGGCCTGGGGGGTGAGGTCGCCGCGGAGCCGGCCGGCGCCATTCAGGGTGACGGCTAGGTGCAGGGCGCGGTCGTCGAAGTGATCCCGGTCGCGGTCGGGCCGGGCCAGCCGGGCCGCCATCTCTTCCGCGAGACAGGCGAGACCGTCCAGGTCGGCGCCGGCCTCAGCCGCGGCGAGCAGGATCGCGTCAGCGTCGGGCCGGGCGTCGGCGGGGAGCTTGTCGGTCCAGTCGCACACCTGCCGGGCCCACGAGGTCGAGATCGCAGCATCGCCCAGGGCGCCGGCAACAGCGGGGTGGGCGTCAAGCCGGCGCATCCAGGCGAGCGCGGCGGTGGCGGCCTGCCGGGTGATCCTGGTCTGCCAGGTGAGCCAGGTCCGCGGCGAGCCGTGCCCGTCGGCCTCCTGCCCGCCCTGGGCCGTGAACGCCGCCAGGACCCGGGCCCGCGCCGCCGCATGCACCGACAGGGCTTGCTCCAGGCCGCGCAGGCACCGGGCTTGCACCGGCACCGGCACCGCAGCCATGTCGGCCGACGCCAGCCAGCCCAGGCCGGCCAGCACCATCGCGACTGCCTCGTCCGCAGACTCAGGACCGCCGCCGGCACTCGGCCCGGCAGCAGGGCCAGGCGGAGGCGGGGGAGCCGACGGGGGCGGGGTAGCGGAGACGAGGGGAACAGGCCAGGCCGGGGCATCAGCCGGATCCGGGGGAATGGGCGTCGTCATGGCTGATCACCTCCTCAACCGCAGGCCGCGTACAGGACACGAATCAGGGTCGGAGGGCCAGCCGGCCGGGACACACAGCCCCCGCGAGGGAGCTCACCGCAGCGGCATCCGCTGCCCTAACGTCGTTCTGCGCGACTGTCCCGGAGGCGCACACTCTCTAGAACGTATGTTCGTATACTATCAGCTGGCACCGACAACGGCAAGGACTAACGCTTCACGCGCCGCTGGCACGCCGCCGATGACGCGTCAGCAGAACCGGTTGTGCCTGATCACGTTGCGGCGGCCGAAGTTAGCGACCCGCCGGCCGGAGTTCGGCAGGCACTGGCGGACGTGGTTCAGGCCGATCAGGTCGCCGACCACGCGGTTGCCGAAGGTGCTGGGCAGCAGCGTGATGCCGTTGCCGGTGTTGCCGCTGATCAGGTTGGCCGGGTGGCGGCGGATCAGGCTTCCGACGGAGTTGTGGTAGGCAGAGCCGCCGATCAGCACGCCGCCCCGGCCGTTGCCGAGCGCCGACAGGCCGCCGATCGTGGTGCCGATGAACGTCTGGAAGACGCGGTTATCGTGGGCTGTCCCTGTGATCGCTAGGCCGTAGCCCACGTTGCCGGAGAACGTGTTCTGCAGGATGACCGAGCGGAGCCGGCCGCCGACGGTGTTGCCGTGCGCGTTGCCGTCGATCAGCACGCCGTCACGGCCGTTCGGCAGCAGCGCGTTGCCCTTGGTGGTGAGGCCGGCGATGTCGGGGTCGATCGTCACGCCCCGCGCGTTCCCGCCTATCTCGATGCCGTTGCCGCGGTTCCCCGAGAACACGTTGGTGCGCGCCAGGTTGTCTCCTCCGGTGGAGGTGATCAGCAGGCCGTCCCGTCCGTTCGGCGCGGCGCCCTTGAACGCCTGCAGGCCGCCGAAGGTGTTGAAGGTCACGAAGCCGCGGGCGCGCCCGGTCACCGCGATGCCGTTCAGGCGGTTAGCCGCGGACACGTTGCCGAGCGGGATCACCCCGCCGACCTGGGTATTCGCGGACGTCCCCGTGACCGCGATGCCGTTGCGGGCGTTGCCGAGCAGGGTGGTGTTGTTCGCTCCGTCGCCGAAAAAGTTGCCCTGGACCACCGAGCCGTTGGAGTCGTGGATCAGCAGCCCGTCGCCGCCGTTGGCGCTGACCACGTTGTAGTAGACGAACGGGTTGTTCACGAACTTGCAGCCCGCCAGCGTGTTACGTCCGGCGTGGTCGATCACGACCCCGCTGCCGTGGTTGCCCAGCGGGCCGTCGCCGTCGGCGGTGGTCCCGATGAAGTTGCCGTTCAGCATGTTGCGCGCTGAGCCGTTCGCGATCCGCACGCCGGCCCTGGCGTTGCCCGAGATCAGGTTGCCGAGCGGCGGCACGACGAAGACCGGGGTCTGAGTGCCCTTGTCGCCGGTCGGGTTGTTGGCCTGGCCGGTCGCCGCGTCCACGAAGAGGGTCCCGCCGATCTCGTTGCCATCGGCCCGCCTGACCAGCCTGAGCCCGTCGCCGTGGTTGGATATGGCCGCGCTGCCCTGGGGGTTGGTGCCGATCCGGTTGGCGGCGAGCGTGTTGCCCGACGAGCCGTTGAGCACGATCCCGCTGGCCCCGTTGGCCGAGATCACGTTCGCGACCACGCCGGAGTCGCCGGATGTGTTCAGGCCGATCGTGTTCCTGCCGGAGGTCGGCGCGACGTACAGGCCAGCGCCGCGGTTGCCGGCCGGGCGTCCGGCCAGGTTGAGGCCGATGTAGTCGTCGTTCAGCGTGATCGAACCCGACCGGAGCGTGACCCCGTCCCCGGACGCGCGGTCGACGGCGAGGCCGAGCAGCTGGGAACCCGCCGAGCCCGCGGCGAACGCCAGGCCGGGGTGGCCCGCGCAGTCGATCGCGACGACGGGCGCACCGCCCGCGGTGTAACCCGGTGCCGAGGTGCCATCGATCACGACCCTGGCCGATACCGGCGGAAGCGCGGCGGCGAGCCTGATGACGCCGCGGACGGCGAAGTCCACGAGGGTGAGCCTGCCACCCGGCCGGAGGTTGGCCGCGGTGATCGCGGCCCGCAGCGACCCCGGTCCCGCGCTGTGCAGGTTGCGGACGAGGACCACCGGTAGCGGGCCGCGCTCGACCGACGAGCTCGCCGGGCCTGCCGGACCCGCGAGGCCAGCCTCGGCGATTCGGGGTACCGCGAGTACAAGCACGATTACAGTCAGTGCCGGTATCAGCGTGCGCGCCCAACGAGCCATGTCGGCCTGCTCCCCCCGTAGCGTGCGGACGCGTGGAAGTATCCGCTGCTCGCGGGGGGAGTGCCAGTACCGAGGGGCCGAGCCGCCGCTCGTGTCGCCCGGCACGGCGGCCCTGGGACGCGGCCCTGGGACGCGGCGCTGGGAGCGGCGCGGGTTAGGCCGCGACCCTGCTCAGACTCCGGCCGGCAGGCCGCGCATCGCCTCCTCGATCGCCGCCTCGGACAGCTCGAGGTCGGTCATTGCCCCGGACAGGTAGTCGCCGTACGCCTGCAGGTCGAGCAGGCCATGGCCGCACAGTGCCGTGAGGATGACCTTCTCCTCGCCGGTCTCCTTGCAGCGCAGCGCCTCCTCGATGCAGGCGGCGACGGCGTGCGTCGGCTCGGGCGCCGGCACGATGCCCTCCGTCCTGGCGAACCGCAGGCCGGCCGCGAAGCACTCCGACTGCGGCTTGGCGACCGCTTCGATGAGGCCGAGCTCGTAAATGTGCGACAGCAAAGGCGACATTCCGTGATAACGCAATCCCCCCGCGTGAATCGGGTCAGGAATGAACTCGTGGCCCAGGGTGTGCATTTTCAGAAGCGGGGTGAATCCCGCCGTGTCGCCGAAGTCGTACGCGTACGTGCCGCGGGTGAACGACGGGCAGGCGGCCGGCTCGACCGCGCGGATCACCGGGTTGATCCGGCCGGCCATCTTCTCCCTCAGGAACGGGAAAATCAGGCCGCCGAAGTTGGACCCGCCGCCGGTGCAGCCCACGATCACGTCCGGGGTGTCCCCGGCCTCGGCGAGCTGCTTGATGGCCTCCTCGCCGATGATCGTCTGGTGCATCAGCACGTGGTTGAGCACGCTGCCGAGCGAGTACCTGGTGTCGGCATGGCTGCCGGCCACCTCGACGGCCTCGCTGATCGCGATGCCGAGGCTGCCGGTGGAGTCCGGGTGCGCGGCCAGCACCGCGCGGCCCGCGCTGGTGACGTCGGACGGGCTCGGGTGCACCTTGGCGCCGTAGGTTTCCATCAGCAGCTTGCGGTACGGCTTCTGGTCGAAGGACGACCTGACCATCCAGACCTCGAGGTCGATGCCGAAGAGCGCGCAAGCGAATGCCAGCGAGCTGCCCCACTGGCCGGCGCCGGTCTCGGTGGTGAGCTTCTTCACGCCCTCGGCTGCGTTGTAGTAGGCCTGCGGCACGGCGGTGTTGGGCTTGTGCGACCCGGCCGGGCTCACGCCCTCGTACTTGTAGTAGATCCGCGCCGGGGTGCCCAGGTTCTCCTCAAGACGCCTGGCCCGGTACAGCGGGGTCGGCCGCCACAGCCGGTAGACGTCAAGTACCGGCTCGGGGATCGCGATGTGCCGGTCGCCGGAGACCTCCTGCATGATCAGTGCGGTGGGGAATAGCGGGCTGAGGTCGTCAGGGCCGACCGGCTGGTGGGTGCCTGGGTGCAGCGGCGGCGGTGGCGGGGCCGGCAGGTCGGGGATGATGTTGTACCACTGCTGCGGCATCTCCGACTCTTGCAGGACGTACTTGACCTGATTCGACATGATTGCCTCCTGAGCGGTCGGGCCGCGAGATCGTGGCATGCAGGTGGCACCAACGCTAGTGCACGCCGTCAGGACGCGGCAGATTGTGGCTGAACGTCCGTGCCGTGGCCCGGGCCGCCGCATTTCAGGCCCGGTTTGTGGTGCGGCGTCCGCCCTGTTCCGGAAGGCCATAGTGGGCTAGCTCGCCATAGCTGGCCGGACCTGCGTGACCTGCGGGGGATCGGTTGCGGTAGGTCCGACTGCGTGAAATCGTAAGACGGTTAACTCGTGACGGTCGGCTACCCTGCATGGGTCGGCCAGCCAGACTGACCTTGGCTGGTGGGGCGCCGCCCGAAGCCGGTGATCATTTCCGGTGACCTCGATTCGGGTCTCGCGCGGGGCCGCGAGCTAACCGGAGCGGAGGTTGTGGGGTCTTGTCGGTGCGGGCGGTCTTGTCGTGGTACGCGACCTGCTCGGCGTCCCGGCGGGCTGGCTAGTCATGGCCGGGGGACGCCGAGGCCGGCGCAAGCCTGGGCAGGACGAGCCCGCCGATCGCCGTCAGACCGAACAGTCCGAGCCCGATCCTGCGAGCGGCGACGTCGATGCCGACCAGTGGCTGTCACCGTTCCGGATCGGCCGGCCGGTCACTCCCGTTATCTCGGGCCGCGGCGAGCCGGAGCGCCCGCCGCAGGTGCTGACCGAGTCGGTACAGCAGGTCTGGCATGACCCGCCGCCCGAGCCCGGCTGGGACGAGCGCGAGGTCAGGCAGGTGTGGCTGGAGGATGCTGGCCCGCCGGACCACCGGCCAGGTCCTGCGGGCTACGGTCCCGGTCCGGCCCAGTACGGTACCGGTCCGACCAGCTACGATCCGTCTGGCTACGAACCGGCTGGCTACGATCCTGGCCCGCAGCAGTACGGCCCTGGCCCGCAGCAGTACGGCCCTGGCCCGCAGCAGTACGGCCCTGGCCCGCAGCAGTACGGCCCTGAGCCGTCAGCTCCCAGGACGCCTGAGCTGCTCGAACCGCTGCCGCCATCGGCCCGGTTGCAACCGCCGGCCGGACCGCCTGACCGCCGCCAGCCGCCGCGGTCGGGTCAGCGGCCAGCCGGAGGCTACCCGCTCCAGCCGCCGGAACGCTATCCGCCGGGCACTGACGGTCCGCAGTTGGCCGGGCGTCCAGGTGAACTGCCGGACGCGCCAAGGCCGGGCCGCGGCTACGGTCCGCCAGCGGGCTGGCGTCCCAGTCAGCAGCTCGACGGGCCGCACGCCAGGGCCGGTTACTATGAGCCGCCTCGGGATGCGCCTCCCGGGCAGCGTGGCCGGCGCGATGAACGGGATGCCCGCGGCGCGCCCGGCCCGCCCGCTGGCCACGACCCCGCTGGTTACGGCTCGGGTAGTCCCGGGCCGGCTGGTTACGGCCCCGCTGGTTACGGCCCGGTCGGTCCCGGCCCAGTCGGTCCCGGCCCGGTCGGTGGTCATGGCTCGCCAGGCGGTTACGGTCCCACTGACGGTTACGGTCCCACTGATGGTTACGGTCCTGCTGAGGGATACGGTCCCGCTGACGGCTATTGGCCCGGGATGCCCGAGCCCGGCCGGTACGAGCGCGTGGACGGGCCGGGCCGTGGGTCCGGCGGCCATGGACGTCACGACTATGAGCAGCCGGGACGCGACCGCTCCCCGGTCGGCGGGCCTGGCTATGCACCGGCCGGTTACGGCCCCGGCGAGCCGTACGAGCCGCGGCCCGAGTCACGTCCAGGCGGCCCTGGCGCCCAGGGGGAACAGCGCGCGCTTCGAGACCCCGATGCGTCGGCCTACGGTCGCGCGCCCGGGGAGTTCGGCCTGGCCGGAGACCTCGGCCAGCCTGGTGGGTATGGCCCGGCGGGTTATCGCCACGCCCCCAGGGAGTATGGCCCGCCCGGTGGCTACGGGCCGCCCGGCGGTTATGACCCGCCCCAGGCCTACGGCCAACCCCAGGGCTACGGCCAGCCGCAGGGCTACGGTCAGTCCCAGGGCTACGGCCAGCCCCAGGGCTACGGCCAGCCGCAGGGCTACGGTCAGTCCCAGGGCTACGGCCAACCCCGAGGCTACGGCCAGCCGCAGGGCTACGGTCGGTCCCAGGGCTACGGCCCGCCCATGCGTGCTCGCAACAGCACGCCAGCGGATAACGGCCCTGCCGGGAACTACGGCGGTGAGGGCTTGCCCGCCGACGGTTTCCCCCCTGAGCCCGCACTGCGTACGCGGCGCGGCGACTTCAGGCCGAACCACTCGGACGGCTACGGGCCTGCGGGCGTCGGCCAGGGCGAGGGCTACCAGCGCTCGGATGGATGGAACGGCGAGCCGGATTGGCAGGCACAGCCACAGGGGCTCGTCGGCGGCCCGCCGATCGCCGATCCGATCTGGCGCGGCCCCGGTCGGCACGGCCCGAATGGGCCGGCCGATCGTCCGCTGCCCGGGCCACCGCCTGGCCTCGGGCCCGGCTACCAACCGCCGCGTCAGGGGCAACGCGCGCCGTCCGGGGCTCAGCCCGTTCAAGGCCAGCCGCTCCGGCCGTACCCAGGTCGGCGGTACCAGGGCGTGCCAGTCGAAGACCCGTGGTACCAGGACCGCCGGCACGCGGCTCCGCCGCCGAACCAGCCCCGCCCCAGGCCGGCCGCACCGGTGCCCGGATACGGCCCAGAGCCCGCATACAGGCCCGAATCCGGATACAGCCACGATTCATACCGCCAGCCCGACTTCTACCGCCAGCCCGATTCATACGGCCAGCCCGACTTTTATGGCCAGGCCGACTCACATGGCCAGCCCGACTCACATGGTCAGCCCGACTCACATGGTCAGCCCGACTCATACGGTCAGCCCGACTCATACGGCCAGCCCGACTCATACGGTCGCCCCTGGGAGGGCTACGGGCCTGACGGTCACCGAGGGCCAGGCGGGGCGCCTGAGCGTCGGCCGCGTGGCGGTTACCCGGGCAACTGGGCTCCCGGCCAGGGCCGCCCGCCCGCCCGTCTGCATGGTCCGCGAGCCGCGCTGCCCGCTGGCACGGGTCAGCCGGACGCGCCCGGCGATTACCGCGAGCCCGAGCCGCCAGCGGCCAGCCTCCCGCCAGCGGCCAGCCTCCCGCCAGCGGCCAGCCTCCCGCCAGCGGCCAGCCTCCCGCCAGCGGCCGATTCACCGCCAGTGGCCGACTCACCGCCAGCGCTCCCGGCCGCGGCCGCGCCGGCTGCTGCCGAGCGGTCGTGGGAGGTCGCCCCGGCGTCCCAGATGACCGTCTATCCGGACGACGGCAGGGGGAACGGCCAGGTTCTGCCTGACGACGACACCACGCCGATGCCGGCCGTCCCGCCGATGCCGGCCGTCCCGCCGGACGAGCCAGCCGCCGCCGCGGTGGCATCGCAGCCCGGCTCGCCTTCTGGGCAGGTGCCGCCAGTGGAGCCGCGGTCCCGAGCCGAGGACGGGCAGGCCGCGCCGGACGACGGCGGGCGGGTGCGGGGCCCGTTCGAGGCGCACCACAGCCCGGACGCGGAACCCGGCCAGGAGCCCGGACCCGCGCCGATGCCGGCCGGGCGGTTCTCCGCCGGAGCGCAGGCGCCCGAGCCGCCTGCGTCCGGGCCGACGGCCGCCAAGCTCGATCAGATCAAGGATCTCTACCTGACCGCCGAGGCGATCGGCGAGGACGCCCTGTCCAGGCACTTCCAGCAGGTGAGCGACCGGCAGCGGCAGCTGATCAGGGAGTACTTCGACCGATCATGACCATCGGCTGGCAGGACTCGCCGGGCTGGGGCGGAGCCCCGCTGGTGCCTGTCTCGTAGATCATGGGATCGGGCACAGAGCCAGATCCTGATCGCTCGACTGAGGTCTGGCGGGCGCCGTCCCCGGAGATGATCTTGATGGATGTGGCGGATGTCCCAGAATACGCAGTGGATGTGGCATCCATTCCACCGACACCCAGATGATCGCGTGCGGTTTCGGCTGGTATGTGCCGATCGGGGGGCAGGCATGCTCGGCCAGGCAGCCGCGTGGCGCGTGGCGCGAAGGCCGGCCGCGCTGCGCTCCGGGTTGTCCAGGGCCGGTGATGCCGCGCGGTAGAGCCGTGGGTGCCTGCGGAGACTCGGTGATGCCGCGCGGTAGAGGCGTGGGTGCCTGCGGAGACTCGGTGATGCCGCGCGGTCGAGCCGTGGGTGTCGGCAGAGATCTACGGGACAGGCGCTAGCCGAAGCGGCTCGCCCCTGGCGCCGGGGCTCGGACGCTGCGGCGGTAGTCGGCGATGTCCTCGTTGCCTGGCGGGGCCGTCAGCGAGGCCCAGGCCTCGGCGATGGTCGAGCTCAGGTTGGCCGCCTCGGCCGGCGCGGTACGCGGATCACTGATCCGAGATGCCGAGGTGCGGGCCAGTCGCTGCGCCTCGAAGCTCGCCGCGGTATGGAACTGCACCTCAAACGGCAGCCCGCTCACCGAGTCACGCCACATGGTGAAGACGCATCTGTTCTGGGCGCCGCTCCAGCCGTTCTTGCGCGCCTGCAGCCGGACACTCTGCGCCTCGAGCGCGTCCTGCACGAGCCAGATGCCGTCCGAGTAGTGCTCGGTGCTGAACATGAACGAGTAGGACAGCGTGCCTGGCACCCGGCGGGCGAGTTGGTCCGGTGTCCGTTCAGGGTGCCGCCTGATCATGTCGGCGAGCCTGGCGCGGAACACGTCGGGCGGCAGCAGCGCGCGGTCCTCGGCGTCGGGTGCGAGCTGCCCGTGCTCGAGACGGTTGGCGATGCCCAGCAGCCGCGCGGTCAGCCCGCCGGTGTGGTACACGCCGAACATGTCGCGTCCCTCGGCCTCTCGGAATTCGTCGTATGCCTCGTCGGCGATCCGCAGCTGATCCCGGGTGAGCCGAGCCGGACCCCAGGCCCAGGAGCCGTCGGCCGCAAGGCGCGGCGGGCCGTGGTCGGCGCCGTTGCCGGCCCGGCCGGGGGGCAGTTCCGGCCGGCGGAACGGCCCCGTGCCGCGGAAGTCATCCCCGGAGAGCGGTTCCGGCCGGCGGAACGGCCCTGTGCCGCGGAAGTCATCCCCGGAGGGCGGTTCCGGCCGGCGGAACGGCCCTGTGCCGGGGAAACTATCGTCGGACTGCGGAGCGAGCCGCGGGCTCCTGCGGTCGGGCTCGCGCAGGACGGGCGTCGTGCTCGGCGAATCGGCGCGGGCAACCCAGTCCGGCCGGCGCTGGTCAGTGCCTGCCCGGCCGCCCGACGGCAGGTAAGGATCGCTGCCGGGGGGCCTGGTCGGCTCGAACCGCGGCTGGCTTGGACGGGTCACGTGGGCGGCGGAGACATCGCGCGGGACGAAGACCGGCGACCGCGCCGGACTCCGGGCAATGGTGCGGTCGACGTCAGCCAGGTCAGGGACCAGATGACCAGCGCTCGTCCTATCCGGCTCGAACAGGTCTGTTCTCGCGGGCTCCCGGTCGGCCGCGTCCGCGCTGGCCGGGTCGGCTAGATGTGCTCCGGTCAGATCCGGCTCGGCCTGCTCGTGGCCTGCCATGTCCGTGCCGGCTGGCTCCACGTCGGCACGGTCCTGCCTGGCGAGGTCGGCAGCCGCGGGAGCGACCGTCGGCTCTGCGTCGGCCCACGCTGCCGTGGACTGCTCATCGTTGGACTGCTCAACAATGGTTGGCTGCGCGTCGGCAAGCTGCGCGTCGGCAAGCTGCGCGTCGGCAAGCTGCGCGTCGGCAAGCTCCGCGTCGGCAAGCTGCGCGTCGGCAAGCTCCGCGTCGGCGAAGTCGCCGCCATTCGCCGACTCGTCCCCCGCCTCGGCCAGAACCACCTCGGCCGGAACCGCCTCGGCCAGAACCACCTCGGCCGGAACCGCCTCGGCCGGAACCGCGACCTGATCGGGCAGGTCCTGGTCCGGCTGGCCGAGCGGTGGCCGGTCGAGCCCGGCGCGGCCCGGCGCGGGCGGGGCAAGCTCGAGGTGTCTGAGCCGCGGCGGCGGCGGCTTGCGCTCGCCGTCGACGTGGTAGGGGGAGGACGGGTGGCCCCGGGGCAGCCGTTCGAGGCGCTGGCGCAGATCAGCGAGCGAACCAGGCACCGGGCGCTCGGTTGGCCGCCAGGCCAGATCGGCCGCCCGGACTTGGGCCGCGCCCGGGCCAGCCTCGGCTCGTGATCCAGCCTCGGGCTGCGAGCCAGCCGCCTCGGACGGCGCGGCTGGCACACCGGGCTTGACCGCCGCGGGCTCCGGCCCGGGTACGGTCACCTCAGGCCGGGCGGCGGCCGCCTCCGCCGGCACCACATCCGGCGGCGCATCCGGCAGCACAGCCGGCGCCACGTCGGGCCCGGGCGGAGCGGCATGGGAACCGTTGCGCGGCGCCTGCGGGGGCTCCTGCCAGCGCTCTTCCGGCCGCCAGTCCGGTGCCGCCGAGGCCGATCCATTGCCCGGCCCCGCCTGGCCCCGGGCGTCCGCCTCGATCCGCTTCCGCACCTGCTCGATCATGCGGGTCAGGTCCAGGGTGGCATCGCGCGGGTCAAGCTGGTCGGAATGATCCAGCCCGTCCCATCGCTCCCGCTGCCCTGACATGCCGATTTCTCCCGCGTAAGACGATGTGGTCATCGTAGTCGCGTAACGCGGGCCGACGTGCCGGTCTGACCGACCCTCCGGTCCCGGTCGGCTCAGTCCTCGGTCGGCAGCGCCGGCGTGATCTGCCCGTGGGCGTCGCCGAAGCCGACCCGCGAGCCGTCCGGCCCGGCCGCAGTGGCCGTGATCAGGACCTCGTCGCCGTCCTCCAGCCAGCCCCTCGTGGTCCCATCCGGCAGCGCGAGCGGCCGCTGACCAGCCCAGGCCAGCTCGATCAGGGATCCGTACTGGTCCGGCCGCGGCCCGCTGATCGTGCCCGAGGCGAACAGGTCGCCCGTGCGCAGCGAGGCCCCGTTGACGGTCATGTGCGCGAGCATCTGGGCCGGGCTCCAGTACATGGTCGAGTACGGCGGCCTGGACACCACGTGCCCGTTGATCCGCACCTCGACGTCGATGTCGAAGCCCCAGTCACCGGAGTCGGCCAGGTACCGGGCGAGTTCCGTGGCCAGGGACGGCGGCCTGACCCGTGCCTGCTCGAGCGCGGCAAGCGGCACTACCCAGGGCGAGATCGTTGTGCCGAAGGATTTTCCGAGGAACGGCCCGAGCGGCGCCGACTCCCAGCCCTGGATGTCCCGCGCCGACCAGTCGTTCACCAGGCACGCGCCGAACACGTGCTCGGCGAAGCGCGCCGCGGGCACCGGCTCGCCGAGCACGCTCGGAACGCCGACCACGAAGCCAAGCTCGGCCTCGAAGTCGAGCCGGCGGCACGCGCGGTACAGCGGCCCGGGCGCGCCGGCCGGCCTGGACTGGCCGCACGGCCGCCGGATCGCGGTGCCGGAGACCACCACGGTGCCCGACCGGCCGTGGTAGCCGATGGGCAGGTGCCGCCAGTTCGGGGTGAGCGGCTCGCCATCCGGGCGGAAGATCTGCCCGACATTTGTCGCGTGCTGCTCGGAGGCGTAGAAGTCGACGTAGTCGGCGACCGTGAACGGGAGGTGCATGGTCACCGCGGCGGCCGGCACGAGCAGGTCCTCGATCGCGCTGCGGTAGTGATCCTGCGACAGCCAGTCGGTGAGCGCAGCCCGCACCTGCGCCCAGGCGCCATCGCCGGCCGCGAGGAACTCGTTCAGGCTGCCCGAGGCGAAGTCGGCGGCCCGGCCAGGCAGCAGCCGCTCGGCCGCCGCGCCGAGGTCGAGCACCCGGTCGCCGATCGCCACGCCGACCCGCCGCCTGGCCGGATGGTGCGCGTCGCTGAAAGACCCGTAGGGCAGCGTCTGCAGCCCGAACGGGTGGTCCGCGGGGACGCCGAGCCAGTCACACGCACGCGCGGGTGCCATCAAGACCTCCTAGGTGAACGCATTCTCACGGCCTGCTCAGCAGCCCTAGGCTGACGAGGTCGGCGACGGGCTCATCGACGCTGCACGTGCCGAACGAGGTGAACAGCCAGCGGATCTGCCCGGCGGCGTCCTCGTCAAGCGCCTTGACCGCTGCCGCCACGCGGCCGGGATCACGCTGCGCGAGCAGGCCGGCCACCTCGCCGGCCTCCGCTCCGGCCGCCGCGGCTCCGGTCGCCAGCAGCACGTTCAGGAAGCCGTGATGCTCGAACCCGGTGTCGGCGGCGGTGTGCCTGACCGCGTGGTGCAGTCCCGCCGTGCACTTGAACGGGATCCGCCGCCCGGCCACCGCCACCAGGCAGGCGGCCAGCGTGACCTCATCGGGGAACGCCTCGGCGACCGTTCCGCCGGTGCGCAGCTTCGGCCGGTAGCCGTGGCCGTCCGTGGCCTCAAGCAGCGGGCCGGCCGCGGTCGGGTCGGCCAGCGCGGGCAGCGGGATCTCGATGTAGCCGGTGGCGCCGGCCAGCGGCACGGCGTCCAGGGCCGCGGTGACCTCGGCGACCGCCGCGGCCGGGGCCACGCCCCTCGCCGCAGGCACCTCGACGGCGCGCAGCCGCAGCCGAGGGTCGCGCGCGACCGCGTCGGTGGCCGCGGCAACGGCCGGCGCGCCGCCAGTGACCACCACGGAGAGGTCGATCCAGGGCGTCGCCGCCACGGTCAAGGCCCTGCCGAGCTCGTCGAGCCTGGTCTCCGGGCACACGAACGGCCCGGTCAGCTCGCTGAACCAGGCGGTCTCGTGCCTGACGTGCGCGGCGGCCGCGGCCGGCATCGGCAGGTTTCCCGGCGGGAACAGCGAGGCGTCGTCGAGCAGCCCGTTCAGCAGCACGCTGGCGGCACCGGCCGCTCCGGCGGCTCCGGCCGCACCGGCCGGCGTCACCGGTCCGGCGGAGCCTGGGGCGGCTGCGGCTCCCACCCGGCTCGGTCCTCGGGCGCCTGCTGGCCCTGATCGGGTGGGGTGCCCCGGTTGACCGTGGTCTCGGCGTGCCGCGGGCCTGCGGTCCAGCTCGACGGCGGCTCGGCGGGCGGCCACGGGGCGGCGGCGTCGGCGCGCTGGCCGGGTGCTTCCGGCCAGGTTCTGGTGCCAGGCAGCTGACCGGACGCCAGACCGGCCGCCTCGGGTCTGGCAGGCTGCCGGTTATCGGGCCCCGCGTCGCGTGGCACCTCCTGGTCGACCGGCGGCCAGGAGCTTACGCCGGTCGGGCGGATCACCGTCTCCGAGGTCCGCGGCCAGCCGCCGGAACCCGAGCGGCGCGCACCCGCCTCGTGGCTGCCCGGCGGCCACGGGCTCGCCGCGGGCGGCCACGGGCTGGAGTCGGCAGGCCACGGGTTCGGCGCCGGCGCCCACGGCGCTGACGCGGCCGGCTGGCCCGCCTGCTGCGCGGCCGGCGGTCCGGCCGCCGCGGCCCTGCCCGCCGCGTCGATCACCGATTCCGAGCGCAGCCTGGCCTCGTAGGCGTGCCTGCCGCCGCGCACCCTGAACAGCCGCCGGCTGACGACCAGGTAGACCACAAGGAGCAGGTTCAGCGCGAGCAGCACCGACTTGGTGACGGTGATCGCCTTGTAGAGCTCGTAGGCCTCGGCTGGCAGCCCGAGCGAGGTCACGATCATCGCGAAGTACTCGCCCCAGCGCTTGGCCTGCCACAACGCGAACGCCTCGATACCGGAGACGACGGCAAGCCCGGCGATGCCGAGCGCGATCAGATGCAGGTTCGTGGTGCTGATGTGCAGCACCTCATGCAGCCGGTGGAGCACCGAGTTGCTGATCGTGAAGCCAAGCTGGCTGAACAGCGTGCGGACGATCGGCAGTTCCTTGTTGAAGGCCTCCATGATGGTCAGCCGCGCGCTCGCGAACTTCCAGATCCCGTAGGCGACGGCGCCGAACAGCAGCACGCGGAACGCCCGCTCGACAGCGAACAACTTCAGGATGAAATCGCCCCGGATCTCCCGGTCCCTGCGCACTGGCGGAGCGTCCGCGGCGGGCCCGCTCGCCTGCGGCGCGCCCGCGACGTAGGTACCGCACCGCAGGCACTGCCAGAGCTCGCCGGAGCCGGTGCTCGCGCTCATGAACTCGCGCAGGTCAGCCTCGTCGGGCGCGTAGGTCACGTGCCCTTTGCGGCCGCACCGGCGCAGGCTCCAGTCCATGGGTGCAGCCTACGGGAACGCTCTGGTCGTGCAATCCCCGCGCGCACGCGCCGTACGCTGGCCCGATGGAGTTCAGCGAGGTGGTCAGGAAGCGGCGGATGGTGCGGGCGTTCACTGGCGCACCGCTCGACCCGGAGGCCGTGCGCCGGGTGCTCGAGGCGGCCAACCGCGCGCCGTCGGCAGGCTTCAGCCAGGGCTACGCGCTGCTCGTGCTCGACGAGGCCGAGCGGCTGGCCGATTTCTGGGGACTGCTGGCGAGCGGCGAGGACGACGAGGCCGCCGGGGAGGGCGCTGGGTCCCGGCTCGACGCCGTGACCAGGGCGCCGCTGGTGGTCGTGCCGCTCTCGTGCAAGGACATCTACCTGGACAGGTACGCCAGGGATGACAAGGGCTGGACGGACCGGGACGAGGCCCGCTGGCCGGTGCCCTACTGGGACATCGACACCGGGTTCCTCGCGCTGCTGATGCTGCTCGCCGCCGTCGACGAGGGCCTCGGCGCCCTGTTCTTCGGCATACCGCCCGAACTGGTCGGGCGGTTCCGCGAGCTGTTCGGCGTTCCCGGCCAGTACATGCCGATCGGCGCGGTCGCGATCGGGCGCCCGGACCCAGGTGCGGACCCCGGCGGATCGTCCCGCGTCATCAGCCGCCGCAGCCTGGACGATCTGGTGCATCGCGGGCGCTGGTGACGGCAGACTGGTCAGCGCAGACTTGTCGCCGCGGACCGGGCATGGCAACTGGTCACGGCAGAAGGGATCGCCATGGCGAGCATCGACATCGGCGCGGACTCGGTAACCGTGAAGCTGAGCGGGGGCGAGAAGCTCGAGGCCCTGCACAGCGACGTGACCGTGCCGCGGTCGGCCATCACCAGCGCTCGTGCAGTGCCCGACGGCATGTCCGAGCTGCACGGGCTGCGGATGCCGGGCACCGGCATCCCCGGCGTGCTCATGGTCGGCACGCTGCGCGCCCGTGACGCCGTGACGTTCGCGGTCTGCCACGCCGGCCGGCCCGCGGTGGTGATCGACCTGACCGGGGCGGCCTACGACCGGATCGTGGTCACTGCGGATGACGCCGAGTCGATCGCCTCGAACCTCACGGGCTGAAGCGGCAGGCCAGGGGCCGCGATGCCGTCGGCCAGCACGATCAGCTGGTCGCAGATCAGCGACAGCGTCTGCGCGTCGACGCCGAACGCGATCACGGCCGTGTCCCGCTCGACGTCCCTGATCGCGTCGGCCAGCACGGTGCGGTCAAGCGGCGGCAGGTAATCGAGCAGGCCGTCGACAAGCAGCAGCTTCGGCTGGTGCACGCAGGCCGCGGCCAGCCGCGCCTTCCGCGCGACGAGCTCGGGAGCCGCGCCGAGCGGCACCTCGGCCCACGGCGTGAGCGCCAGCCGGTCAAGGATCGCGGCCACCAGCAGGTGCCGGTCAGAGCCGGGCTGGCCGGAGCGCCGCGCGGCGCGCTCCACCAGACGCCTGATCCTGATCGCTGGCATCGGCCGGCCCGGCCTGCTCGCGGCGCCGACCACGCGGCGGACCGTGGCGCGATCGGCCGCCTCGCTCATGTCGTAGCCGAGCACGCGCAGGCTCCCGTAGGTCGGGGCGAGCCGCCCCGACAGCGCGTCGACCAGTGCCGAGGTGGACGCCGACCGGGCACCGGCGATCCCCAGCGTCGCGGTGCCAGCGGCCGACCAGTCGAGCCTGAAGCTGGCTAGCCGCAGCGCCCAGCTCCCCGAATACCGGATGCCTACCCCCGCAGACAGCACCGGAGCGATGGCAGTCACGGCGTGACCGGACTCCACATTGCCCCCTCGGTCCCGTCTCGGTCACGTGCTACCCAAGCAGGGAATATAACTTGCTGATGGGACCTTCTCCAGCACTGTCCCACCTGGTAAAGCAACAGGTCGCGAATGGCCTTCCGGTACGAGCCACCTCCACTGGCCCGTAAAGGACTCCCCTGCGCGGGTACGTTGTGGCTGTGCCGAAGCCGATGGGCCTGCCGTTCGACCCGATCGAGCGAGCTGCCGCGATCTGGGAGCGCAGGTTCGGCGATGCTCAGGCGATGGCCGCGGTGACGTCGATCATGCGGGCCCATCAGATCCTGCTCGGCGAGCTGGACGGCATGCTCAGGCCGTTCGGCCTGACTTTCGCCAGGTACGAGGCGCTCGTGCTGCTCAGCTTCAGCCGGGCTGGCTCGCTGCCGCTGCGGATCATCGGCGAGCGGCTGATGGTCCACCCGACCAGCGTCACCAATACGATCAACCGCCTGGAGCGCGCCGGGCTCGTGGTCAGGCGGCCGAATCCCCAGGACGGCCGGGGGACGCTGGCCGAGATCACGCAGGCAGGCCGCGACGTTGTGCGCGACGCGACGGCGTGCCTGATGGACGCCGGCTTCGGGATGAGCGGCTACTCCGGCGGCCAGCTCGACGAGATGGTCGGGCTGCTGCGCGGCCTCCGGGTGGCGGCCGGCGACTTCGCCGCCGCGCCCACCGAGGGCGCCCGGCCGCCGGCAACAGGCTGACCATCTGTCGGTCGGCGATCTGTCGGACGGCCGGGTACGTGCCATGCCTACCAGGCGTCATGCATCGCGGAATCTCAGGGCAAGTGCGCCGAGGAGGAGGGCGCCGGCGGTCCAGAGGGCGACGACGCCGAGGCCTTGCCACGGGGTGAGCGGCAGGCCTCTCACGCCGATCGTGGCCTGCGCGTCCAGGCCGGCGGGCAGGGGGCCGATCTGGTCCAGGTGCCGGGCGAGGGTCGGGTTCGAGACGACGTTCGCGGCGAGCGGGAACAGGTACAGCACGCCGAGCACCAGGCCGATGGCGGCCGCGGAGTCGCGTACCGCCGCGGCGAGCCCGAGGCTGAGCAGGGCGATGAGCGTCAGGTACAGGACCGCGCCGGCGTCGGCCCGGAAGTCGGTGGCCGAGGTGAGGGATGCGTATCCATGCGCGGGGGTGAAGCCGTGGCCGGGCAGGATCAGCCGCCCGGCGAGCGCCGCGCCTGCGACCGCCAGCGCCGCGGCGGTGAGGACCGGGCCGGTGAGCACCGCGGCCTTGGCGAAGAACCAGGTCAGCCGACGTGGCATCGCGGTCAGCGACAGCCTGATCAGCCCGGTGCTGTACTCGTTCCCGATAGCGAGCACGCCGGCGACGGCGGCGGCCGCCTGGCCCGGGTAGATCCCGGTGAAGCTGACCGTGGCGGGGTCGAGGCCGCAGGTGGCTGACTGGCACCGGGCCGCGCTGGCCGCCGCCGCACCAACGGCGACGGTCAGCGTGACGACCCCGGCCAGCAGCCAGGCCTGGCCGGCTACGGTGCGGAACTTGGTCCACTCGGCGTGCAGGGCCTGACCCAGCAGATAGCGCGGCGGGGCGAGCCGGGCCGTGAGGCTCATACGTCCCTCCGGCGCAGCAGGTAAGAGGCCAGCGCCAGTGCGGCGGCCGCCCAGGCGCACTCGACCGTCAGCCCCGCCCACGGCGCGAGCGGGTAGTACCCGACGTCCAGCGAGTAGGTGGCGAGGAGCTGATGGAACTGGGGAACCGCCTGCTGTACGGACAAGGCGGCGGCCGGGGTGACCTGCAGCTCCCAGCCTCCGCCCCCTCCCGGGCCGCTGCCTGGCGCCTGCGGGCCGGGGTGGAAGGCGAGCAGGTACGGGACGACGATCACCACGATCACGATGGCGACGGCCGGCGCGCTGCGCCGGACGATGGTGCCGATCGCGAGCGCGAGCACCGCGGCCACGGCGAGCAGCGCCCCGGTGCCGGCGATCATCCGTGCCTCGGTGAGCAATGAAACCGGCCATGCCAGGCCGCCGGCCCGGAGCAGCAGGGGCGTGCCGACGGCGAGCGCGAGGGCGGCGGCGGCCAGCCCGGCGACGAAACCGACCGCGCCGATCACGACGGCCTTGGCGGCCAGCAGTCGGCCGCGGCGGGGTGCGGCGGTCAGCGAAACGCGGATCAGCCCGCGCCGGTACTCGGCGGTGATGAACATCGCGGCCACCACGATCAGCGGGATCAGCCCGAAGAACGTCCCGTCCAGCGCCCGCTGGAGGGACCGGCCTTGCCCGCCGTACGCGCTCCCGGCGGCGGGGGCGATGTCGCCGAAACTGGCCACGGTGACCTCGCCTGCGTGCCGGCGGAGCGTGCCGGGCTCTGGCACGCCGGAGTTCGAGCCGCCCACGTTGGTGCCTGTCCATCCGGTAGCGGGCCAGGACAGCCCGATGTGGCGGAAGACGCCCGTGGCCCGGGTACAGAAGCTGGAGTCGTAGGTACAGAAGCGGGAGTCGTACAGAGAGCCGGCGGCGAACAGCCCGGCTTGCACGGTGGAGGTCAGCCCCGGAAGGGTTGCGGTGCCGACCAGCGACCAGTGCGTGCCGTCGGCGGAATCGTACCCGGTGATCGTGCCGCCGTCGCGGACCAGCCGCAGCCAGCGCGGCGAGGACGCGGACACGCGGCCGGTCAGGCCGGGGGTGTCGTTGACGTAGTCCCACTGCATCCGCACGCCGTTGGACCCGGTGACCATCAGCGCCGCGTATGCCGAGCCTTGCGACGTGTTCTCCTTGATGATGATCCCGGCCTTGGACCACGGTTGCAGGCCAGGGCCCATCTGGGGCGCGCCCGTGCCGGCCTGGCCGACCTCGACCTGGCCGGCCAGCGACGTGACCTGCGCGGTGATCGCGCCGTTGCCCGCCACCGGCTGGTGCGCGAAGTAGAACGCGTCCACGACCGGCACACCGCCAGGCCCCGTGAGCTGTGCCGGGCAGGCGGACGGGCGGCCGTCGGTCCCGACGCACGAGCTGCTCACGCTGGTGGCAACGAAAACGAACGCGGTGATCGCCGCGATCGTGACAAGCACCGCGATCACCCAGCCGCGCACGGTGCGGAACTTGGTCCACTCGGCGTGCACCAGGTACCAGAAGCTTTCCCGCTCCGGGGTCAGCCGGGAGCGGGCCGGTGTCACGGTTTGCGTCGTCATGAGGTCGCCTCCGCCCGGTACTCGACGCTCTGGCTGGTGAGTTCCATGTAGGCCTGCTCGAGGGTGGCCCGGTGGGCGGTGATCTCGCTGAACGAGACGCCGTGGCCGGCGAGGACGGAGACCGTCGTCTCGGAACTGAGGCCAGCAACGGAGAGCACGCCGGACCCTGTGGCGGTGACCTTGGCCCCGGCACCGATAAGCACGGTCATCGCGTCAGCCGGCGCCGTGGTGCGCAGCGTGATCCGGTTGCCGGAGGCGGCGGCGATCAGGTCGGTGACGGACGTGTCGGCGATCACCTTGCCACGGCCGATGATGACCAGGTGGCCGGCGGTGTCCTGCAGTTCGCCCATCAGGTGGCTGGACACCAGGACCGCGCGGCCCTGCGCCGCCAGCGATCGCAGGAAGCCTTTCATCCAGACGATGCCCTCGGGATCCATGCCGTTGAACGGCTCGTCGAAGATCAGCACCGGCGGGTCACCGAGCAGAGCCGCGGCGATGCCGAGCCGCTGCCGCATGCCGAGTGAGTACCCGCCGGCCTTCCGCCGGGCGGCAGGCTCCAGCCCGGCTTGCGCGATCACCTCATCGACTCGGCCTGCCTTCAGGCCCTGAGAGTGGGCGAGCCACAGCAGATGGTTGCGCGCGCTGCGGCTGGGCTGCAGCGCGCCGGCGTCCAGCAGCAACCCGACGTAACCCAGCGGGTTCTTCAGCGAGCGGTACGGGCGGCCGCCGATGGTGGCGGTGCCCGCGTCGGGAGCGTCCAGGCCCACGATCACGCGCATGGTGGTCGATTTGCCGGCGCCGTTCGGCCCGACGAAACCGGTCACCTGACCGGGACCGACCGTGAAGGTCATCCCGTCCAGGGCCTGCACCTGGCCGAACCGCTTGCGCAGTCCGTCAATCTCGATGGTCGCGTTCATGGGGAGAACATGCCGCGGCCCTGGGCCGCGCCGCGTCTGCCCGGGGGCCCATCTGCACGGTGCCGCCGTCTGCCCGCAGGAATACGCCTGCAGGCAGACGACCTGGCACCGCAGCGTGACTACGATCGCTGCCACGAGCATGACCCGGCGGGCTGGAGGCGCCATGATCGTGTGGGGAGATCTGGCGCTTGCGGGCGCCCTGCTGGCTTCCGCCCTCCTGCTGCGACGCATCCCGCTGGCGGCGCTGGCCGTGACGCTTGGCGGATCGGTGGCCAGAATCGCACTGCCGCCAAGGCCATTGAGCTCCGGGCTGATCGGGCTCGCCGTGCTCGCCATCGCAGCCGGCCTCGAGATCTGCTACATGGCGGCGACGCGCACGCGGAGAGTATCGGTCAGTGGCGTAGTCATGGCCGTCGGCGCCGGCGTGCTGATTCCGCTGCTGGGAGTGCCGCCCAATGGCTCGATCCGGGTCGGCACGGGGCCTGGCGTACCTGTCGTCACGGTCCTTATATCCCTTGTCATGGTCATTGCGTGGCTCATCGGGCATTCGATCCGGCAGGCACAGGCCCAGGCTGAGCTGCTGCGGGCCCAGGCGGCCGCGCAGGCCGCGATGGCAGAACGGCTGCGGATCGCCCGCGAGCTGCACGACATCGTGGCGCACAGCATTGGCATCATCGCGATCCAGGCAGGTTCGGGCCGCAGCGTCTTCGACGCCCGTCCCGACCAGGCACATGAGGCTTTGGCCGCCATCGAGGCCACCAGCAGGGACACGCTGTCCGGGCTGCGCCGGATGGTGACCGGGCTGCGGCACCCCGAACCCGGACCCGGGCAGGCACCGCTGGGCCCGACGCCCGGCCTGGCCGACATTGACCGGCTGGCCGCCACAACCCTGGACGCGGGCGTGCACGTCGAGGTGGAGTGGCGCGGCAGCCGGGAGCAGCTCCCGCCCGAGGTCGACCTGTCGGCGTTCCGCATCATCCAGGAGGCCGTCACCAACGTGGTCCGGCACGCCGGCACCAGCGAGTGCCAGGTCTGCATCGACCAGCAAGACGGGCAGCTGTCGATCGAGATCACCGACAGCGGGCGCGGCGGCGCCGCCGCCGGGACCGGCTACGGGATCACCGGCATGCGCGAGCGCGCCGCGCTGCTCGGCGGCGACTTCTCGGCCGGCCCTCGCCCCGACGGCGGCTTCCGCGTTGCCGCACGCCTGCCGGTGCCTGCGCCAGCCCGATGACTATCCGCCTCATCCTGGCCGATGACCAGCCGCTGGTGCGCGCGGGCCTGCGCAGGCTGATCGACCTGGCCCCCGACATCGACGTGGTGGGCGAGGCCGGAACCGGAGCCGAGGCGGTGCAGCTCGCTAGGGACACCGACCCCGACGTGGTAGTCATGGACATCCGCATGCCGGGCATGGACGGCATCGAGGCAACCCAGATCATCACCGCCGGCGGCCTGCGCACCCGCGTGCTCGTGCTGACCACGTTCGACGACGACGACTACGTCTATGCTGCGCTGCGCGCCGGGGCGAGCGGGTTCCTGGTCAAGGACATGGCGCTGGAGGACATCCTGGCCGCGATCCGGGTGGTCGCGGCCGGCGACGCCATGATCGCGCCGGGCGTCACCCGCCGCCTGATCGGGCAGTTCGCTAGCGAGCCCCCCTCGAGCCGCAGGCCCCGGGAGCTCACCGGGATCACCGACCGCGAGCGCGAGGTGCTCCGGCTGGTGGGCCTGGGCATGTCCAACGCCGAGATCGCCGCCGCCCTGTACATCACCGTCGGCACCGCAAAGACCCACGTAGCCAGGCTGCTGACCAAGCTGAGCGCCAGGGACCGGGTACAGCTCGTCATCACCGCGTACCAGGCCGGCCTGTTCGACGCCTAGGCTGCCCGTCGCGATGCGGCCGGTATGGTGACGGGGTGACCCCGGCAGCCCGCCGCACCCTGGGCCGCGACTTCTGGCTGTACTTCAGCGGTCAGCTGATCTCCCAGGTAGGCAGTTCCTTCACCCTTTTCGCGCTGCCGCTGCTTGTCTTCAAGCTCACTCACTCGGCCACCAGCCTGGCGCTGACCACTGCCTCCAACTTCGTGCCCTACCTGCTGTTCGGGCTGGTGCTCGGGGCACTGGCCGACCGCGTCAACCGCAAGCGGATGATGCTGCTCACAGACGTGGCCCGGGCCGTCGTGATCGCCGTGCTGCCCGTGCTCGCCCTGTCCGGCGCGCTTCGGGTGGCCGATATCTATGTCGTCGCGTTCGTCCAGTCCACGCTGGGAATCCTGTTCAACTGCGGCGAGTTCGCGGCAATCCCCAGCCTGGTCGGCCGCGAGGACCTGGTTGCCGCTAACGGGCGGATCATGGCCACCAACTCGGCCGGACAGATCCTCGGTCCGATTCTCGCCGGCGTTCTGGTCACCTTCATGTCGCCCGCCGACCTGCTGTTCTTCGACGCGGCCAGCTTCATCCTCTCGGCCATATCGCTGGCTGCCGTCCGGCGCAGCTTCAACGCCGCCGGCCGGCCTGGCCCGGCCAGCACGCGCATGACCGGCCTCTTCCGTGACGTCCGGGCCGGCCTGCGCTACGTCTGGTCGCAGCCGGTGCTGCGCAGCATCTCCCTGATGATGGCGCTGATCAACTTCGTGGCGAGCACCGAGGGCAGCCAGCTGGTCCTGTTCGCCAAGCGCGTCCTCGGAGCCAGCGACAGCGAGGTGGCCCTGCTGTTCGCGGCCGGCGCTGCGGGCGTGGTCGTGGTCAGCATCTCGGCGGGCCCGATTCGCAGGCATCTCAGCTTCGCCGTGACCGCGATCGGCGCGCTCGCGGTCAGCGGGCTGTCAGTCACCGCCATGGCGCTGATCGGCTCTTATCCGGCCGCGCTTGTCCTGTGGGCTGCATCGTCCGGATTCGGGCTGCTGCTGAACATCAACACCGCGGCGCTGCGTCAGGCCATCGTCCCCGATGCGATGTACGGGCGCGTCGTCAGCATCGCCCAGGTACTGGCCTGGTCGGCCATTCCGCTCGGAGCTCTCGCCGGCGCGGCCGCCATCCGGCTGTCCGGCAGCGTCGCCGGCGTCTACGCCGCGGCCGGGACGCTGACAGCCCTGATCGCGCTGTCGTTCGCCTTCTCTCCGGTCGCACGCGGCGACGACTACCTCGCCGCATCGGCTGGCACCGCACCCGAAGGCGAGGCCGTCGTCGCGTAGCGGCCCGAGAGCCGCCGTCGCGCAGGTGCGCTCAGCGGTGCACCGTGTAGTGCAGGTGCAGCACTCGGTCGCCCTGGACGACCTGGTCCGGATCCTCGAGGAGGACGGTGCCTGCGTGGCTGCCGAAGAAGCGCACTCCTTCACCCAGAACCACCGGGGCGACGTCCATCGCGATCTCGTCGACCAGTCCTGCCGAGAACGCCTGCCCGCCGAGGTCGCCGGCGGTCACGCAGACGAGACCGTCGCCGGCCAGTTTCTTGGCGAGCGCGATGCCCGCCTCGACCGACCCGGCGGTGTGGAAGGGTGCGTCGGGGTGGTCGGCGAGCCACGCCCGCGGCAATGGTCGGTGAGTGACAACGACCAGTTCGTCTCCGGCGGCAGGGTCGCCGTCCCAGCCGTTCGTGGTGTCGAAGAGGTGGCGGCCGATCACTGTCACCTTGATGGCGTTCCAGAAGGGCCGGACGTAGTCCGCGGACGCCTGCGAGACATGGAACGTCCAGCCGATCGCCCTGGCGGACACCTCGGTATCTCCGTTGCTGTACCAGTCGAATAGCGGCCCGACCGTGTCATCGGGATAGGCGATGTAGCCGTCCACCGACACGACCGCCTGCATCACAACCCTGGCCATCGCTATCGGGGGAGTGCGTCGTGCGACGGGAGCTGGTTGGCGTTGATGGAGGCGCGTTCGGCGGCTGTCAGGCCGGCAGCCGCAAGGATCTGCTGCACCATCGTGTTCTTGCCCCTTCCGTATTCGTCGATGCTGGCGGCCGTGGCTCCGACCATTCGCTTGACGGCGGCGTACTGCTCACGCAAGCCCGGGTCGGCCCGCAAGATGTCCCGGACGGCGAGGTGGTTGCGCAACGACAGCGAGTCCTGGACCACGACATAGGTGTTCGTCCGAGCCAGGCGCTCAGGTTCCTTGAAAGCCCAGCGCAGCGGAATGCCCAGGTCGCCCAGCGGCGTGAACCCCAGGTTCTGCAGGACCCGCGACGCCGCGGAGACGTGCCGCCCGGCGACCACGATGTCGCAGTCGATCACGGGCTTGGCGGCCAGCCCAGGAACAGCGGTGCTTCCGACGTGCTCGATGGCCGTCACAGGCACTCCGGCGGCCGACATGGCCCTGGCGTACTCGCCGCGCAGCTGCTCGAACCTCGTCGCCCAGGCGGGGTCGTACTCGGCAACCAGAATCACTACGCCAACCTACGCCGGCCAGGCTCCGAGGCGGAGCTCTGGCTCACCTGCCGGGTCACTCGGCTGGCCGACCTGGCGGCAGTCGGGCAAAATCGGTCGCGCATGGTCCCGTTGCGGCCGATACTTCCTGGTCATGACTGAGCAACTCCCCGAGCGTGCCTTCGGCTGGTCGAACATGTTCGTCGCCACCCGTGAGTCCGATCCGCGGGAACATGGCGACCCGCCGGTCGGAGAACGCGACACGCTGGCGCGGTTCCTTCGCGACTACCGCCTGACGCTCGAGCTGAAGTGCGAGGGACTGGACGCGGCTGCGATGGCGGCTCAGTCGGTGCCGCCATCCGACCTGTCGCTGCTCGGCCTCGTGCGGCACCTGGCTGCCGTCGAGCATTTCTGGTTCCGCCGGGTGCTCGCCGGCCAGAGCGCCCCCCGGCTGTACCGGTCCGCCGATGGCCGCAATGAGGCGTTCGATGGCGCGGTCGCCGACCCGGATGTCGTCGCGGCAGCCTGGGACACCTGGCGGGGCGAGGTCGCCTTCGCCGAGCAGCTCGTGGCCTCCCAGCAGAACCTCGGCCTCACCGTCAGTTTCGAGAACGGCCTGGGCGAGCAGGACACCATCTCGGTGCGCGAACTGCTGGTGCACATGATCGAGGAGTATGCGCGGCACATGGGCCACGCGGACTTCCTGCGCGAGCGCATCGACGGGCGAGTCGGCCAGTAGGCACGGGTCCCCCAGCGACCACTCCAGCAGCTTTAGCCGTGACCGCTTCGCCGGTGACTGACTTCGGCCCGCAGCGCCGCGGCGCCCTGGTGGTCCCCCAGTCGCTCCAGGTCCTCGGCCAGGTTGATTGCGGAGGCCAGGGTCCGTGGGTGGTCATAGCCCAGCACGCGGCGCCGCCGGGCGAGAGTGTCGGCGTCCAGGTCCCTGGCCGCCTGATGTTCACCGAGTCGGCGCAGGTCAAAGCCGAGGTTGCTGGCCGTGGTCAGGGTCCACGGGTGATCGGCGCCGTGCACCCTGATGCGCCGAGCCAGCGTGTCCTCATCCAGTGTCCTGGCCGCTTGATGCATGCCCAGGCGGCTCAGGTCCCTGGCGAGGTTGTTCTGCGAGGTCAAGGTGTCAGGGTGATCGGGACCCAGGAGCTTGCGCCTCCGGGCAAGGGTCTCCTCATTTGCCATTCGCGACAAAGAGGCGGCGCGCTGCGCGTCGCCTGCTTCGGCGTAGGCTCCGGCGAGGTTGTGCAGCGAGGCCACCGTCGCAGGATGATCGTCACCCAGGACGCGCTGCCGGTCGGCCAGCACCCCCTCATAGAGCGGGATCGCCCGCCGCACATCCCCCAGTTGCTGGTAGACGGCGGCCAGGTTGTTGCGGAACGCCAGGGTTTCCGGGTGGTCGGCTCCCAGGAGCCGCTCGCCGTCAGCGACCGCACGCTCAAGCAGCGGCAGTGCCCGGCCCGCCTGGCCCGCCTGATGGTAGGCCTCGGCCAGGTTGTTGCGGAACGCCAGGGTTTCCGGGTGGTCGGCTCCCAGGAGCCGCTCGCCGTCAGCGACCGCACGCTCAAGCAACGGCAGTGCCCGGCCCACCTCGCCGGCCGCGCCGTAGGCTCGCGCGAGGTTGTTCAGCGTCTCGAGGGTATGGGGGTCCTGGCCGCCCAGGATTCGTTCCTGGGCGGCCAGGACCTGCTCATGCAGCCGGATGGCCAGCCGCACTTCGCCGGTGTCCTGATAGGCGGCGGCCAAGTTGTTGCGGAACGCCAAGGTGATCTCATGCTCGTCACCGAGCGCCTGCTCGGCGTCCGCCACCGCCTGCTCAAGCAGCGCGACGACCCGCTGCGACTCACCCGCCGCCCGGTACGCCGCAGCGAGATTGTTCCGCACGGTCGCCGTCACCAGATCGTCGGCACCCAGCTCCCTCTCGCTGCCTGCCAGCGTCTGCTCAAGCAACGAGATGGCCTGACGCAGATCACCCGCAGTCTTATAGGCGGCTGCCAGCTTGACCTGCGACATAACGAACTCAGGGCCCTCGTGATCAGCCACCGAGCCTCCCGAGCATGCCATCGAAGCGGACAGCCTGGGTCACACCCAGTCGTCAGCGTAGCCGCCAGTGACTCCAGGAAGGCCCATTAATAAATGCCACATAAATGGTCATAATGGTACACTCATCAAGTACGGCGACGGCCGCGCCGGTCATGAGGCTCGCCGGGAGGGCAGATGTCAGATGTCACCGCCGATGTGCTTAAGTCCGCAGCGGGGCGGTGGCGGCGCATCGATCCGCTGCTGCCGGATCCGGCGCCTGCTCATGCCGGCTGCGGCGCAAGCCCGATCGTTCCCGCGGCGCCGGGCCGGGCTGCGGCGGCGGGCTGGTGCCGTCACCGCGAGGTCGCGCCAGGGGATGAGGCCGGGCTTGCCTGGGGCGCGGCCGCCCAGTTCTGGCTGGCCGCCCACGTGGCCGGGGATCCCGGGGAACCGGGAACCGGGGCCGCGCTTGATGAGTTGCTGGCAGCCTGGCGCGGGCACCTGGCATCTGAGCCGGCGGCCGCCGACCAGGATAGCCAGGCAGCGGTCCGGTGGCCGAGCCGGGACATCGGCGGGGTGCGCGCGCTGCTGCGCCATGGCCTTCAGCCGCTCACCGTCATCGCGGCCCGGATCGCCGCACGAGCGCTGGCTGACGTGCCTGCTCCCGCAGATCTGACGATCCGGCCGGCCGGGCCCGGTGATGTGGCCGCGGTCACCGACCTTGCCGTCGAGGTCATCCGGTTCGACCAGCACTTCGGCAGCGTGCGGCTGTGCCCGCACGCCGAGGAAGCCGAATGGCGGGCGGCCAGGGAGAACCTGGCCAGGCCCCAGCCGTGGACCTGGCTGGCCGAGCGCGACGGCCAGGCCGTCGGGCTGGTGGTAGCCGAGCCGCCGGACCGGGCAGGCTGGATCGCCTCCGCCACCAGCGCCAGCCCGGCTGCATACCTGGCCACCATGTCGGTGCGCCCCGGCCACCGCGGCTCTGGAGTCGGCAGCGCGCTGGTGGCCCTGCTGCACCGGGAACTCGACGCTGCCGGGGTAGCGGTGACGCTGCTGCACCATGGCATGCTCAACCCGCTGTCCGCCCCGTTCTGGAACCGGATGGGCTACCGGCCGCTGTGGACGAATTGGGAGATCCGGCCTGCCCGCGCGCTGCGGTGACCCGGCCCTACTGTGACAGGCTGGGTGACGAATCCCTGATGATGGCCGGAAGCGTCGGCGTAGACCCCGCCTGCGGCGCAGCGATCGGGTGAGCCGCACGACACGGTGATGACGCCGTCTGGTCCGCCCTCACTCAGGGCTGCCAGGCCGGGCACTTCGATCGCGGTGAGCCACACGCCGTTGTCCTCTTCGGCCACGAACCCCTGACGCCGACCGGAGCGGTTGGTGTAGAACCCGCCCGCGGCGCAGCTACCCGCGGAGGCGCATGACACGGTCCGGACCTGGGCGTTCCCGTCCTTGTTCAGGGCCGGCAGGCCGGGGACTCCGGTCGCCGTGCCCCAGGTGCCGTCGTCCTGCACCGCCACAAACCCCTGGCGGTGCCCGGCAGCGTCGGTGTAGGCGCCGACGGCCGTGCAGTTGCCCGCCGCGCCGCACGACAGCGAGTTGACGGCGGCTCTGTTGCCCGCGTTCAGGGCGGCCAGGCCGGGCACTTCGATCGCGGTGAGCCACACGCCGTTGTCCTCGCTGGCCACGAACCCCTGATAGTTTCCGGCGCCATCGACGTAGTACCCGCCGGCCGCGCAGGTGCCCGCCGCGCCGCACGATACCGCCACGATGGAGGCATTCCCGCCCGCGTTCAGAGTTGCCAGGCCGGGTACCTCGGTCGCCATGCCCCATAAGCCATGTCGCTCGGTGACGACGAATGCCTGCTGGCCTCCGGATCGGGCGTCGTAGCCCCCGGCGACGGTGCAGTCGCCCGCCGACGGGCAGGCGACGGAACTGATCCACGAATCGACGTGCCGAAGCGTCCGCAGCCCGGGAACGGCCATGAGGTGGCCCCAGTGCCCGACCTGCTCCTGGACCAGGAAGGCGTTATGGTTGTAGAAGTAAGCAGAAGCGGTGTCGCCGCCGGCCAGGCAATTGCCTGCGGATGCGCAGGAGACAGAATTAACCTCGCCATCCCCGGTCGGCAGGGCTACCGCGTTGCCCCACTGGCCCCGGCGCTCGGTGACGACGAACGCAGCAATGCGGAAGAACGCGACATTGTAGGAGTAGAACCCGCCGGCAGTGCAGTCGCCCGCCGAACCGCACGACACAGACTCGAGGTCGGCGCCGCCGCCCTTGTTCAGCTTCCCCAAGCCGGGAATCTCGATCGCCCTGCCCCAGCGGCCGTGCCGCTCGCTGGCCACGAACCCCTGCTGACTATGGCGGCTCTGGTAGTGCCCGCCCGCCGCGCAGTTACCTGCCGACGCGCACGACACCGACACCACCCTGGCGCCCTCGCCTGTGTTCAGCGCTCCCAGCCCCGGCACCTCAATCGCCCCGCCCCACGAGCCTGCGGCCGGAACCGCCACCCTCGCGGCCAAGGCAGCTCCGCCGCTGGCCGCGTTCGCTACCACCGGCGGAGCGGCGCCCCACACCGCGACGGCGCCGACCAGGACTGCCAGCACTCGGCCCCGCCTCATCTGCCCCAACAGCGAACTCCCGGCCAGGTCACTTGAACGACCAAGGCTCAGCCTCTTTCGGGGGAAATCTGGCTCCTATACGCCTAAGTTCCGGGATTCAAGATTACCGGCGCCTGGGTCCGACAACAGCGCCGAACTCCCATCTGCTGCCGGGCCGCTCGCTGCTAGCGCGGCGGGCGAGTAAGTCAGGCGGTGCGCCGACAGGCAGTGGCCGGACTGTCATCCGGTCGCGGCCGAACGGTCACTCCGCATCGTGCGGCTGGCAGGCGTGCTGGTCCCGGGTGGCGTGCTGACAACCTTGACCAGCGGCAGGTAGACGCTGTCGATCATGTCGGTGATGGAGGCGGGATCGAACGGGTGGCGGAGCAGCGCGTCGTGGCGCAGCATGACAGGGGGCAGGAGGACGACGCGGCCGGGGAGCGGCCCGGTCCGATCTCGCGCCGAGCGCGGGCGGCGCCGGGGCGGGCGGTGCCGGGCGGGTGGTGCCGGCTCGGGGGTGCCGGCTCGGGCGGCGCCGGGGCGGGTGGTGCCGACTCGGGGGGTGCCGGCTCGGGCGGCGCCGGGGTGGGTGACGCCGGGGCGGGCGGTGCCGGGGCGGGGGGTGCCGGGGCTGGTGACCCGGACCTCGAGCGGCCGGTCGTGGTGCTGACGGTCAGGCAGGCGAAGGGGCTGGAATTCGACTCCGTGCTTGTCGCGGATCCGGCCGGGATCCTGGCCGGGTCGCCGCGCGGGCTCGGCGACCTGTACGTGGCGCTGACCAGGGCGACGCGGCGGGCCGGGGTGGTCTACGCCGGCGACCTGCCGCCCGTTTTGTCCCGCCTGACCGAGATCACCGACCCGGCTAGCATCCCCCGGGTTGACCCTCGCGACATTGTGGACCGTTGATGCTGTGATTCGCGACATCAACGAGGCACGGTGTCCCGGGGAACGAGGGCCGCGGGGCGGCGGAGGTGAGGCTCGGGTCAGAGGCCGATGGTTTCCAGGGCGGCGGTGAGGGCGCCTTGCCAGGCGTGCTGGTCCCGGGTGGCGGAGCAGCGCGTCGTGGCGCAGCATGACAAGGGGAAGGAGGACGACGCGGC